>PJTY01000083.1_pt1 | contig 80046 bp, 84 predicted proteins | sample 1512121 | NCBI WGS metagenome assembly PJTY01 (sample SAMN08177680, study PRJNA422409) | Soil metagenome, whole genome shotgun sequencing project. | isolation source: Soil enriched (2) on filter paper: alkali lignin treatment | place: USA: Madison | collected 2015-01-15 | reverse complement strand
TGTCAAGCGCTTCAACAACTACGTCAACAGTATCGCCAACTTGAACTTCAAGTTCACGTTGTTCATTTAAAAATTCAGCACGGTCAACAACGCCTTCAGATTTAAGGCCAGTGTCAACAGTAACCCAGTCAGAATCGATACTAACAACAGTACCTTGGATGACTGCACCCTTTTCAACGTTGAGGTTTAATTCACTTTCTTCAAAGAGGGCTGCAAAAGATTCGGTCATGATATACCTGATAAAGTCCGCGGTCTTGGATCAGACAAGGCCGGTTTAGTTAAGTTGTTACATTGTCCAAAAAATCTGATCAAGCAATGCTTCAACTGAAAATAAAATGGTCTATCTATTGAATACGGCTATCGATATAGTCCACCATTAACTGAAACACTTCATCGATGCCCATTGTAGAACTATCAATGATATACGCGCCTTCAGCTGGCTTGAGCGGAGCAACTGTTCGCTCCATATCTCTTTTATCTCTAGCCTGTATGTTAGATAAAATGTCGCTTATTTTAGCATCAAGACCCATACCCTGCAACTGTTTTACACGGCGCGCTGCACGAGATTCAGCCGATGCGGTCAAATAAATCTTGGCTTGGGCTTCTGGAAAAATCGAAGTTGCCATATCACGACCATCAGCCACCAGACCAGGTGGCTGAATAAATGCGCGCTGACGTTCGAATAAAGCTTTTCTCAACTCCGGAACAGCCGCAACTCTAGAAGCGTATTCACCGACCTGCTCTGTACGAATGGTATTGGTGACATCAACCCCTTCCAGAAAAATCAGTGTCGCTGCTGGTGTCGATTTAAATTCAATATCGAGCTGGGTCGCATATTTAACACACTGCTCCAACTGGGTATCCAGTTGATCGAGTAAGCCATGCTGAAACAAAGACAGCCCAAGTAAACGATATAACGCACCAGAGTCTAATAAACTAAAACCATAATGTGCGGCAATTTTTGCAGCCAATGTGCCTTTACCAGAACCACTTGGACCATCAATCGTAATAATATGAACTGTCATTCCCATCTCTTATGAAGCAACTGATTTGGCTAATTTTGAAAAACCTAGTGTAATCGCTGCTTTGAGTTGTGCAAGAATTAATTTACTTACAAAAGGTGCTTTTGCTGTAAATTCAATCTTATAAGTGACCAAAGTTACAAAAGGTGTGATTTCTTTAAAGTCAATTTGCCCTAAATGGTGTTTTACCAAAGGGTTATTGATCAACTTATACTCGATTCGTTTATTCTCTTCCAATAAGGTGATTTCTTCTTGTAGCGGTTTAATCGGTCCAAATCCCATGCGGCGAACTGAACCGATTCCGTCAGGACGTTCTGGATCAGCCGAATCCTTCACACGAACCACCTGTAACGGTGCAAATGCCTTGTTATAGGTGGCGTGTTTTGACAACAAGTCAAAAACCTCAGAGATCGGTGCATTGAATTCTTTTTTTATCGTGATTGCATTACGCATAACTTCGCCTTTTGATTTTACCCAAAAATATTGGAGGCTTAGTGTGCCACAACTCATGAGACATTTTTAATCATTTAAGGACGTTTTTGACGAACGGATTTTCTTCTTTTCACTTCGTCTCTGTTTGAAAAATTCACTCAGCTGCAAGGAACATTGCGCTTGCAGACATCCTTGTTCAAAAACAAATTTATGATTGTAATAACCGCTTTCAAGCAATTGACGCGCACTGATCAGAGAACCTGCTTTGGGTTCAGTTGTAGCAAAAACCACCCGCTTTACCCGTGCATGCACTAAAGCCCCCACACACATGGTGCACGGTTCAAGCGTGACATAAAGCGTGGTATCTTCAGGTAGCCGATAGTTATTCAATGACGCGCAAGCGGCACGCAATGCCTGTATTTCTGCATGTGCAGTGGGATCTGACAGTTTAATCGGTGCATTGTAGCCCGCACCAATGACCTGCTCATTACTAACCAGAACGGCACCGACAGGAATTTCTCCCTGAGATGCCGCTAATGCAGCCTGCTCATAGGCAAGCTGCATCCAGTATTCATCATTATGATTTTCTACAGTCATAGCAACTTAAGCAATCACGCCATAGTGCTTTAATAACGCATTCCAGCTCTCAATATTGGTTACAGGTGCACAGTCACCCAAGATGCCTTTAAGCGTTAACTGTTCAGTTGCTTTCCATTCAGGTGACAAATCTTTATCAACCAGACGGGCGCGCACACCTTCCACAAAGTCAGGATGGCGGATTTTCCATTCAGAAATTTGCGCTTCCAGGGCAAATACTTCATCCCATGCATGCCCTTGTTTACCCCATTGCCATAATAACCAGGTAATCGCTGCCGTGCTTGGTGAACCTTTTTGCAGGTTTTCACTGGCCTGACGTAACCAGTCACTGCTTGCATCACTGAGACCAATAATCGATTGATAGTCATATTCAAAGCTCTGACCACGACAAACGCTATGAATCACATCAATGGAATTTTGCAACGGCCCCGCAGCCACAGGACGATGCAAGCTATTCAAGGTATCGTCAATGGCACGGAATGCACCCGCTGGATAATGGTTCCAGTCGACATTTAACACTTTTTGCAGCACATTATCACGTTGCGCTTCACAGATATGCGTTGCCCAACCGACACTGAACGCACCCGCTGCAGTCATGATTGAACCAGTTAAACCGGTAAAAAGTCCGATTTGTCCACGATCAGCCAGAAAACGGCTTGCACCGACATCTGGATATAAACCAATATTGATTTCAGGCATTGCCAGACGCGAATATGGCGTCACCAGACGGAAAGGTGCTGCCATAAACAGGCCAAGCCCACCACCCATGACATAGCCTTCGCCCCAGACCACAATCGGCTTTGCATAATTATGTAACAGTAAATCCAGTGCATATTCTTGCTGGAAAAACTGGTTTGCTGTTTCCACTTCCTTATTGATGACGAGCTGACGTAATTTACGCACATCCCCGCCTGCACAGAAAGCCTTTGGTGTAGTCGAATCGAACCAGATTGCCTTGACAGTTTCATCTTCATGGAAATGTTCAAATACTTTCAGTAGCGCACTTACAATCGGTTCATCTAAAGCATGTAATGATTTAGGGCGATTCAGACGAATGATTCGCCAGCCATTTTGTGCATGTTCAATAACCAAATCAGGATGATAGCTATTTAAATCGGGAGAAGTCATTATGCGTCCAATTGCCAGTCTATAGGCTCAATGCCATGTTGTTTCAAATATTGATTGGTTTTAGAAAATACTTTGCAGCCAAAGAAACCACCCCGGTTTGCAGCAAGTGGTGATGGGTGAGCTGCACTAAGCACAAGATGCTTGTTACGATCGATACGTTGCCCTTTACGCTGTGCATAAGCACCCCATAAAATAAACACGATATGTTCACGTTGCTCATTCAATACATCAATGACTGCATCGGTAAAGTCTTCCCATCCCTGTTTTTGATGTGAAGTGGGCTGTCCTGCCGCGACTGTCAGTACACTGTTAAGCAATAACACGCCCTGTGCTGCCCATTTACTCAAGTCACCATGACGAGAAACCGGAACACCCAGATCGGTATTTAATTCGTGAAAAATATTACGCAAAGACGGAGGCAATGCAACCCCTCTTTGTACAGAAAAACTTAAACCGTTGGCCTGATTCGGACCATGATAAGGGTCCTGTCCCAAAATCACGACCTTTACTGCATTTAACGGTGTGGTATTTAATGCATTAAAAATCTGTTTGCTTGGGGGATAAATGACTCTTTCTGCGAGTTTTTCTTGTTGTAAAAACTCACGTAAATTATCCATTTTAGGACTCAGAAGAAACTCTGACAATGAGATTTTCCAAGACTCGTCCAACTGAACTTTATTAAGTTTGTCCTGTTGCTGTTCAGTAAATTGCATCAACATTCCTTGAAATAGATTCTTTTATTTAAGTGAAAATTACTTAAATATTAACTTGTAATTCTACATTCGGATTCTGGAATTTTGTTCCTTTTTTCAGGTTTTCATACATCTGAACATCACTCCATTCAGCCTGTACCTGCTCTGAAAAGACAATCTGTTCCAGACTCAATTCACCCATTTGTGCATTTTCAATATCTTCCTGAAAACTCTGTGCATAGCCCGTATCAGTTTCATGAACAATGACGGAGTAAACCTCAACATCACCTTCACCATTCTGGGTTACGGTTGAATTTAACACTTGCTGGGCGAGAAAGAAAAAGATACGCGAAAACTGTTCTGCCGAAGGCGAAACCGGCAAGGAAATCCAGCGTGCACTAAATGTTTTACATGCATCAATATAAGCAGGATCATCTTTCTGCCAGAAACAAATGGCATGGTCGAAACTATCATATAGCTCTTTAATCACGCCTTTAAGCAAGCCAAAATCATAAACCATTTGTCCATGATCCAGCTTTGACGCTTTTAATAATAATTCAACTTTATAACTGTGCCCATGAATCGAACGCTTACAACGGTCCGATGTACAGTTACGTACAATATGAGCATTCTCAAACTTAAACAATTTACGAATTAACATGCACCAAGCTAATCTTTATCTGCAAACGGATTTTATTATAAAGCAAAAAAACATGGATTGGGATTGATTTTAAACCTTGTCACCATTTGACAAATCAATCTACACATTTACTGGAAAGGTGAAAGACTTCTTGAATAAACAGTCACTTGCTTATCTTTACGCACCAAAGCACTGGTAAATTGACGCTTCCGTTCGCTTAAAACCACTTCAATCTGTGCGGTAAAAAAGTTGGATTTACTGTCCAGCAAAGCTGTTGCATCGGCTTTGTTTGCTTCATCTATTCCAGAAAAAACACTTAATTGCCATAAATCATCCACATTATTGAAATAGGTCAGGTTGGCCTGTTTGGTCTTTAATGCTTGTTCAAGTGCTTTGACATCAATCTTTGGATCAATACTGGCCAATAACAGGGCTGGTGCTGTATTCATATTGACCTTGGTGTACTCCGGTAATGCCGTGACATAAGCTTTAATCAAATCATAATTTTTACCTTCAAAGCCCCTCACCAGTTTCAAGTCTTCCACACTATGAAACTTGGTATTTGGTGTCAGATAAGCGGGATCCAAGCCCTGATAATAATTACTTTCCGCACCCATCGCACCTGTAGTTTCATCATCAACATCCTGCCAGTCAATCACGGCCTGACTGAGCTCTGCGGGCAGACCGACCCGTTGCAGCAGCTTTTCAAACCAGCGTCTCGAAGCCTCATCTACTTGGGTTCCATCCGCCTTGACCAGATTATTCAGGTTAAATTTGCCCGACTCATCGACTAACCGCCCCGCAACATAGCCATCATCCACAGGAAATGGCGGCATCGGCTTGGCCCAGTTTTCCTGTAAATGATCAATACTTTCACCATTATCACTGTCCTGAATCAGCAATTCCGAAAAAAATGCTTCTGCACTTTTGGCATACAGTAAAGACTGGTTCTGACGCATCAAATAGCCGGTATTCTCGGCAGTATTGGTCTGTCGTTTGGCAATGGTTGCCGCCAGAATCGTGGCCAAGGCGACCATCACCAGAATGGTTAATAGTGCGATGCCATGTTGAGATGAGTGATTTTTCATGGCATTACTGACCGCCCATATCTGGATTGTTTAACAGACTATAGATCCACTCATAATCAGTCCCTGCAACCGTCAACTGAATTTTGATACCGCGAGGTAATTTCCTCAATTCAGCAATATTACTGGGATCACTGTTTTCAGGCCATTGCGTCAATTCTTGCGGGTTCAATACCGTCAGCTTAAATTGGTCGACATTTTCCAGCAAAGTACTTGAAACAGGTTGTACACGATTGGGAATATTCAGATTCGAATATTTCAGGCGATAGACTTTCTTTTGAGCAGCATCATAGCGATATTCAATACGCTCGTAAGGAGATAAACCCTGTTTTAATGGATCAGAAACACCTGCCTTGCTAAATGCAAAGTGCTGATCATTCAACACCAGCGCTGCCTGCAACTGTCGACCATCATTAGCAGTTAAAGGAATCATCTGCAGACTGTCTCTTAGCACCTGCTGATAGGCGTCCTGCAAGGCAAATAAATGCATTTCATGTTCGGCATTGCGATCTTTGACTTTTAATAAATAGTCAAAAACTTTCCAGCCCAGCATCGAAAGTACTGCAAAGATTGCAATGGCAACCAATAATTCGACCAGGGTAAATGCGCGTGTGTATTTCATTGTGTTCTGGCCTTTGCAGGATAGTTAAAGAACACAAGATTGGTAATGCCCGCTTCGACCTTGCCTTGTTCATTATTAAATAAGCTGACTTGCAACTCGATGCGCTGGATCTTCGGGCTAATCGTCGATTGTGCTTTTTTATCAATTTGCCACGTTTCACCTTGAGATGTGACTTGCTTGGATTGCGTACCTTCCAGCCACTCCTGGTTCATTTCCATCATCGCCACTTCATTCATCGCCACAAATTGTGCTTTGGTTCTTAAAATGGCATTCGATGTTGACTGGGTGTATTGCATTGCCACCTTGGTTAACGCAATTGCTGCAACCGCGAAGATCGCCAGCGCCACCATCACTTCAAGTAAAGTAAATCCTGAAGCAGGTCTCCGCCGAGCAACGCTCGGCCCTGCTGCAAGACGAGAAACTATGTTTCGAGTTGCAGGATGAGTGAAACAACGTTTCACCCTGAGAAGCCCAGCTTCGCAAGAAGACAGAGAGCTATGCTCGATGTGAACACGATTAAATCGAGCAACGCTCGGCCCTGCTGCAAGACCGAAAGCTATGCTTGAGGTGTGAGATTCGTGTTCTGTTGAAAGCCGAGAAGCTATGCTTAAGGTGCAAGCTTTCTGTACTTTCACAAGACAGCAAGCATTTTCTGGAAGACCTGTTAAAGACTTAATTTTCATTGACCTTACCCAAATGATCCAGCTCTAACTCATGTCCAATCGGCTGTTGCTCATAATAAAACTGGATTCGAACAGGTTTGGCTTCACCGTTTCCGAACCAGATGAGTTGAGGAGCCTTACCCCCCAGCAAATCTTCATTTTTGGCTTTGTTATAACTCGCCGTATCTAGACTCTGAATCGTTAAAGAAACATTATTGGGCAATTGACGGGTCTTAAATTCTTTATAGAGTTGCCAGGTGCGATCAGCCTGCTGAATCTGTTCACGACTCTGGTCGTGATATTCAAATAAGTTATAACTAAAAGGTGCGACATCTGTTGCATTTTGAGTATTTAAGGCAAAGACTTTGGCCTGATCAGTCGCTTCTTTATTGATTTTCTTCAGATCAAGAATAAACATCTCTCGGGCTTGCATGGCCCTGCGCTGGTCAACGCCACCGATATTCAAAACCAGGAGAGATGCCATAATTGTCATAATCACGATCACCACCATCACCTCAATCAGGGTAAAGGCTTTTTGCGAATGCTGTGGTGATCTCATGCGTTTTTCAACTATGCAAGAACAGGTTCGACCAGCTTCGGCAATGCCAAAGCCTGTTCAATATAAGCGACTCGTAAAGTGTCTCGAGAACCTAAATAGCGTTGATAAAAACTCGAATTCAGAATCACCGCTGCACCATAGGTCAAAGACCAGATTGAAGCCAGATAATCACGTGTCGTCATGCTACTGTTTATATCCAGTAAATAACTTTCCGTCATACGGATAATGATACGCAGACGCTGTCTACGCACTTTATATAATTCACTGAATAATAATTGAATGCCTTGTCCCGTGGTAGAAAGCCGCTCTTCGATCTGATGGAAGAGCGCAGTACGCTCTGGGTGATGTAGATGGTGCAACATAAAGAAAGCCAGATGTTCAGGAAATGCTTTTTCGGTATCCTGAATCATTTCCAGCAACATGCGCTCATTACGAATAATCAGCAACATATAGAGTTCATCTTTACTTTGAAAGTGCTTATATAACGTGCCCTTTGCAAGATCCAGCTCGGCAGCCAACGCATCCAGCGTCATGCCTGCCTCACCATTTTCTAATAGGAGTTGCTCCGCGATTTGAAAAATTAATACTTCTCGTGCTCTAAACTGAGCTTGACGATCCATTTTCACGTAATAACTCTCTTTCCTAGTACAACAAAAACCGTTTATTTCAAATTTAAGAGATTTTCAAAATTTTGTGTTGTAATCATGCCAATCTCTTCAACCGATTTATCATATACATCACTTAATGCTTTTGCTACAAAAGGAACATATTTCGGTTCATTGCTTTTACCGCGATAAGGTACTGGCGCTAAGTAAGGACTATCCGTTTCGATGAGCAAGCGATCAAGCGGTACCTGTTTAGCCACATCACGCAAATCTTGCGCATTTTTAAAAGAAACAATCCCGGAGAAAGAAATATAATAACCACAATCCAGAACGGCTTTTGCTGTTTCCCAATCCTCGGTAAAACAATGCAAAATACCATGGGTAGACTGCTCTGCACGAATAATATCAATGGTATCGTGCTTGGCTGCACGGGTATGCACAACCACAGGCTTTTTCACAATTTTTGAAGCTTCAATGTGTCGCGCAAAGCAACGTTTCTGTTCTTCAACAAAATCCGTACTGTGATAATAGTCCAGACCGGTTTCACCCAAAGCCCACACTTTATCGGACTGTGCCAGATTGACCAGATAGTCTGTTGTTGCACGCGCCATGACCTGCTCATCCTCACAAGGATGAACACCCACCGAATAGCCAACGTCTTTATGGCGGGCAGCAATTTCTGCCAGCTTGACATGATCTTCAAGATCAACCGAAATTCCCATGAATTTCGACACACCGGCAAGACGGGCTTGTTCCAGTGCCTGATCCAAGTCGCCTTGATAAGGACTTAAATCCAGCATGGTTAAATGGCAATGCGTATCAACAAACACTCTTCTATCCTATTTACTTCATTACTACATGGTATAACTTGGGCGATCCAGACCTTTAGATCCCGCCAGCAATTTCTCAGCTTCATTTTTATAATACACGCCTTTTTCACCTGCGAGCTGTATGGCAAAACCTTGTGGCTTAAAATGCGTCTGTTTATGCGAAATCCAGATCACTTTTCCGGTTAATGGAATCTTTTGCGCTTGTTCCGGCAATGTGGCCAGTACAAAAACCTCCTGTCCCATTTTTACTGCCTGCTTGGTTGGCACAAATAAACCACCGCCTTGGACAAAAGGCATATAGCTGGATTGTAAGGTCGCTTTATCTGGAATATTGACCTGTATAATTCCGCCCATCATTTGTGGTTGCATAACTTTCCCCTGTTCAATACTGAATCATTAAAATACAGAACGTGTACTCGCGATTTATCTATAAAACTTCAAACGATACTTATCGGATTTATAGCATCATCTTTCATCTTCGTTCATTTAATATGTATACGTCTTTTATGACTGAATTATAGAAAACAATCCAGCAAACAACAAATGATGTTTAGGAAAATTGTGTTTTAAATACAGAAAATGAAATTTATTTACCGCGTTCCGAATCATGCACGCGCTTGGTTTAGAATAGATGACAATTGAAAAGAAATGACAAGAAATTTAAGGACTTGATTAAAAAACCGCTGTCATCAGCGGTTTTCAATTCAATCATGCAAAATAAAGTGGTTTATTTTTCAGTACACTTATAATCAAAGTCTAATTTACTGATCATTTGATCAGTATTTCTGGCAATGACCGAAATATTATTGGCTCCGGCTTCAATATAGAATTTGCCACTAAACTGACTGACGCCTGAACCTCGGACATGATTAAAAGAATAACTGTACACACATTCGTAAGCCTGTGACCCTGTATTGGAGGCATTAATCTGAAAAGACGACCCATTAATATTTGAAACGAACTTGGGTTCAGCCACTGCCATAGCTGGTAAAAGCATACAAGACAATGCAATCGCGATAGATTTGTTTTTCATCTCGATATTCCTTATTTTTTAATATTATTGTGAAGTGTTTCACATTTTATATTCTTTTTTGATCAAGGATTAAAGAGCAATGTACATTTTAGATACAATTTTTATATAAATCTCGCCAAGCAGGATAAGGTATTTATTTTAAAACATTTCCTTTACCCTGCTATTTTACTCAGATCAGAAATCAGCCGAATGATTTAGATAAACTCAAGCCACATTCATGAGCTGAATAAACAACTCATCCATGACCAGTTGTGTTTGAACATTCTGCTCAACCATGCGTTTTTTCTGTTGCAAGTCGGAATAGATAGTAAACAGCTGCTCAAGGTTATAACACTCAACTAGCTGGCTAAAATCCAGATCATCATTCTTAAGTGACTGATTGAGTTTCAAACTCACCAAATCCCCCAGCAGATATTCAAACATAGTCAAGAATTCAGAAAAACTGAGCTCTTTAGACCACTTATTTGAGTAATGCAAAGGCATGTTTTTTTCCGCAACCAACTTCAGCCAGTCGGCAAGAAAGAGACTACGTTTCTGTAACCAGTCACTTTTTTCAATTTCAATCGCGGTCAGCGGCATATCATTGGCAAGATTTAATAATAATGACACTTGTTGCGATGAAATTTCTGGAATTTGCTGTTTGACAAAAGTCTGCGCATCCTCAAGCGTTAAACGATCTAACGCAAAATGCTGTAATCGACTGCGAATGGTAGCAGGTAATTTCAGATAATGATCGGCAAGTAAAATTAATACGACGCGCTCGCCAGGTTCTTCCAGTGTTTTCAATAAAGCATTTGCCGAAGCCGTGTTTAAGGCTTCTGCAGGCTCGATGACCACAACACGCCAGCCTTCCCCGGTTTGTTGCACAAATGGCAGTAAGTCTCGTATTTTCTCGATCTTGATTTTTGCGTTTTGTTTTTTATTTTCCTCGTCTGTGGTGATATGTACATAATTCGGATGCGTATCCGATTTCAGCCACTGACAGCTAGTACATTCACCACAAGCCGCTTGCGCCTGTTTATTTAAACAAAGCACCCAAGCGACAAAACGTTCTGCAAACTCTTTTTTGGCGCAGCCTTGTTTGCCATAAAACAGTAGCCCATGTCCAAGATGAGGAAATCGTGTACTGAGCAGTTGCCAGGTCTGTGCATGCCAAGGATAAAGAGTTTTAGTTTGTGTATCGACCATCATCTTATTCAAATGCACTTACAGGTAGAGTATTGAGACGATCTAAATCTGCCTGTGTGTCTACGCCCGGGGGTAAATTCGCTTCTGCAATATCAATGGCAATACGATGGCCATTTTCCAAAACCCGTAATTGCTCAAGGCTTTCCAGCTTTTCCAGATTACCCTGTTCCCACGTCACATATTCTTGTAACAATTTCACACGGTAAGCATATAAACCTAAATGGCGGAATGCCTGGGTATGTAATGCGGCGACAGCTTGCTTGGCACCATCACGATCATAAGGAATAGTCGCACGACTGAAATAAAGCGCCTCATTACGCTTATTCATCACCACTTTGACAATGCTGTCACGTTGAAATTCATCTAACTGATGAATCGGTTCACACAAGGTCGACATTGAGCATTGCGGATGATCAAGCAAAAGCTGTGTGACCTGCTGTACCAATTGAGCTGGCAATAAAGGTTCATCCCCTTGTACATTGACAATCACATCATCTGCTGCCCACCCCTTAATGCGCGCAACCTCACTTAAACGATCGGTACCAGAGGGATGTTCAGGATGGGTTAGAACCACATCTACGCCTTCTGCCTGACAGACTGCTGCAATACGCGGATCGTCTGTTGCAACACATAAATCATCAAAACCAGCAACTTTTTTTGCCTGATCCACCACACGTAAAATCATCGGTCGGCCATGAATCTGGAGTAAGGGTTTTCCTGGCAAACGAGAGCTCGCAAAACGAGCAGGAATAACAATATGCTTCATGATAGATCTCTAAGAAAGTTGAATCCCGACCTGTTTCAATTGCTGTTTTAACAACTCATAACAGTCAGGCGACAATACGGCTTCGACGGGGACCACCCAGATCGGAATATTAAATTCAGGATGTTGCTTTAATAATGCCTTAAATTTTACCGCATCTTTTTCAGTGGTAATGATTGCATCAGGATTATCAAAGCTTAAATCAGCGATTTCATAATCATGGTGATCGGGAAATTCATGTGCCTGATACTGGTTAACATCTAACTTGTTCAATGTCTGATAAAACCGTTGGGGAAAACCAATGCCGACCACCGCATTAAAATACTGTTTCGGATCAAACCAAGGCGTATCCAGATGAGAATTGAGCAGATAAGGCTGACCCACTTCCAGATGCATATTCTGCCGAGGTTGTGCCGCTTTGGTATGTTCAATCACCGTACTGTGGTTTAGGCGAGATTTAGGTTCTCTTAAATAACCTTCTGGCAATAGTTTCTCATTGCCCAGACCACGATGCTGATCCAGCACAATCCATTCTATATCGCGAGCTAGAGCCCAATGCTGTAAACCATCATCACTAATAATCAGATCAAGCTGCTCATTTTGCAGTAAGAGTTCAATTGCAGCCTGTCGATTGGGGCCAACAGCCATAGGCACCTGAGTCGACTGGACGATCAGACAAGGTTCATCGCCAGCAATATCGGGTTCGGATGTTTGGCTAACCAAAAGCGGAAACGGCCCTTCAGCCCCATAGCCCCGACTGATCACGCCGACCCGAATACCCTGCTGTTGCAAGTATTTGACCAACTGGATCAGCAAAGGGGTTTTGCCGCTACCACCGACCGTAATATTGCCAATCACCATGACCGGAACGGGGGCTTTATAGACCTTTTTTAATCCACTTTTATAAAGTGCCTGATTGGTACAGAAGCCCAATCGATATAACCATGACAGTGGGCGCAACACCACCAACCATGAAGCCTGTTCATTCCAAGCATCCTGTATACGTTGCGCCATCGACATGCTTAGTCTTCCTCAAAATTGCGTTGATGTAATTGATAATACATACCATGCTTGGCCAACAGCTCAGCGTGGGTACCTTGCTCAATAATCTGGCCTTTATCCATTACCACAATCAGATCGGCATTTTCCACAGTGGATAAACGATGGGCAATCACAATCGTGGTACGGCCCTGCATTGCTTCATCAAATGCTTGCTGGATAAAATATTCAGACTCATTATCCAGTGCACTGGTTGCTTCATCAAGAATCAAGATTGGCGAATCTTTAAGAATGGCACGGGCAATCGCAATACGTTGACGCTGACCACCAGAAAGGTTTAAGCCCTGCGCCCCCAGAATGGTATTGTAACCTTGTGGCAGATTCATGATGAAGTCATGGGCATAAGCTGCTTTTGCTGCCGCAATCACCTGCTCATCACTTGAATCCTGTAATTGACCATACGCAATATTGTCACGTACTGAACGGTTAAATAGTACAACCTGCTGATTCACTGTGGCAATTTGAGAGCGTAAATAAGCCAGCTCGATCTCTTCGACCGCAATGCCATCATAATAGATCTGACCTTCGCTCAACTCTTGAAAACGTGGCAACATGTTAACCAATGAGGTTTTACCCGCACCAGAACGCCCCACCAGCGCGACCGTTTGGCCTGCTTTTATGGTTAAAGACAAATCTTTAATTGCATGAGTACCATCTTCATAACGTAAGTTGGCATGATCAAATTGAATATTGCCTTTTAAAACCGGTTTCAACTGGCCATTATTCACTTCTTCAGGTAAATCCAATAACTCAAATACCGAGTGTGCTGCAGCCAGACCACGTTGCAGTTTTTCATTGATATCGGTCAAATTCTTGACCGGTTTAGAGATCAAACCAGCAGCGGTAATGAATGAAATGAACTCACCCGCAGAGGTATCGCCAAACACCTGTGGACGGAGTGCCAACCAGAGGATGATTGCCATCGCCATCGACAACAACAGCTGAATGATTGGGCTGTTAATATTTTGCACCACAACCATTTTCAGGCCGCGACGTAAGTTTTCCTCAGAAGACTTATAAAAACGCTTCTGCTCAAATTCTTCGCCAGTAAAGCTCTTCACCACCGAGTTTGCAGTAATGGTTTCCTGTACCACATGGTTTACATCACCCATGGTATTTTGTACCTGAATCGAGAGCTTACGCATCTTCTTCGATGCGATTCTGACCAGAATACCAATAAACGGCATGAAAACCACGATGCACAGGGTTAAGCGCCAGTTGGTATAAAGTAAATAACTCAACAGGCCAAGAACAATCAAACCGTCTTTAATCAAGGTCTGCAAAGACTCAGAGGACGCTGCGGTAAGCTGCTCAACGTTATACATCAGCTTTGCGCTGATATGACCGGCACTGTTATCAAGATAATACTGAGCTGGCAGTCTTAAAAGCTTTGCATAGACTTCCTGACGAATACTGAATACCAGACTACGTGAAATCACCGCAGAGAAATATCCACCGAGGAACAAACCCACGCCACGGAAGAACATAAGCAAGACAATCAGCGCAGGAAACCAGTCCAGATTCTCTCGACTACCATTTTGAATTGCATCGATAATGTATTTCAGCAACTTTGCAACAGAGACTTCTGTGGCAGCATTGATACCAAAACCAAGCAAGACAAATAAGGCAACGCCCCAATAAGATTTTAAATATGATATTAAGCGGACATAAACCTTAAAATCTTGATTCACTCAGTAAAACCTCTAGTTGGAACTTTAGTGCTGATATTGACGTTGACGAAGCCGAGCTGACCAGCCACATCCATCACCCGAATCACATCTTGGTGAGTGGCTTTTGCATCAGCAGCAATAATAAACATCAAATCGCGACGATCTTGTGCCACCTGCTTGATGGCCGTACTTAAATCAGCAATATCTTTACTGGATAAAGCCTGACCATTCACAGAATAATGCCCTGTGGAGTCTACCATGATTTCAATTTTATGATCGAACTGTTTAGGCGGAACACCTTGCGCATCAGGCAGTGTCAGATTTATACGACTTTGCTGACTAAAAGTCGTGGATAATAATAAAAACACCAAAATAAATAACAAACAGTCAATCATTGGTGTCAAATTAATATGAATATCTTCAACTTGAGAACGTTTAAATTTCATGATGTCACCCCGGCTCAGCTTGCGCGACGGTGTTCTTGTAAAGGAGACGCTTTTTTATAAAAAAGCGCAGCATGAAACAAAGTCGATTGCTGTTCCAGCTCAGCAATATATTCATGCACGACACGTTGAAAATAACGATAGGCAATCATGGCAGGAATCGCAATCAGCATCCCCACTGCAGTAGTAATTAAGGCTTTTGAAATGCCGGGCATCATCATGCTGGCATTGCCCGCAGAGCCCACATCAATCACCAGGAAAGATTCGATAATTCCCAGCACCGTACCCAGTAAACCCAGTAAAGGTGCAATTGCACTTAAAGTTCCAAGAAAATTAATATTTTTTTCGAGTGCGCCGATCTCTTGTGAAGCAGTTGCTTCCATTTGCGCACGTGCAAATTGTTCACCTTGTGCCTGATGATCATAACCTGCTTTTAAGATACGTCCGAGTGGACTTTTTAAAGCTTCATCTTGCTCAAGCTGGGCAATTACCGTGTCAGCATCTGTTGCATTGACCAGTAAGGCCTGAGGTAAAACTTGTGATCGCTTTAAACGAATATAGCGTTCAATCGTAATCGCAACCGTAAAAATTGATGACAGAATAAGGGGCAGCATTAACCAGCCACCCGCTTTCACAAGTTCCCACATATTATTCCCCAATAATATTTAAAATATAAAAGGACGTATCCTAAATATTAGTTAGGTAAACAAATATTGAGGATTCCATCCAACTCATCCAATGAGTGATAGTGAATGACCATTTTTCCTTTACCTTTCTGGTTATGGTCAATTTTGACATTTGCTCCGAAACGCTCTGAGAGTTTCTGAGTCAATTGTTCAATGTCAGGAGAAAGCTGCGCCTTTTCCTTTTCAGGTTTTGGTTCACTCCACTCACGTACCAACTGTTCAGTTTGACGTACCGATAAGCCTTTTTCAATCACGATTTGCGCCACTGAAATCTGGTCTTTGGTTTTTAACGCAAGAATGGCACGTGCATGTCCCATATCGATTTGACCCTGTTGCATCAGATCTTTAATCGGATCCGCAAGGCTCAAAAGACGCAGTAAATTACTGACCGTGGTACGTGCCTTGCCAACGGTATCGGCAATTTCCTGATGGCTTAAACCAAACTCGTCATGGAAACGCTGTAGAGCCATTGCCTGATCAATTGGGTTTAAATCCTGACGCTGAATGTTTTCAATTAGCGCCAAGGCAATCGCCACCTGATCGTTCAGATCACGGACAATTGCCGGAATTTCAGTCAGACCTGCCAATTGCGCCGCGCGCCAACGACGCTCACCGGCAATAATTTCGTATGGATGCTGCTCATCCTCAACAGGACGAATCACAATCGGCTGCATGACACCATGTTTTTCAATCGATGCTGCAAGCTCTTGTAGATCTTGTTCCTGAATAAAGCGTCGTGGCTGATATTCACCACGCTTTAATAAATTGACATCAATCTGCTTGAGTTGACCATGATCCAAGGCCTGTGCTTCAAGTTGCAATTTCTCTTTCTGAATTGAACCTAATAGCGCATCTAAACCACGACCTTTAGCCAATCCGCGTTTTTTGATGCTCATACAGCACTTCCTTTTTTCACTTTACTTTTCTTCAATATTTCTGCAGCGAGATTCAAATATGAAACTGCGCCTTTAGAGCTTTTCTCAAAATAGATTACGGGTAAACCATGAGCTGGCGCTTCCGCCAAACGGATATTGCGCGGAATCACGGTCTCGTATAGTTTTTTACCAAAATATTGCTCTAACTCGGCAGAGACATCACGTGTCAATGCGTTACGAGCGTCATACATGGTACGTAATACCCCTACAATTTCCAAGTTTGGATTCAGGGCTTTTTGTATACGATCAATGGTCTGTGTCAGGTCAGCCAAGCCTTCCAGTGCATAGTACTCACATTGCATTGGAATAATCACGCCATTCACGGCAGCCAAAGCATTGACCGTAATCAGACTTAAGCTTGGTGCGCAATCTACAATAATATAATCAAAAGCAGAAGCGACTTCTTGTAGTGCATTTTTCAGAATGAATTCACGCCCTTCCTGCTCTGCAATTGCCAGTTCCACCCCAGCAAGTTCACGGTTCGCACCTAAAACCTTATAACCGACTTCTGCTTTTTGAATTGCAGTTTCAATCGGCACTTCACCCAGCAACACATCTGTCACCGAATACAGTAAATCATTCTTTTGAATGCCAGACCCCATGGTGGCATTCCCTTGTGAGTCCATATCAACCAACAAGACACGTTTTTTCAAGATCGCCAAAGAGGCAGCAAGATTGACTGCTGTCGTGGTTTTCCCTACACCACCTTTTTGGTTTGCAATCGCAATAATTTGAGCCATGATTACCCTTAATATTTTTATTGAATACGTTGAAGTAAAAGTAAATGACGTTGTTCATCTAATCTCGGGACACGAAGTTCAATGATCTTACATGAATACTCATTTTTCATTTGCTCAATTTCATCAGCTGGAATCAAGCCTTTCATTGCAGCAATAATACTCTGCTCATGCATATATGGTTGTGCTGCATCGACAAAGTCAGTCAAAGACGCAAATGCGCGACTTGTAATGACATCGAACTGACCAAGCTCACCAATACTATCTTCATTTTCAACACGTGTCTGAACGGCAATGACATTTTGCAGTTTCAAATCAGCAATAAACTGCTTCAGGAACCGGATCTTTTTCCCGTTCGAATCAAGCAGCACGCAAGAACGTTCTGGCTGACATAATGCAATGATCATGCCCGGCATTCCACCGCCAGTCCCTACATCTAATAAACGACCTTGTGGTAAATCATTCAGGATACTTAAGCTATCCAATAAATGTTTAACCAGCATTTCTTTCGGCTCACGAATCGCCGTTAAATTATAGGCCTTATTCCACAGCACCAGCGCATCTTGATATTTCAATAAGAGTGTTAGGGTGTCCTCACTCAGGTTCAGACCCAGAGCTTGACTACCTTGCTTTAATTCTTGAAAAAAAGGATGCATAACAGTGCAACATCTCGATAAATTTGCTGTGCAGTATACCGATTTCTGATACAAGGCACAGTAGGACTTGTTGAACGATTATGCAGTTAATCATTTACAGACATGATAAACTGCACAATCCATTAAGTTTTTGTCTTTTCTTAGGCAAATCCAAGATAGACAAAGCAATTTTTGTTATACAAACGCACCTTGCTTGATCTGCTGATCAAGCTGCTCTAGACGCTCAGGGGTCCCGACATCGACCCAGATCGCCTGCATCTTTTCTGCTGAAACGTGCTGCTGGTGCATCGCCTGTTTCAACAAAGGTGCCAAAGGTCGCTTGCCATTTTCTAGCCCAATAAACATGTGTGGCGATAAAACAGCAACACCGCTATAGGTTAAGGCTTCGCCCAACTGCTCCTGCTCAAAAGTATAAGCCAAATCATTTGCCAGAATGAAGTCGCCTTTTAGATGTTGAGGCGGGTTTTCGACCAAGACCAAATGCGCTAGCTTCTCTTCTAACTGAATATTCAGTAATGATGAAAAGTCCATAGTGGTCCAGACATCACCATTCACCAGAATGAACGGCTCCTCACCCAGTAATGGCAAGGCATTGATGATACCGCCTGCCGTTTCCAGCCCTTCACCTTCATGCGACCACAAGATCGTCACACCAAACTGAGAACCATCTCCTAAGGTAGCAACAAGCTTGTCAGCAAGCCAGGCCGTATTGATCACAATTTCGGTGACACCAATTTTCTGTAGTTTTTCAATATGCCAGACAATCAGCGGTTTCCCACCAACTTCTAGTAGCGGCTTTGGTGTATGCAACGTCAGTGGACGCATGCGATTGCCTAAGCCAGCAGCAAGAATCATCGCTTTCATTATGCTGCAACCTCATAATCGCCATATTTGGCAATAAACTTAGGCATCACCACATCATTGATAAATTGCATAAACTCATTCAACTCATCATAGCCTTGGCTTTCTTCAAGTAAGTACCACATTACACGTGGTAAATCTTTTAAATAGCCTGATTTACCATCACGTTCGAATAAACGGACAAAAATACCTAAAATCTTGATGTGACGTTGAATCGCCATCAGGTCGGCATCACGTTTAAACTGCTCAAAACTACGATTCTCTTTGGCAGACGCTGGCAATAAGTTATAGAACACTTCAAACCATTGATACACACGCTCAGCATTCCACTGCACGTAGGCGTCACGGGTAATCGAAATCAGATCATACGTATCCGCACCAATCACCGCATCCTGAAAATCAATCACACCCAGTTCCTGTTCACCTTCAATTTTCATCAGATTACGACTGTGAAAATCACGATGTACAATCACTTGTGGCTGTTGAGTCGCTTCAATTGCCAGAAAGTCAAACGCTTGCTCAATGGTTTCCAACTGCTGCTCTGTCGGTTGAATGTTTAATGACGGTAACATCCACTCGGTCAGCAAACGCATTTCAGCCATCAACTTGTCGTAAGAATAAGCGGGTAAATGAGCCTGCCCATCCACCTGTTGCAATTCAATCAACTGTTTAAAGCTTTGCGCATAGTATTCATCTACTGTCTTATCATTCAGTAAGGTGGATAGCACCACATCACCAAAATCTTCCAGTAGTAACAAACCCTGAGTCAGGTCTTTGGCAACAATATGTGGAACACGTACACCCTGCTGGTCAAAGAACTCATCAATATTTACAAATGGTGCACAATCTTCTTTTTCAGGCGGCGCGTCCATGAGCATATATGTTTTGTTTTGTAACTTGACTCGCGCATAGCGACGAAAGCTTGCATCTCCTGCTAAAAAGTTGATCTCGAACTGATCAGATTGGAGAGTGGCTTGAAGCCAAGTTTGTATCAATTGTTCACGTTGTGTATTCATTTGCAATAAAATCTAAAACTAGCTGAGATTTTGAAAGCTTAAGTGTAGCCACTTATCAACTTTTTCTCTATGATGCGACAATAATTAATTGTGAATTAGCGTACTGGTTAATGAGACAATGAAACATCAGTTTAAATTTAATCCTTTAGCAACAGCTATTTTGACACTCTTGTGCGGCGGCTCGATCCAATCCAGTTTCGCGGCACCAGCTGATGCTGTCTCTACGCTTGACAACAAACAGCTCAAAGCAGCCATTCGAAATCAAGGACAGCAAGACCAGGAAAGTTATCCTGGAGAAAGTTTTTTCCAGCAATATTACGTAGACAAATCTGCACCAGAAGCACAATTGCGCGACAACCGCTATTTAAGCTCCTCTTTTTGCCAAGGTACCTGGGTTACGCCGATTAATCCCGAAACCAAGGCAGGCGATGCAAGTACAACCACTTCGGTGATTACAGCGGATTATGGACACTACAATCCAGCGGGTGACTCTGTGCTTCAGGGCAACGTGGTTATCGATCAGGAAGGTCGCACTATTCGTGCCGATCAGGTGACCATTGATTCGACTCAAACGCATGCCAATGCCGAAGGCCGAGTGCAACTAGCGCAATCTGGCCTGCTCACCCAAAGTGATGCGATTGACTATAATTTAAAGACCCAGACCGGGGATTTAAATAACAGTTTCTATATCTCAGAACAACAACATGCACATGGTCATGCCAGTCAGATCAAACGTGCCAATGAAAATCTGGTGATTTTTAAAGATGCGAGTTATACCGCATGTCCACCAGAACAAAAACCAGCATGGAAGATTCAGGCCAAAGAAATTGAGTTAAATCAGGATACAGGTCGTGGTGTGACCCGTGGTACAAAATTTTACGTAAAAGATGTACCCGTCCTTGCCGTTCCTTATTTCAATTTCCCAATTGATGACCGCCGTACCACAGGTTTACTCAGCCCAAACTTTGGCTACAGCAATGATGGTGGTGCTCAGCTCGCTACACCAGTTTATCTCAACCTTGCACCGAATTACGATCTTACGCTTACACCAAGTTTTATGAGCAAACGTGGTGCAAAGTTAGATGCCGAATTCCGCTATATGACTGAAAACTTCGGTTCAGGTCGTATTTGGGGGGGGTATATTGCTCAAGATAATCAATATGATGATCAGGACCGTGAAGACCTTCACTTCATTCACAACTGGAAGATTGATGACCAGTGGTCGACCAATCTTGAATATAACTACGCATCAGATAAAGATTATTTTGCTGACTTTAATAACAATCCCAACACCCGTACTGATCTGAATTTACGTCGTGCCTGGGAACTCAATTATGGCAATGGTATTCCTGGTCTTAGAGCACAGCTAAAAGTCGAAGACTTCCAGACACTGGATAAAACGGTTGAAGACAAAGACAAGCCGTATGCACGATTGCCGCAATTCTTATTAAATTATGTCACTGGTGACCCACAAGGTCTGCAATATGAATTTAATAACGATACTGCTTACTTCAAGAAATCCATTAAAGATGGTTCTGCACTGGAATCAAGCGGTACCCGTATCTATAACCAGTTTGCAGTCAGATACAACTACCTGACGCCATCATGGTTCTATGTGGTACCAGAAGCTTCTGTTCGCAGTATCAACACATTCTATGATAAAGATGCACAAGCAAGCCAAGGCTCTGACAACCAAGAAAAATCCGTAGTTGTGCCTCAATTCACACTTGCTACAGGCATGACCTTTGAAAAAGACGGCAAGTATTTACAAAGCATTTCACCTCGTGCTTTTTATGCTTACTCGCCTTATAGAAAGCAAGATGATCATCCAAACTTTGATTCGACCTCTGCGTCCATCAATTACGATCAACTATTTAACCCCTACCGTTTCTATGGTCATGACCGCTTAGATGACAACAACTTCTTGTCACTCGGTGTAACTTATAGCCTTTTAGACACCGAAGGCCTTGAACGCATCAAAGCCAGTGTTGGACAGAGCTACTATTTCAGTGATCGTCGTGTCAGCCTGAATGAAAAGCCAGATGAGTTTGATACTCAACGCCGTACCGGCCCTATTGTCAGTCTGTCTAGCCAGCTTAATCAGAACGTTACCATTAGCTCTAACTCAGCCTGGATGGAAAATGGCGATAATGCGCAACGCGATTTCCAAGCTTACTATACCGGTGATAAAGGTAATCTATACAACTTAGGCTATTTCTATAGAAAGAAAATTGAAGATCGTCAAAACTCTTATGACCAAGTGGTTGCATCCTTTATACAACCTGTAAAAGACAATTGGCGTATTATGGGTCATGCTCAATACGACATCGACAACAACGTGATGCGCGAATATTTACTTGGCGTAAATTACGAATCTTGTTGTTGGGCTGTGTCAGTCTATGGCCGTTCTTACTATAACGATCTGGATGATCCAAATACCCCAGACGTTCGTAAGAAGAATGCGGTTATGGCTGAATTCACACTAAAAGGTCTTGGTGCTTTAAACAATAAGCTCGCTTCACTTCTGGAGAATAGAGTTTTAGGTTTCAACAAAATTAATCAATCTTGGACACAACGTTAATGAAGATAAAACCTTTTCAACATATCTTTAGAGCCACTGTTCTCGCTGCCCTAATTTCTTCATCAATGCAAAGCTTTGCTCAACCGACGGATGAGGTTGTGGCAATTGTGGACAATAGTGTCATTCTTAAAAGTGATTTAGAACAAGGTGTTGCTGAAACAGAACATCAATTAAAAGCACAAAACAAAACAGTTCCACCACAACAATACTTGCAAATGCAGGTTTTAGATCAACTGATTGTCCGTCAAGCCCAGCTTGAACAGGTCAAGCGTTACGGCATTAAAGCGGATGAAAAAACCTTAAATGCTGCGGTGCTAAAAGTTGCCAATCAATCGGGTGCAAATTCACTAGAAGCGTTTCAGCAAAAACTAGACGCTATTGCACCTGGTACTTATGAAAACTTGCGTAACCGTGTTGCGGAAGACCTTGCTATTGGCCGTTTACGTCAACAGCAAGTGATGTCACGCATCAAGATCAGTGATCACGATGTTGAAAACTTCCTGAAATCTCCGGAAGGTCAAGCCGCGCTCGGTACACAGGTTCACGTGATTCATATGCGTATTTCTGGTGACAATGCCGATGCCGCTCAGCAAGTTGCTCAACAGGTTAAACAATCATTGTCAACCAGTGATGACCCTAAAGCCATCAGCAGCAAACTTTCCACTGCCGCTATAAAAGTCGATGGTTTGGACATGGGCTTCCGTTCACTGTCAGAGATTCCGACTGAACTGGCAGCGCGCATCACCCCACTTCAAGTGGGACAAACAACTGAACTGATCAATGTTCGTGATGGCATACATGTCTTAAAGTTACTGGAACGCAAACAGAATGATCAAAAAGCACTGGTTCCACAATATCAAACCCGTCACATCCTGATTCAGCCTTCTGAAGTAGTGAGCCTGGATCGTGCCAAGCAAATGATTGATAGTCTCTACAAACGTGCTAAAGCGGGTGATGATTTCGCGACCTTGGCCGCAACTTATTCAAATGATACAGGTTCAGCACGTGATGGCGGTAGCTTAGGCTGGGTTAGTCCTGGTGTGATGGTGCCTGAATTTGAAAAAGTCATGAAAGAAACACCTGTTGGACAAGTCAGCCAACCGTTCCAGAGTCAGTTTGGCTGGCATATTCTGCAAGTAACCGATACTCGTCAGCAGGACATGACCAAAGAAGTGCAAGAACGTATGGCACGTCAAATTCTGGGTGAACGTCTGTTTGATACTGAAGTCGATAGCTGGATGCGTGAACTTCGCGCCAATGCCTATGTTGAAATCAAAGATGCCAACCTGGACTCTAAAGCTCAGCAAAAAAAGTAAGTTAAGCTCAAGTAGAATGCCAGCCATGTGCTGGCATTTTATTTTTCCAAAAATGACATAAAAAAATAGCGGCACTAGCCGCTATTTTTTTGCATTACAAATAAATTATTTGTAACGATCAACCATTTTCTCTAAAGAAATTGGACGAATCTTGTCTGCATGCCCTGCGGTACCAAATGCTTCGTAACGCGCAACACAGATTTCTTTCATTGCTTCAACAGTTTCGCCAAAGAATTTACGTGGATCAAATTCACTTGGTTTTTCTGCCATCATACGACGCATTGCACCCGTAGAAGCCAAACGTAAATCGGTATCGATGTTAATCTTACGCACACCATGTTTGATCGCTTCAACCAGCTGATCTACAGGCACACCATAAGTTTCTTTAATATCACCACCGTACTGGTTAATCACAGCTAACCATTCTTGCGGCACTGAGCTTGAACCGTGCATTACAAGATGCGTGTTTGGCAATGCAGCATGAATTTCTTTGATACGGTCAATTGCAAGAATATCGCCTGTAGGTGGACGAGTAAACTTATATGCACCGTGAGAAGTACCAACAGCAATTGCTAAAGCATCTACATTGGTATCCGCCACGAACTGGGTCGCTTCTTCAACAGAAGTCAGTAATTGAGAATGATCGAGTACGCCTTCAGCGCCGACACCATCTTCTTCACCCGCCATACCGGTTTCAAGGCTACCCAAGCAACCAATCTCACCTTCAACTGAAACACCGCAAGCATGCGCCATTGCAACCACACGACGGGTTACATCAACGTTATAATCATAGGTTGTTGGTGTCTTACCATCCGCACCCAGCGAACCATCCATCATCACTGAGCTGAAGCCCAACTGGATCGAACGTTGGCAAACATCTGGACTTGTACCATGATCTTGATGCATTACCACTGGAATATGTGGCCACTCTTCAATCGCAGCTAAAATAAGGTGACGTAAGAAAGGTGCACCGGCATATTTACGCGCACCAGCCGAAGCTTGCACGATGACAGGTGAATTTGTTGCATCCGCAGCGAGCATGATTGCACGCATTTGTTCTAAGTTGTTTACGTTAAACGCTGGTACGCCGTAGTTATATTCTGCAGCGTGATCCAAGAGCTGGCGCATTGAGATTAGAGCCATAATATCCTCCCAGGTAATGCGCCATATTCTACATGTTGATTTATTTCAATTCAGCAACTAATCACAGGAATTATAAAAAAATCTTTAGTGTTTTGTGTAATTTGGGTAGCAAATCTTACTAAATAATCAAAAAGGCCAAATCACGGAATGATTTGGCCTTTTTTTCAGAAGCAATCGTTTAGTCTTAATCAAACATATTAAGACTTAGCAATAACCTTCTAAACGCGTTAAAGGCAATTTCTTACCAATTGCTTTTTCAATTTCAGGCAAATAGAAAGCATCATCTTCCGACAAGAAACTAATACTCACGCCTTGTGCACCCGCACGACCTGTACGGCCAATACGGTGAACATAATCATCAGACTGTTCAGGTAAGGTAAAGTTAATCACATGCGAAACACCATCAACATGGATACCACGCCCCGCAACATCGGTCGCGATCATGATATTGTTCTTACCCTGCTTGAATTGATCCAGCATCTTCAGACGCTTATCTTGTGCGATTTCACCCGATAACATCCCCACACGATAGCCATCACGTTTCAAATGATCGTACAAACGACGCACCTGATCACGACGGTTAGCAAAGATCATCACTTTATCAATCGGTTCTTCACGCAGGATTTCCTGCAACAGTTTGTATTTATCTTCTTTCGCAACCACATAAACCCGCTGTTCAACATCGTTATTGGTTTTTTGCTCAGGCTCGATTTCAACTGTAACCGGCTCAAATAACCATTGACGGGCAAGATTAAGCACATCATAGCTAAATGTTGCAGAGAACATCAGGGTTTGGCGTTGCTCTTTAAACGGTGAAAATCGAACAATTCTCTTCACTGACGGGATAAAGCCCATATCGAGTAAACGATCCGCCTCGTCAATCACCAAGAATTCAATTTTATCTAACCAGACTTCTTTTTGCTCGACAAAATCAATTAAACGGCCTGGTGTAGCCACAATAATATCGACAAAATTACGGTCCAGCATTTTCTTTTGCTTTTCAAAATCCACACCGCCCAACAACGTGACCAGATGCAAATTTGAAAATTTGGTTAATGCTTGCGCATCACTTTCGATCTGTAACGCTAACTCACGAGTTGGCGCTAAAATTAACGCACGTGGCTCACCACGAAAACGCTGTTCTTGAACTGGATTATTCAACAGATCATTGATCACGCTAATCAAGAAGGCAGCCGTTTTACCAGTACCCGTTTGTGCCCGACCAATGGCATCATGCCCTGCTAATGTATATTTTAAAACCTTTTGCTGAATTGGGGTCATTTTTGTAAAACCCAAAGCATCAATCGCTTTCTTCAACTGCGGATGTAAATTTAAGGTTTCAAAACCAGTCGTCATATATGCTCTCGAACCATCAATGACCAAAAGAAAGTGGCTATTATAAACAAAAACGCCCCAAATTACATTGGAGCGTTTTTATATTGCGTTAAGGCAACAAATTAGTCTAAAGGCTGAACGTTTTCAGCTTGGAAACCTTTTTGTCCTTGAACAACACTGAATTCTACACGTTGGCCGTCACGTAAAGAACGGTGGCCATCGCCCATAATTGCGCGGAAATGAACGAATACGTCATCACCACCATTACGCTGAATAAAACCAAAGCCTTTAGTGTCGTTAAACCACTTTACTACGCCTTGTTCACGAGCTGTCATAAGTCAATCCTCAGATATTGAAAGATAAGGACCTTCCGGTGTTGCAAACAGCAGAGCCAACAAGGTTTTAAAATATTTATAATTTTAAAGCTTGTAATCATTCTGTAAAACTATCAACAATTTCCGGTTACATCCATTTGTTATAGGGTTTATTACATTAATTGTGTATTAAACTCTTCCTAAAACGCATCGAGCTTATCACGGGTTTATGACAATTAATAGAATTATTTTTAGTTATTTCCATCTGTTCTATCTGTTTTTTTCAATAATTTAGCTGTTTTTTTAATGGAATTTTTATCATAAAAATTACGCAGAAATTTGTTAAGATAATTTTGAATGAAGTGATTTAATTGAATATGACCGACACAATCAACACCCCGGAAATCATTGATGCATTAGGACAACCCTGTCCTATGCCCTTGCTGATGTTAAAACGCGCTTTAAAAAAAGCGGGCCATTCCAAACAGTTTTTGTTGAAATCATCTGATCCACATAGTGAAATTGATGTAACACGATATTGCCAAATTCAGCAACTTCAATGCCAGACACAAAAAATTTCAGAGCATGAATTTCACTATTTAATTGAATCTATGTGATTCTTTGCTAAACTCTTGGTAAAGATAAAATAGTTTACTTTACATTTCTATACTCAAATTTCCTTAGTGATGAAGAGCATTCGCATTAAGATGAAATTGTTGACTTAAATACCATCCTATAAGGAGAATCCATGACTACTGACAGCAGCAATCAATTGATGCCCCTGTCATTGTCTGCGCCAGGTGTAAACCTTGGTGCATATATCAGTACTGTCAATCAAATTCCAATTTTAACGGCCGAGCAGGAAAAAGAACTTGCTGAGCGTTACTATTATGATCAAGACCTTGATGCTGCCAAACTTTTGGTAATGTCACACCTCCGCTTTGTCGTACATATCGCACGTAGTTACGCAGGTTACGGATTGCCACAAGGCGATCTTATCCAAGAAGGTAACCTCGGACTGATGAAAGCAGTAAAACGTTTTGACCCTAATATGGGGGTTCGTTTAGTTTCTTTTGCTGTGCACTGGATCAAAGCTGAAATCCACGAATATGTGATCCGTAACTGGCGTATTGTCAAAATTGCGACCACCAAGGCACAACGTAAACTATTCTTTAATTTGCGTAGCCTCAAGAAATCGAGCAAGCGATTGACTTTGGAAGAAGCCAAATCGATTGCCAATGATTTGAATGTTACACCTGAACAGGTGTTAGAAATGGAAGGTCGTTTAACTGCCTATGATGCTGCGTTTGAAGCTCAAGGCGATGATGATGACGATACCCCGCATACTGCACCAGCATTGTATCTCGAAGATAATCGTTACGACCCTGCACGTCTGATTGAGGAAGAGGATTACGAAGAGCAAAGCACTTCTGCCTTGCATGAAGCGATGGATCAGCTGGATGATCGCTCACGTAATATTTTACAGCGTCGCTGGTTAGATGATGACAAATCGACTTTGCATGAACTGGCTGCAGAATATAACGTTTCAGCAGAACGTATTCGCCAGCTAGAAAAAAATGCCATGGAAAAAATCAAAACTGCCATGTCTGCGAGTTAAGATTAATTCAAACACAAGGGCTTTCATGCCCTTTTGTTTTATCTGGCTTTGTTTAAACACCCGAATATGTTAACTTTGTTCATCAAGTTTCTAGTTCCATTCTCATTATGTGGATAGCAATCTCGGCGCTTAATCTTGCGCTTGCAGTGATGTTAGGCGCTTTCGGTGCCCATGGCCTCAAATCTTTTGCCACACCAGAACAACTGGCTTGGTGGAATACAGCAACCCAGTACTTTTTCTATCATGCGATTGGGTTACTGATTTTAGGCGTCCTACATAAAACCACTGCAACATTCCCTATAAAAATTCCTTATATTTTGATCCAAATTGGCATCATCTTTTTCTGTGGTTCGTTGTACATTATGGCGCTTGGTCTGCCTAGAATCTTAGGTGCCATCACCCCGATTGGCGGTGCATTTATGATCGCGGGCTGGGTCATGCTCGCATGGCAAGCGATCAAGCATGCGAAATAAGGATTTATCATGCATATCTATTTAAACGGCGCGTCAACAGACACGTCTTGTGAAAATCTGCAGCAACTCATTCAAAGCCTGGCGCTTGAAGGCAAACGTTTTGCTGTAGAAAAGAACCAACAGATTATTCCGAAAAGTAGACTTGAGCAGACATTGATTGCTCCTGAAGATCGTATTGAAATTATTCAAGCTGTTGGTGGCGGCTAATTGGCTAAAAATGGAGTAAGCCCATGCAAGATTCCCCTTTAATTATCGGTTCTCGTACTTTTCAATCACGTTTATTGGTTGGAACTGGTAAATATAAAGATTTAAATGAAACCGACTTAGCCATTCAAGCAAGTGGTGCAGAAATTGTCACCGTTGCGATTCGTCGTGTGAATATCGGACAACATGCCGATCAGCCGAATCTGCTTTCAGTGATTCCACCAGAGAAATACACGATTCTGCCGAATACTGCTGGCTGTTTTGATGCTGATAGCGCGATTCGTACCTGTATGCTGGCTCGTGAGCTACTTGATGGTCACAATCTGGTAAAGCTGGAAGTACTCGGTGATGAAAAAACCTTATACCCGAATGTGACAGCAACGCTTAAAGCAGCGCAAACCTTGATTAATGATGGTTTTGAAATCATGGTCTATACCTCGGATGACCCGATTGTTGCGCAAGAACTTGAAAGCATGGGTTGTGTTGCGATCATGCCTTTAGGTAGTTTGATTGGTTCAGGTCTCGGTATTTTGAATCCACATACCATTTCTATCATCAAAGAAAATGCCAAAGTTCCTGTGCTGGTGGATGCTGGTGTAGGTACTGCCAGTGATGCTGCGATTGCGATGGAACTCGGTTGTGACGGCGTACTGATGAACACGGCGATTGCTGCGGCTCAAAATCCAATTTTGATGGCTTCTGCGATGAAAAAAGCCGTTGAAGCAGGTCGTGAAGCATTCTTGGCGGGTCGTATGCCGCGTAAGCGTATGGCCAATGCCAGCTCGCCTGAAACGGGTTATTTCTTTAAGTAAGAAAACAAAAAGCAAAGGGAGCTATTTGCTCCCTTTTTTAATTGCCAAAACACTCATTTCTTTCTAGCATTTTAATGCTATCTGTAATGAACTTTTTATATCATTCACAATATATTTTGGTGCAAGGATAAACAAAAGCATTTCAGCCCAATACGGCTCACTCTTAGCATACACTTCCATCGATAATTTTTTCATTAATTGGCAATAATCATGATAAGCAATGCGGTGAGTTTTATAGTTCACAGAATCATCAAACAAATTAAAAATCGTATTGAGTTCATACTGAGTTATATCAGCATTCCTTCCAATCGGCTGAGGATAAAATTCTTTTAATGTTGAATATTTAAACAACAACCAGTTTAAAGAATAAATGACTCTGGAATCATAAACTGCATAAGCCCGATGATCCATAAAGGATGCGACTTTCGATAAAGAAGAGATCACTGAAAAAGTAGTTCTTGTTAAAGCACCTTTTGTAAGTTCACTTTCAAATTTAAGCAATAACAGGTCATTTTTAGGATTTTGCTTAAAAGAACGTATGCCTCCCCACTCTTGAATCAACCAGTACCGACCAGCTAAATCGTCTGAATTCAATAAAGAATTGAAATTATGTTTTAAATAAATATTTTGCTCAAATATGGAGGCAAGATGCACAGGGATTGGTAATGGATTACTTTCTGGCAACTCCCATATAAAATATTTTTCTAACGGATGCTGTTTCGCTAGCTCTTTCAATGTTTGAATTAGCTGGTCCATGATTCTCTCAATTCTAAATGTTTAATATTCGATTAAATTTTGCTTCGCCCTTTGCTCAAAATTCTGTTGAAAATATTCGGTTTGATACAGTGATTCTGTCTGATAAAAATGCGCTAGAACTTCTTTTCTCTTAATCGCATAAACATCTGGATCTACCCAAGCATATTCTTGTTGAATCTGTTGCTCATACTCCTCGAAACGTTCTGGTGAAGCCGCTAAAATCGCCAAATCGATATCTAATAAAAACTGCAAATCCAACTCGTTCGTTGATTCATGCTTTTGTGTCGCAATAATCCAGCGCTTTATCTTTTCAACAATCTCAACAGATAGGTCCTGAGCCATATACTTTTCAAACAGCTCCGCACTTTTTAGCTCATTATCTTTTGCTTGCGGATCATAGATCGCATCATGAAACCACAGTGCTAACTCAACTGAATAAGCATCTTTTAAATCAGGTCGAATTGAATCAAGTAAAACCAGACATTCATACAAGTGCTGAAGCGTATGATAAGCCCGCTGTTTTTCACTGTAGGCAGCAATCAACTTGTTAAAAACTTTCTGCGGTTCAGAGAAATGATAATGCCGATGCAGCTCAAACCATGATTTTTCTAGTTGTGTTAAATACTGCTGCATTACTCATCCTCATTGAATTGCTTTATTCAGCCACTTTGCCAATGATTCAGCATCTTTACGCTCAAGAAAGAGCTGATACAAGGTACAGGAACCAAACTCATGTTTTAGCTCCTGTTGACGGACAGGATGATTACCAAACCGGAACCGTCGAGTGCCATCAGTATCTAAAGGCAATGCATACACTCCATAACTCCGAGGTTCTGTTAGATGCCCTTTGATTCGGACTTGATCAGACGATATCGCGTGTTTTAATAAATATTGTTTGGTTAACATCCCACCCTGCCCTAGGCAAATCTAAGCTGCGTGCTGTTCATCTCGCTTAAAGACCAATTCTTTATCCGATGAACTTTCAGCATCAAAGTAATACCCTTCACTGTCAAATGCTTTTAATTGTTCTACTTGGCTTAATTTATTTTCAATCAAGTATCTCGCCATCAGTCCACGCGCTTTTTTTGCATAGAAACTAATGACTTTGTATTTTCCGTTTTTCTGATCCAAGAATACAGGCTTGATAATTTCTGCCTGAATTTTCTTTTCATTCACAGATTTATAATATTCGTCAGAGGCCAAATTTACCAACACTTTTGCATCAATTTCAGCTAAATCCTGGTTAATTTGATCGGTGATAATACTGCCCCAGAATTCATATAGATTATGACCACGGCTATTTTTTAGTTTAGTTCCCATTTCCAAACGGTACGGCATCATCAAATCCAATGGACGCAATAATCCATAAAGGCCAGACAACATACGCAAATGTTGTTGAGCAAAATCAATATCCTGATCGTTTAAGTGATAAGCATCTAAACCGGTATACACATCGCCTTTAAATGCAAACAAGGCTTGACGTGCATTGGAAAAATCAAAATCTGCATTCCAGTCACGGAAACGTTCTACATTCAAGTTGGCGATTTTCTCGCTCACGGTCATCAACGATGCGATTTCACTCGCAGAAAGCTTGCGACATACATCAATCAACTGCTGTGATTGTTCTAATAAACGTGGCTGAGTAAATGTATCTATAGGTAAAGCCGTTGTGTAATCAAGTGTTTTCGCTGGAGAAATTAAAGCAAGCATAATCAATCAAAAAATAAATTTAACTTGATGAAACTATAACAGTTGATAATTTTTAATGCCAATTCGTGTTTTCATTCTTCATTATCGGTAAAATAGTGGATTCTTCCATTATCCATTGCGTATCTTATGTCTGAGCAATTATTCATCCAGGGTCCTGTTGGTCAAATTGAAATGTTTGTCGATCAACCTCAAGGTGAAGTCACAGGTTTTGCTGTGGTCTGCCATCCACATCCCTTGCAAGGTGGAACACCAAATCATAAAGTCCCTGTACTGCTGGCTCAGATTTTTAATGAAATGGGCTGTGTCGTGTATCGCCCTAGCTTCCGTGGTTTAGCTGGCAGTGAAGGCACCCATGATCAGGGACACGGCGAAACGGATGACATTATGGCTGTAATTGAATATGCACGTGCAAAACATGCAGGTTTAACCTTCTATGCAGGTGGTTTCAGCTTCGGTTCTCACGTATTGGCAAAATGCCAAGCCCAACTCAGTGAAGAATTACGTCCCAAACAACTGGTGTTATGTGGCTTACCTACGGGTTCGGTCGTCGATTTACGTCATTACAAGACCCCAGCTATCGACGGCGATATCCTGTTTGTTCATGGTGAGCAGGATGATATTACCCTGCTCTCAGATATGATCGCGTGGGCAAAACCACAAAAACATCCGATCACGATTTTGCCAGGCGCCAATCATTTCTTTACTGGTTATCTTAAACAATTGCGTCAAGTGATTGCCCGTTTTTTAAAACTGTAGACTTAACAACAAATTACTAAGAAAAATATACGTGTTTTGAATCCAATGTCTGTTATATCAGTAGAGATGTACAGGCATTGGGTTCTTTAATAATGAAATTCAATAAAAAACAGGGACTTTTTTTAAGGCAAACCATTGAACAATGGCAGCAACAAGGCACGATTACGCCCGATGTGGCCAACAAGTTAAAGCATAGCTTTTCGATTCGTCCGTTTGACTGGGAACGAATGGCAAAATACTCATTCTGGATTGCAATGATTTGTACCGTGATTGCCATCGCTGCAGTGACTGCCGATCAGTTCTTGATGGAGCTGATTGAAAAAATCTTTATCGATTCCAAGATTATCCCATGTCTGTTTTTTGCTGTGGTGGCGGTCGGCCTTTATGGCTTTGCCTATCGTCGACGTAGAAGCAAACCCTTACATCAATTTAGCAATGAAGCGATTATTTTCGCAGGCGTGCTATCTACCGCAGCGTCCGTCGCCTATTTCGGACAAGCGATTGATACAGGCAGTGGTCATTTTTCTTTGTTATTTCTGCTCTCCACTCTTATTTATGCAGCACTTGCGTTCTGGTTCCCCTCAAAACTGATCTGGGTGTTCTCGCTGCTTGCACTCGGCTCATGGTTTGGGACAGAAACTGGCTATATGTCAGGTTGGGGCGCCTATTACCTCGGTATGAACTTCCCGTTACGCTTTGTCTTTTTTGGCGGTGTCCTGATTGGCTTAAGCTTGCTATTTAAACGCTATGCATATTTTAGAGACTTCGCCCATCCAACTTATGTCATGGGACTGCTTTATCTGTTTATTGCCTTATGGATCCTCTCGATTTTTGGCAATTATGGTGACTTGAGTAGCTGGTATAACGTTAAACAATACGAGTTACTACATTGGGGCGTTTTATTTGCCTTTATTGCCATCATCGCGATTGTTTATGGTTTAAAACATGATGATGCCACCTCACGCGGTTTTGGTATCACTTTCCTATTTATTAATCTCTACACCAAGTATTTTGAGTTCTTCTGGAATGGCATGCACAAAGCCATTTTCTTTATCTTGCTCGCTGCATCTTTCTGGTGGATTGGCCGTCATGCTGAAAAACTTTGGAACTTAGAGTTTCTACCCAACCAATCCCAAATAAAGAAGGATCATCCAGCTGAATGATTACTGAAAATCACGCCAACTCAAGCCAAACCGGGCCAAATACTTTTTGACCCGGTCGCTGTCATTGGTGGTGTTACGTTGCTGGCGTGAAGCAGCAAACAACTGCCGTCCAGCATCCGCCATCGACTTGGCATGTTCACAGACTTGAAGTACACCACGCAACTGAATCTGATCAAATTCATCAATCTCGCTCAACTGGGTTTGATCTAAATATTTGAGGAGAATATCGATATCTTTAGATTGGTTTTGTGTGGCTTGAATCGACCACAGTTGCTTTAAACGCTGAATCTCTTTTTCCACCGTTTCCGAACGGATCAACTCACCACTGGATAATGTCGCTAATCGGGTCACACTCGCAGTTAAATCCCGGAAATTCCCCTGCCACGATGCTTCTTTAGACTTGGCAAATTTCAAATACACATCGAGGGCATCACGTTGAAAACGTAATTGTCGTTGATGATTTGCCGCAAAGCGTTGCAATTCAAACTCAATATTCGGGGCAATATCTTCAATTCGATCTTTAAGATTCGGTAAAAAGAAAGTCCATGTATTCAGTCGCGCCCACAAATCTTCTCGGAAACGACCTGCTTGCACTTCGGCTCTTAGGTCTTTATTGGTCCCTGCAATCAGTTGAAAATCGGCTTGAACCTCTTTATCACTCCCAACAGGAAAGAAGGATTTATCTTCGAGTGCCTTAAGCAACATTGCTTGCTCATCTAGCCCAAGCTCACCAATTTCATCCAGAAACAAAATACCCTGATCAGCACTTTTCAATAAACCTGTTCGTGAAGCCGCTGCACCTGTAAAAGCCCCTTTGATATGCCCAAACAAACTCGACATGGCACTATCACCGCGAAGCGTCGCACAGTTCACATCAATAAAACGCCCACTCAAATGAAATTTGTCTTTCTTTAACTGAAAGATTTGTTTGGCTAAATGCGATTTACCTACACCTGTGGCACCCATAATCAAAATCGGTGCACTGGAACGTGTCGCCACCAACTCAACTTCCGTGATCAATTGATTAAATTCGTGGTTATAGGTTGAAATATTGGCTTTTAATTGTTGCCAGTTTTGTTGCTGTTCATCTTCAAAACGTTGCTTGAGCACATCATAACGTGACAAGTCCAGATCGATGACGCGGTATTCACCTTCTGGCGTTTTTTGTTGGTTGGGTGCACTTTGAATCAGCTTGGCAGGTAGGTAATTGGCATCGACCAATAGATACCAACAGATTTGCGCAACATGAGTACCGGTGGTGATATGCAAAAGATAGTTATTATTTTCCGTATCAAAGGGATAACTTTTCACAAAATCATACAGCGCACCATAGACCTCGGCAAAATCCCAAGGATCACGAATACTGACACGCTGGCCTGAGACAGTGGTCGATGGCGATAGCTGCTGGGCATCTTCAGCAATAAATTTAACTAGATTATGATGTTGCCGATCATGCAACAGTACCAGTTCATCCACCATCAGATCTTCATGCATCAGAAGGCTCAAGGTCGGACGCCAGCGTTGCCAGCGGTCAGGACGCTTGCCCTGATCTAAAGTAGAGCCAACAAAGCCAATCACGACAGTTTTCTTTGCATTCAGCATAATTTCTATAATATTTTATATATGACTATCATATACAATACGCATTTCAATGAAAAATTCCAACAATATGCTTCATTTTACTTTTTTAGGCACCTCTTCTGGTGTACCCACACTCACACGCAACGTCTCTGGCCTAGCCATCCGTAACAGCAAGAATAAAGACTGGATCTTGGTCGATGCTGGCGAAGCTACACAGCATCGTATTCAACAGGCCAAACTTTCATTGCAAAGCCTAGTTGCCATCTGTATTACCCATGTTCACGGCGATCATTGTTATGGATTGGTTGGCTTACTGGCCAGTGCAGGTATGAATGCACGCACTGCGCCTTTAACCATTATCGCACCCAAAGAAATTCAACAATGGATTGAAGTTACGGCCCAATTAACGGATTTACATTTGCCCTATCCACTCAACTTTATCGATGTGAATGAAGCAACTCAGATTCTACCGTTAACCAATGAACTCTCGATTCAGGCTCATCCACTGAGTCACCGCGTACCCAGTTTTGCATTTAGTATTATTGCGCAATACACCCAAAAGAAACTAGATACACAGGCTTTAGTTCAACTCGGCGTACCCAAAGGTAAAGCTTGGGGAGACTTACAACACGGTCAAAATATTCAGTTTAATCAACAAACGTTGAAAGCAACTGATTTCACTCAAATCCAGACGCAACGTATACATGCCATCGTGGGTGGAGATAATGATCGTCCTGAGTTATTAGCGCAAGCATGCCAAGATGCACAACTCCTCATTCATGAAAGCACCTATACTCAAGATGTGTTAGATAAGGTAGGTTCAGGCCCCATGCATAGTTCCGCAAAGAGCGTTGCTGAATTTGCTCAACAGCAAGGGCTAAGTAATCTGATCTTGACGCACTTTAGTCCACGCCATCAGGACTATGCCGGGCAACAAGCAATTGCTGAAGAAGTTAGAAAATTCTATCAAGGCAACTTCTACTTGGCTCATGATTTTGATCAATTTAGCTTAGATGATATAGGCCAACTTACAAAAATTGAAAAATCTTAATAAGTTTGCAGTACGTGAGGAGACAGATAAAACCCACAACAACACCTATATCTTTTAAGATATTTTTCTATCTTAATAAATACAAATATTTTACTTAAATCAAGCCTTGATTGCAGCTTAAAAGATATTTAAAAATTTTATTTTAATTATTTATCAATAATTTACTAAGTTTAAAAATTAAATTTCAAAAAGTTGGCACACTCGCTGCAATAGTATAAGCACACAACATCATTGGGATCTTGTGAATATCACCTGCCTGCAAACGCTTGGCAGGCAGGCTTTGAAAGGAAAATGAAAATGTCTGTCGTTGAACAAATCAACCAACAAGCTCAATTTGAACAAGAACAGCAACAACGTGCTTATCAAGTTTTAAAAAATGAAACGAGTATGCCGGTAAAGATGTGGACCAATGGTGTGCTTGTTGATGACAACTCCAAACAACAATTACTACAAACCGCACAAATGCCGTTTATTTATAAATGGATGGCCGTGATGCCCGACGTTCATTTTGGTTTAGGCGCCACCATCGGAAGCGTGATTCCAACTAAAGGAGCGATTATTCCAGCTGCAGTCGGTGTTGATATTGGGTGTGGGATGATGGCGACGCGTACCAGCTTAACTGCTTCTGATTTACCCGATAATTTATATGCTTTACGTACTGAGCTGGAACGTTTGATTCCGCATGGAATGACCAAACGTGGACGAGATAAAGGTTCTTGGGAAACACCGCCTGAAATGGTAGATCAGGCCTGGGCTGATTTAGTGGCAGACTTTGAATTGATCTGTGCCAAGCACCCTCGCCTAAAAAATACCAACAACCGCAAGCAGTTGGGAACATTAGGTACCGGAAATCACTTTGTCGAAGTCTGTTTAGATGAACATGATCATGTCTGGATTATGTTGCACTCAGGATCTCGCGGTGTCGGTAATGCCATCGGTAATCATTTTATCGAACTGGCGCGTAAAGATATGCAAAAGCATTTTATTAACTTACCCAACAAAGATTTGGCATATTTAGTCGAAGGTACTGAGCATTTTGATGATTACTGGTTTGCTGTCGGTTGGGCACAACGCTTCGCCATGAAAAACCGTGAAATCATGATGCAGTCTGCCATTAAAGCCTTAGCAACGATTATCCCAAAACCGTTCCAAGCACGTTTGGAAGCCGTAAATTGCCACCATAATTATGTGGAAAAGGAAGAGCATTACGGCGAAGAGGTGATGGTGACCCGTAAAGGCGCTGTGCGTGCACGTTTGGGAGAATATGGAATTATCCCAGGTTCAATGGGTGCCAAGTCCTTTATTGTTCGTGGTCTTGGAAATCAGGAATCGTTCTGTTCATGTTCGCATGGTGCAGGTCGTGTCATGAGCCGTGCTGAAGCAAAACGTCGCTTTACCGTAGAAGATCAGATTGCGCAGACTGACGGTGTGGAATGCCGCAAAGATGCAGCCGTGATTGATGAAATTCCGTCGGCTTATAAACCGATTGAAGATGTGATGAGAGCGCAACAGGATTTGGTTGAAGTGGTGTATACATTAAGACAAGTGGTCTGTGTTAAGGGCTAAATACCTAGGCACAACCAAAAGGTGCATACATGTTTGTTCAATTAGATCATTTGAAGACCAAAGAATTACAATCTGATCTTGATGCCATACAAGCTGTATTTGAAGTTTTTTTGTTTGATGTCATACATCAAACGGAATCTTCTAATACGCTGACTATTCATCAACAGATGCTATTTAATTGTGAAAGTTTAGCGTTGGAAAAAACGTTAGACTTAAACTTACTAGCCATAGAGCAATTAGATCGTAGCCTTGTAGATATTGATTGTTTGGACAGATCCGATTTATTTTCTGGACATAATTGGTTTTTGAGCTTGTTAGAGGCAATCATTGATCCACCCTATGGAACAACCCTTGCCCCGTCTCATCGGGCAGCATTCTTCCGAGTATTCTTGCAGCTATGCCTTTTTACGGAGAAAGACTGTGAAATATATGATTGGGTTGGCTACCCAGGTAGTGCTCGGGAAGAAAGTTCTGAATGGAATGATTATTTTGAACCTGGCCGAGAATGGTGGGGTAATTGGTGCTTAACCATTTATTCACCAGAGCAAAATAAAGGCTGCTTACTGCTTGCCAGCTCAACAGATTAAAGAATAAATTTTTTAGGAAAATAAAAGATGAAACTCGCAGAAGCATTGTTACTTCGAAGCGATCAACAAAAAAAGCTCGCTTCATTAAAACAACGGATCAACACCAATGTCTTGGTACAAGACGGTGATGAACCGAGTGAAGATCCAAATGAACTGATCAAACAGGTGTTTGCTTTAATCCAAGAAAGCAATCAATTGATTTGTCGTATTCATTTGACCAATGCGCAAGCAAAGCTGGAAGATGGCAAAATTCTGCTGTCCCTATTAAGCTTGCGTGATAGTTATGCTGAACAGCATAAGATTCTGGTTGATGCGATTGCCAATACCCATCGTGAGCCTGATCGTTATAGCTCACGTGAGATTAAATGGAAGAAGGTTATCCCTGTTTCTAGCTTGCAAAAACAAGCCGATGATATCAGCGCGAAATTACGCGATTTAAATATCAAGATTCAGGCTGCCAATTGGCAAATTGATTTAGTTGAGTAAACAACAAATTTTGTGAATTTAGTTCACAAGCACAGTTTGGGCATACTGGGCGAGTACAAGATCCTGCGTTACTCCGATCTGAGGGATTGAAAATAATTCAGGCGGCTATGGCAGCATGTGAGCCGTGCATCAATCTTCACTGATTAGGCTCAGCACCATGTACCTAGCAAAGCTTTGCCAAAAGCAAAGTCACGCGTTACTTCGCATTACCATGTACTGACAGTATGTTCATTAAATTACAAAATAAGGAAAATAGAAGTGAATAAAGCTTTGGCAAATATGCCAGCAACCATCCAGATTGATGGCTCACAAGGTGAAGGTGGAGGACAGATTTTAAGAACCGCCCTTGCCCTTTCGATGATTACAGGTCAGGCATTTGAATTAATTAACATTCGTGCTGGGCGTAAAAAACCAGGCTTAATGCGTCAGCATCTGGTCTGTGTACAGGCATCTCAACACATCAGCCAAGCCTATGTGGAAGGTGCTGAACTTCATAGCCAGCGTTTGTACTTCGCACCACAGCATGTACAAAGTGGAAAATACCAATTCCAGATTGGTTCGGCAGGAAGTACGACACTGGTTTTACAAACCCTCTTACCGGCTTTGTTATTGCAAAATGAAGCCAGTGAACTCACAATTTCTGGGGGTACCCATAATCCACTTGCGCCAACAGCAGATTTTATCGAGCATTGCTTTTTGCCAGCATTAGAAAAACTTGGAATAGAAGTCGAGTTTAAGTTAAACAAAGCAGGCTTCTTCCCGATTGGTGCTGGTGAAATTCAAATCAAGATTCAGCCTTGGCAACATCGAAACAAGCTAAATTTATTAGATCGTGGTACTTTGCAAAGCACGGAGGCTTTTGCAGCAGTATTAAACCTTTCCGAAGAAGCACAAATTGCACAGCGGGAATTAGCAACTTTAAATAAAAGACTAAAGCTGGATACACAGCAGCAATTCCACTTAAATGGCATTAGCCAAGGCAATACAGCATATGTCAAAGTTGAACATCAACAGCACATTCAGCTATTTACCGCTTTAGGTGAAATGCGCAAAAGTGCAGAACAAATTGCCAATCATTTGGCGGAACAGGTGAAGCAATATATTAATTCTCAAGCTGTAGTAGATGAGTATTTGACAGATCAGTTGCTATTACCTTTGGCATTGGGTCACGGTGGTGAATTTACGGCACAATGTATTAGTGAACATACCCGTACACAGGCTGCAATGATTGAAAAATTTATTGATTGTGAAATTGAGTTTATCGAACTCGACCAAAACCTGTTTCAGGTCAAAGTAAACGTAGAATAGTGAATATTAAATATGAAAGAACATACTCAAATAAGCAAATTTTTAAGCCTGATATTACGACATAAGCCTGAACAAATTGGGCTTCAACTTGATCAAGAAGGTTGGGCAAAAATTGCTGAGCTTATTGAAGCTGCACAACAACACAATGTTCCTCTAGATGAAGCATTACTCCAAGTCATCGTAGAACAAAATGATAAAAAACGCTTCCAAATCTCAGAAGATGGTTTGATGATCAGGGCTGTGCAAGGCCACTCAACAAATACGGTACAACGGCAAATGATTGCGCTTGAGCCACCACAATATTTATATCATGGCACAGCGAGTCGATTTATAGATTCAATTCAGACGCAAGGCCTAATCGCTGGACAGCGCCATTATGTGCATCTAAGTGAAAATAAAGAAACGGCTTTGAATGTAGGCCAACGCTATGGTAAGCCTGTGCTATTTTTGATTAACACACTACAAATGTATAAAGATGGTTTTGAGTTTCATCAGGCAGAAAATGGTGTTTGGCTAACAATACATGTACCAACACAATATTTATCATTGATTGATCAGACCAAGACAGGATCATTGGTCTGATCTGATTACAACATTAAATTAAGCTACACTCTCCAAAGCTGTCACCAGTAACTTCCAGCATTTTTCTACGGTATCCACTTTAACCCGCTCTCCCGGTGCATGCGCACCCTGAATATCCGGACCAAAAGATACCATCTGCAAATCAGGATAATGTTCCGCAATAATGCCGCATTCTAAACCTGCATGAATCACTTTCAAGTTTGGCTCAATCTTAAATGCAGATTGATAAGCTTGTTGTAGACATTTCAATGCAGCTGAATCTGGATTCGGTGTCCAACCTGATACTAAGGGCGTTAATTCAGATAGAATCTGGAAATTGGCGAAGTGCTTTTGAATGTTATGTGCGAATGTTACCGCTTCTTGGTTCACCATCGAACGAACCATAATTAAGGTTTTTGCTTCGTCTTTAGTCAGTTTGACTACACCAATATTATTCGAGGTTTCAACCACATCGGGTAAAGCACTACTCCACTGTGCAATACCATATGGACATGTTGCCAATGCCTGCAACCAAGCTTGTTGCTGCTGCAATGAAATAACTTCGTTTATCTGGTTGGCATTTTGCTGTGCGGTGATTTGCAACTGCTCATCAATGCCTTGCAGTTTCTGCTGCCATTCAGCTTGTGTTAATGCAATCGCTTGTTCTAAGTCTGCCAGTTGTTCCGCTTGAATAGCAATGGTTGCCACGGCTTCACGCGGGATGGCATTGCGTGCTGTTCCACCTATAAATTCAACCAGTCGACCATCGGATTGTGCCAAATACTCATTGAGGAAATGGGCTAAAATCACATTAGCATTACCACGCCCCAAATGAATATCAACACCAGAGTGTCCACCTTTTAGTCCTGACACCAGCACATCTACATAAATTAAATCACTTGGTGCTGTTTCATATTCAAGTGGCTGTCCTACTTCAATATCAATACTCCCAGCACAGCCAAGATAGAGTTCGCCCCATTCCTCTGTATCGATATTAAATAACCATTGTCCAGTTAAAACGCCTGTCTCAAGTAAACGGGCACCGCTCATTCCCGCCTCTTCATCAATAGTGAGTAGGACTTCAATCGGACCGTGCGCAATATCATTTGATTCTAGGACTGCTAACGCCAGTGCAACTCCAATGCCATTATCGGCACCCAATGTGGTATTTTCAGCAATCAGCCAGCCTTCTTTTAATATAGGTTGGATGGGATCTTTGAAGAAATCATGTTGGGTTCCGCGATTTGCCTGAGTCACCATATCTAAATGGCCTTGCAAAATCACACCAGCCACTTGTTCTTTACCCGCCGTTGCCGCTTTGCGAATAATCAGATTACCAATGTCATCGACATAGGTTTGCAAGTTGCGCTGTTCCGCCCAATCTTTTAGATGCTGTCTGAGTTGTTGTTCATGTTTGGAAGGTCGAGGAATCGTACATAAGGTCTCGAAATGTTGCCAGACCACTTGCGGAGATAATTTAGAAAAATCGACCTGTATCATGCACCTATACTCTCAAATAAAGCGTTTAAACCAATATACACCATACACCTAAACGGTCTTGATGTTAAATCACTTCATTTAAGATTGTATTCGTAAAACTGTCTTAGCTTTTCCAGACAAACTGGGAAAAACTATGTTCAGCTTTTAAGCTATTTTCCACGGCTTGGGCCAATTGGCGAATAATACTTTGTGTCTCAATGCGCTCAAACCAAGCTTGTTCTTGCTGTGGATTGGCTGAGATTTCACAAAGAATATGTCCTTCAGTATCCTGTTGCGAACATAAAATCGAAAGCGGCAATTGGTGATTGTCGATACATACTTCAATTTTTTCATGTTCATGACGAATATGCTGCGCATCGAAGCCATATTGTTCTAATTGTTTATACAACAATGCCGCCACGTATTCTTGCGTGATATAGCATTCATTCGGTGGATGATCGACCACTCCATGTTTTGGGCAATCTGCGATAAATTGCAAGGTTTTCATGCTATTCCCTCTATTTTTATATTTTAGCGCTGTACCACAACCCAAATCCAACGCATATACTCTGAATTATTATATATACAATTGTCTATAAACGATTAGCTGATTGTCTTAGTTGTATTGTTAAATTGATAAATTTCGACCCGATTAGATATGTACATCAGCAAAGTCATCATTTTAAGTATTTAAACGCTGAGTGAAGGCATTTAACAAATTCTTTTTAGCGATAAACACATAAAAAAAGCAGCATTCAACCATCTTGAGCTGAATGCTGCCTTACTCAAATCAGATTACTGATTGACTACAGTTAAATCCAATCCGGCCGAATTTGCAAGCTCGGTAAAGGTTGGGAAACTTGTCGCCACAGTTTCGGTTCCATGAATGGTGATTTCACCTGAAGTACGTAGACCCGCCATACTGAAACTCATGGCAATACGATGATCATGATGTGATTCAATTTCACCACCTGTAAAGATTGGTGACCAGTCCCCAGACTTACCTTTACCTTCGATGATAATGCCATCTTCGGTTGGGGTGCAGTCGATACCCATGATTTTCAAGCCATCTGCCATCACCTGAATACGGTCAGATTCTTTGACACGAAGCTCAGCAGCACCCGTCAACACGGTTTGACCTTCTGCACATGCAGCAGCAATGAACAATGCCGGGAATTCATCAATGGCTAAAGGTACTTGATCTTCTGGCATGTGAATGCCTTTCAGGGTTCTTGAACCTTTGATATGAATATCTGCAATCGGCTCACCACCTGCAATACGTTCATTCTCAACCGTCAAGTCAGCACCCATTTGCTTGAGGATTTCGATCACACCTGTACGCGTCGGGTTAATCCCAACCGCTTCCAGCACCACCTCGGCACCTTCGGTAATCGCAGCACCGACCATAAAGAAAGCAGCTGACGAAATATCCGAAGGCACCTGAATATCAGTACCCACTAATTTGCCACCACCGACAAGCGAGATTTTATTGCCTTCAGTTTTTACATCATAACCAAAGGCACGTAACATACGTTCAGTATGATCACGGGTCGGTTCTGGTTCAGTCACCGACGTTTCACCTTCAGCCCATAAACCAGCCAATAAAATACCTGATTTCACCTGAGCTGACGCCATCGGTAAATCGTATTGAATTCCTTTAAGTGCCTGACTGCCGGTAATACTCACAGGTGGCGTACCTTTCTCACCTGTGGTCTGGATGAGTGCACCCATTTCACGAAGTGGCTTGGCAATACGCTCCATTGGGCGTTTAGACAATGACGCATCACCCGTCATGACTGAATCAAATTTTTGCGCAGACAGCATGCCTGATAACAAACGCATACTGGTGCCTGAGTTACCCATATACAAAGCACTTGCTGGCGCTTTTAAACCTTGCATGCCCACACCATGAATAGTGACTTCACCATTCTTAGGTCCTTCGATGCTCACGCCCATGTCACGGAATGCCTGCAAAGTTGCGAGTGCATCTTCACCCTCCAGAAAGCCGGTCACATGGGTGGTACCTTCTGCAATCGCACCAAACATAATTGAGCGATGTGACACAGATTTGTCACCCGGTACGGTGAATTTACCTGTAAATGTTTTCTTTCCCGGTAAAATGCTAAATTGCTGTGTCACCTTGTTTTTCTCCATCAAAGGTTTTTTGGCTAACATATGATTAAAATGTTGGCGTGCTGCTTGCGCGTGGCCTAATAGCCCCATCAACGCTTGCGAATCTTCCTGTTCAATCAGTTTCTTTAAAACGGATAATTGCTGTTCAAAACCATCAACCGCATTCAAAATTGCGGTTTTATTGGCAAAGAAAATATCATGCCACATCTGCGGATCACTGGCTGCAATGCGAGAGAAGTCCCGAAAACCACCGGCTGCATAACGGAAAATATCTAAATTATCTTCACGATTTGCCAGTTGTTCCACCAGATTGAATGCCATTAAATGCGGTAAATGACTGGTATGTGCCAACACTTCATCGTGTTTAGCAACATCCATGCAAATTACTTCTGCTTTTGCCGCAGACCAGAGTTGAATCAGTTTTTCAACTGCCCACGCTGCACTGGTCGGTAGTGGTGTCAAAATTACTTTATGATTGACGAATAAATCAACTTTACCCGCATGTACCCCAGTATGTTCTGCACCCGCAATCGGATGGCCCGGTACAAAACCAGCAGGTAAATTTTCACCAAATACGGCTTTTGCCGCTTCTACCACATTACCTTTGGTACTGCCTACATCGGTAATAATGGCATTTTCGGCAAGATAGGGCTTGATCTGTTCAAGCACTTTTTGTGTCGCACGAACAGGTAATGCTAAAACAATTAAATCTGCATCCTGAACTGCTTCTTCAGGCGTTGCATAACCGTGTTGAATCAGACCGAGTGTCTTGGCATCTTCTAATGTTTTTTTTGAGCGTGTTGAAGCCACAATTTGAGATGCAAGTTGTTCTGCCACAATCACACGGGCAAGACTCGATCCAATCAGTCCAAGCCCAATAAATGCAACTTTTTTAAATAATGGTTGAGACATAAAACATATTTGCCTATGTAAAAATCTCCCCTAACCCCTCTTTTAAAAGAGGGGAAACTCCTCCCTTTATAAAGGGAGGTTGGGAGGGATTTTAAAAATTATTACCATAAATAGATTTACAAAACAGCGATTGGATATGAACCGAGTACACGTAACTCTTTCACCATTGGACGGATTTCTTCCAATGCCGCCGCAACATTTTCCTGTCCGATATGTCCTTCTAAATCGATAAAGAACACATAAGCCCATTTCTCAGGCAATGCCGGACGTGTTTCAATACTGGTCAAGCTGATTTGATGCTTGGCAAATGGCGCAAGAATTTCCAGCAAAGCACCCGCACGATCATGCGCAGAGATCAATAAAGAGGTCTTGTCATTACCACTTTGAGGAATCTTTTCACGACCAATCACAAGGAAACGTGTGGTATTTTCAGGATTATCTTCAATATTGCTATGTAAAATCTCAAGATTGTACATGCTTGCCGCAATATCAGAAGCAATTGCAGCAGAATGCCATTCGTTACGAATACGGCGTGCTGCTTCTGCATTTGAGTTCAGTGCAACACGCTCAACGCCCGGATAATGTGCATCTAACCACTTACGACATTGAGCCAGGGTTTGCTGATGCGCATAAATCTGCTTAATACTGTCTTTACGGGTATTTTCTGAAACAAGGAATTGGTGATGGATACGAAGCTCAACTTCACCAATCACATTGACAGTCGATGCTTTAAAGCAATCCAGTGTGTGGTTCACAATCCCTTCAGATGAGTTCTCTACAGGAACCACACCATAGTGCGCGCTACCCGCTTCAACTTCACGGAATACTTCATCAATGGTCGGTAATGGACGTACAACCGCATCTTTACCAAAATGCTTTAACACCGCAGAATGCGTATATGTCCCTTCTGGCCCTAAGAATGCAATGCTTTGTGGTGCTTCAAGCGCCAGACATGCTGACATGATTTCACGGAATAAACGTGCCATGGTTGCATCAGACAAAGGGCCCTGATTACGCTCCATGACTTTACGCAGCACTTGCGCTTCACGTTCCGGACGATAAAACAGTGGATTTTCTTCGGATGCAAATTTCGCTTTAGCTACCGCTTCTGCCAGTGTCGCACGGCGGTTGAGTAACTCTTGGATTTGTTGATCAACACTATCAATATCGTTACGAATTTGTTCTAAATTAAGTGAATTCGATGTGTTTTGTCCATCGTTTACCATTGAATGCAGCCTCAGCAAAATCATCTATAAGAATGGATTACAATCTATCTATGAATCGATTATCCGAGCTAGAGTATAACAATACTTTTAGGCATTAAACACGCTGAGTTTTAACTCTTTTTCTGATTAAACTTTATTGATAATGATTTTCATTATATATTACTTGTCAAAATTTTGATGGGTGTAAATAAAGCGATGTTTAAACATCTTGGGATTTTGACTTTTTCTCTGCTCATGGCAACACCACTGGCTTTTGCTCAACCCAGCACCTCGAGTTCAAATAAAGCGCCTCTCAAAGCACAGACCAATATTCAGCAAAGCTTTGTATTGGTATCTAAATATACCCAGCATGATTATCTGATCCAGATCTCGGTTCCTGCTGGTGAAGCTCCACAGCAAGGTTTTCCTGTGCTGTATGTACTGGATGGTAATGCCGCATTTGATAGTGCCGCCAATATCGCTAAATCTGTGGGTGGTGGAGCCAATCGTTTAGGTTTGAGTCCGGTCGCCATTGTTGCGATTGGTTATCCTAAACAAAGCACATTTGATGTAGAAAAGCGTGCTTTAGACTATACACCCCAGACATCGGCTGAGTTTCAAAAGCAAGCCAAGTACACTTATGGTGGTGCAGACCAATTTATTCAATTTATAGAAAAAGAGCTAAAGCCTGCAATTCAAACCAAAATTAAAGTCAATTCACAGCAACAGAGTTTATTTGGGCACTCCTTTGGTGGACTGTTTGTTTTACACACTTTCTTTAGCCAACCACACATGTTCCAGCGTTATATTGCCGCCAGCCCTTCACTCTGGTTTGATAATTATGCACTACTCAACAAACAAAAGGACTGGTTAAACAATAAAGCAAATCGTGCTCAAGAGATCATGCTGATGACCACAGTGGGTACGCATGAACATGGACGAAGCCCAACACCAGATGCTGAATCCTTGCAAAAGCAGAACAACTTCTATCAAAACTTTAATCAGCAACGTTCCAAGCATTTCTTGTTCTGGAATTACCGACATCCTGCCGAACAGCATCTCACCAATATGTATGCCAGCTTGCCGAAAGCGATTATGTTGGCAGGTTGTCAGCCGCAAAGTTGTTCAAATCTATTTGATGAACCAACACCATAACATCTTGAATAAACACAGCTGCAATTAAGCGGACGATTCTCTCCGCTTAAATTCAGACCTTTTGATAAGATAGATTGGTTATACTGCGAAAAGATCTCATAACAATAGTTAAATACAATGCATAAGATTTTTGGCTTAGGTTTACTTGGCTTGATCAGTATCGGTTTATCGGCATGTGGTGGCTGCCCTTTGATTGCAGGTTGCAATGGCACCGACCGATCGCCTTACTTTATCACCCCGATAAGTAATCAGGTGCGTGGAATAACTGTCCCGTCTCAAACTAAACTGACTTATCAATCACAACACTTTAGACAAACGCATCAGCAAACTCATGCCTTAAAAGAACAGAACTTAACAGGCATCACCTTGCCAGAAAATACCGCAATTGTCTGGGGAGGTGTGCCGGTTGATAAGTTTTTTCAATTTTCAAATCCCGAAATGAAAGGTTTTCGCGTTTACCCTGCAATGGGATTTAAATCAGAACAATCGAATGTGTTCTTAAATTTATGGAAAAGTTGTGAAAGTGATTTAAGCATTTACTTAAAAAACCCAAATGACTGGTCATTTAATCCATCTAATATGGAAATAAGAGGCTGTGGCCGCTTTCAACAACGCAGTGAATATACTGAAGACCTTTTTCGGCAAGATGAAGCCGATGAGTTTCTACGCAAGATCAATCAAGCCCTACAGCAATTGCCTAAACAGCAAAATTATCCAGTTCTTTATAGATCGAACAAATCGTAAAAACAAAACAGCCCACTTTCAAGCAGGCTGTTTGACGAGATAAATGCGGATTAAGCTTTACCGATAATGCCACGCGCCACAATTTCTTTCATGATTTCATTGGTTCCGCCATAAATACGCTGGATACGTGCATCAACGAAGAAACGTGAAATCGGGTATTCAGTCATATAACCATAACCACCAAATAACTGAAGCAAGTTATCTGCAACTTTCATTTGCATGTCAGTACTGAAGCTCTTCAATGCCGCAGCAGTTTCTACATCCAGTTTACCTTCGTTATATAGCTCAACGTTTTGGTTATAGAAAGCAGCAGTTGCCAACTCATCAATCTTCGCTTGTGCCAAGACAAAACGGGTATTCTGGAATTGTGAAATTGCCTGACCAAAGGCCTGACGCTCTTTGACATACGCCGTTGCCAAGTCAATTGCACCACGAATTGCGCCTAAAGCGGTGGCCGCAATCGCAGTACGTTCACGTGGAAGCTCCTGCATCAAATATGCAAACCCTTGCCCTGCCTGACCCAGTAATTGATCTTTCGGCACTTTGACATTATCAAAAAACAACTCTGAAGTATCTTGTGAATGTAAACCGATTTTGTCGAGGTTAGTGCCCTTTTTAAAACCTTCCAGATGCGTATCCACCAGCATCAGAGACACACCTTTGGCACGCGCTTGAGGATCCGTTTTCACTGCAAGCACAACCAGATCGGCATGTTGACCGTTTGAAATAAAGGTTTTCGAGCCATTTAACACATAGTGATCATCTTGCAAAATGGCACTAGTACGCATCGCCTGTAAGTCTGAGCCGGCACCTGGTTCAGTCATGCCAATGGCACCAACCACTTCACCCGATACCATTTTTGGCAACCAGTACTGTTTTTGTTCTTCTGTTGCAATGTGCTGGATATAAGGTGCAGCGATTTCAGAGTGGCATGAAATTGCAGTTGATAATGCACAGTAGCCCGCACGCGCCGACTCTTCGACCAACATCAATGAATAATGGGTTGGCACACCATAACCGCCGTATTCTTCTGGGACATCGACACACAAGAATCCATTTTCGCCCAATGCCGTCCATACTGAACGTGGCATGATGCCTTCACGTTCCCATTGATCATAATGCGGTGCGATCTGCTCGCTCATAAAGCGCTTAAAGTTATCACGGAAGAGTTCCAAATCTGCATCGTAAGCTAACATCATTATTTCCTTTCGCTTTCTTTGTTCTTAAAAAATCATTCGCAGTCATGCTAATAACTTTTAGATAGCTTGTCATGTCCCGTTTACATCAAATCACTAGACTGATTCGGTCAATAATTTTGTTTGCATCTTGGTTCTTTAAACCACAGTTGCTTATTGATTAAACAGCTTGCTGGTTTTTTTATGCTACCTGGCCGATTTTATGTCATATTGATCTCATTCTCAGTGACAATCTTCAATACAGCCATGAACACAAAACGAAATATCTATAAAACCGCAGAACATCCATTTGCTCAATATGTTCGTATTTTGGGTAAAGGTAAAACCGGTTCACGTTCACTGAGTTATGAAGAGGCCTATCACGCTTTTAGCATGATCTTGCAAGATGAAGTACTGGATGTGCAGTTGGGTGCATTCTTGATGCTCTTGCGTGTTAAAGAAGAATCCGTTGATGAACTGGCGGGTTTTGTACAGGCTACTCGCGACCAACTGAATTTTCAGCCACTTGAGGTCGATCTGGACTGGTCGTCTTATGCAGGCAAACGTAAACACTATCCTTGGTTCTTGCTGGCAGCACTCACTTTAGCGCATCATGGTTATAAAATTGTGATGCATGGCGCATCGGGTCATACCATTAACCGTGTTTATACTGAGCAGGTTTTGCAGTACTTAGACTATTCTATTTGTCAAAATGAACAGGATGTCCGTGAGCAACTTGAACAGCACAACTTTGCCTATCTACCCCTTGAAGCAATTTCACCAATTTTAAGTAACCTGATTTCACTGCGAAATGTGATGGGATTACGCTCTCCGATTCACACACTGGCACGCCTGATTAATCCATTTAGTGCCAAAGCCACTTTACAAGCCATTTTCCACCCTGCTTATCGTAGTTCACATCAGCAGACTGCTTTCCGTCTAGGTTATCAAAACAGTGCCGTGATTAAAGGTGAAGGTGGTGAGTTTGAACGTAATCCTGATGCCAAGACCTTGATTTGCGGGATTAAAAATGGTGAGTTGTACGAATACGAACTTCCAAAATTGACACCAGACCGTAGTCCAATTGAAGAAGAACTAGATCTGGCTGTGTTTAAAGCAGTCTGGCTGGGTGAGCAGACGCATGAATATGGTGAATTGGCAGTCGTTGAAACCATGGGAATCGCGTTGTATACCATGGGTGCAGTCAATAGCTATGATGAAGCAATGGATAAAGCCAAAACACTATGGGAAAAGCGTCTGAACTAAGTCAAAATGGCGATTTCAAGTAAAAGAAATCGCCATTCATTGAATAAAATATACAGTCTATTTTATAAATTTTTCGATTCAAGGATTGAATCTCTCGTAATCACAATAGCATCAGCAATAACTTTACTTTTTTGAAAAGTCCCCCAACAACAAGCCGGCACGAAAGCTTATCTGTTAATAACCCCTCAATCTGCGTCTTCCTGAGGCAGGTATTCATGGATTCATCTTCACAGACTTTAAAAGAACCCGATGAAATATACATCCCATGTTCAACATGCTCTTCATCAATCGAAACAGAACCGATGACGACATAATCTTGTATTGGCGTGCATCTAAAATGTGAATATTTATAGTTTCCCTGAACATAAAAATGGCGAAGGCTTCTTTCAGCCCCCATATAAAATGTAAAAAGATCACCACTCATCCCGCTGATTTGAGAAGCCGTTAATTTGTCTAAATGAACATGTTGAACAATTTCATCATCTCCTGCCATATATGAGTCACAGGCTGAAATGAATAAGCAAAGAAATAACGTTAAGTATTTTTTATTATTCTTCGTCATACAATTAGAACCTTCCGATTAAAACTCAGAATCGATTAATCACTAGTATTATAAAAAATGCCCCGATCATCGGAGCATTCTAATCATTCCATTCATCTTAAACAAAACGAATCGGCTTAAATTCAGGTTCATTTTTGTGATGGTCGTCATCACACTCTTCACCATCTTTTTTGGTGCCTCGGTCGATATAACCACTGCGCTGTTCTTTTGGTAAATTTTCCATTTCCCATGCATAAACGGCTTGCATACAGGTTTCACGCTGTTCTTTGGTGAGTGCAACGCCATTTGGCCATTTACCAATTTCAACAGCGGTACGAAGACGCTCAACAATTTCAGGATTTAAAATAGCGAGCATTTGTTCAATATTCATGAGTCATCCTGTTGAAAAGATTCAAAATCTTGATTCCACCCTAATTTGGTACGGCATGCCATATAAAAGTCATAACCTGGTGGATGTAATAAGCTTAGTTTAAACGGATGTTTGCGGATATGCACCGTGTCGCCCACATTTAATGCAACACTATGTTGGCCATCAGCACTCACCATCGGCAGAACACGATTTTCACGGATGGTAATCTTGATTTCACTTTGTCCACCCACCACGATCGGACGTGATGACAAGGTGTGCGGATGCATCGGCACCAGCGCGATCGCATCCATACTTGGGTGCAGAATCGGCCCTCCGCCTGAAAGTGCATACGCCGTCGAACCCGTTGGGGTTGAAACAATCAGACCATCACTGTGCTGACGATAGACATATTGTCCATCAATGTTCAGCTCGAAATCGATCATATGCACCGATTTACCTGAGTGCAACACCACATCATTCAATGCAATCGCATCATAAATGGTTTCACCATTGGTACGCACTTCCATTTCCAGTAAGAAACGGCGGTCCAGCTGAAACTGGCCTTGTAACACCTGATCCAGTTTAAAGATGGCTTCGGCGGGCTTAATATCGGTTAAAAAGCCGAGTCTCCCCCGGTTAATGCCGAGCACAGGCGTACTATAGCGTACCAAAGCACGTGCAGCATGGAGCAATGAACCATCACCACCCACCACAATCACTAAATCAACGACTTCACCCAGTAAGTTTCGGCTCACGGTCTGGCCATGACTATAGGGGACAAGTTTTGCGGTTTCCTGATCAAAAACGGGGTTTAAGCCTAAATTGATCAAATGATCATGAATTAAACATAACGTTTCTACTACAGAATACTTGTCTGGTCGTCCAATGAGACCAATATTTCGAAAGGATTTATGTGAAATTTGCACGAATAATTCAGCTCCGTCGCGGTTATCGACTATCATATCATTAACAACCTATGTTGCGTTGATGATTGATTAAAAAGTATAAAAATGTCTATCCGTTGCTTTTTTATACCTTTAATGTCAACACATGCTTAAACTTTTTATTGCATGTTGCTATTTATTCACAGTTTTATGATTGCAAAATGACAATAAGCTATCGCATCATTACCGTCATTGTTTTGGTTTTAACGCAAATCTATGAAGTTTGAACGTGGTATTGGTTTTCTAGCACTCATTTTCTCAATGTTAGTGATAGGTGTCTTTGTTGCCTTTAGTATCTATCTGATCCGATTGGATAATATTATTCGTGACAAGTTTGAAGGTCAGCGTTGGGATATCCCTGCCAAGGTGTTTGCTCGCCCATTGGAAATCTATGCCAATGCACCGATTACTCAGGATAATTTTACCCAAGAGTTAAAATTACTGGGATATAAGAATACGGCTAACTACGACAAGTCGGGTAGCTATGTGGTTCAGGGCAACCAGATGTATGTGCATACCCGTGGTTTCGACTACGGTGATAGTACCGAACCTGAACAGGTGCTGGAACTGGCCTTTGCCAATGGCGAAGTCAGTGAAGTGCGCTCTACCAAACCCTCAAATACAGGGATTGCTCGCTTAGAACCTTTATTGATCGGTGGTATCTATCCGCAACATAATGAAGACCGCGTTCTCATTAAACTGAACAAAGTACCTAAAACCCTGATCGAAGCCTTGATCTCGACGGAAGACCGTAACTTCTATCACCATCACGGTCTTTCGATCCGTGGTACTGCACGTGCTGTCGTCAGTAATGTGACGGGTGGACGTCGCCAAGGGGGTTCAACCTTAACCCAGCAGTTGGTCAAGAATTTCTATCTTTCACCGGAAAAGACGCTGAAACGTAAGGTCAATGAAGCCCTCATGGCGCTATTGATTGAATTACATTACAGCAAAGACGAGATTCTGGAAGCTTACTTAAATGAAGTGAATCTGGGCCAAAATGGTAGCTATTCGATTAATGGTTACGGCCTGGCATCACAATTTTACTTCGGTCTACCATTGCGTGAACTGAATATTTCCCAACAGGCCTTCCTGGTTGGTCTGGTTCAAGGCCCTTCTCTATATAATCCGTGGCGTAATCCAGAATCAGCGAAAAAACGCCGTGATGTTGTCTTAAACAACATGAAAGTGATGGGTTATTTGACTGATGCAGAATATGAAGATGAAATTGCCCGTCCATTAAATGTGGTCAGCAAGCCAACTTTAGGCCCTGCTAAATTCCCTGATTTCCTGGATATTGTCCGTCGTCAACTTCGTACCGAATATCAGGAAAGTGATATTACCAATCAAGGCCTGAGAATTTTCACAACCCTTGATCCAATCGCACAGACTCAGGTGCAGAACGCATTTAAGAATACCGTCAGCCGTTTAGCCAATGCCAACCCGGGCCGTTTAAGAAACCTGCAAGGTGCGGTACTGGTTGCCCATCCTGAAAATGGTGAACTGGTTGCAGCCGTAGGTTCAACTCAGGACTTTACCGGTTTTAACCGGGCGCTTGATGCCAAACGTCAAGTCGGTTCTTTGCTTAAACCGATCATTTACCTGAATGCAATCGAATCAGGCCGATACACATGGGCCAGCCCGATTGAAGACAGTGCCGTCAATATTCCAATTGATGGTGATAAGAGCTGGACTCCGAAAAACTATAGCGGTGGTGAGCATGGTGTTGTACCAATGCAACAAGCTCTAGCCAACTCATACAACTTATCCACTGTCCGTTTAGGCAATGAATTTGGTTTATCTGCGTTCAGCAATAAATTAAGACAGTTTGGTGTGACCTCAGATATTCCGGCCTACCCTTCGATCTATCTGGGCGCAGTGAATATGTCACCGATGGAAGTCTTGAGCATCTATAGCAACTTCGCGACAGGTGGCTTTAAATATCCGCCTCGCTCGATCCGTACGGTGGTGGATGCCAAAGGACATTTGCTTGAGCGTTATGGCTTGAATGTACAACAAACCATTGACCCTGCCGCAGCCTATATCCTGAACTTTGGCCTACAACAGGTGATGCGTTCTGGTACAGGTCGCTCTGCCTATAACAGCTTACCTGAGTCATTAAATCTGGCGGGTAAATCCGGGACTACCAATGACACCCGAGATTCATGGTTTGCAGGTTATTCAGGCAATCATGTGGCAGTGGTGTGGTTAGGTCTGGATGATAACAAAGTCACTGGTTTAACCGGTTCATCTGGTGCATTACCAGTCTGGACCAATGTGATGAAACAGCTTCGTCAAGAGCCTGTTAATCTGCGTCAAACCGATAATGTGCAATGGCAATGGATTGATAGCGCCAGCGGTGATTTATCTGCGCAAGGCTGTGATGGCGCAATGTATATTCCTTTAATGCGCCAAACTGTGCCACGTCGTGCCACGCTGTGTGGCCAGTCTCATTATGAAGTGGAACCGACCTATATTCCACAAACAGATGAAACACAGGGTGACCAGCAGGACGATAGCATTGGTAACTATATTCGTGAAAGTGAAAACCAGATGGATACAGACTTATCCAATCGCAGCCCGGCACGTGTGATTTCCAGCGGTAGCTATAACGGTAACGGTGAGAACTAAGCCTCAAAAGGATAATTGAACATGATCAAGAAAACAGCAGTTATTATTGGAATGCTTATACTGGCGGGTTGTACCACGGCACCTGAAAAGGTGCCAACCAAGACCACGCCAACTCACCCACCGAAAAAGGAAAGCCAATCCTCTTCCGGAGTGAAAATCACGCCTTATGATCAAAAAGAGATTAAGCGTCAAAGCGTTCCTGTGGTTGTGCCGCAACAAAAGGTGCAGCAAAAGTTTAATGATGGTAGCCAACTTCCGGCATTTAAAACCTTGATGCAAAAAACCCAGGTCGCTTATAAACAGCAACAACTGGCAGAAGCTGAACGTTATGCCCTTCAGGCACAACGTATCGCACCACAGGCCACGGAAACCTATTTGTATCTGGCTATGATTGCCGATCAACGTAAAGAATATGCCAATGCAGAAGCATTGGCCCGCCGTGGCTTAAGTTATGCGCAAAGCAATGCCATGAAAAAGCAATTGTGGTTAATTATTCTGAAAGCCAGTGAAGCCCGCAATCATTCGGTGAAGGCTCAAGAAGCGCGTAGAGCCCTTCAGGCACTTTAATCCTAGTCAATTGCACTAAACTGACGAATCCCGGCAAGCCCATAAGCATGATGCTTTTGGGCTTGTTTTAATTCAGCAGGTGCAACCCCCCCTAAGGCAAACACAGGAATATCACTGGTTCGGGCGAGTTCTTCAAAACCCTCCCAGCCCAATTCTTTCACATCAGGATGCGTTTCAGTGGCCTGTACCGGACTTAATAACACCGCATCACAACCAATATGATGGGCATGTTGCAAAGAGACCGCATCATGACAAGCTGCGATAAAGCGCTTCCCAACGACCAAACCAGCTTTACTGAAACTCATCAATTGTGATTGCTTTAAATGAATGGTTGAGATTTTATCGCGCAATTCAGCATCCAGTTGCTGCCAGAGATCGATATTGATCATCAATTTCTGTAATTGCGCATCGCTCAAGCTTAAAAGCTGCGACTGGATCTGATCAATATCAGCAGCATCAGTACGCCAATATAAGAGCGCCTGTTGTTGCGGCAAGGCATCAATTTGATCACTGATCTTGATGAGATGAGGCCAGATCAAACGTTGTAGAATCGCATCATTGGCTTTCGGAAAATTTAACTCGGCCAGTTGCTCACGTTTGTACCAGCCCCACGGTTGATGAATCAGATCGAGCAATTCATCGGGCACATAGGCATGAAACAAATGCAGATTCACAATAATGTCGTCATATTCATGACGGATCACATCAAAAACATGCCAGTCCTTTAAACCGATGCCTACTTCCTCATAAATTTCACGTCGACAAGCCTGTTCTGGTGTTTCACCGGCTTCAACTTTTCCACCAGGAAACTCATGTTTATTGCCCTGATGCTGGCTGGCCTGTCGCCAGCCGACCAATACTTTGGTTTTATGTAATAAAATTGCGATTGCAACATCAACTGTAGCTTTGGTCATAACAGACTAAAATCTCTCATCTTTTATCCAGATTTTAAGGCGTTTAAACGCGAATTCACATGACCAAAAATAAAATTAATCACTGATTTTGTAAATTGTTAAAATTTCCGTTGACAGGTCTATTCGATAATGATTATCATTTAAAACGTTAAAGAACACACCACGGAGCATAACAAATGAACGCACCATTCAACCTATTTACTCGTAGTACAGATGCAGCCCAATCATTGCCAATGTTGCATTCAAACAATCTTTTTGCCTTGGGACGTGAAATCCGCATTATGCATGCGGGTGAGGAATACCGTTTACGTCTAACGCGTAATAATCGCCTGATTTTAACGAAGTAATATAATAACAACCGCATAATAATAAACGTGGGAATAAGCAGTATGTCAGCGCATGCTGCTTTTTTTATGTTGCTTATGAGAAAATTTATACAGGCAGCTGAATACTCACTTTCAGTCCGCCATAGCAGGATTGAGTAAACTTGATTTTACCCTGATGCAATTCAATAATTTTTTTACAAATCGACAGACCTAAGCCAGAGCCCTGTGTTTTGGTACCTAAGGCACGATAAAAACGTTCTCCCAATCGTTCTAGTATATCGTTGTCTAAGCCTTGCCCTTCATTTTCGATCACAAGTTCTATTGCATCTTGTTGTTGCTTCAAGCTGATATAAATCTGTCCATGCTCAAGGCTATAGCGGATCGCATTATCAATTATGTTGCGGATACAGGTAAATATCAGCTGTTGATTAGCATATAGCATCTTGGGCTGTGCTGAGACATCCAGCTGTATTTGAATCTGTTTGTCCTGCACAAATAATGCCAAGGCTTGCATTGCCTCTTGTATCACCGTATTTAGGTCAAACTGAGTTCTCGGCAGATTATTCGCATGCTCAGGATCGAGACGTGCCAACAGCAGTAAATTTTCCAGCGTTTGAATGCCGCGATTGACATCTTGCTGCATCTGTACAAAATCACCCGCCCGTTCAGGATACTTACGTTGTAGTAACTGCAATCGAAGCTGAATTGCCGATAAAGGCGAACGCAATTCATGAGAAGCATCCGCAGTAAAACGCTGTTCTGCTTGCAAGGATTGTTCGAGGCGCTGTAACAGGCGATTGAGCTGACCCAACATGGGCTGTAACTCTTTCAGTTCTACCTCTCCAGTGTGTATCGGGCTTAAATCATCTGCATTCTTTGCTGAGATTTCTGAAGATAATTGATGCATTACCTTAAATTGCCGTTTAATCAGGAAATGCAACATGATCCATTGCATTAGCCATACCAGTAGCAAGATCAAGCTATAACCTGCGAAATGATTCAGCAAATCTTTAAAACGTTCTCCTAGGGGTTGTAGAAGCAATACCTGCATAGGCGCATGCTCATCTTCGCCCGCATAACTCCGCCATAACTGTCCTTTTTGCCAAATCAGGCCAAAGTTACCCTGCTTGGCTGTAATCAAGCTGTAATGCTGTGGATCAAGCTGAAAATCTGTGGACTGGGTCAACACCAGCTGCGAATTGCGCAACTGGTATTGGATATCAAATTCATCACTCAGTCCATCAATCTGCTGTCCTGAGGATTGGGTTAAGTCGGTCATCAGCAACATATCTGAAATCTCGTCCATGATCTCATCTTGCATCTGCATGGTTTGATACACCGAAATTACCGCGAACAAAAGTAAGGCCACACCACCTGCAATGATTGAACTGATTAATGAGGTTTTAACCAGTCTGGTTTGTAATGACACGACTTTCATCCTATTCACCCAGATGCATGCGATAGCCTAAACCGCGAATGGTTTTGATATATTGCCCGCCAATCTTTTTACGAATCTGATAGATAAACACCTCGATGGCATTACTTTCAATTTCATCACCCCATGCATACAGGGATTCTTCCAGTTGCTCCCGTGTCACAATATGTTCAGGTTGCTGCATTAGCTTATATAAAATCTGAAACTCTTTGGCAGTCAGATTCACCGCTTTCCCCTCCTGAATCAGGGTTTTGGCTTGGGGATCCAGTTGTAAATTGGCAAAATAAAGATATTGACCTGCTTGGGCTTGATGCTGACGCAATTGGGAACGAACCCGGGCAGATAATTCTTCCAGATTAAATGGCTTGACCAGATAGTCATTGGCCCCCAGATCTAGCCCTTCGACCCGATCATGGATGTGGTCTTTGGCAGTAATAAAAATCACCGGGGTTTTACTATTTTGCCGGCGAATGCTTTTCAGAATTTCATCTCCTGACGCTTGCGGTAAGCCCCGATCCAGCAGAATACAGTCGTATTGATGCTGTTCGGCTGCCAGAATCGCATGATCGCCACGTTCTACCCAGTCAACGCTATAACCATCCATTTCCAGCCAGGCCTTGATACTTTCCGCCTGTGAGGCATCATCTTCAGCCAATAAAATTCGCATTTAATCGCCCACCCAGTTGATCTTTCACATGATCTTAAAATAAATCATCAACAAAAAACCACATGATGATCATGTGGTTTTTTATATTGATTCATCAATCTTTAGAATTGAACCTGATCGACATCTACTTCAACACGTTTCGCTGGCTTATAGTCGATGTCGATTTCACCAATTAAGGTCACTGGTGTTTTTGCTGATACCGGCTTACCTTGCCACAAGTCATCATCAATATCGACCGTCATAGAACCGGTCTGGTCACTAAACTGATATTTCTCATCACCTGTGGATTTGACCACATAACCTTTCAACTTGACTGGAGTATCATCTTTTAAGGTTAAGGCTTGTTTGACTGTGGTAATTTGAGTCGGCGCCAATGCTTGCTGATTTACCGCAGTGGTATTGGCTACAGCAAAAGTAGTGGCACCAACCAAGCCAGCAACAACTGCACATTTAGATAATACATTCATTTTGTTTCCCCTCATCGTGGTTTCATCATTTCGATGCAGTCATTAAAACAAACCAAGATGAGGTGAATCTGAAGATGACACTATAGCTTAATTTAATGGTACCACGCGCAATACTTCTTCTAAGGTGGTTACGCCTTCAATCACTTTACGTGCACCCGCGATCCGCAAGGGCTCAACGCCTTCTTTTTTCGCTTGTGCTTTTAAATCATTGAGTGTGCCATGCGCACTAATCAGTGACTTGAGCTCCAGACTAACCGACATAAATTCGTAAATCCCGACTCGGCCCTTATAGCCGGTATGTCGACAAGCTTCACATCCCACAGCTTTATACATGCTGGTCGGCATGTCCATCATATAATCAAAGGTCAGATGTTCCCACTCTTGCTCATTAATCGGCGTTTCCTGTTTACAATGCGGACAAAGGCGACGAACCAGACGTTGAGCCAGAACACCGAGAATTGTGGCAGCTGTCAGGAATGGTTGCACGCCTAGATCATGTAAACGCGTCAAACTGGACGGTGCATCATTGGTATGTAAAGTAGATAATACCAGATGCCCTGTTAATGCAGCCTGAATCGCCATATTGGCGGTGTCATGGTCTCGAATCTCACCGACCATGATAATGTCAGGATCTTGACGCATTAAGGCACGTACGCCATCTGCAAAGCCTAATTCAATGTTTGGATTGACCTGCATCTGGTTAAAACTCGGCTCCAGCATTTCAATCGGGTCTTCAATGGTACAGACATTGACCTGTTCGGTGGCCAGCTGCTTTAAAGATGAATACAGCGTAGTGGTCTTACCCGATCCTGTTGGTCCTGTGACCAGAATAATACCGTGACTGTGCTGCGTCAGCTGCTGCCAGCTCTGCAATAAATGGCCTTCAAAACCCAGTTGCTGGAAACTCCGCACCAATACTTCCGGGTCGAAAATACGCATTACCAGCTTTTCACCAAAAGCGGTCGGCAAAGTCGAAAGACGTAATTCGGTTTCCTGTCCTTTCGGGGTACGGGTTTTTAAGCGTCCATCCTGCGGTTTACGCTTCTCCGCCACATTCATGCGGCCAAGAATCTTGATACGGGAAATTACCGCGGTCAGTGTATTGGCAGGCATGTTATAGATGGTATGCAGCACTCCATCGATACGGAAACGTACCTTACCTTTGTCTTTACGTGGTTCCAGATGAATATCGCTGGCACCTTGCTCAAACGCAAATTGCAGCACCCAGTCCACCAGTTTGACAATATGCTGGTCATTGGCATCAGGATTCTGGGTATCGCCTAACTGTAATAAAGCCTCAACGCCTTTATTTTCACGGTCATAAATACTGGCATTTTGTGAGGAACTGACTGCTCGGCTGACCTGATAGTACTCAACAATATAACGTTGTAACTGTTCAGGATTGAGCAAAACTTTTTCAATCTTTTTAGGTGCCAGACTCCGTTCCAGATTGTTCAACCATTCGCTGATAAAGGGTTGATCAGTGCCAATCAGAATCCGGTCTGCATGTACTTCTACCGCCAGAATATGATTTCTGGCGGCAAATTCTTGTGACATGACGCTGGTTAACGCTGCAACATCGGCTTTAAGCGGATCAATGATAAATAAGGGAAGATCAGCTTTCTCAGCCAGCCATTGACACAAACGATTCAACGATAAGGTACTACCTGCATTCAGCTGGTCTTTGAGGCTGAAATTGGCAATCCACTGCAAAGGATGCCATTTCAACTGATCCTTTTGCCGATGTGTGGTCTGTACCAGCAGTTTGTCCCGTTCCGTGATACGGCCATCCTGCACCAATTGTTCCAGACACCAGGTCACATCGATCGTAAAAGAAAAGTTTGCGAATTTTGCCTGAGCTTGCATCACCGTTGATTCCCCAAATTTTTAACGAAATTTATATTTTTAAAGTTTTAACTTTGTTCCACTGCAACAATGGTGACATCCTGTTCACCCACCGTAAATCGTACATTCAATACTGCAAAGCGCATTCCATACACACGTTCAGCATCATTTTGATAGGCAGGTCGAGGATCTAAAGATAACACTTGTTCAAGTTCATCGAATATCTTTTTATGCAAAATCCCCTGCTTTAATAACTGCTGTTGTTGCTGTTGTGCATTTTCCGACCAAACCACCGTTTTACGCTGTGGCTGCTCTTGTGCATAGCCACTGACCGCCTCAGTCACCGCATCCGAATATTGTATATACGGCTTGATATCTAAAATCGGGGTACCATCCAGCAAATCACTGCCCGTGACATAGACCCGTACCGCTTTGCCATGCTTTTCAACGCGTAAAAACTGTACCACCGATAAACCGATCGGAGATGGGCGATACATGCTCCGGGTCGCAAACACCCCTATTTTCTGGTTGCCTCCCAACCTAGGCGGTCGTACTTGTGCACGAAATTTAGGCATTTGATTCAAGGTGTTATCTGAATTTTTATTCTCATGAAACTGCCATAGCAGCCATAAGTGGCTAAAATCTTCAATGCCTTCAAATGCCAGAATATCGCTATAAGCCGCCGTCATCTCTATATATGACTCGACCTGCACCAGATTTGGCTGGCGCGGAATACCGAATTTCTCACGATAAGGCGAACACATATGACCAATGATTGGCATCACTACTGAACTGTTCATCACTTTTTCTTATAAACACAATTAAATATATTCAGTTTATCGAGAATGATTTTAGATTAGAATAGCGATCTGTTTCTTTTAACTGTGATCGAGACCTTTAATGGCTGCTTTTAACGTTGAACGCATTACTCATGTTCACCACTGGAATGACACACTTTTCAGTTTTAAAACTACACGCGACGTCAGCTTACGTTTTAAAAATGGTCAGTTTGTAATGATCGGCCTTGAAGTGAATGGTAAGCCTTTAATGCGTGCTTATTCGATCGCCAGTGCGAATTATGAAGAAGAACTTGAATTCTTCTCTATTAAAGTACAAGACGGTCCATTAACTTCTATTTTACAAAAAGTACAAGTGGGCGACGAAATCCTGATTTCTAAAAAGCCTACAGGCACTTTGGTACACGACGATTTACTACCAGGTAAAAATTTATATCTGTTATCTTCTGGTACTGGCCTTGCCCCATTCCTTTCTTTGCTTCGTGACCCGGAAACTTACGAGAAGTTTGAAAAAGTGATTATGGTGCATGGTACACGTTATGTGTCTGAACTTGCCTACCAAGATTTAATCTTGAATGAACTTCCGAATCATGAATTCTTTGAAGAGTTAGGCATCAAAGATAAGTTAATCTACTACCCGACTGTGACACGTGAACCGTTCCACACCCAAGGTCGTGTAACTACGGCAATTGAGACTGGCGAACTGTTTGAAAAAATTGGTTTACCACGTTTTAACCGTGAAACTGACCGTGCCATGCTCTGTGGTAGCCCGGCGTTCCTGAAAGACGTCGCTGCGCTGCTCGATCAACACGGTTTAGTTGAATCACCACGTATGGGCGTGATGGGCGATTATGTGATTGAACGTGCCTTCGTTGAAAAATAATATTGCCCTATAAAAAGAACCGAGGATAAATCCTCGGTTCTTTTATTTTAAGTTTTATAAAAATGTAATTTTATTTATCTAAAGGTTATTATTTAGCATAACTACAATAATAAGTTTTTATGCTGCATCTAAATGGATTAATCGCTCGATATAATACCAGCACTCTTCAATCTGGGCATGATCTTTATTTACTTTTGCATATGAGGTCATCCCGTCCAGAATATTAATATACATCGCTGTTAATACATGAGGCTGATAAACCTGTGCCTTTACAAACAAGTCCTCTACCAATGCCATTAACCACTCACGATATTCCATGATTGGACGAATAATGGAAGGATACTGTTGTAAAATTTCTAATGAAGCTTTTTGAAACATACAACCATGAAAATCATCTGAATTAAACCAGCCGAGATGCCAAAAATAGACGGCTTTAATTTTACCTAAATAATCATCTGCTGCTTTCAGGCTAATTTCGTTTTCGATAGACGCCTGGATACTTTTATTCCTTCGTGACAGACACTCTTCAATCAGATTCTCTTTAGAAGGGAAGTATTTGTAGAACGTCATTTTGGCAACGCCCGACTCACTGATAATTCGATCCACACCTACAGAACTGTAGTTATGACGGTTAAAAAGGTCTAGAGCCGTTACAATGATATCTTCTTTTTTTGACATTTTATTATCCTTTTAGAATTCTATCAAAAAACTTAACATATTATTAAGACATAGTTTACATGCTGGAAATTTCTGGCCACTATGTATATTTATCTTATTTTAAGAGCAGTATAGAAAAGTCATACTTTCTTTATTGTTCCTGTTATAGGGTATGAAAAAAACGGCTGCTACACAAGATGATTTGTAAAAAAATCTTTCTATTTTTTAAATAAAAAAATATACCGTGAATTACTTCACCTTTTATTTACAGTTAAGTTAAATAATAAGCTTTCTTGCGATTTTTTAGCCGCTTTAATAAATTGATTTCACAAAAAAATAATTTTATATTTAAATCATCCAATAAAAAGATGTTTGGCTGAAACAATAGTTATATTCATAATCAGCCAAAGAAAATCTAACTAAATAATTGGAAAAGCAATAATATTATTAATTCATCGAGTACAAGACTATGCCAAAAAAATTTGAAAACTTTAACAACCCGAGACAGAAAGCTATTGAAGGCATGAAAAATAGTATTTCTGCGGATCTATGGAACAAGAACCTGGATTTTCTGAACAAGTTAAGAGCAGAAATTTCAAATCATCCTGTTTCAAGACATCCTGCCATTCAACTTTTAAATGACGGTGTAATTGACAAAGAAACGTTAAAGCATATTCATCTTGAATATCGACATGCCATTGTTCAGGTATTTACTGATGCTTTACTGATGGCTCAATTCCAGACCAAGCAGTTAGAACCACGTTTATTATCGGGTTCCAAAATGTTCCCGCGCTTTTTATTGAACCTGAACATTCTGGACGAATTTGGTTTCCGCCCTGGTCTGGATCAGGAAGGTTATTATTCAGGCAACCCTGAATATGCACATTATCCATTATTTGAAGATGTGCTCAATGACTTTGATTTGAGTCAGTCTGAACGTAATGACTATCAACCTTCATTAATTGCACAACGGGTACGTCATTATCTGGAAAATTCGTTTAACAGCTATCAGGCAGTTTCAGCTTTGCTCGCCGTTGCAGAAGAAGAAGTGATTTTATTCAGTCCTGCGCTCCGTCAGGCCACCAAGGCGGTCGGTTTTGATGTGGATAGTGGTTATTACTATGTCCATGGTGTTTCACATGATGCGACTGCCGAAGCGGCTGATGACGACCATGAAGATGATTTATGGTTTGTACTGGCACAGGCCTGCGTTGAATCTGAATACGATTCAATCCGTCAAATCTGTCTTGAATACTGTGATTTATGGGAACAGTTCTGGGATGAACAAATTGCTTACTACGGAACCTTCAAAAAACTGGCCTAACTCTCTCAGGAAAAGCCATTTCTAATTTTGGAAATGGCTTTCTTTATTTTTATTAATGTTCAAACACTTACCAACTTAAACTTGTATCTATAGATGAGAAAAAAGCGCTTTTTAAAATAAACCTCGATAAATTACGATATAATTCAACTTTATTTCCCTTCCCCATGCCCTGCGATGTTCTCTCAATTCGATATCAATTTAGTGGTGCTGCTGGTCTTATTAGGTTGCGGTATCTTTAGTCAAAACACGGCTGTCACTGTAGCAGCAGCGTGTCTGATCCTGGTCAAACTGACTCCTTTAAACCAGTTTTTTCCTTATATTCAGAGCCATGGATTGAATATTGGCATCATTATTCTCACCATTGGGGTACTTGCACCGATTGCCAGTGGCAAGATCAGTGGCGAAAGCATTCTTAAATCATTTATCAGTATCAAATCTCTGGCTGCAATTGCCGTTGGCCTGCTGGTGGCATGGCTGGGCGGACGAGGCGTTAAATTAATGAGTAATCAACCTGATGTGGTTGCCGGCCTTCTGATCGGTACAGTAGCAGGTGTCGCCTTGTTAAGAGGCGTTCCGGTTGGCCCACTGATTGCTGCTGGGATTTTGTCGCTACTGATCGGGAAATCTTAACGCGTATCTCATCTGCATAATCACCTCATAAAAATAAAGGTAGCGCATGGCTACCTTTATCATAAAAAGACCTTTAATTAATTTTCATAATACACGGCACGCATCTTGGAAAACTTTTCAAGTTGCTTGATAAAGCCTTCAAAATAGTTCTTCTCTTTATCCTCGACCCGATAACCCGCATACAGTGTACGTCTGAGACCTTCCGGAGCGACACAATCTAGACGGCGGCTGACCACCCAGCCTTTTTGCTCATATTCATTGACCACCCAATCTGGCAGTGCCGCAATGCCACGTCCACTTGCCACCAGCTGGATCAGCATTTGGGTCAGATCTGTAGTGCGGATGTGCTTCGGATAGACATTAGCAGGAATAAACAGATGCGCCATGATATCCAGGCGATGCTTATCAACCGGATAAGTAATCAGGGTTTCTTCTGCCAGATCCTGCACGCTCACCTGCTCGGCACGTGCCAAAGGATGTGTGCTAGAGAGAACCAAGCGTGATTCATATTTGAAAATTGGGAAATATTCAATTCCCTTCAATGCAATCGGATCTGCCGTGATCAATAGATCAAACTCGGCATTTTGCAACAGCTCGTGAGGATTCGACTCGAAACCCGCAGCAAAGTCCAGATCTACATCCGGATACTGATGACGATACTGATTCAATAACGGCATCAACCAGTCAAAACAACTGTGACATTCTGAAGAGAAGATAATCCGTCCCGTCTGGCCGTGTACGATACGGGTAATATCGGTCTGTGCGATCTGAACTTGCGGCAATACATCATCTGCCAGTTTGAGTAGACGTTCCCCAACATTGGAAAAGCTGACAGGACGACTACGGCGATTCACCACTTCTACCCCGTACCAATGATCAAGTTCCTTTAACTGGTGAGAAATTGCAGACGGCGTCAGGCATAAATCGGTCGCGGCAGCCACGAGTGAGCCATGTTCTCTTAGCGCAAGTAATGTTTTTAAATGACGGAGTTCTAGCACAACAAAAACCAAAATTGAATTTATTTCATCTTAACATAAAATTAATTAGCAAGCCTCAACTTAAGTTTGATTTCCATATTTTTCTGATACGTGAGGTTTTCTCATTAAAAGAAGCGATATTTTTTAACAAAACTCAAAAATCTCATCTCAAGAGAAAAGTTCTTTGATAATCGTATCTGTTTTTACGCTTTAAAAATTTTTCAGCTTGAACTGAGAATATTTCAGTTAATTCAAACGTTTTGCAAATTTAAAACTTTTACAATATCAAATTATTTTTATAGACCATGTCGCCTATGACCCGTCAAAGTCAAAAGACGCTTGAACGCCAAAAACTGAGCTTACCGGAAGGACATGACAAGTTACTGCTGCACTCATGCTGCGCGCCATGTTCCGGTGAAGTTATGGAAACCCTGATTGAATCAGGAATCGACTTTTCGATCTTTTTTTATAATCCGAATATCCATCCGGTGAAGGAATACCTCATTCGTAAGGAAGAAAATATTCGCTTTGCCGAAAAACACAATATTCCGTTTATCGACTGCGATTACGATACCGATAACTGGTTTGCACGCGCCAAAGGCATGGAAAATGAACCTGAAAAAGGTATTCGCTGCACCATGTGCTTTGATATGCGTTTTGAACGGACTGCGCTTTATGCCTATGAACACGGTTTCAGCCTGATCAGCAGTTCGCTGGGGATTTCACGCTGGAAAAACATGCAGCAGATTAATGACTGTGGTATGCGTGCTGCCGCGCATTATCCGGACATTCAATATTGGGATTATAACTGGCGCAAACATGGCGGTGCAGTGCGCATGCTGGAAATCAGCAAACGTGAAGAATTCTATCAACAGGAATATTGCGGCTGCGTCTATTCACTCAGAGATACCAACCGCTGGCGTATGAGCAATGGCCGTGACCGGATTCAACTGGGGGTGAAATTTTATAGTAACGCCATGGATGATGAATCCAGTCAATAACAATGTAGTTGAAATAAAAAGGCTAATTCTAGGGAATTAGCCTTTTGACATTTTAATGTACGGCTACACTGATAATGCTATAGAACTGATTGCTCGGCTTTTGTTTCACATCCACCGTTTCACTGACTTCAATCAAGTATTCTGCTGCTTTTGGAAATAACAGTTCAGCACTGCCATCCACTGCTGTTTTCAAGCTGATTCCTTGCTTATCGGTTGCACCTTTAGCACGAATCACCACTTCAGCATTGGCTAAAGCTTTATTGGCTTTCGATACTTTAATTTTTATCGCCTGATTGGCTTTTAATTCATTTGGATGGGTGAAGAACTCCACCTGAATCGGCGCTGTGCTTGCCTGAATGGGTGTATGTTTCTCCTTACTGACATAAGTCAATAATATCCATTCGCGCGTGATTTCAACTGGTTTGATATTCTTGGTGTTTAGATCGGCAGGAATCACAAAATCACGCTCAGCTTTTGCAGGCGCTTTATCGGCCGGCATATCAAAAAACATCTTCCATTGTTTTTGATCTTGCACGTATTTCAATGGATATGAAGCTTTGGTTTGCACCAGATAAGTCCCTGCTTCAGGCAGTTTCAAATCAAATACGGTCGCTGAGTCCAGCTTAGTATTCGCTTGAATGGTAGTTTTGGTATTGTTCGGCGCAGTGATCTCAAATTTTGCATCTTTCAAGGCATATTCACTGTTTAAGGCTTCTTCTGCATAGCCAGAAATAATCGCCACTTGTGTTTGTTCAGTTGTATAGGCAATTGGTGCCACATAAGGTTCATGTGCAGCGCTATAGCCAGAAACAAGTAGCAATGAACTGATTAATAATTTTTTCATTTTTCCACCCCGAAAGTTGTCATTTAAAATATATGACCTGCAGTATACACAAATGTAAATAATTATCATTACAATTATCCTATTTTTATAATCTGACATCATGCAAAGAATGAGATAAAAATTATGTGCTGTTTCACTTTTCTGAAAGCGACTCGAATATAATACGGCGGTACTTTTAGACTCGAGATATTATGTCCTCGCCAAGCTCTCCCTTGCACACATCTCCTTCACATAACTATTCTTTATTTCTGGTGATTTTCTCACTCGCCGTCGGTAGTTTCTGTATTGGAACAACTGAATTTGTGGCAATGGGACTGATTCAGGAAATCGCCACTGATTTAAATGTCAGTGTCCCGCATGCAGGCTATTTTATTAGTGCTTATGCATTGGGCGTGATGGTCGGCGCGCCGATTATTGCCATCCTCGGCGCTAAAGTTCCACGTAAGACCTTATTGCTGGGCCTGATGCTGTTTTATGGTCTGGCCAATGCAGCGACAGCGTTTGCCACAACGCCAGAAACCATGCTGGCATCCCGCTTTATAGCCGGTTTTCCGCACGGGGCTTACTTTGGTGTAGCGGCACTGGTTGCAGCTGAACTGGCAGGCAAACAACGCCGTGCCACGGCGATTGCACAAGTGATGATGGGCTTAACCATTGCCAATGTGATTGGTGTACCCATTGCCACATGGCTCGGTCAGCAATTTGGCTGGAAAGCAGGATTTGAATTTTCTGCCCTGATTGCGTTTATTACCCTGATTGGGGTCAGTTTATTTGTCCCGAATATTCCATTGCAAAAAACCGCGAGTATCAAGGCGGAACTGGCAGGTTTAAAGAATATCAATATGTGGCTGACCCTTGCGGTTGGCGCAATCGGTTTTGGTGGCATGTTCTCGGTATATAGCTATGTTTCTCCGATTCTCACCGAATATACCCATGCCAATATCAGTGTCGTGCCAATTGCTTTAGCGATTTGGGGCATAGGCATGGTCATCGGTGGCTTAGTTGCCGGCTGGCTGGCCGATAAAAACCTGTTTAAAACCATTATTGGGATTCTGATCAGTTCCGCGCTCGCCTTTGTAGCGGCCAGCTTTATGATGTCTCATCTGTATACCGCGATTGCAGCCTTATTCCTGATTGGTTTTACCGTGATTGGTCTCGGTGGTGCCTTACAGACCCATCTCATGGACATTGCGGGCGACGCACAAACGCTGGCAGCTTCCCTCAACCATTCGGCATTTAACTTAGCCAATGCTCTTGGTGCTTTCCTGGGTGGATGGGTTTTGAGTCATAATATGGGCTGGTTAGCACCGATCTGGGTCGGCTTTGTCTTAAGTCTAGGTGGTTTAGCGATTTTATTGATTGCCTTGGCTTATGCCCGCTATTCACAGAACAATGAATCTGCTGTGTCTTAACAGCAGTTTCACCCACAGATTTTAATACATTAGCTTTGCAATTTGTCGATCATGCCATTTTGATAAAAATAACAAAGCGCTGATCGACCCAAGCAAGGCAAAAAACATATCCGATTGTGTATCCCACTCATCCCCTTGTGTTCCAAGGAATTCTTCTGCACCCTGTCCCAATAACAATGCAGCAGCCCATTCAATCAACTCATAACTGGCACTGATTGCCAGTACAATACAGATCACAATGAAACTGAGCATTTTGCCTTTGCTTAAAATATGCTTTCGAATCAGGATTTCACGCGCAACCATAGCAGGTACAAAGCCCTGCATAAAATGCCCGATCTTGTCATAAGGATTGCGGTCTAGCCCTAACCATTGTGCAAGTTCAAAACCCAACGGTACACGCGCATAGCTGTACGCCCCACCGACAATCAATACAATGGCATGCAAGAAAATAAGTCCATATAACAACGGACTGAGCGGAAAAGCTTTATGTGTCGCATACAATATCGGTATCACAATCAATACTGGTGTGACTTCAAGCCACCATGTGGTCCGGTCAAAAGGCTGAATCCCTGAAATGACCAATAAAGAGACTAAAATCGCCGTGCCCAAATACAGTAAAGAAATACGCATCATCTTATAAGGCCGTGTTTATTTCCCACTATCATATAAAAAACCCGAAGCAAGCGCTTCGGGTTTGTTGTTATCACGCTGACAGACTAGATTTTACTTCACCGCATCGGCCACTTCTTTCAGCATGGCTTTCATCCCATCCAGACCATTGTTCATCAAATACCAGTTACTCGAATCCAGATAGACAATGTTGCCATTTTTAGCCGCTTTAGTCTGGTTAATGATCTGGTTATTTAACACCTGTTTTGCACCTTGCTGATTTTCAGTAATGGCTGCACCACGGTCAATCACAAACAGGTAATCAGGATTTTTCTGGGCAATAAACTCATGTGACACCGCCATACCATGCAATCCCACCTTGATCGAAGGATCTGCTGGGGTAAAACCATAGAGGTCATGAATATTGCCAAAGCGCGAACCTGGGCCATAGGCCGCAATCTTGCTATTATTGACCAGAACCACCAACGCGGTTTTGCCTTTGGTCTTGGCTTTTAAGGCCGCAATATCTTTTTCCAGCGTTTGTAATTGCTGCTCCGCTTCAGGCTTCTTGCCTACCATATCAGCGATATTCAAAGTTTGCTGTTTAAAAGAATTGAACTGGTCGTTGTAGTCCACATCGACAAAGTAGGTCGGCGCGATCTGCTTGATTTGACCCACCAGATTTTCCATGCGACCACTCATCAGAATCAATTCAGGCTGACTGGCTGCAATTTTTTCCAGATTTGGTTCTTTCACCGTCCCGACATCCAGATATTTACCTTCACTGAAATTTTGCAACACTTTCGGTAACGGCGTTCCTTTTGGCAAGGCCACCACTTTGTCGTCCGCGCCCAAGGCATGAATGGTATTTAGGGCACTGGTATCCAGCACTGCTATACGGGACACATTCGCAGGAATGCTAATCTGACCAGCTTTGCTGTTAAAACTTAAGGTATCCTGTGTAGCAGCAGTATGACTGTCCTGATTTGCCGAAGGTGTATCGGAATTACCACATGCAGCCAAAGCTACACTTAACATCATGACTGGCAATGTTTTTTTGAAAAGCATAACAAGCTCCTAACTAATAAAATACAAACCTAATTTATGTTGCTGAACCTGCTGGATCGGAATATGGAAATCGAAAATATCTTGCAGAATACGTTCATCCATTAACTGTTGTGGATGCCCTTGATACAGCAACTCACCTTCTTTCATGGCAATAATGTGATCGGCATAGACGGAAGCGAAGTTAATGTCATGAATCACCACAATGATGGATTTGCCATGATTCTCGGCCAGATCTTTTAACACCCGCATAATCTGGGAAGAGTGCTTCATATCCAGATTGTTCAAGGGTTCATCCAGCAAGATATAGTCCGTGTCCTGTGCCAGAATCATGGCGATATAGGCGCGTTGTCGCTGCCCACCCGACAATTCGCTGATTTGTCGGTGGCGTAAGGCATCTAAATCCATATAGGCAATCGAACGGTCAATCACTTGACGATCTTGTTCAGTCAGACGTCCTTGCGAATACGGAAAGCGGCCAAAAGCCACCAGATCCTCGATACTGAGACGCAGCTCGGTATGGTTGGACTGCTTTAAGATCGCCAGTTTTTTGGCAATATCGGCACTTTTCATCTGTTGCAAGTCTTGACCATCGAGTAAAACCTGCCCTTGATCCGCCTCGATTAAACGACTCATCATCGAAAGCACGGTACTTTTGCCTGCACCATTCGGCCCAATAAATGCGGTAAATTGCCCTTTGGCAATATTCAGCGATAGGTCATTCACGACCCGCTGTTGCTGATAGCTTTTACTTAAATGCTTGAGCTCTATTGCCATTTTTTATTTTCCTTCAATAAAATCCAGAAGAAATAAATTCCACCGACAAAGTTAATAATCACACTGAGCGTGGTTTTGAAATTCAACACATGCAGCACCATGAATTGCCCAAGCATTAGACATAAAATACTGACCAGAATGATGCCGAGTAGTAAAATATGATGTTGATGGGTCTTAAATAATTCCAGAGTAATGTTGAGTACCAACAGACCGAGGAACATCATTGGGCCAGCCAAAGCTGTTGCAGATGCCAGTGCCAATACCACCAGAATCAACAGTAAGCGACTGGTCTTGTCATAATGCAGTCCCAGATTTAGCGCATGATCACGCCCCAGCGCCATCACATCGAGGGTGTGATAATGCTTTAAGCCATACAACAGAATCGGCACAATGGTGAGTAAGGACAAGCCCACCGTTTCCATTTTCACCACATTAAAGCTTGCAAAACCAGCATAAGCTGCAATCTGAAATTCATCAGGATCGAGCAAGACCTGAAAGAAAGTGCTCATGTTGTCGAATAAAGTCGAACAGATCAGCCCTACCAACAGCAGGAAATAAATATTTTGCTGCGCCACTTTCTGGAAAATAAAGCGATACAGCAGCAAGGCAAAAGTCACCATGAGCAGCAGACTGATCAGATAATCAGTCACAAAATCCAGTGACAATAACGTGCTGGCACCAAAGAAATAGATAATCGCCGTTTTGGACAGTTCATATAATTTATCCAGTCCCAATGCCTGCGGCGTCACCACTCGATTATTGACAATGGTATGGAAGACCAGGGTCGAAACACCGACCGCAGTTCCCGCGACCACGATGGCTGCAACGGTTTTTAAACGTAGATTTAAGGCATATTGCCAGGCCACACCCAGATTCCAGCCAAGATAGAGTGCAATACTTGCAATCACAGCTACAGCTAAAATCATTAACTTGATTTTATGCGGCATAGCGATATCTCCTAAGCAGCAGCCATAGGAAAATGACACTGCCCACTCCCCCCATAATCAGACTGACAGAGACCTCATAAGGGAAAATCACCACCCGACCAAACACATCGCAAAGCAGAACCAGCAAAGCGCCGAGTAAGGCCGTATGTGAAAGGGTTTTGCGGATATTATCACCGAGGTATAGGCTTACCAGATTCGGTACTATCAAACCGAGAAATGGAATCGCACCCACAGTGACAATCACCACACCTGTAATGACCGAGACCAGTAACAGGCCAATAAAAAGCGTCTGTTTATAATTCAGCCCCAGATTGGTGGCAAAATCCTGTCCCAAGCCAGCCAGAACAAAACGATTGGCAAAGAAATAAATCAGGATCAGAACGGGCACGCTGAGATAGATCAGCTCGTATTGGCCATTTAAAATGGTAGAAAAGTCGCCTTGTAACCAACCCGCCAGGTTCTGTAATAAGTCCAGTTGTAGCGCAATAAAGGTGGTAAAGGCTGAAATGATACTGCCAAAAATCATCCCCACCAGCGGCACAAAAACCGTATCACGATGCTTGAGCGTCGCCAGAATACTCATAAAGGCCATCGCACCAATAAGTGTTACCACAATGGCAAAACCGGTTTTAATAAAAATTGAAGCACTGGGCAATAAAATGATTGAAACCAGAACGCCTAAACGGGCACAGTCATATAGGCCTGCGGTGGTGGGAGACACAAAACGGTTACGACTCAACGACTGCATGATCAGACCGCAGACACTCAGCCCCGCACCTGCCACCACAATTGCCATCAGACGCGGTAAACGGCTGGTCCAGAACAGCTGCCAGTCTTGAGGGTTACCCGCCCACAAACCCGCGAGACTCATCTCGCCTACACCGACAAATAAGGAAATCATTGCCAGTGGAAGTAATAATAAAATCAGGTAACGCCGCTTAATCATGTTGGGAGAACTTCATAGGATGCGTAAACTTAAAATAAGCTTAAAAAATACAAAACAGATAATAAGAAACTATCACAAATGATAAAGATTATTGTTAAGTTTTTTAAATGGAATTTAATCTCAATGAAGTACAACTTAATACTGATCGAATTTTATTTTCAGGTATACAAAGCGCTAAGCACTCACACACCGAAGTTATAGCGCTGTAAAATTATTCAGATTTGGAAATGATTAAGAACTTGAGCTTAACCCTGCTCTACATTTCTCCAATAAATTTTTGAATTATTCAGGAAGCTTTTCACCACAATGCGGGCAAAAGCGGTAATGCTTTTTTTGCTGCTCCTGATCTTCAAGCAACTTTTCCCTGACCAGTTGCATGATAATTTCATGGGTCTGCTCTTTGGGTAAACCGACTTTCTTGCGAATCCGTTCAATTTCCACCTGATCATGCAGCAAGTCCAGCCCCTTGGCTTGCAAGACTTCACGAAACTCCTGTTCCAGTCGCTGATTTCGCATATTTAATTCATTGGCCAGACCCGAAGCCAGAATACCCGCGGGCAAAGCGGCAATACCGACACCGAGAATGGTAATAAATGCACCCAGTATCCGCCCCAAATTGGTCACTGGGGTCACATCGCCATAACCGACTGTAGTGAGGGTGACCACCGCCCACCACATCGATTGAGGTATCGAACTAAAGGCTTCAGGCTGGGCTTTATTTTCAACCACATAAATCGCAGATGCGGTCATGACAATCATAATCACCAGAATAAAGATGACCGCCTGAAATGAACCTTTTTCACGCTGGATGACACGTAATAGAATTTGCAAGGAAACAAAGTAGCGCGTCAGCTTCAATAAACGGACTAAACGCAAGACCCGCAAGAAACGTAAGTCAATTGGCACAATAAAGTTGAGATAGGCAGGTAGAATCGCCAATAAATCAATTATGGCCCCGCCACTTTTCATCCAGCGAATCCGTTGCTTCCAAGCCGCTTCTTGGGGCTCCTGCTCAACAATACTCCACAGTCTAAGCAGATATTCGCCACTAAAAATCATGATCGAGAGATTTTCAAAGATATCGAAATACGGCTTATACAGTTGATAAAACTCGTTCACAGACTCCAGCAAAACGGCAGCAACGTTACCGATGATCAAGGCGATCAGCAGATAATTTACGCAGGTACTGACAGTACTTTTATAGTCATCATTATGCAGATTGTCATACACAAAACGTCTTAATTGCTGCCATGAAAGTTGAGTCATACCGTACTTATTGTCTGTTCAAGCAAGCTCAAAATGTAGCATGTTGTTTTCAAATTTGATAAGGGATTTTCACTTCAAGCCCTATTTTCAGATTTAAAACCAGATCATTTGCCAATACATTGCCCTGTATAACGCTGTTTCAACAAAACTTTCTTTGCAGTTGGGCCTCCGCTTCAACCATAATAAAAGCTTCGTGGTTATTTCTTTAACGATTCATTCATAAAGAACTATAAATTTTATTAAACCCGTGACAACAAGGGGAATTTAACATGGGATTTAAAGCTCTCCCGACGCTGATCTCTTTATTTATTACATTGATTATCTGGTTCGTAATTCCTGTACCTGCTGGCGTTGATCCTGATGCATGGCATTTACTGGCAATGTTTGTCGGTGTGATTGCCGCCATTATTGGTAAAGCCATGCCGATCGGTGCAATTGCGATTATTGCCATTACCTTGGTCGCCTTGACCGGTGTTACCAATGACAGTCCAAGTGGTGCTATTCAGGATGCGCTCAGCAGCTTTGCCAATCCATTGATCTGGTTAATCGGTATTTCAATCATGATCTCCAAAGGTTTGCAAAAAACCGGATTGGGCGCTCGCTTAGGCTATTTATTTATCGCGGTGTGGGGCAAGAAAACCATTGGTATCGGTTATAGCATGGTGCTGTCTGAACTGATTCTTGCACCAGTGACCCCAAGTAATACGGCACGTGGTGGCGGGATTATTCACCCGATTGTCCGTGCAATTTCGACCAGTTACGACTCTGACCCTGCCAAAGGCACCGAAGGTCGTATGGGGAAATATTTAGCCTTGGTCAACTACCAAGCCAATCCGATTACGTCTGCCATGTTTATTACCGCAACCGCCCCTAACCCTTTGGTGGTGGATCTGGTAGCGAAAGCAACCAACAGCCAGATTTCATTGAGTTGGAGTACTTGGGCACTGGCCATGTTATTACCGGGCTTAATTGCCTTGATCATCATGCCGTTAATCATGTACTGGATGTATCCGCCTGAAGTCAAGGAAACCCCGAATGCGGCGCAGTTTGCCAAAACCAAGTTGCAGGAAATGGGGCCTGTCAGCAAAAATGAAATCATTATGCTGGGTGTATTTGGGATTTTACTGCTGTTATGGGCAGGTATCCCTGCCATGATTTTCGGTTCAGCTTGGGCAGTTGATCCGACCACGACAGCCTTTATTGGTTTGGGCTTGCTGCTAATTACAGGTGTACTGACTTGGGAAGATATTCTGACGCAAAAAAGCGCTTGGGATACCATTACCTGGTTCGCAGCTTTGGTGATGATGGCAACTTATTTAAATAAGCTCGGTTTAATCACATGGTTCTCAGGCGTACTCGAAACAGGAATTGGCCATTTGGGTCTCAGCTGGATGCCTGCCTGTTTATTATTAATGCTGGCCTATCTATATGCACATTATATGTTTGCCAGCACCACGGCACACATCACTGCCATGTTTGCAGCCTTCTATACGGCTGGACTGGCATTGGGCGCACCACCGATGTTATTTGCCTTAATGATGGCAGCAGCATCAAGCATCATGATGACCTTAACCCATTATGCAACGGGTACATCGCCTGTGGTGTTCGGTTCGGGTTACACCACACTGGGTGAATGGTGGAAAGCTGGCTTTGTCATGAGTGTCGTCAATATCATCATCTTTGTGGTGATTGGCGGACTGTGGTGGAAAGTGTTGGGTTATTGGTGATTTGAATATAAAAGCAAATCTATATTTTATAGATTTGCTTTTATTACTTATTTAACGTCACATAAAATCTTCAAACTTTAAAAAATTATTATTAATAAAGTTTGTATATAAGACTATGTTTTCCTTTGTTTTTTCAATATTAATTAAATTAGAATTCTCATCTCTAACAATATATTTTGTCGTTAAAATTGTCATAGTTTCGCCCACACCAAATCGGATTGGTTTATTAAAACTTATTTCTTCTTGTTTGGCCTTTTCTAAATAATGCTTATAACAAAGATTTCTAAATTTTTTGTCATTCTTTTCTGACTTACTATTTATTTTTAAAACTAAATCATCTTCCTGTAACTGAAGGTACTGCGTACACAGCTCATTTTTATTAAATGCCCACCAATATCCCATAAAACCACCATTTTGATTAGGAACATATCCCCAGTCACCAGCATTTAATTCCTTTTGCAAATACTTAAAAAAACCAGTCCAATTTTGATGATTCCACTCCTCTTTAATTAGAAAGTTACTAACTTCTTCTTCAATTGAGAAGATATGACTTTTAAAATCGAGAAAAATGTCATTATCCGTCACGGTTTTATCTAGTAATTTAAGCAGATCCTGTCGATGAAAAACCTTGAATCCTTCTTCTTCCTCCTTTTTGTAATTCGATTGATCATGTGTTTTAAAATAGATAGCTAAAACATTTTCCTTACCCATTTTGTTTTCGGCATAATATTTATATCTAAATAGCTGATTACTATGTGATTTTGTATTTACCTTATCCTCAATAATAATCATAAATTCATTAAGATATAACACAATATCAATACTTTTTTCCTGTTTCTTCAACTCAAATTTATTAATATTCTCTGGCATTTTTTTATTTTCTAAATTGAAAAAAAATTCAATCAAATTTAATGCACAAGTCTTTATTTCCTTATCCACATTTTCATAAATAGGATTTGCATGATCTAACAACCAAAAGATAAAAGCATCTTGTGATAATTCTTTTGTTGCATATTTAAAAATATTTGGCTTATTCATTCTAATTGATTACTCAAAAAATAAGGGCTGATTACTCAGCCCTTATTTTTAGCAAAAACAATCGATTAGGTCAATTGAGCTGCTTGGATTTTCTTGGTATCAACTTGATCAGCTTCTTTGGTATATTCGCTCATCTTGTCGAAGTTCAAGTATTTGTAGATGTCAGCAGAAGCGCTGTCGATTTGCGACGCATACTGTTGATATTCTTCTGGGCTTGGTAATTTACCAAGAACCGCAGCGACTGATGCAAGCTCAGCAGAAGCCAAGTAAACGTTTGCACCTTGACCTAGACGGTTCGGGAAGTTACGTGTAGAAGTCGATACACATGTTGTATTCGGTGCTACACGTGCCTGGTTACCCATACACAATGAACAGCCTGGCATCTCGGTACGCGCACCAGCACGACCGTAGATGTTGTACATGCCTTCTTCCATCAATTGATGCTCGTCCATACGTGTTGGTGGAGCCAACCATAAACGAGTAGACAATGAACCACCAGGTACTTTGTCCAGTAACTGACCCGCTGCACGGAAGTGACCGATGTTGGTCATACAAGAACCAATGAATACTTCATCAATCTTGTCGCCTTGAACGTCAGAAAGAAGTTTCGCGTCATCTGGGTCGTTCGGGCAGCAAAGAATTGGTTCTTTGATGTCAGCAAGATCGATTTCGTAAACTTTTAAGTATTCTGCATCAGCATCTGCTTTTAACAGGCTTGGGTTGTCTAACCACTTCTGCATGTTTTCAGCACGGCGTGCAAGTGTACGCGCATCGCCATAACCTTCAGCGATCATCCACTTCAACATGGTGATGTTAGAGCGTAAGTATTCAGCAACTTTCTCTTCAGAAAGCGTGATTGAACAGCCAGCAGCAGAACGTTCAGCAGACGCATCAGAAAGTTCGAATGCTTGCTCAACAGTCAAGTCATTTTCCATTTCTGAAAGATCGATCTCAAGGATACGACCAGAGAAGATGTTCTTCTTACCTTTCTTCTCTACAGTCAAGTCACCCGCCTGGATTGCGTAGTAAGGAATTGCATGCACAAGATCACGTAAAGTGATACCAGGTTGCATTTTACCTTTGAACTTAACAAGTACAGATTCAGGCATATCCAGTGGCATAACACCA
>PJTY01000082.1_pt1 | contig 82064 bp, 86 predicted proteins | sample 1512121 | NCBI WGS metagenome assembly PJTY01 (sample SAMN08177680, study PRJNA422409) | Soil metagenome, whole genome shotgun sequencing project. | isolation source: Soil enriched (2) on filter paper: alkali lignin treatment | place: USA: Madison | collected 2015-01-15 | reverse complement strand
GCGCTGGCTGGCCGAACAGGCCGAACCCGGCCCTGTCGGCATCGGCCCGCTCGATCCGCTGGTCTCCACGGGCGACTACACCCGCGCGTTCGAGACGATCCACGGCGCGATCGAGGCGGGCGACATCTATCAGGCCAACCTGACCCTGCCGCTGGAAGGTCCCTGGCACGGCGATCCACTGGCGCTCTACGCCGCGATCCGCCCCGCCGCCGCCGCCGGATATGGCGCGGTGATCTGCGACGGCAGCGAATGGCTGCTCAGCTTCTCGCCGGAGCTGTTCTTCGCTCTGGACGAGCGCACCGTGACCGTCCGGCCGATGAAGGGCACCCGCCCGCGAGGGCAGGACGCGGCCGAGGACATGCTGCTGCGCGAGGAACTGGCCACCAGCACCAAGGATCGCGCGGAAAACCTGATGATCCTCGACCTCATGCGCAATGACCTGTCGCGCGTGGCCGAGGCAGGCAGCGTCCGGGTGGAGCAGCCCTTCGCGATCGAAAGCTATCCGACCGTCCATCAGATGGTCTCCACCGTCCGCGCCCGTCTCTCGCCGGGGAATAGTGCCGTCAATCTGCTGCGGGCGCTGTTCCCCTGCGGATCGATCACCGGCGCGCCCAAGATCCGGGCGATGGAATTGATCGCCGAGGTGGAGCGCCACGCGCGCGGGCCTTACTGCGGCTCGATAGGTTTCATCGAACCTACTGGCGATGCCGCGTTCAATGTGGCAATCCGCACGCTACGCCTGATGCCGGATGGCAAGGGAACGGCCGGTAATAGTCTAGGCGGCCGGGCGGTACTCGGTGTCGGTTCGGCGGTGGTCGCCGATTCACAAGCGCTTCCCGAATGGCGGGAATGCCTGGTCAAAGGGGGTTTCGTGCGAGATTCGGCAGGGGCAACTTCACCCGCCAGTTTCGATCTTGTCGAGACGATGCGTTTCACGCCCGAAGAGGGCATCCCGCTTCTCGAACTCCATCTGGAGCGGGTCCGCACCAGTGCCGAGACGCTGGGTTTCAGTTTTGACCGCCATGCCGTGCGCAATGCCATCCAGGCGCTCTGCTTCGATGCCGATGCGCCTGCCAAGCTGCGTCTCGTCACCGCGCGCAGCGGTGCCTATGCGCTGGAACTGGCTGAATTACCCGCAGTGTTCGACGGCCCGGTAACGGTCGGCGTGCTGCCGCTGCCGGTCGACAGCGGCGACTGGCGCCTGCGCCACAAGACCAGCGATCGCGGCTTCTACAATGCCGGTCTGGCCGTTGGGAAAAATGTTGGAGCACAGGAAGTGCTGTTCCTGCGCGATGACGGCCTGCTGACCGAAGGCTGCTTCACCAGCCTCTTCGTCGAGCGTGACGGCATGCTGCTGACCCCGCCCGCGGCGCTGGGCCTGCTGCCCGGCGTGCTGCGCCGCTCGCTGATCGAGCAGGGCCGCGCGGTCGAGGCGAACCTGACGCTGGACGACCTTTCGGGCGGTTTCCTGATCGGCAATGCCCTGCGCGGCCTGATGCCTGCGCGGCTTCTTACCTGATGCACACTTCCGCTTCCCTTGCCCGCATCGCCCCCTCCGGGACGACCGCGATGACCGACCGCGCCATCGCACTGCGCGAATCCGGCATCGACGTCATCTCGCTCTCGGTCGGCGAGCCCGATTTCGCCACCCCGCCCCATGTGATCGAGGCTGCCAAGGCCGCGCTCGACGCCGGGCAGACCAAGTACACCGCGGTCGGCGGCACCTCGCAGCTGAAGCAGGCCGCCGCGCTGCACTTCGAGCGCGATCTCGGCATCGAGGTTCCGCCTTCGCAAGTGACGGTCAGCGCCGGCGGCAAGCAGGCGATCTTCCACGCGATGCTGGCGACCGTGGGCGAAGGCGACGAAGTGATCGTGCCCTCGCCGTGGTGGGTCAGCTATCCGGAGATCGTGCGCTTCGCAGGCGGGAAGGTCGTGCCGCTGCGCACCTCGCCCAAGGACAACTTCCGCTTCACGCCCGCCGATCTGGAAGCCCAGATCGGGCCGCGCACACTCTGGGTGCTGCTCAACAGCCCCGGCAACCCGACCGGCGCCTACTATCCCGAAGACATGCTGCGCGGCATCGGCGACGTGCTGCGCCGCCACCCGCGGGTGATGGTGCTGTCCGACGATATCTACGCGCCGATCAACTATACCGGTCGCCCGCATGTGACGCTGGCCAACCTTTGCCCGGACCTTGCCGACCGCATCCTGACCGTCTCCGGCGTATCCAAGAGCCACGCGATGACCGGCTTCCGCATCGGCGTCGCCGCCGGGCCGCAGTGGCTGATCAAGGCGATGGAAAAGCTCCAGTCGCACTCCTCGGGCAATCCTTGCTCGATCAGCCAAGCGGCGGCGGTGGCGGCTTTCGAAGGTCCGCAGGACTTCCTGATCGAATGGCGCGAACGGTTCCGCCAGCGCCGCGACAGGGTGGTCGCCGCAATCAACGCGATACCCGGCCTGTCCACGCCCTCGCCCGACGGCGCGTTCTACTGCATGATCGATGCGACCCCGCTGATGGACCGCTTCGGCGGGGACGACGTGAAGCTGACGCTGCATCTGCTGGAGCACGGCGTGGCGCTGGTTCCGGCCTCGGCCTTCGGCGGGCAGAACGGGTTCCGCATCAGTTTCGCCGCGGATGACGCGCGGCTCGAAGAAGCGCTGCGGCGCATAGAGAAAGCATTGACGTAACATGGAACTGGAAATCCTCTTCGAGGACGGCGAAGCGCTGGTCATCGACAAGCCCGGCGGCCTCCCGCTCGACACCCCGCGCGCCGGTGGTCCGAGCCTCGAAGACCGTCTGGACGAGCTGAAACTGGGCTTCCAGCGCCTGCCCGCGCCGGTTCACCGGCTGGACCGCGACACTTCGGGCTGCCTGCTGCTGGCGCGTAACCCGAAAGCCCTGAAGCGCTTTTCCGCCGCCTTCGAGGAGAAGCAGGTCCAGAAGCGCTACCTCGGCATCGTCGCCGGCACGCTGACGGAAGAGGAAGGCACGATCGCGCTCAACCTCTCCAAGGTCAGCACGGTCAAGGACGGCTGGCGCATGATTCCGGCGAAGAAGGGCAAGCCCGCCGTCACCCACTGGCGCAAGCTGGACGAGAAGAACGGCATGACCCTCGTGGAATTCCGCCCCGAAACCGGCCGCACGCACCAGATCCGCGTCCATGCCGCCTCCGGCCTCGGCCACGCGCTGCTGGGCGATCCGGTCTACGGTTCCAGCAAGGGCGCGCCGCGTACCATGCTTCACGCGGCAGGCCTGACCGTGCCGCGCGGCGACAAGGAACCGATCGTTGCCGTGGCGCCGCTGCCGCGCGATTTCGCCGCGCTCGGCTTCAGCGATGAATGAGCGAGATTGAAGCCACGATAGACCGCGCCCAGGCCCTGGCGAGCGAGAGCTTCATCGCCGCCTCCGGGCCGGGCGGCCAGAACGTCAACAAGGTGGCGACGGCGGTCCAGCTCAGGATCAACGTCTATGCGCTGCGCCTTACGCCGCCGGTCTTCGCACGGCTCAAGGAACTGGCGGGCAGCCGCATGACTTCGGGCGGAGAACTGATGTTCACCGCCCGCCGCTTCCGCACCCAGGAAGCCAACCGCGCCGATGCCCGCGAACGCCTCGCGGAAATGCTGCGCGATGCGCACAAGCTGCCCGAAAAGCGCGCCAAGAGCCGCCTCAACCGGGTCGGCAAGGAACAGCGCCTGAAAGGCAAGAAGCTGCGCGGCTCGGTCAAGGCCGGGCGCGGCAAAGTCAGTTTCGACTGACGCTCATTCCGCCTGCGCCGCAGTCGAGGCGGTTGGCTCGGGGCGCGCCTCGAACATCTCCGCCGCTTCGTCCAGCGCCCGCGCTTCACCAACCGTGACGCTGCCCGGCCCCGGCGCGGGGTCGGATCGGCCGCAAGCGGCCAGCAACAGCACGGCGATCAGGCAGCCGGACAATCTGAACATCAGCACATGGACCTCTCAGGCAAACACCCCCTCCCAAGGTATAGTCCGGCCCGCGCGGACTTCCAACCGACACGATTTGCCCCGATACCTGTCACCCGCAGCAACTGCCATGAGGAGTCATCATGTCGAAGATCGTCGTCGTCGTCGGAAGCCTTCGCGCCGAATCGTACAACCGCCAGTTCGCCGAGGCCCTGATCCACCTGCCCGCCGCCTCGGGGCATGAATTCGTCTTCGCCGATATCGGCGCCCTGCCGCTCTACGACCAGGACCACGACGGCGATCAGGCGCAATCGGTAAAGGACCTGAAGGCGCTGGTCCGCAGCAGCGACGGCGTGATCTTCGTGACGCCGGAATACAACCGCTCGTTCCCCGGCGTGCTCAAGAACGCCATCGACAACGCCTCGCGCCCTTATGGCGACAGCGCCTGGGCGGGCAAGCCTGCGGGGGTGATCGGGGTTTCCATCGGCGCCATCGGCTCGGCGATGGCGCAGCAGCACTTGCGCAACGTGCTGGCCTATCTCGACATGCCGACTCTGGGCGCGCCGGAAGCCTTCATCCAGTGGAAGGATGGTCTCATCACCCCGGACGGCACCGTGGGCGAACAGTCCGCCAGTTTCGTCGGCGGCTGGCTGGAAGCGTTCCTCGGTCTGGTGGAACGCCACAAGGATTGAGGCGGAAACGTCGTCCCGAGACCGATCTCGGGACGACGTTTATTTTCAGGCCAGAATACCGGCCGTCTTGCCCGCACGGGTGAACATGCCGATGATCTGCTGGACCTGCTCGGCCGAGTGTTCGGCGCAGAGCGAGCAGCGCAGCAGCGTCATGTTGGCAGGAGTCGCCGGGGGACGCGCGAGGTTCACGTAGAGGCCCTCGTGCAGCAGCGCTTCCCACATCATCGCGCCGCGTTCGAGGTCGGGCATGATGACGGCGATGATCGCGCTCTGCGGCTCATCGGTGCCGAGCTGGAAGCCCGCATCGGTGAGGCCCTTGTGCAGCGTGCGCGAGCTTTCCCAGAGGTGCGCGCGCTTCTCGGCGGCCGTCATCAGCTTGCGGATCGAGGTCGTCGCAGTCGCGACGACGCTGGGCGGCAGGCTGGCGGTGAACACGTAAGGACGGCAAACCAGGCGCATGATCTCGAACTTGGGATGGTTCGAAACGCAGAAGCCGCCGACGGTGCCGACCGACTTGGAGAACGTGCCGATCACGAAGTCGACATCGTCGAGGCAGCCCTGGTCCTCAGCCACGCCGCGACCGTTGGGACCGATGAAGCCCATCGAGTGCGCTTCGTCCACCAGCACCATCGCGCCGTACTTCTTGGCGACCGCGATCATCTCCTTGAGCGGGGCGATATCGCCCAGCATCGAGTAGACGCCTTCCAGCACGACCAGCTTGCCCGCGCCTTCGGGAATGCGGCGCAGGCGCTTTTCCATCGCCTCGATGTCGTTGTGCTTGAACGGCACGACTTCGGCGTCGCCCATCTTGCAGCCGTCCCAGATCGAGGCATGGCTGTCGATGTCGAGAATGATGTAATCACCCTTGCCCGCGATCGTCGAGATGATGCCGAGGTTGGCCTGATAGCCGGTCGAGAACACCATGGCATGCTTCATGTCGTAGAAGTCGCATAGCGCTTCCTCGACCGCCTTGTGCCCGGCGTAGGTGCCGTTGAGCACGCGGCTGCCGGTGGTGCCCGCGCCGAAGTCGTCCAGCGCCTGCTTGCCCGCCGCGATCACGTCCGGATCGAAGGTCATGCCCATGTAGTTGTAGGTGCCGAGCAGGATCGTCTCGCGCCCGTTGCACATCGCCACGGTGGGCGAGATCACCTTTTCCATGACGAGGCCGAAGGGATCGGTGACGCCGGTGGAGAGCAGGTCCTGGCGCATTGCGATCAGGGGATCGAACTTGCTGAACAGGTCGGTGTGGGCCTGCGTCTCGTTTTCGCTGAGCATGTCGGTCATCGCGAAGTCCTTCAGCCCTGAAGCTTGACCACGGCGTCGACGAGCTGGCCGTAGTTTTCGATCTCGGCCTGCTGGTTCATCGAGATGATGATGTCGAACCCGTCTTCGATCTCGGCCACGAAGTCCATGACGGTCAGGCTGTCGAACTCGAGATCGTCGGTGAAGCGGGTCGCGTCGGTAATCTCGACGCCCTTCTTGTTGAACGGCTCGATCAGCGCGGCGATGCGGGCCGAGGTCTCTGCGCGGTCCATGGTCATTTCGACTCCGGTAATATTCGGGCGGCGCTCTGGCCGATAATTGCGGCGCAAAAGCGGCGACGGGGGGTAAAGTCAAGCACAGGCGGCATTCGCCCTATCACAGAAGCGCGCGGACCGCCTGCATGAACGGGCCGATCGACACCGGCTTGGCCAGATAGCCTTCGGCGCCGGCCTCGCGGATGCGCTCCTCGTCGCCCTTGCCGGCATAGGCGGTGACGGCGAGCACCGGGATCGTGCGCAAGACCGCGTCCTTCTTGGCCGCCTCGATCAGGTCCAGGCCCGATACATTGGGCAGCTGGATATCCATGATGACGAGGTTGGGCACGAACTGGCGCGCGCGCTCCAGCGCGTCGAGGCCGTCTGCCACCGGCTCCACGGCGAAGCCTTGGCTCCTGAGCACATCGCAAAAGAGCTTCCGATTGAGGTCGTTGTCCTCGACAACTAGGATACGCTTTGCCATTCGACGCGGGATCACCATCTAGGTCGGGGACACCCGCTCTATGACACGCAAGCGAGACTGACAATTCTTCGAGAGTCGCCATCCCCATCGCAGGACCCGCAGACTCTGGCGCTCGGCGCCCTCGGCTGGATCCTGAAGAACCAGGACCGCGCCGAGCGCTTCCTGGCGCTGACCGGCCTGACGCCCGGCATGCTGCGCGACTCGCTGGAAGATCCGGCGACGATGGCGGGCGTGCTGGAATTCCTCTGCTCGCACGAACCGGACCTCGTGGCCGCGGCCGATGCGCTAGAAGTTTCGCCGGAAACGCTGGTTCACGCACTGAAAAGGCTCGGCGCATGACGAATCGCACGGGCCGCCCCCTGCTCATCACCGACTGCGACGAAGTGCTGCTCTATATGGTCACGCATTTCCGCGACTGGCTGGCCGAGGACGAGGGGGTCACTTTCGCGCTCGATCGCGGTGAGTTCGCAGGGGCGATGCGCCGCACCGAATCCGGCGAACTGCTGGAGCAGGCGGAAATGTGGTCGCTGCTGAACAAGTTCTTCGACGGCCAGATGCACCGCCAGACCCCGGTAGACGGCGCCGTCGCGGCCATGCGCGAGATCACCGCCCATGCAGACGTCGTAGTGCTCACCAATCTCATGGATTTCCGCCAGGAAACCCGCCGCCTGCAACTGGCGGAGCACGGCATCGACGTGCGCGTCTTCACCAACCAGGGGCCGAAAGGTCCGGCGCTGAAAGCGATCCTCGACGAATACCGGCCCTCGCGCGCGGTCTTCGTGGACGATCTGGCGCAGCACCACGGCTCGGTGGCGGACTTCGCGCCCGAGATCGGGCGCCTGCACCTCTGCGCCGAGCCGCTGCTCGCCCCGCATATCGCCTGCGCCCATGTCGCCGGTCATGCCCACGCGCGAATCGACCGCTGGCAGGACGCCGCGCCCTGGCTGATCGACTGGCTGACGCGCAGCGACGCGACCAAGACCGAATCCTGAATCCGTCCCTCACAAGGAAGATCCCGAAGATGAGCGCAATCGAATCCCGCCTGGCCGAGCTTGGGCTGACCCTTCCCGAACCCGCCGCCCCGGTCGCCGCCTATGTGCCGGTGGTCGTCGCGGGCGGCCTCGCCCATGTCTCGGGCCAGCTTCCCTTCGTCGACGGCAAGCTGGTGACCGGCCGCCTGGGTGAGAACGTCGATCTGGAATCGGGCATCGAGGCGGCGCAGGCCTGCGGGGTGATGATCCTGGCCCAGCTCAAGGCCGCGCTCGGCTCGCTCGACCGCGTGGAGCGCGTGGTCAAGCTGGGCGCCTTCGTCAATTCGACGGGTGACTTCACCGACCAGCCGAAGATCGCCAACGGCGCTTCGGAACTGATGGTCGCGGTCTTCGGCGAGGCCGGAAAGCATGCCCGCAGCGCCGTCGGCGTGCCGGTGCTGCCGCTCGGCGCCGCCGTCGAAGTGGACGCCATCGTTGCCGTTCGCCCTGCTTGATCGCTGGTGTTCGCCGCCGCCCGATCCGCGCAAGGTCGCGTGGATCGGGGGGCACGACTATGCCCATCGCGGGCTGCACGGCGCGGTGATTCCCGAAAACTCGCTCGCGGCCTTCCGGCTGGCGATCGAGGAAGGCTATGGAATCGAACTCGACGTGCAGCGCGCGGGTGACGGCACCCCGGTGGTCTTCCACGATTCGGTGCTGGACCGCCTGACCGGCGAGACCGGCGCGATCGCGCGGCGCAGCGCCGCCCAGCTTGCCACGGTGACGCTGGGCGGAACCGCCGAGAGCATTCCCAGCCTGCGCCAGGCCCTCACCCTGATCGGCGGCCGCCAGCCGGTGCTGATCGAGCTGAAGTCCTCGCGCGGGACCCGCATCGCCGCGCTGTGCCTCGCGGTGCGGCGGGTGCTGGAGGGCTATACCGGCCCCCATGCGGTCATGAGTTTCGATCCGCGCGTCTCGCGCTGGTATCGCCGCCATTCCCCGCACACGGTGCGCGGCCTCATCGTCTCCGAAGGCGAGGATCGCGCCCTGCCCGGCAAGATCCGGCGACGCGCGGCACTCTGGCAGGCGGGGCCGGACTTCCTGGCCTATGACATTCGCGACCTGCCCAGCCGCTTCGCCGCCGCCCAGCGTAAACGCGGGCTGCCGGTGGCGACCTGGACGGTCCGCCGCCCCGACCATCATGAACGCGCGGGCATCCACGCCGACGCGGTGATCTTCGAGCGCCCCTCGGAAGAACCGGCATGAGCGAAGGCGAGTTCGTCGCGCGGCTCCACGGCGCGGTCGGCGGGCTCCCGGCCGTGGAATGGGATGCCCTGACCGGCGGCGGCAATCCCTTCGTCTCCCACGCCTTCCTCGCGGCCATGGAGGAATCGGGCAGCGTCGGCGAGGGCACCGGCTGGACCCCGGTGCCGATCACCATAGCCGGGCCGGACGGACGGCTGGCGGCAGCGCTTCCGGCCTATCTCAAGCAGCACAGCCAGGGCGAATACGTCTTCGACCACGCCTGGGCCGACGCCTGGCACCGCGCGGGCGGCTCCTACTATCCCAAGCTCCAGATCGCCGCGCCCTTTACCCCGGCGACCGGCCCCCGCCTGCTCACGCCGCATCCGGAACTCGCTCCCGCCCTGATCGCCGCGGCGGAATCGGTCTGCCGCGACAACGGCCTGTCCTCCGCCCACGCGACCTTCATCGAACCCGCGCAAGTCCCGTTCTTCGAAGCGGCAGGCTGGCTGCTGCGCGAGGATATCCAGTTCCACTGGGAAAACCGGGGCTATGCCGACTTCGACGCGTTTCTTGCCGCCCTCTCCTCCCGCAAGCGCAAGGATATCCGCAAGGAGCGTGAAAAGGCGCAGGAAGGCGTCGAAATCCGGCACCTTACCGGGAGCGACCTTCGCGAGGAGCACTGGGACGCGTTCTGGGCCTTCTATCAGGACACCGGCGCCCGCAAGTGGGGCCATCCCTACCTGACGCGCGAGGCCTTCTCGCTATTGGGGCAGACGATGGCCGACCGCATCCTGCTCGTCCTCGCCTACATCGATAGGCAGCCGGTGGCAGGCGCATTGAACTTCATCGGCAGCGAGGCGCTCTACGGCCGCTACTGGGGAGCGGTGGTGGAGAGGCCCTTCCTGCATTTCGAGCTTTGCTATTACCAGGCGATCGATGCCGCCATCGCGCTCGGCCTGTCGCGAGTGGAGGCGGGCGCGCAGGGCGGCCACAAGCTGGCGCGCGGCTATGAGCCGGTGCGGACGGTCTCGGCCCACTACATCGTCCACGAAGGCCTGCGCGCGGCCATCGCGGACTATCTCGAACAGGAACGGGCGGGGATTGCGGGTGACCAGCTCTGGCTGGACGGACGCACGCCCTTCAGAAAGGCCTAGGGCGTTTTCCAGTCAGGCCGCGTCCCGCGCCGATGCCGCGAGCCACTGGCGCGCGCGGCGCTGGGCTTCGGCGATCTCACGCGCGGTCATGTCCTCGGCCACATCCGCACGGCAGCTGACCGCCTCCTCGTCCCCGGCGACAGCCGCAAGGTTGAACCACTTGTGCGCCTCGATCAGGTCGCAGGCGGCACCGTGGCTGCCGGTGGAGAACACCACCCCAAGGTCGAAGCAGGCCGAACCATCCCCCATCGCCGCCGCGGCAAGGCGGTCGGGCAGGAACAGGTCGCCCGCGCCCCTATCCGCCGGTTCCGCGACGAACTCTGCGGTTTCGATGAGACGCTCACTTGCGATCCAGGCCTGTTTCATAGTCAGCTAACCCCCGGTCTGCCGCCCCCTGCGGTCCGATGCAGGGAAGCTGGCACTAAGTTGGCCAACAAAGCGTTAAGCATATACCTGAAACAATCACTGTAAGTTTACGTGGCAGGAGATCGAGACAAACTTGTGCATGAGCCGGTGGTATCCGACCGAATGTTCAGGTTTTTTGTGGACTGCCATGGTTATAGCCTTGTGCAGGTAAGGGGGCGGCCCTATAGGCCGCGAAACCGCGGTTTGCCGGGAGGCCACTGGAAAAATCCGGGGTCGCAGGGCGTAGGCAGGCCGGGGGGATTCGTGCGGAGATTCTCTGGATGGCAACGGCCCTAGCTGACGAAATTGATGTCCTCGCCAAGGCCAAGCGCATGCTTGGCGGTTCTTATGTTCCCGTAGAGAACGAAGCCTACATGTGCGAGGCTCAGCAAGACTACTTCCGGCGGCTTCTGCTCGCCTGGAAAAAATCGATCCTCGACGCCTCTGCCGGTACGCTGGCACAACTTCAGGACGGCCCGATCCGGGAGCCCGACCTCAACGACCGCGCTTCCAGCGAGACCGATTGGGGCATCGAGCTGCGCACCCGCGACCGCCAGCGCAAGCTGATCGCCAAGATCGATTCCGCCCTGCGCCGGATCGAGGAAGGCGAATACGGCTACTGCGAAGTGACCGGCGAACCGATCGGCCTCGGCCGTCTCGAAGCCCGTCCGATCGCCACCATGACCGTGGAGGCCCAGGAAGCGCACGAGCGCCGCGAAAAGGTCTCCCGCGAAGAATAAGGTTCTTCGCCATTTCAATCCTTTCGCCCCGTTCCGGCGGGCTGCGCGGCATTTCCGCCGTTCGGGGCGTTAAGGCTTTGTTTGCCATTTCGTCTTAGTGATCGATCGCAAACGCGCCTTGCGCGCGAAGCGATGCTTAACACGTAGCGGGGCTTTCGCAGGCCGGGCTTCGTGATATCATCGCCGGACCGAATGCCGGACGAGAACGCATGACCCAGATCGAAAATCGCCAGATAGCGCGTGACAGCCTGTTCCTGATGGCCGACCTGCGGATCGATGGGCTGGACGGCGAGTACCGGATCAAGGTCCGCAATCTCTCTGCTGGCGGGATGATGGGCGAAGGCGGGGTCCAGGTGGTGCGCGGCACGCCGGTCTCGGCCAATATCCGCAATATCGGCTGGGTGCCCGGAACGATCGCCTGGGTGCAGGAAAACCGTTTCGGCGTGGCCTTCATCGAGGAAATCGATCCCAAGCTGGCGCGCGCCGCGGTGACGCCGGTGTCGGACGACAAGCCGAACTTCGTGCGCACCTACGAAGCGCAATATTCTCCCGCGACGTCGGAACCGAAGAACTTGCGCAAGCTCTGATTCGAGACCTGCCGGAAAAATCGCACCCGCTTCCGCGCGAACCATTTGCGGCAGGCCGCAAATCGACTAGGCCTAGCGAATGTCCGCCCCGCGCAAAGCCTTTCGGACCCTGCTCCCTCTGGCCGCCGCGCTGGTCCTTTCCGCCTGCGGGGGTACGGACAATTCGGCGCTGGGCGTTGCCGTCATCGGCTCTCCGCGCGAGAAATTCGACATCGACGAGAACGCCTCCACCAGTCGGTCCCTCGCCAGCCAACTCGTCAGGGCCTCCACCGTCGAGGGACTGGTTTCCTTCGACGAGAAGGGCCGCGTCATCCCCGCGCTCGCCGACCGCTGGATCGTTACCGACGACGGCCAGAGTTACATCTTCCGCCTGCGCGACGGGGACTGGTCCTCGGGCGATCCGCTCACCGCCGATTCCGCGAAGAAGGCGCTGGATTCCGCGCTCAAGGCACTGGACGATACACCGCTGGCCCACGATCTCGCCGGTATCGACGAGATTCGCACGATGGCCGGGCGCGTCATCGAGATTCGCCTCGACCGGCCGATGCCCTACCTGCTCCAGCTCCTCGCCCAGCCGGAACTGGGGCTGAGTTTCAAGGGGCGCGGCGCCGGGCCGATGCGGCTGGAAGGCCGGCAAGGCTCGGCCAGGCTGACGCCGATCGACCCGGCCAGCCTGGGGCTGCCCACGGTCGAGAACTGGCCGCGCCGCACCCGCCGGATCGACCTTTCGGTGCTGGACGGCCCCGCCGCAGTGGCCGCCTTCAACACCGGCAAGGTCGATCTCGTCATGGGCGGCGAGATCCAGGATTTCCCGCTCACCCGCTCGGTCGGCATCCTGCGCGGGACGATCCAGGTCGATCCGGTGGTCGGCCTGTTCGGGCTTCAGGTCACGAGCGACAAGGGCTTCCTGGCCGATCCCGCCAATCGCGAAGCCCTGGCCATGGCCATCGACCGCGAAGGCCTGATCGCCCCGTTCAGCCTCGGCGGCTGGTCGGCGACGAGCCGGATCGTCACCCCCAGCCTCGACGGCGATCTCGGCACCATCGGCGAGCGCTGGAGCGAACAGTCGCTGGACGAGCGCCGTGCCCTCGCCATGGCCCGGGTACGTCGCTGGGCTGCCGCAGCCTCAGGCGGAAAACCCGCCGCCGACGTCGCCCCGCCTGCTGCGCCGCCAGCGGTTCGCGGCGGTCGGGGGGCACCAGCCCCGGCCGCACCGATCGCCCATGGCCCGCACCTGACCGTCTGGCTTCCCGCGGGCGGCGGTGCCGATACCCTGCTGGAGAAACTCACGGCGGACTTCGCCGCGATCGGCGTCCGCCTGACCCGCACGGACAAAGCAGACGAGGCAGACTTGCGGCTGGTGGACGATGTCGCCCGCTATCCGCGCGCCGCCTGGTTCCTCAACCGGCTGTCATGCAATGCCCGGCGCGGTCTCTGCTCCGCCGATGCGGATGCCCGCGTGGCCGAAGCCGCCACCGCCGCAACGCCGGATGAACGCGCCGCCCTCCTGACCGAGGCCGAGGCCGAACTAACGGCGGCCAACGTCTTCATTCCCTTCGGAACCCCGATCCGCTGGTCGCTGGTACGCGGCAGCGTCGCCGGTTTTGCGCCGAACACCTGGGGCTGGCACCCCTTGATGCCGCTTGCCTGGGTCCCCAAGTAAAGTCCGATCAGCCCTTCGAGGAGAGGCACGACTTTGGCGACTGGACAGACTTCCGCGCGGCGCATGGACATGGAACTGCCGCTCGGCACCGACCCGGTTTCGATTCTCCGCCGTGTGGAGATGCTCGAATATGTGCTGGAACGCGCGATCGCCCTGCCCGGCATCCGCCGCAAGGTCGGCCTCGATGCCGTGATCGGCCTGGTGCCGGTCGCGGGAGACGTGATCGCGGCGGCGCTCGGCATGTACCTCGTGTGGGAGGCCCGCAATCTGGGCATGTCGAAGTGGCAGCTTGCCCGCATGACCGCCAATGTCGGCGTCGATACCCTGTTGGGCGCGATTCCCGTGGCGGGGGACCTGTTCGACTTCGTGTTCCGCTCGAACAGCCGCAATCTCAGGATCATCCGCAAGCATATCGACAAGCACCACCCGCATGCGCGGGTGATCGAAGGCTAGAGGCGCCTCAAGCCGCCTGTGCGGTTGCTGCCAGATCGCATTTCTGGTTGGTTTCCTTCGCGCCGCCGCCAAGGAAGGCCACCGCGAGGAAACCGGCGACCACGGCCACCGCGAAAGCCGCCGTCACTTTGCCGAGGTGCTTGTCGATCACCGCCTTGATCGGCGCACCGAACAGGCGGAACAGCACGCCGACGATCAGGAAGCTGATCGAACGCGAAACGATCGACGCACCGATGAACACGGCAAGGTTCATGCCGATGAAACCGGCGGTGATCGTCAGCAGCTTGAACGGGATCGGCGTCGCGCCCTTCACCACGATGATTTCCGCGCCATATTCGCGCAAGTAGCATGCGGCCTTGGGGAAGCTGTCCGCCAGCCCCAGCGCCCGCAGCAGCGTTTCGCCGAAAGCTTCGTAGGCGAAATGGCCGATCGCATAGCCGAGCAGGCCGCCCACTACCGAGGCCAGCGTGGCGATCACCGCAAAGCGAATCGCCTTCTTCGGCTCGGCCAGACACATCAGGCCCAGCAGGGGATGCGGCGGCACCGGGAAGAAGCTGGCTTCCATGAAGGCAAACAGGGCGAGCCACCATTCGGCATGGCGGTGCGCTGCCTTGGCCATGGTCCAGTCGTAGAGGCGGCGCAGCATCGAATTCTCCGGGCTATTGCGGGATGGGTGCTTAGAGCATTTTCAAGTCTGGTGGAAACACCGGACGAACCCGAAAATGCGGCAAACAAACGAAAAGAGCCCGCGATCCGATTCTGCATGAACGGAATCGTGCCCCTCCGAAATGGCGCATGGGCAGGAGGCTATAACCCATTTGGTTATTCCCCTTGACATTTCGACGCGAAATAGGTACAAAACAAGAACATCGAGAGCGATTGATTCGCCTGCTCGCTTCCCACCGCATCACACATCAACAGCAGGGATCATCCCACATGAGCCCGCGCCGAGGCCTGGCAGGCCGACCGCGTAGTGGCCGAGGCCAACCAGGTCGGCTCGGTGCTGCGCGCGGCGCAGCTTTCCCTGCCGCTGCGGCTGGTTCACGCCAGCCGTGGCAAAGTCGCCCGCGCCGAGCCGGTCGCCGCGCTCTACGAAGCCGGACGGGTCCGTCATGCCGGTCTGTTCCCGGCGCTGGAAGACGAAATGTGCGGGCTGATCGCCGGAGGTTCCTATCAGGGCCCCGGGCGCTCGCCCGACCGCGCCGATGCGCTGGTCTGGGCCTTGACCGAACTGATGCTCGGCAAAGGCGGCGCGCCTCGGGTGCGAGTGGCCTGGTTTCGCATCGAACGGAGCGCTCCGCTCCGGACATTCCTGAAAGGAAACCTCGCCCGTGTCCTTCATCGATACCCTCCTCGCCGCCTTCAAGGCCGAGAATGCCCGCGTGCCGCTGGCGCGCGGCCCCGCCTCGCCCTGGTTCTTCGCCGAGAGCGGCGGCGGACGGGCACCGTTCGAATATGCCTCGGCCGTGCGCCGCGCCTATCTCGAAAACCCGGTCGCCCAGCGCGCCGTGCGCCTGGTGGCCGAGGGGATCGGCGGCGCCCCGCTGCGCCCTGCCGATCCCCGGCTCATGGCTCTCGTCACCGAGACCAGCGCCGGACAGTCGCTGCTGGAGACGCTCGCAAGCCATCTGCTGCTTCACGGCAATGCTTATGTTCAGGTGCTCAAGGACGCGCGGGGACATCCGGTCGAACTCTTCGCCCTGCGCCCCGAGCGCGTCTCGATCGTCGCGGGCGAGGACGGCTGGCCCGCCGCCTTCGCCTATGACGTGGCCGGGCGGCGGCTGACGATCCCGCTGCTGGACGAGGACGCCTCGCCTAACGTGATCCACATCCGCCACTTCCACCCGGCCGACGACCACTACGGCGCTGGCTGCCTGGCCGCTGCCGACGAGGCCGTGGCCACCCACAACGCCGCTTCGCAGTGGAACCGCCAACTGCTGGAAAACGCCGCCCGGCCTTCCGGCGCACTGGTCTACGAAGCGGACGACGGCCAGACGCTCACCGGGGACCAGTTCGACCGGCTCAAGGCCGAACTCGCCAATGCCTATGCCGGTGCGGGCAATGCCGGACGGCCGATGCTGCTGGAAGTCGGCCTCAAGTGGCAGGCCATGGCGATGACCCCGGCGGACATGGACTTCGCCACGCTAAAGGCCGCCGCCGCGCGCGACGTGGCGCTGGCCTTCGGGGTGCCGCCGATGCTGCTCGGCCTGCCGGGCGACGCCACTTACGCGAACTATCGCGAGGCCAACCGCGCGCTCTGGCGGCTCACCCTGCTGCCGTTGGCGAGCAAGATCCTTTCCGGACTCTGCGAGGGCCTCGCGCCGTGGTTCCCGGAAGCCCGTCTCAATATCGACCTCGACCGCGTGCCCGCCCTTGCCGAGGACCGCGAGCGACTCTGGGCGCAAGTCAGCGCGGCCGACTTCCTCGATGCAGAAGAAAAGCGTGCCCTGCTCGGTCTTGCCCCGGTGGCAAAGGATGAAAGGAACATATCATGAACGAAAGGGACATGCTGGCCGGGCTTCTCGCCCAGGCAACCAGCGAGGGCAGCGAACTCGTGACCTTGCGCGCCATCGTCGAGGAAGCCAGCGAAGTCGGCGCGCGGCGCATGCTTTCGCGGATCGGTCTCGACGATGCGACGGCACCGGGCGACCTCTCCGAACTGCGCGAACTGCTCCAGGCCTGGCGCGATGCCAAGGCCAGCGCCCAGGCCGCCGCCATCGGCTGGATCGTGCGCGGAGTGCTGGCGCTGTTGCTGCTCGGCCTCGCCGTGCGCCTCGGCGTCGGGGAGCTGCTGCGATGATGCTTCGACAGGCTCAGCACGCCTTGCGCTTCGCGGGCTACGCCGCCCTGTTCGGCAGGCGCGACGCCGGGCGCGACCTGATCCGCCCCGGCGCCTTCGCCCGGACGCTTGCCGAGCGGCGCGATCCTCTGCCGCTGTTCTGGCAGCACCGGCCCGACCTGCGGATCGGCTGGATCGAAACCGCCGCCGAGGACGACCGCGGCCTGCGCGTCGTCGCCTCGGTGGACAATCCGGACGGCGCCGCCGGTCTCGCGCTGCGGCGCGGCACCGTAAACGGCCTCTCGTTCGGCTACCGCGCCCGCGCCAGCCGCACCGGTGCCGAGGGCCGCGAACTGCTCGATCTGGAGCTGTTCGAGGTCAGCCTCGTCACCCATCCGATGCAGCACGGCGCGCGGGTGCACCTGATCTCCTGACGCCCTGATCTCCTTGGCCCCTCCCCCATTTCCCTGCCGCCGCGAACCGGCGGCTTCAACCGAAAGGTCCCTGCCCGATGGAATCCCCTGTTCCCGCCGAAGCGCTCGACGCCTCGTTCGATCTCGTTGCCCGTCAGGACGCCACCGAAGCCGCCGTCGAGAGCTTGCGCGGCGATGTCGCCGACGTGAAGGCCCGCCTCGAAGTGAAGGGCTTCGTGGACGGCTACCTGCGCATGGGCCGCGAGACCGAGATCAAGTCGCTGTCCGGAACCGTGCTTGCGGACGGCGGCTATGCGGTCCCGCGTGAGGTCGATGCACTGATCTCGGCCCTCCTCCGGTTGGGTGAGCGAGACCGCAGCCCGCGCCGAAACCACCACCCAGCTTCGCCGAGATCGCCCCGCCCGCCGGCGAACTCTACACCAACCCGGCGTCGAGCCAGGCCATGCTCGACGATACCGCCTTCGACATCCAGTCGTGGCTGGCGGACGAGATCGCCATGGAATTCGCCCGCGCGGAAGGCGCCGCCTTCGTGAACGGCGGCGCGGCAACTGGACTTGGCAGGACGGCATCGACGCGCCGCTGGTCGAACAGGCCGAGACCTACCTGCTGGCTTATGGCCCACCGGAAAGCCCGCTCGCGACCTGGACGCTGCAATCACCCCGCATGGATCTGCCACCCGACCTGCTGGCGCGCCTTTCCGCCCTCGCTCCCGGCGCTGCGTTCAGCGTGCGGCAGCAGGTCACTTACGCGGTTTCCGCGCCCCTTAACCTCTTCCCCAACCCGTCTTTCCGCAAGGAGTCCTCCAGATGAGCGAAACCCTCATTTTCGAAAGCACCAGCCCGCGATTTGCCTTGCCGCTGCTCCATGCCGGGCAGGCGCAGAAGGAAGTCTTCGTCAACGAGGCCCTGGCGCGATGCGATGCTCTTTTGCACTCGACTGTATCCGGAGAGCGACCCGCCCCGCCCGAGACCGCCGAAACCGGCGAATGCTGGCTCGTCGCGGCGAACGCCACCGACGCGTGGAGCGGCCACGATGCCGCAATTGCGAGCTTTCAGGGCGGCAACTGGATCTTCGTCAAACCCCGCCGGGGGCTTCGCGTCTACGACCTTTCCACAGGTCAGGAACGACTCTTCGACGGATTTTGGAGAAAAGGTTCGCTTCCCGTGGAACCACTTGGCGGGATGACAGTTGATGTTCAAGCTCGGGCGGCGATCGGGGAACTGGTCTCCGCCCTGCAAGCCTTGGGTATCGTTCCATCAGCATGACACGCAGCACTGCGCAGGGGCAATAACGTGAAGTCGATTTCCAATAAAGGAGTCACGACGCTTCACCAACCCCCCGAAAACGCGACATTTCTGCAACAGTCAGCGTCAATGTGCGCTTGCACACGGAAAGCTGAGGGGGTAGACACCACAGGCACTCGGTGGCTCCAAATCTCTTTGTAGGGGAAACGTATGAGGAAACTCGTCATTGGACTGGCGCTGGCTTCGACAGCTATCGCCACTCCCGCGCTGGCGCGCGACAACTCGTGGTACATCGAAGGCGACTTCGGTGCCATGATCGTCGAAGACGCCGATCTCAAGATTAACGGCGTCAGCAACGCTGACACTGCAGACTTCAGCGCCGGCTTCGACGGCGGTGTCGCTCTCGGTTACGACTTCGGCCCGTTCCGTCTCGAAACCGAAGCCAGCTATCGCCAGGCTTCGTTCAAGGGCAGCAACGGCCCGGACGCCAGTAACCTGACCTTCATGGTCAACGGCCTGCTCGACTTCGGTCCCGATGATGGCCTTCAGGGTTACGTCGGCGGTGGCGCCGGCGTTGGCCGCGTCAAGTACGACATCTACGACGATTCCGACACCGGCTTCGCCTGGCAGGCTATCGCGGGTATCCGCGCGCCGATCAGCAGCCATGTCGACGTCGGCCTGAAGTATCGCTTCAGCAACGTCAACAAGGTCAACTTCGTCGACCTCGACAACAACGACGTGCGCACCAAGTGGCGTTCGCACTCGCTGATGGCGACCATCGGCTACAACTTCGGCGAACCGGCAGCTCCGCCGCCGCCGCCGCCGCCGCCGCCGCCGCCGCCGCCTCCCCCGCCGCCGCCGCCGCCGCCGCCGGTCGTGGAATGCAACAAGGGTCCGTACATCGTGTTCTTCGACTGGGATAAGTCGGACATCACGCCGGAAGCCGCCACCATCCTCGACAGCGCCGTCAGTGCCTATGGCAACTGCAACAGCGTGCCGATCATGCTGGCCGGTTACACCGACCGTTCGGGTACCCCGAAGTACAACCTGGGTCTTTCGGCACGCCGTAACGACTCGGTTCGTGCATACCTGACCAGCCACGGCATTCCGGACGGCTCGATCTCGAGCCAGGCCTTCGGTGAAGCCAACCCGCGCGTTCCGACTGCTGACGGCGTGCGCGAGCTGCAGAACCGTCGCGTCGAGATCACTTACGGTCCGGGTTCGGGCATGTAAGCGAACCGGCAACGGTTACAGATCGGGGGGTCGGAGCAATCCGGCCCCCTTTTCTTTTGTCCTCGATGAATGACGTCAGGCACAAAAAAGCCCCGCTTTCGCGGGGCTTTTTGTTTTCGGTTCTTGGGAATCAGACGGCGTAAGGCGTCGGATCGATCAGCCCGGCATCGGCGAAGCCCGCCTTGCGCAAGCGGCAGCTGTCGCACTCACCGCAAGCCACATCGCCGGGCTGCGGGTCGTAGCAGGACCAGCTCATCCCCGCGTCCATGCCCAGGCGATCGGCCTCGCGGGCGATATCCGCCTTGCCCATGAACTGCAGCGGCGCATGAATCTGGAACTGCGTGCCCTGATCGCCTTCCTTGGTGGCGAGCCGGGCGATATCCTGAAACGCCGCGATGAATTCCGGGCGACAATCGGGATAGCCCGAATAATCGAGCGCATTGACGCCGATGAAGATATCGGTCGCGCCGATCGCCTCGGCCCATGCCAGCGTCAGCGACAGGAACACGAGGTTGCGCGCGGGAACATACGTCACCGGCACGCCGGAACCGAGACCGTCCTTGGGCACGTCGATATCATCGGTCAGCGCCGATCCGCCGAACTGGCGCAAGTCGAGCGGCAGGACGACATGACGCTCCGCCCCGACGAACCCGGCGATCTTGCGCGCGGAATCGATCTCACAGCGATGGCGCTGGTTATAGTCGATAGTCAGTGCGTTCACGGCAAAGCCCGTCTCGCGGGCAATACCGGCCGAAACCATCGAATCGAGACCGCCGGAAAGCAGGACGACGGCCTTGCGCCCCTGATTGTCCTGGCCCCGGTTATTCTGAAAAGTGGTATCTTGAGAAAGCTGCATGGGCGTGAGCTAAGCCTTCGCTGCCGCGATGACAACCTCACGCTGCACTATCAGCGGCAAAGCCCCGTCCGCCGCCCCTCGCCCGCGTAGTCGAAAGGCTGGCCATCGACGATACCCTGCGTATCGAGCTGGATCAGCGCATTGGTCTCGCGGCGGATATGCGTCCGGCCATAACCCTTCCCGGCGCAGGTGTACTGCACCACGACTTCATCCGGCGTATCCTGCACGACCACCGATTTGCACGGCTGCCCCGCGTGCCGGAACTGGATCAACTGGCGGCCGCTGCGCACACAGAGGTTGACGTTGGACGTCCCAGTGCCGTGCTCGCGCAACTCCCAAGACCCCGGGGTCAACAGGTCCAACATTTCCAGCGGGCGCTTCTGGCCCTCGGCGCTCGCGCCGCCGAGCAGAGCGGCGGTGCCGGTAAAGCCCATCAGCGCCAGCCGCGCGCAACGACGCCCGGCGGACGGGCCGCTGCGGGAAAAAGCCGGGAGATTTCGAAACCTGGGGAACATCATGCGCCCCATATCGTCATTCCCCACCGACAAGACAAGTCGGTGGGGAAGCCGATCCCCTCAAAGCGGCGCTTTCAGACCGGTACGTGGAGGATCTTGGAGCAAAACGCGCAGTCCACCGGCACCATGCCGGTTTCATCGCGCATGTCCGCCCGTTCGGTCTCGGGAAACCGCTCCAAAACGCTGCGGTAATAGTCCACCGAGCAACGGCATCCGCGCACCAGCGGCACCAGCGGCTCGGCGCGGACTTCGTCTTCCTCATGGAACAGACGCCACAGCAACTGTTCCAGATTGAGCACCGGATCGACGAGTTCCGCCGGCTGGATGCTCTGCGCCATGATCGAGACATGCTCCCAATCCGGGTGCATCTCCTTGGCGTGAAGGCGCTCCTTGCCTTCCTCGCCGTCGGGCAGGTGCTGCACCAGCAGGCCGCCCGCCACGCAGCGCGGTCCGTTCGATCGGACCGCGATACGGATGACGGTCGGCACCTGTTCGGACTGCGCGAAATACTTCTCGCAGGCCTCGGCCAGCGAAGCGCCTTCCAACGGCACAACGCCCTGATAGCGCTGGTTGGATACCTGGAGATCGAAGGTGATCGCCAGAAAACCCGTGCCGAAGATCGTCTGCAGCGAGCAGTCTTCTTCCAGCTTTTCGGCCAGAGCCTCGTCATGCCGCAAGTAGCCGCGCAGTTCGCCGTTGCGGTAGTCGCAGACGAGCAGATCCACGGCGCCGCCTTCGGCCTGAGCCTGGAAGGTCAGCTGCGCATCCTCTTCCTTGAGGAGCGAGCCCATCAGCGCGGTCAGGACCAGCGCCTCCGCCAGCACATGCTTGACGACTTTGGGATAGCTATGCGCGGAGAGCACGGTTTCCAGAACCGGCCCCAGCCGCACGACCCGCCCGCGCGCATGGCGCGTGGGGACCGTGAAGGCCAGGACGCGATCGAAACCGGTATCGTCGCTGCGCGGCAGGTCTTCGCTCACAGCTTGCCCAGCGCCCAGAGCAACACCGACTTCTGGCCGTGGATACGGTTCTCGGCTTCGTCCCAGGCACCCGACTGCGGGCCGTCGAGCACTTCGTCGGTCACTTCCTCGCCGCGATGCGCGGGCAGGCAGTGCAGGAACAGGGCATCCGGAGCGGCATTTGCCATCAGCTTTGCATCGACCTGATAGGGCTGCATCGCCGCGACGTGAACCTCGCCCCCGGCTTGGCCCATCGAGACCCAGGTATCGGTGACGACGACCTGCGCGCCGCGAACGGCCTCGACCGGATCCTGGGTGAAGATCACTTCACCGCCGGCCGCACGGGCACGCTCGACGAAACCGGCATCGGGTTCGTAGCCTGCCGGACCGCCGATGCGGATGGTGAACTTCATCAGGCCCGCCGCCTCGATCAGCGAATTAGCGACATTGTTGCCATCACCCAGCCATGCGAGCTGAAGGCCGGGCAGCGCGAAGCCACGCTCCACGATCGTCAGCAGGTCGGCCACAATCTGGCACGGATGCGACAGATCGGTCAGGCCATTGATCACCGGCACGTCGGCATAGCGCGCGAGTTCCTCGATCTTGGCGTGGTCGTCGGTGCGGATCATGATCGCGTCGACCATGCGGCTGAGCACGCGCGCGGTATCGGCCACGGTTTCGCCGCGACCGAGCTGGGTCGATCCCGATTCGAGAATAAGCGCGCTGCCGCCGAGCTGGCGCATCGCCATGTCGAACGAAACGCGGGTTCGGGTCGAGTTCTTCTCGAAGATCATCGCCAGGACGTGACCGGCGAGCGGGGCGTCGGCATCGGGCCGGCCCTTGGGCAAACCCTTGCGCGCTGCCTTACGGTCGATCGCGTCATTGATCATCGCGGCCAGAGCCGGGCCGCCGGCGTCGCTCAGATCTAGGAAATCCCGGCTCATCAGGCGACCTCTTCCGGCTGATAGCTCGCCGCAGCGGCGGAGAGGCGTTCCATGAACTCGTCGATGTGGCTGTCATCGATGACCAGCGGCGGCAGCACGCGCACGACGTTGTCGCCTGCCGAGACCGTCAGCAGCTGATGGTTGTCGCGCATGTGAGCGACGAAAGCGCGCGGCTCGATCTTGAGCTTCACGCCGATGAACAGGCCGCGGCCGTGGACCGATTCGAACAGCTCGGGATAGTTGCCGATGAACTGCTCGAGCCGTCCGCGCAGGCGCTCGCCCTTGGCGCGCACATCGGCGAGGAACGTCTCGTCGGAAACGACGTCGAGCACGGCGCCGATCGCCGCCATCGCGAAGGGGTTGCCGCCGTAGGTCGAACCATGGGCGCCGATCACCATGCCGCGCGCGGCCTTCTCGGTGGCGAGGCAGGCGCCGACCGGGAAACCGCCGCCGATGCCCTTGGCCGTCGATACGATGTCCGGCACGATGCCGTACTGCTCGTAGGCATAGAGCGTGCCGGCGCGGCCGACGCCGCTCTGCACTTCGTCGAGAACCAGCATGAGGTCATGCTCGTCGCACAGCGCGCGCAGGCCGTGGAGGAATTCGTCCGAGGCGATGCGGATGCCGCCTTCGCCCTGGATCGGCTCGACCAGGAAACCGGCGGTGTTGGGGCCGATCGCCGCCTTCGCCGCTTCGAGATCGTTGAACTCGACGTACTTGAAGCCGGGCAGCAGGGGCAGGAAGCCCTTGTGCATCTTCTCCTGGTTGGAGGCGCTGATCGTGGCCATCGTCCGGCCGTGGAAGGCGTTCTTGAAGGTGATCAGCTCGTACTTGTGGTCGTTGCCGACATGCTGGTGATAGGCGCGCGCGGTCTTGATCGCGCATTCCACCGCTTCCGCACCGGAATTGGTGAAGAACACCGTATCGGCGAAAGTCAGGTCGATCAGGCGCTCGGCGATCGCCTCGCCTTGCGGGCTGCCGTAGAGATTGGAGACGTGCATCAGCGTCTCGGCCTGCTTCTGGATCGCACCGATCAGGCCGGCGTGCGAATGGCCGAGCAGGTTAACGGCAATGCCGCTTGCAAAATCGAGGAAACGGCGACCGTCTTCACTGATGAGGTGGCAATGTTCGCCGCGAACGGGCCGAACGCCGCACCGGGGGTACACAGGCATCAGCGGAGTGATCGACATGACGGAATTCCTCGATAACGAATCAGTGAAGTGAGAACGGGAATCGCAAACGACAAATGGCGGCCCTATCCGGACCGCCATTTGCGCGCTTTTAGGTGTTTGCAGCCCCCCGGTCAAACGCCGGGGGCGTTGCAGATCGGGATCAAGCCTGGAGCGGCGCCAGGTTGACCGCCGAGTACTTGCCTCGTCGATCGACCTCGATGTCGAACTCCACGCGATCGCCTTCGTTCAGGGCACCGAGGCCCGAACGCTCGACAGCACTGATGTGCACGAACGCGTCCGGCTGGCCGTCATCACGGGTGATGAAGCCGAAGCCCTTCATGGAGTTGAAGAACTTGACCGTGCCGCTGGCCTTTTCGCCGGTCAGCTGACGCTGCGGCGCAGGCTCGCGCTTTTCAACGGCGATCACGTCGCCGACGACGACGAGTTCGCTGGCCGAGATCTTGCCACCGCGATCGACGAGCTGGAATTCCAGCTGCTGACCTTCGGCCAGACCTTCGAGACCGGCACGCTCGACAGCGCTGATGTGCACGAACACATCTTCGCCGCCTTCATCGCGCTGGATGAAGCCGAAGCCCTTTGCACCGTTGAAGAACTTTACGACGCCCTTGCCCTGGCCGACGACCTGGGCCGGCATGCCGCCGCCACCGCCGCCACGGGGTCCGCCGAAGCCGCCGCCGCCGCCGCCACGCGGGCCGCCGAAGCCGCCGCGATCACCGCCGCCGCCGCCGCCGAAGCGATCACCGCCGCCGAAACCACCGCGGTCACCACCGCCACCGCCGAAGCGATCGCCGCCGCCACCAAAACGGTCACCGCCACCGAAACGATCCTGGCCGGCAAAGAACGGATCGAACTCGTTCTCCCCAAAACCACCATCGCGCTTGTCGCGTCCCCTTCCGCGACGACCTCTGTCAAAACCCATGTCTACGAACGTACCTTCGCTGCGCCCCAAAAAGCATGAACCCGGACACGTGGACGAACCGCGCCGGGCGGCAGACCAGATAGCCGGAACCAGCCGGAAACCTGCCTGCAATCGCGAGTCATACACGAGGTTCTGCCACATGGCGAACACAATTAAGGGGCATTTTCCCCTCAGATTGACGAAATATCGCATTTTCACGGCGTTCTGCCTTGCTTTTAGCAGGGACAGAACCCTTGACGTGGGCGGATTTCAGGCCGAACCGGAAGCCAAACGGCCCGTTCCAACCGGAGACTCGCTTCCATGTTCCGCCAGATCACCGACACCGTCTTCGCCAGCCCGCAGATCGGCACCGATGCCATTGCCGAAGCGAAAGCCCTGGGAATCGTGCGGATCGTCAACAACCGCCCCGAAGGCGAGAGCGAGGATCAGGTTCCGGGCGACGTCATCGAGGCGGAAGCCCGCGCTGCCGGAATCGACTACGTGGCCATTCCCGTCGGTCATGGCGGCTTCAGCCAGGCCCAGGTCGCGGCCATGGCCGAGGCGCTGGATACGGCCGAAGGTCCGGTTCTGGCCTACTGCCGTTCGGGTACGCGCTCCACGCTGCTCTGGGCGCTCGCCCGCGCCAAGGCTGGGGACAATCCTTCGGTTATCGCCTCGAAGGCGGCTGGGGCAGGTTACGACGTCTCGCCGATCCGCCAGCTGATCGAGATGTTCGCCGCCGGCAATTAAGCCGCAGGCGGGCAGCCTCCCCGGCTCCCGTTCGAGCAGCTTTTCAAAGGGCGATGTCGCCCTGCTCGCCCGTGCGCACGCGCAGGACATCTGCCAGATCGAAGACGAAGATCTTGCCGTCGCCGATCTCGGCGGTGCTCGCGGTCGTGCGGATGACATCGATGACGGTAGGCGCGAAGGCGTCCGATACGGCGATCTCCAGCTTCAGCTTGGGCACCATGCTGGAGGCGTATTCGGCGCCGCGATAGATTTCGGTCTGGCCTTTCTGCCGACCGAAGCCGCTGACTTCCGAAACCGTCAGACCGGAGATTCCGGCTGCCGAAAGCGCATCCTTCACGTCGGCGAACTTGAAGGGCTTGATGATCGCGATGATGTATTTCACGCCCGCACCTCCTTGGCGATCCTCGCTGACGGCCTCGCACGGCTGCGCGCACAACATCACACATTGGCGCTAGGGCCACAAAGGCAATTAGGAGGAGTTTCCGGGCGGATTCCGGACAGAAAAATGGGCCGGAGCGGCTGGCTCCGGCCCTTGAGTTTGTGTTCGCAGGAGGAACACCGGGAGGCGACGACGGATCGTAGGAGAGGAAGAAGTATCCGCCGCCGCCAAGCTCGAAAATTAGTTGTAGGCGCGCTCGCCGTGCTCGCCGATGTCGAGGCCTTCCAGCTCGACTTCCGGAGCGACGCGCAGGCCGGTCACTGCCTTGGCAATGAAGATCGCGATGACGGTGCCGATCGTGGAGATCACGATGGTGGCAAGGACCGCCTCGGTCTGGATCACGAGCTGCGAACCGATCGAGAAGTCGGCCTTGCCGGGGCCGCCGAGAGCGGGCGAGCAGACAATGCCGGTGCCGATCGCGCCGACGATGCCGCCGATGCCGTGGACGCCGAAGGCGTCGAGCGCATCGTCATAGCCGAGCATGGGCTTGAGCTTGCTGACCGCGAAGAAGCAGATCACCGAAGCAACCGCGCCGAGAACGATGGCGCCGAACGGGCCGGAGTTGCCAGCGGCCGGGGTAACGGCGACAAGACCGGCGACCACGCCCGAGCAGAAGCCCAGGGCCGAACCCTTGTGACCGGCGAGGCGCTCGGTCAGCATCCAGAACAGGCCGCCCGAAGCCGTGGCGACGAAGGTGTTGATCATGGCGAGGCTGGCCGCGCCGTTGGCCGAGAGGGCCGAACCGGCGTTGAAGCCGAACCAGCCCACCCACAGCAGGCCGGTGCCGACGAACGTCAGCGTCAGCGAGTGCGGCGGCATCGGTTCGTTGGGGAAGCCCTTGCGCTTGCCGAGGATGATCGCGGCGACGAGCGCCGAGACACCGGCGTTAATGTGGACGACGGTGCCGCCCGCATAGTCGAGTGCGCCGAGGTTGAAGAAGTAGCCGGTCGGCGCCCAGACCATGTGCGCGATCGGGAAATAGACGATGGTCAGCCAGATCAGGCCGAAGACCATGACCGCCGAGAACTTGATGCGCTCGACCGTCGATCCCAGCACGAGTGCCATGGTGATCGCCGCGAAAGTCATCTGGAAGCAGACGAAGACGTACTCGGGGATCGTGCCCGAGACCGAATCAGGGGTCACGCCCTTGAGGAAGGCCTTGCCGAAGCCTGCAACGAATGCATTGCCGCCCTCACCGAAGGCCATGGTGTAGCCGTACATGACCCAGATCAGCATCGCGAGGCTGGCCGCCGCGCCGATCTGCGTCATCGTCGAAAGCATGTTCTTGGAGCGGGTCAGGCCGCCGTAGAACAAGGCGAGGCCGGGCAGGATCATCAGGAAGACGAGCAGCGTCGACGTCAGCATCCAGGCAGTGTCGCCCTTGTCGATGGTCGGCGTGGCGGCGGCGTCCTGCGCCCAGGCAGGCATGGCGGCGAACAGCGACGCACCCAGTGCGCCCGCGCCGCAAAGAATCTTGCGGTTCATCGTGGTTTCCCTCCTGTCGAAAGCGCGGGTCAAAGCGCGGTGTCCCCGGACTCGCCGGTACGGATGCGCACGGCCGAAGCCAGGTCGAGGACGAAGATCTTGCCGTCACCGATCGCCTCGGTGCTGGCGACCTGCTGGATCGTTTCCACGATCTTGGGCGCCAGATCGTCAGGCGCGGCCACTTCGATCTTCACTTTCGGGAGCATGTTGGTCGAATATTCGGCCCCACGGTAGATTTCGGTCTGACCCTTCTGGCGTCCGAAGCCCTTCACCTCGGTCACGGTCATCCCGGCGACCCCGATTGCCCCCAACGCTTCACGAACTTCGTCGAGCTTGAAGGGTTTGATGATGGCTATGATGAACTTCATGCCTATCCCCTGTTCTTGACCGGCCCCGCGCCGGTTGAAACTGGATAAGCAAGGGGTGTGCCAATTTACCAATCGGCAGGTTTCAGACGAAATTTTGCTCCGCCCAACGCAAGTGCAGCATGAAGCGTCGCTCGTTTCCTGAGCAGTTGCCTATTTTTTAGGCAACTGTAGCGATGCAAAGACCGGCAAATGGTCAGATCCTATCGCCGAGAGCGGGCTATGATGAACGTTTGTTCCCAGAACCGCCCATTGCTGCGACACGATGATGCGGTCGAGCCGCGCCAGCGGCCGGCGCGAGGGGAAGCTGCGGCCCGGCGCAAGCACCTGCCAGGGCTCGTGAAACTCTCGGAAACATCCGCCCCCAGCCGACCATTCGTTGAGATCGCCCATCATCACGGTCGGCACGGAAGCCTCGCAGGCATCGACATGGGCGAGTACACTTCGCACCTGCAACCTGCGGCGCAGGCCCGAGAGGTCGAGGTGCATGCCCACGACCCGGAAACGATGGCCGTCCAGCGCAAGGTCGGCCCGGATCGCACCGCGCGGCTCCAGCACCGGCAGCGGCACCGCTTCCGCTTCGAGCAGTTCGATGCCCTTGCGCACGAGGATGGCATTGCCGTGCCAGCCAAGGCTGTCCGGCTTCATCGACAGCGGCACGGGCACGTAATCGGTGGTCGTGTGGATGGCATCGAGCGGCAGCGCGCTCATGCGGCGGCCGAAACGGCGGTCCACTTCCTGCAAGGCCACGACATCGGCGTCGATCTCCCGCAGCACGGTAAGGATGCGCTCGGGATCACGCCGCCGGTCGAGACCGACGGCCTTGTGGATGTTGTAGCTGGCGAACTTGATCTGCAACGATGGACTTCCGGCGAATGCTATAGCCTAGCAATCCGCTGAAACGACCGGAAGTTCCAGACCGAATCGACGAAGCCTAGCGCTCCTTCGTCGCGCTGAACGTCAGGTCCGGGTTGCGTTCCTGCTGGTAGCTGACGTCCCACGCCGAACGGGCCATAAACACCGGGTCGCCGTCGCGGTCGCGCGCGAGGTTCATCTTGTTGAACTCGCCGAAGTCGCGGAGTGCCTTGTCGTCACCCTTGAGCCAGCGCGCGGTGTCGAAGGGGGCCGGTTCCAGCACCGCCTCCACCTTGTATTCGGCTTCGAGGCGGCTGATCAGCACGTCAAGCTGGAGCTGGCCGACCACGCCGACCACCCATTGCGAGCCGATCTCCGGGTAGAACACCTGGATCACGCCCTCTTCGGAAAGATCGTCCAGCGCCTTGCGGAGCTGCTTGGTCTTGGTCGGGTCCTTCAGCGCCACGCGGCGCAGGATTTCCGGTGCGAAGTTCGGCAGGCCGGTGAAGCGGACCTGGTTCTTCTCGGACAGGGTATCGCCCACGCGCAAGGTGCCGTGGTTGGGAATGCCGATGATATCGCCCGGCTCGGCATTGTCGGCGATTTCGCGGTCCTGCGCGAAGAACAGGATCGGCGAGTGCACCGCGATCGGCTTGCCGAGGCCCGAAGGCGTCAGCTTCATGCCGCGCTTGAAGGTGCCCGAGACCAGACGCATGAAGGCGATGCGGTCGCGGTGCATCGGATCCATGTTGGCCTGGACCTTGAAGATGAAACCGGTGACTTCCTTGTTCTCCGGCTCGATCGTGCCCTCGTTCGAAGGCTGCGGACGCGGCGGCGGGGCAAACTTCTCGATCGCGTCGATCAGTTCGGTGACGCCGAAGTTCTTGAGCGCCGAGCCGAAGTAGACCGGGGTGAGGTCGCCGCCGCGATAGGCCTCGACATCGAATTCGGGATAGCCGGCCTGGGCCAGTTCGAGTTCCTCGGCCACGGCATCGGGCAGGGTCGCGCCTTCGTCGACTTTGCCGAGGAATTCCTTGCTCGCCCCTTCCGGACGGCTGATCTTGCCGCTGGCAATGTCGAGAATGCCCTCGAACAAGCCGCCCATGCCGACCGGCCAGGACATCGGGCAGACGTCCAGCGCCAGCATGTCGGCCACTTCGTCCATCAGGTCGAAGCAGGCGCGGCCCTCGCGGTCCACCTTGTTGATGAAGGTGATGATCGGCACCGAACGCAGGCGGCAGACCTCGAAGAGCTTGCGGGTCTGCGGCTCGATGCCCTTGGCCGCGTCGATCACCATGATCGCCGAATCGACGGCGGTGAGCGTGCGGTAGGTGTCTTCCGAGAAGTCCTCGTGGCCCGGCGTATCGAGCAGGTTGAAGGTGATTCCGTCCCGCTCGAACGTCATGACCGAGCTGGTCACGGAAATGCCGCGCTGCTGCTCGATCTTCATCCAGTCCGACCGCGCGCGCCGCGCGGCGCCGCGTGCCTTGACCTGTCCTGCCAGGTGGATCGCGCCGCCTTGCAGCAGCAGCTTCTCGGTCAGGGTGGTCTTACCGGCGTCAGGGTGCGAGATGATCGCGAAAGTGCGCCGGGACTGGTGGGGGACGTTGCTCATCGGCGCGCTATTAGTGGGCGCGGCGCAAGATGGAAAGGGCGGAAAGGCAGGGAGCCTCGCCCCTGCCTCGCCCGTCCCGATCTGTGGCAGTCCGGCCTCAGCCTCCGCGCGCGACCTGGAAGCCGGCGAAGGACTGGCTCACCGGCATCAATTCCAGCGTGTTGATGTTGAGATGCGCCGGCAGGGTCGCCACCCAGAGCACGGTCCCGGCGATGTCCTCGGCGGTCATCGGGTTCGCGCCGCCGTAGAGATTGTCCGAAGCCTGCTGGTTGCCGCCGGTGCGCACGAGGGTGAACTCGGTCTCCACCATGCCCGGCTCGATCGAGGTCACGCGCACGCCGGTGCCCGCGAGGTCTGAGCGCAGGCCGAGCGAGAACTGGTGCACGAAGGCCTTGGTGCCGCCGTAGACGTTGCCGCCGGTATAGGGATAGGTCGCCGCCACCGAGGACAAGTTGACGATCGCGCCCTTGCTATCGATCAGCGCAGGCAGGAGCTTGTGGGTGAGCGAGACCAGCGCGGTGACGTTGGTGTCGATCATCGTCTTCCAGCTATCGAGCGAGGCGCTCTGGGCCGGTTCGGTGCCGAGCGCGAGGCCCGCGTTGTTGACGAGGCAGTCGATCCCGGCGAACTCGGCCGGAAGCGCGGCGAAGGCGGCATCGCGCGCCGCTTCGTCACGCACGTCGAAAATCGCGGCGTGGAACTTGTCGGCGCCCAGTTCGGCCTTCAGCGCTTCCAGGCGCTCGGCGCGGCGGCCGGTGCCGATCACGCGCCAGCCCGCCGCCACGAAGGCGCGGGCACAGGCCTCGCCGATACCGGAGGTGGCGCCGGTTACGAGTGCGGTCTTCATCGGAAAAGGTCTCCTAAAAGCGTTTTCTAATCGGGTGGAACACCTGATGACTCGGAAAACGCGACAGACGAAAAACCTAGAGCAGTCGATCCGATGCAATCGGACGACGGCTCTAGTCGGCGGTCAGGACGCTGACGTCCATGCGGAAGCTCCGGCTGGCGCCGGGTTCGAGCGAAAGCACGCCGGGCTTGGCGCGAAACTCCCCGGAATAGCCCAGCGGATCGGCCATGCCCTGCCAGGGTTCGATGCAGAGATAATTCGCACCGGGCTTCTGCCAGATGCCCAGCATCGGCGTGTCCGGGAAGGCAACGGCAAGCTGCGTGCCGCCCGGCGTTCCGAACGTGAGCGAGCGGCTGGAGAGCCGGTCCCAGATCAGCGCGTCGGTTTCGAACTGCGCGGCCTCGGGCGTCAGCAGATGGCCCTCGACCGGGGTGGCGACGGGTTCGGGCTGGACGAGGCCGGTCGGCATGTCGATGCGGCGGATCGGCTGGGGCTCGGGCTGCTCGAAGGCGATCGTGTGATCGGCCTTGGCGGCGCCGCCGGGCAGCGGCCAGGCGAAGGCCGGGTGGTAGCCGAAGCTGAAGGGCATGCCCCCGTCACCGGCATTGGTCACTGTCGCCGTGGTGCGCAGGCTCATGCCGTCGAGATGGAACTCCAGGTCCAGCGTGAAGGCGAAAGGATAGACCTTGCGGGTTTCCGCGCTGTCGCGGAGGCGGAAGACGGCGCGATCGGGCGCGGCTTCGACGACCTCGAATAGCGAATGGCGGGCAAAACCGTGCTTGGGCAATTCGTATTCGCTGCCGTCAAGCCGGTAGCGATTTCCGTTCAGCGCGCCGACGATCGGGAACAGGATCGGTGCATGGCCGGTCCAGAAGGCGGGATCGGCGTCGGTCATGTATTCGCGGCCGATCCGGTCGGTCAGCGACCAGAGTTCGGCCCCGAACGGCGCGATCCGCGCGGTCAGATCGCCGGAGGAGATGGTCACGAATTCCCTATCAGTCACCGGCGATCTTCCCTTTTTTCCTCAAGCAGGCGGCTCAGGTCCGCAGCACGGCCCCGAGCTTGGCGGCGGCGGCGGTCACCTTGGTGCTGATCGCCTTGAGGTCTTCCTCCTTGTAGCTCTTTTCAAGCGGCTGGAGCGTGACTTCGAGTGCGAGCGACTTCTGGCCTTCGGGCACGCCCTGGCCGCGGAAGTCGTCGAACAAGCGGGCCGAGACGATATTCGCCTTGTCCGCACCCGCCACCATGCGTACGAGATCGCCCGCGGCCTGCTCGAGCGGCACAAGGAACGCGAAGTCGCGCGTCACCGCCTGAAGCGCCGGGGGGGCATAGCGGGTGCGGGCGAAAGTGGCGGCGCCCTTCTTGCCGGGGATGGCGTCGAGATAGATCTCGGCAATCGCGACCGGGCCTTCGATGTCGAACTGCTTGGCGACCGTGGGATGCAGCATGCCGAAGCGCGCCAGCACGTTCTTGGGGCCGAGGCGCAGCGTGGCCGACTGGCCGGGGTGGAACTGGCCGCCAGCTTCACCCATGACCTGGAGCTTCTCGACCGGGGCACCGGCTTCCGCCAGCAGCGCCGTGACTTCGGCCTTGGCGTCATAGGCGTCGAATGCCACCGCCTTGCCTGTCGCCCAGCCGCGCGAGACTTTCTCACCTGCCAGCACGAAGCCGAGTGCGAGACGCTCGTCGCTCGCACCGCCCTCGCCGCGCAGATAGCGGCGGCCGAGTTCGAACAGGCGCAGCGACGAGGCACCGCGATCGAGGTTGCGCTTGGCCGCCATCAACAGGCCCGGCAGCAGCGAAGGCCGCATGACCTTCATGTCCTCGCTGATCGGGTTGGCGAGCGACCAGAGAGCGTTGCCGTCAGCAAAGGCATCGGCCTCGGCGGAGGGCAGGAACGACCAGGTGACCGCCTCGTGCAGACCGCGCGCGGCAGCGGCGCGGCGAACGCGGCGCTCCAGCGCCTGCGTCGGCGTGGCGGTCGGACGGGCCACGCCATCCGCCCGCGGCAGAGCGACGCTGGTCACCTTGTCGAGGCCGTGGATGCGGACGACTTCCTCGACGATGTCGGGAGCGCCGTCGACGTCGGGGCGCCAGCCGGGAACGGTGACCGCCCACGACTTGTCGAAGTTCGCCTGCTCGGCAACGACCGAGAAGCCGAGGCTTTCGAGAATGCGCTGCTGTTCGGCTTCCTCGATGCGAACGCCGCCCAGCTTCTCGGTCAGCGCCGGATCGAAGTGGACGATCTTCGGCGTGGCCGGAGCCGCACCGCTGCGCACCGCCTGCGAGGCCTCACCGCCGCACAGCGTCTGGATGAGCTGGGTCAGGTGATCGAGGCCGGTGTCGAGGAAGTTCGGATCGATCCCGCGCTCGAAACGGCTGCGCGCGTCCGAGGTGAGGTTGAGCTTGCGGCCGGTCTTGGCGATGCGCTCCGGATCGAAGTAGGCGATTTCGAGCAGGACGTCGGTGGTCTCGTCACCGCAGCCCGAATGCTCGCCGCCCATGATGCCGGCAATGTCGTGCACGCCCGAATCGTCGGCTATCACGGTCATCTCGGCGTCGAGCGTGTAGCTCTTCTCGTTCAGCGCGACGACCGTTTCGCCATCCTTCGCACGACGCGCGACGACCGCACCGTTCAGCTTGGCAAGGTCATAGGCGTGGGCCGGGCGACCATAGGCCAGCATCAGGTAATTGGTGGCATCGACCAGCGCCGAGATCGGACGCTGGCCAGCCGCCTTCAGGCGCTGCTGCAGCCACTGCGGCGAGGGGCCGTTCTTCACGCCCTTGATCACACGGCCATAGAATGCCGGGCAACCCTCGGCATCGTCGGTGCGCACTTCGACCGGGCAGGGGAAGCTGCCGGCGATGTCCAGCGCCTCGATCGGCTTCAGCGTGCCGAGACCGGCGGCGGCGAGATCGCGCGCGATTCCGTAGACGCCCATGCAGTCCGGACGGTTGGGGGTGATCGCCACCTCGATCACCGGATCGGCGCCGTGATAGTCCGCGAAAGGCGTGCCGACCGGCGCATCGTCGGGCAGTTCGATGATGCCGTCGTGGTCTTCGCCCAGTTCCAGCTCCCGCGTGGAGCACATCATGCCGTTCGATTCGACGCCGCGCACGGCGGCGACCTTCAGCACCATGCCGTTGGCGGGCACCGTGGCACCGGCAAGGCCGAGCACGCCGACAAGGCCCGCACGCGCATTGGGGGCGCCGCAGACGACCTGGAGCACGCCCTCACCCGTATCGACGGTGAGGACCTGCAGCTTGTCCGCCTGCGGATGCTTGTCCGCCGTCAGCACCTTGGCGACGCGGAAGCCGGCCAGCTTGGCGGCGGGGTCTTCGATGCCTTCGACCTCAAGGCCGATGGCGTTGAGCTTCAGGGCGATATCCTGAAGCGAGGCGTCGGTCTCAAGGTACTGCTTGAGCCAGGAAAGCGAGAACTTCATTGTCTAAATCCTTCCCGCGCTCAGGCCGGAGTGCCAACGCCGCCCGAAAGGGTCGGCACGTCGAGGGCGGAGAAACCGTAGTGGGAGAGCCAGCGCACATCGCCGTCGAAGAAGGCGCGCAGGTCGTCCATGCCGTACTTCAGCATGGCCAGGCGATCGATGCCGATGCCGAAGGCGAAACCCTGCCATTCGTCGGGATCGAGCCCGGCGAATTCGATGACGCGGCGGTTGACCATGCCCGAGCCGAGCACTTCCATCCAGCCGCCCTCGCCCTTCGACGGGTCGCCGCCGATCACGCGCTTGCCGTCGATCAGGGTGAAGCCGATATCCGCTTCCACCGAAGGCTCGGTGAAGGGGAAGTAGCTAGGGCGCAGGCGCAGGACGATGTCCTCACGCTCGAAGAAGGCCTTCAGGAAGGTCTCCAGCGTCCACTTCAGGTGGCCGAGGTGGACGTCCTTGTCGATCACCAGGCCTTCGACCTGGTGGAACATCGGCGTGTGGGTGGCGTCGCTGTCCGAACGGTAGACGCGGCCCGGCGCGATGATGCGCAGCGGCGCGCCGTCCTTGAGCATCGTGCGCATCTGCACCGGCGAAGTGTGCGTCCGCAGCAGCATCTCGCGGTTCTGGGCATCCCGGTCCGGGAAGTAGAACGTGTCGTGCATCGCGCGCGCCGGATGGCTTTCCGGCATGTTGAGCGCGGTGAAGTTGTGCCAGTCGTCCTCGATCTCCGGCCCGGTGGCGACCGAGAAGCCGAGGTCGGCGAAGATCTCGGCAATCTCGTCCATCACTTGCGAGATCGGGTGCACGGTGCCGCGCGGCGCTTCGGGCGCGGGCAGCGAGAGGTCGATGGTCTCGGCAGCGAGGCGGGCGTTGAGCGCCGCCGTCTCCAGCACGTCCTTGCGGGCGGCGAGCGCATCGCTCACGCTTTCACGCAAGGCATGGATCTTGGGGCCTTCGACCTTGCGCTCTTCGGGATCGAGCTTGCCCAGTGTCTTGAGCAGGCCGGAAATCGATCCCTGCTTGCCCAGAAACTCGACACGCAGGGCCTCCAGCGTTTCGAGATCGGATGCTTCCGCAATCCGCGAGAGCGCCTCCTGGCCGGTTGCTGCGTAGTCCACTGGTGTCTGCCTGACTGTTGCTGATATCTGGAAGCGCGGTCCTTAAGGGGACGGCGGCCAAATCGCAACGGTGACGAGCATCACCTCTTGAGCCGGGCGTGACGCGCGCGCTCGCGCAGGAGCGGGCCGGTCAGGGGCTTGTCGAGCTGGCCATACTGGCGCGGGGTCATGCCCATGAAGGCGCGGAAATCGCGCACGAACTGCGCCTGGTCGTGATAGGCCGCGTCGATCGCGCCGATCCACTTGCGTGCCGGTTCCAGCGTGAACTGGTCGATGCTACGCAGGAAGCGCTGGCGGCGCAGCAGCAGCTTGGGCGAGAAACCGAAGGCAGCGCGGCAGACCCGCTCGACCGTGCGCGAATGGGCCTTGGCATGGCTTGCCAGATCGGTGGCGGAGCGCACTTCGGGATCGGCAAGGGCATCGCAGATTCCCAGGATCAGCGCTTCGTGCGCGACCGGGCGGAGCGGCATCGCTTCCAGGAAGGCGGTGAACAGGTCGAGCTGCTCGCCGGGAGAATCGCCCTGCCCGATCACATCGTAGAGCGGTCGGAACGCCGCGAACGCATCGTCCTCGTCGCCGTCGGCCAGAACGTCGGCATAGCGATCCGCCGGAACGCCGATCAGGGCCGCCCAGCCGAGCGGCGTCAGGCGAAAGCCCCATTGGCGCGTCCGACCAAGGGAAAAGCGGACTTCCTGCGAACGCGGACCAGCAACCGAGAACCGGCATCCGTTGATGGACGATCCGCTGCGCATCACGCCTTCAACGCCCGCGCCGTAATGAAACCGGAACGTCGCCCAATCCGGAGAGAGCACGTCGTGAAGACGCTCCCCCTCACCCATGTCGATTTCGCAGTAGAAAAGGACCGAAACGTACCGATCCAGCCCCGCAGGTACGGGGCAATACTGTATGACGACCCGCCTAGCTGTCATTCCCTGTCTGATCTTCGTACCGAGGCTATGCCCCGTCTTTACCCCGGCGTCTTTGGTAGACAGACTCGGTATGGAGCGCAAACATTTCGAACGGCCCCGAAACGCAAAAAAACGGGGCGCGGGTGACTGGCACCCACGCCCCGAATTTTTCTCGCATGATCCGCGAAGTCCGGCGCCTCGGCACCGGAACTCACACGGTTCAGGCCGGGATAGCAGCCTTCGCCTGAGCGATCACAGCCGCGAACACCGCACCCTCGTTCATGGCGAGGTCGGCCATCGACTTGCGATCGAGTTCGATGCCGGCGAGCTTAACGCCGTGCATGAACTGCGAGTAGGTCAGGCCTTCAGCGCGGACGGCAGCGTTGATACGCTGGATCCAGAGCGCACGGAAGGTCCGCTTCTTGATCTTGCGGTCGCGGTAGGCGTACTGGCCGGCCTTTTCGACGGCCTGACGGGCAACGCGGATCGTGTTCTTGCGACGGCCGCGGTAACCCTTGGCCTGGTCCAGAATACGCTTGTGCTTGGCGCGGGTGGTTACGCCCCTCTTGATACGGCTCATAGGTCAGTACTCCTCAGTTGAGCCCGTAGGGCGCCCACTTCTTGATCGTCTTGGCATCGGCGTCAGAGATGACTTCGGTGCCGCGATTCTGGCGGATGTACTTGCCGTTGTGGCTCATGAGGCGGTGACGCTTGCCGGCGACGCCGTGCTTCACCTTGCCGGTGGCGGTGAGCTTGAAGCGCTTCTTCACACCGCTCTTGGTCTTCAGCTTGGGCATTTCGTTTCCTTTCACAGGGACACGTCCGGTCAGCCATGGCAGCCCTTTTCGCCAGGCCGACCCGCGAATCTCCTGACGGAGACTCAACCGTGTCGATTGAAGGGCGCGCCTTTAGTGCCGGATCGCCCCGCTGGCAAGAGATAAGGTGAAGCACGCCTTCCCGCCCCCTCCCCCGTTTCGCGCTTTCGACATTCGATGCTCCCGTTCGGTCCGAACGACAGCTGCGAACTCTACAATGAGGTCGGTCGCCGAAAATTTTCGGGACAGGCAGTTTCGTCGCAATATCGGAAGGAATGAATACGTGCGTGCATCTTTAGGAGCAGCCCTGGCTACCGTCGCGGCGCTGGGCTCGGCTCCCGCCCTTGCGAAGGACAACGAGGCCCGCATCAGCGCCGGGGTCACCGCCGGAACGCTCGGCATCGGCCCCGAGTTCGGCTACCGCCTGTCCGAAAACATCGGCATTCGCGCCAATGCCACATTCTTCTCGTTCAGCCACGACATCCATTCGGACGATATCAAGTACGACGCGGACCTGAAGCTGCGTTCGGGCGGCGCGATGATCGACGTCTATCCCTTCGGCGGCGGCTTCCGGATTTCGGGCGGGCTGCGCGTCAACGGCAACAAGGCCCGCGGCACCGGCCGTCCCAATGATGGCTCCAGCTACACGATCGGGGGCACGACCTACAGCGCCGCCGACATCGGCACGCTCCACGCGGCAACCGACATCAACAAAGTCGCGCCCGCGCTGACGCTCGGCTACGGCGGCGGCATGGCCCGGGGGCTGACGTTCGGCATCGAAGCCGGCGCCCTTTTTCAGGGCCGCGTCAAGGTGAAGCCGCTCACGGTTACCGGCCTGTGCGCCGACACGAGCATCGGCCCCTGCGCCGCCTTGGCCGCCGACCTCGAAGCCGAGCGCCAGAGCGTCAACGACGATATCGACGACTACAAGGTCTACCCGGTGCTCCAGCTGACCCTGGGCTACAAGTTCTGATGATTGCGAGGCGCAGAACATCCGTGTGCGCCTCGTAAACCCATCCGCGAACGATCAGTGGTGGCAGTCCAGCGCTTCCACCACGTCTTCCAGCCGCGCCGGATCGCCGAGCGCGAGGATATGGCCGTCCGACTGGGCATGGAGCGGCTCGCCGTTCCAGTCGCACATCGTGCCCCCGGCGCCCTCGACGATGGGAACCAGCGCCGCCCAGTCGTGCAGCTTGAGGCCCGCCTCGCAAACCACGTCGAGGTGGCCGCTGGCCAGCAATCCGTAGTTGTAGCAGTCGCCGCCCATGACCATGCGCTTGTGATCGGTCTTTGCGGCCAGAGCCATGAAGTGCTCGCCCTGGTGGTCGTCGAAATAGTGGGGGCCGGTCGTCGCCAGCATGGCGTCCGACAGTTCGCGGCAGGCGCGCGTACGCACTTCCTTGCCGTTGAAGGTCGTGGCGAAGCCGCTCGCACCCAGCCAGCGCTCGCCCAGGATCGGCTGGTCGATGATCCCCAGCACAGGCCAGCCGTCGACCAGCAGGGCGATCAGGGTGCCGAAGATCGGACGCCCGGCAATGAACGAGACAGTGCCGTCGATCGGATCGAGCACCCAGGTGCGGTTCGAGCTGCCTTCCTCGCTGCCGAATTCCTCGCCGATGATCCCGTCGCGCGGGACTTCGGCCTTAAGGATGCGGCGAATGGCTTCCTCCGCCGCGCGGTCAGCCACCGTCACCGGCGAGGCATCGCCCTTACGCTCCACGCCGACGCCGGAGCGGAAGTGCGGGCGGATCGCCTCTCCCGCAGCATCGGCGAGGCGAAGGGCGAGGGCGATGTCTGTGTCCAGTCTCATGCCCCTGCTCTGCCCGGCGGGGCGCTGCATGGTCAAGGCCGATGCGGCCGAAATCGGTCTTCGAAAGCCACGGACGAAACCCATATGGATTTTTCCCCTGTTGCAGCCGGACGCGGCGAGACTTATCCCGATGGCGGGGCATCTTCAGGGGCAACGGGTCATGCACCACAGGATACGCCCGGCGATCGACAGGATGATCGCACCGGCACAGGGACTCACGCAGGGCCTGACGAGGGATGGGCAACCCCTCAGCTACAACCGCGCGCCCGCCGCCGACCTGGCGCCGTGGATTTCGCGGCTCTACGTCACCAAGGTCCTGGCGCCGGTCGACTACGTGCTGGAATGCGGCCTGTTCAACGACACCGCCTGCCTGCGGATCCAGCTCGCCGGGCTGTGGAACGCAGAGACGGCGACGGGGCCGCAGGAAGCCGGCAATGCGGCCCTGTTCTTCGGCCCGCAATCGCGCCGCATGCCGGTGCGCGTCACCGGCAGCTTCATCAGCCTGGGCTTCGCGCTCCGACCCGGGGCCTGCACGGCGCTGAAAGGACCGCGCGTGGGCGACTATATCGACCGGATCGTGCCGACCGATGTCGTCGCCCTCCCGTCGGACCGGATGCTGGCGATGTTCGCGCCCGATGCCGCGCCCGAAGACTGGCTCTGTGCGTTGGAGGCCCTGCTCCGCCAGCGCGTGGAGGATCTCGACTGCGCCGCGCCCGATCCCGTCACCGCCCGGTTCGAGGACATCTGCTACCGCGCCCCCGCGCTTTCGGTGGCCGAGGCCGCGGCGGAATGCGGGGTGGAGCGGCGCAAACTGGAACGCGTGGTCAACAGGGATTTCGGCATGGCCCCCAAGCAGGTCCTGCGCCGCGCCCGCGCGCTCGACATGGCCAGTTACCTGCGCGGCGTGGCCGATGCGGAAGAGGCGGACGTGCTGGCGCTGCGCTACTACGACGAAAGCCACCTCATCCACGAGTTCACCGAACTGTTCGGCATGTCGCCGCGCCAGTTCGTGCTGAAGCCGCAGCCGCTCCTCACCCTGACGCTCGAATCGCGGCAGGCCCGCAGGCTGGAGGCCCTGCACCGCCTCGAACCAGGCCAGCCCCGCCCCTGGGAGTGAGGCGCAAAAAAGTTCCACATGAAACAAAAGCGCGCCCTCCTGCGAGGACGCGCTTTTGTTTCATCGACTATTTCATTCATGGCCCAAGACACGAATCCGGGCCAACCGGTCATCAGTCGAACAGGCTCGAAACCGAGCTTTCGTCGGCGATGCGGCGGATCGCCTCGCCGATCAGCGGTGCGATCGTCAGGATACGGATCTTGTCCGACTGCTGGGCCGCTTCGGTCGCCTGGATCGAATCGGTGATGACCAGTTCCTTCAGCGCCGAGTTCGTCACGCGCGAAACCGCCGCGCCCGAAAGCACGCCGTGGGTGATGTAGGCGGTGACGCTGGTGGCGCCCTCATCCATCAGCGCCTGTGCGGCGTTGCAGAGCGTGCCGCCCGAATCGATGATGTCGTCGATCAGGATGCAGGCGCGGCCCTTCACATCGCCGATGATGTTCATGACTTCCGACTGGCCGGGCTTGTCGCGGCGCTTGTCGACGATCGAGAGCGGGGCGTTGTCGAGGCGCTTGGCCAGCGCGCGGGCGCGCACCACGCCGCCGACGTCGGGCGAGACCACCATCAGCGACTGGTCGCCGTAGCGAGCCTGGATATCCGCCGCCATAACCGGCGCGGCAAAGAGGTTGTCGGTCGGGATATCGAAGAAGCCCTGGATCTGGCCTGCGTGCAGGTCGACCGAAAGGACGCGGTCGGCACCGGCTTCGGTCAGCAGGTTGGCAACGAGCTTGGCCGAGATCGGCGTGCGCGGGCCGGGCTTGCGGTCCTGGCGGGCGTAGCCGAAGTAGGGGATCACGGCGGTGATGCGCTTGGCCGAAGCACGGCGTAGCGCGTCGATGCCGATCAGCAGTTCCATCAGGTTGTCGTTGACGGGGTAGCTGGTGGGCTGAACGATGAAGACGTCCTCGCCGCGGACGTTCTCGTGGATTTCGACGAAGATCTCCTCGTCGGCGAAACGGCGCACGGCCGCGTCGGTGAGCGGCAGCTCAAGATATCCCGCAATCGCGCGTGCGAGCGGAAGGTTGCTGTTGCCGGACATGATCTTCATTGCGAATCCCCGAGACGGCTTGGTGATGATGGGTGGCTGGACGCGGACGCCTCTAGCCATGAGTCATCGGATTGCAACAGAAAGCGTCGCCCGTCACCGGCCCCTCCCTGCGAAAAGGCCGGCCCCGGCGGACCCGGAACCGGCCTTTCGATCGACCAAACATCTGAATGCAAACGCGAGTCCCGAAACGAAACGCGCGCTCACACAGCATCTTACCGCCCCCGGTGCTCACCCTTGATCCAGCGCACCGTTCCGGAGCTGGCGCGCATGACGACGCTCTCGGTGGTCATCTTGCCGCCCTTGAGCCACTTCACGCCCGAGAGCAGCGAACCGTCGGTCACGCCGGTGGCCGCGAAGATGCAGTCGCCCTTGGCGAGGTCCTTCAAGGTGTAGATCTTGTCGAGGTCCTTGATGCCCCACTTGCGGGCGCGGCTGCGCTCGTCCTCGTTGCGGAACAGCAGGCGGCCCTGGATCTGACCGCCGACGCAGCGCAGCGCCGCTGCCGCCAGCACACCTTCCGGCGCCCCGCCCGAGCCCATGTAGATGTCGATCGTGGTGTCTTCGTCGGTCACGGCGATCACACCCGCCACGTCGCCGTCGGGAATCAGGTGGATGCCGCAGCCGATCTCGCGCAGTTCCTCGATCAGGTCAGCATGACGCGGACGGTCGAGCACGCAGACGATGATCTCGTCCGGCCGGACGCCTTTGGCTGCCGCCACGGCGGAGACGTTGTCGGTCGCGGTCTTGTTCAGGTCGATCACGCCCTCGGGATAGCCCGGCCCCACGGCCAGCTTCTCCATGTAGACGTCGGGCGCGTGGAGCAGCCCCCCCTCCTCGGCGGCGGCCAGCACGGCAAGCGCGTTGGGTCCGGCCTTGGCGGTGATCGTCGTGCCTTCCAGCGGATCGAGCGCGATATCGATCTTCGGGCCGCTGCCCGGCGCACCGCCGACCTTCTCGCCGATGAACAGCATCGGCGCCTCGTCCCGCTCGCCTTCGCCGATGACGACGGTGCCGTCCATGTAAAGTGTATCAAAGGCCTTGCGCATTGCTTCCACTGCGGCATGGTCTGCCGCCTTCTCGTCGCCGCGCCCCACCAGGCGCGAGGCGGCGATGGCCGCCGCCTCGGTAACCCGGACCATTTCGAGGACCAGCACGCGGTCGAGAACTTTACTTGCAGGCGTCTTGTTTTCAGGCATGTTCACTCCGGATTAATCCGAGGAGGAAAGGTTCTGGGAGCGGCTTAGACAGAGGATTTTCAATTGTCGAGAAGACGGCGCATACTGTTCGCAATCGCATTATTTGCGCCCATTCCGGCGATTGCACAAACTTCTTCGGGAACCTCCCGACCCGCGACTGCAAGCGCCGCAAGCGGCTCAGTTTCCGAAGAGGACCGGGCCATCGCCCAGCGCATGATGGGAACCGGCCGGGTCACCGCAGAGCCCGCACGCCAGAAGTGCCTGCGTGAAACCCGCGAGGCACGGCCGGGCGAAATCGTCGTCTGCGCCCCGGACGAAGACAAGTACCGCGTCCAGTCAACGTCGCAGGAAGATCCTCTGTCGGATCAGGCCCTGAACGACGGCCGACTGACGCCGCCCGACGTGGCCGGCAACGGCATCTTCAAGGGCAAGGCGACCGCCACCTTCGGCAAAGTGGACAAGCCCTACCTGATTGATCTGAAATCCATTCCGGAAGCGCCCGCCGGCTCCGATGCCGACAAGATCGCCAAGGGCGAAATGCGCGCGCACTGAGGAGAAACGGGCGCGTCTCCGCGCCCGTTCTTCCCTCACCCCTCGATGATCTGCATCACCAGCGGCTGGGCCGCAAGGCTGTCCGACCCGTCGAGGATCCGCAGCGCTTCGGTCACGGCCGATTCCGGCCCTTCGTGGGTGACGATGGCCAGGATCACTTCGCCGGTCTTCGCGTCCTCGCCCCTCTGGATCATGCTGGCGATCGACACGCCCGCATCGCGCATGGCGGCGGTGATGTCGGCCAGCACGCCCGGACGGTCCGGCACAGTGAAGCGGATATAACTACGGCCGCGGCGATGGCCGGTCGCCGCCGGCTCCATCGCTTCCAATTCCTGCGCCGGCATCGAGAACGCTGCGCCCTTCTCTCCGCGCGCAATGTCGATGATGTCGGCCACGACCGCGCTGGCGGTCGGCCCGTCACCCGCGCCTGCGCCCTGGAACAGCAGGCGGCCCATGAAGTTGCCCTCCGCGACGACGGCGTTGGTCGCACCGTCGACATGGGCGAGCGGGTGGTCGAACGGCACGAGGTGCGGATGGACGCGCTGGAACAGGCGGGCGGTGCCGTCCGCACGGTCGATCTCGCTCATGCCGAGCAGGCGGATGACATAACCGAGCGACCGGGCCTGCTCGATGTCGGCAGCCTTCACCCGCGAGATGCCGGTGGTCTCCACCGCATCGAAACGGAGCCGCGAACCGAAGGCGATCGCCGCCAGAATCGAGAGCTTGTGCCCGGCATCGATGCCCTCGACGTCGAAGGTCGGGTCGGCCTCGGCATAGCCAAGACGCTGCGCCTCGGCGAGCACGTCGCCGAAGTCCCGCCCGGTGTCTTCCATGGTCGAGAGGATGTAATTGCAGGTGCCGTTGAGGATGCCGTAGACCCGCTCGATGGCATTGGCGGCAGCGCCTTCGCTGAGGCCCTTGATGACCGGGATGCCTCCCGCGACGGCAGCCTCGAACTTGAGCGCCACGCCCGCCTTCTCGGCCGCCGACGCGAGTTCCAGGCCGTGGTGCGCGATCATCGCCTTGTTAGCGGTAACCAGGCCCTTGCCCTGCCCGATGGCGCCCCGCGCCAGAGCGAGCGCCGGACCGTCCGATCCGCCGACCATCTCGACCACCACATCCACATCGCTGCGGGCGGCCAAGGCGGCGGGATCGTCCTCCCAGTCGTAGCGCGAGAGGTCGACACCGCGATCCTTGGTGCGGTCGCGCGCGCTGACCGCGGCAATGCGGATCGGCCGACGCGCGCGGCGGGCAATGAGTTCGGCATTGGTCTCAATAAGACGGACGACGCCCGTTCCGACAGTGCCGAGACCGGCCAGCGCAATATTCAGCGGTTCAACCATGGACTACCCTTTCGGGTTCGGGCCCTAGGGGAGCCCACGGTGAAATTCCAGTACCTTCGCGCCGTTCTGCCCGAAACTTCGGCGAAGCCTCAACCGACGGTCCTGGCACCCTGCCCCAGCGTGCGGCGGCATTCGCCAAGCTCACCCAGAACCATGCGGTAATCGGCGGCGGCCTGACGGCGTTCCGCAACCCCTTCGGCGACATTGGTGCCTTGCGGCGGGGTGTTCGGCAGGAAGCACGCCAGACGATACCACTCCACCGTTTCAGGACGCGGCGGATTGCCGATGTCCGCGACGAGTTCGGAGAACGACACGCCCCAGGCCGGTGCCGCGCCCGGTTCATGGTGCACGGTGATCGAGGCGGCGGAACCGTCCTTGGTATTGAGGAAGATCTGCGTCTCCCCCTGTCCGGCAAGATTGCCCGGCACGAACATCAGTTCGCGCACGCCGGTAATCTTGACCGGGGCGTTGCCGGAAAGCAGCGACCTGAGGATGCCGCGCACGCGCCCTTCGGCCTGATCGCTCCAGAGCTGCTGAGCGGTCGGCGTAACCAGCTGAAGCTCTCCCGGACGACCTGGAACGGCGCGGGCGAACAGCAGCACATCCTGCTTCTTGAGCTTGGGGGCCTTGCCCTTGCCGTCCAGCGGCAGGTCCACCAGATAGACGAACGATTCGCCGATCGGCGCCTTCCCGGCAATCAGCGCCTGGGTCTGCGCGGTGATATAGAACCGGGCCATGCCCTGGGCGAGACCGGGCGCACGCGCGTCCTCCACCCGCACCATCTTGCGAATCTGGGCCTTGACCACGAGACCGGCCGATTCGGAAAGGTCGGCTATATCGGCAAAGGTCGGCCCCGAATCGATTCCGGCGCCAAGTCCGGTAGCGCTATCAGGAATGCTCCCTTGAGCGAGCGCCGGAAATGCCTGCACGGCCAGCGCAACTCCCGCCAGATTCGCGACAAGTCGGTGCAGCTTGGATGACATCGGGGACACTCTCCGTGGAAAAAGACCAGCCTATAGCGGCTTGGGGGCCGGCCACAAAATCCCCCTTTTGCGATTGGAACTTATCCGCGGTGAATTGACCGTTAACGGTTGACCCGCCGATAAGGCGTTGCACACATGCAACTGTCGGGTTAAGGAAACTCGCAAATTGGGGCCAAAAAACAAAAAAGCCCCACGGTTCGCCTCCCGTCGAAAATTTACGGATGGGCTGACTGTCAGCCGTCAGGGTGGGTAATTTGGAGTTTCGTCATGGGCCTCGCTTCCGGGGAGGGCCATGGACGCCCTTGGACTTGTCCGGCCTTCGGTCCGGTCCGGGGCTTGGTAATGGAGTGATGCGTTTGAATGGCTTACGCTGACCAGCAAATGAGCGGTAACAAGATTACCGCGCTTGTCATTGTTGCGCTGATCCACGTCTTTGTAGGCTATGCGCTCGTCACGGGCCTGGCCTACCAGGCTGCGCAACAGGTCATCAAGAAGGTGACCACAGTCGACATCAAGGAAGAGAAACCGAAGGAGGAAGAGCCGCCGCCGCCGCCGCCGGAGCCGCAGGAAAACACCCCGCCGCCTCCGATCGTCGCGCCGCCGCCGCCGATCAACATCGCCCCGGCACCGCCGCCGGTGCAGACGGTTATCACACCTCCGCCGGCTCCGCCGGTGGTGATAACGACCGCAGCCCCCCCGGCACCGCCAGCACCGCCGGCAGCGCCTCCCGGACCGTCCAAGGCTCGCGGCGTTTCGCCGAAGGGTCAGGCGGGTTGGGCCGCCCGTATTCAAAGCAACTACCCGACCAAGGCCGCTCGTGAAGAGCGTGAAGGCCGCGTCGGCGTACGCGTTGGAATCGGACCGGACGGCAAGGTGACCAGCTGCTCCGTCACGTCTTCGAGCGGTAGCCCCGATCTCGATGCGGCGGCTTGCGACGGCATGACCCGTTATGCGCGTTACAACCCCGCGCTTGACGATGCCGGCAATCCGATCGCGGGCAGCACGTCGACGGCGATCGTCTACAAGCTCAACTAACTTCAAGACTGCTACGGGCCGCACACACCCTGGCCCGACACAGTCCCTGCATTCTTCTTGAGAGGTAAATCGCATGCTTATCGTTGATATCCTTGCCGCCGCGGGCGAAGCTGCGCCGCAGAACAAGTTCGGCTTCATGGAAGCGCTCGAAGCCGGTGGCTTCATCTCGTACGCGACCGTGATCATCATGGGCGTGATGTCGTTCGGTTCGTTCTACATCCTGTTCACCAAGTGGTTCGAACAGTCGAAGATCATGCGCCAGTACAACGTCGTCCGCACGACGTTCTGGAAGGCTCCGACCCTGCGTGAAGGCGCCGCCAAGCTCGAGAAGAACAGCGCCTGGCGCCAGCTCGTCGACGACGGCATCGCCGCCGAAGACCAGCACGCCAAGATGACCGACTCGCTCGAAGCCCACGACTGGATGCACGCTTCGCTTGCCCGCTCGGAAGCCTCGATCAACGCTCGTCTCGCTTCGGGCCTGCCGTTCCTCGCCACCGTCGGCGCGACCGCACCGTTCATCGGTCTGTTCGGTACCGTCGTCGGCATCTACCGCGCCCTGATCGCCATCGGCATCGCCGGTTCGGCCTCGATCGACAAGGTTGCCGGTCCCGTCGGTGAATCGCTGATCATGACCGCGCTCGGCCTGATCGTCGCCGTTCCCGCCGTTCTGGCCTACAACTACCTCCAGAGCCGCAACAAGCGCATCGCTGAAAACCTGACCGGTTTCTCGGCCGACGTTCTTGCGAACATCAACTCGAAGGGTGCCGTCAAGCCGATCGTCGCCGCTGCCCCCGCCAAGCCCGCTGCCGCTCCGGCCAAGCCGGCTGCTGCTCCGGCCAAGCCGTAAGCAGTTCGGACGCGCCGGTCGCTCTGCGGCCAAGGGCGCGTCCAGGGAACCAGGCGGCGGTGCGTAGCATGCGCGTCCGCCGCCTGCCCAGGGCAACGCAAGGATTAGGATAAGACTATGGCGATATCCTCGGGCGGAGGCGGTGCCGAGACACCGATGTCCGACATCAACACGACGCCGCTCGTCGACGTCATGCTGGTGCTTCTGATCATCTTCCTGATCGCGGTTCCGGTTGCGATCCAGACGATCGAAAAGCTGAAGATCCCGGTCATCGAAGCGGTCGAATCGAAGGACAAGGTGGAAAACCTTCTCCTCACCGTCTCGACCACGGACGATGCCGGCAAGGCTGCGGGTGAACCCGGTTACGCTGGCGCTTCGCGCAATGGCGAATGCCGCGTCTACTTCAACAACATCACGCCGGTGACCTCGCAGGAACTGCGCGACCAGGCTTTCAAGCGTCTCGATAACATCGTGAAGCGCGAAGGCGGTCCGGAGGCCCTTCAGGCCAACCCCGATCTCGTGCCGCAGGTCCACATCCGCGGTGACGTCAACGCCCCGTGGCGCTGCGTTGCCGGTGCGATCTACAACGTCCAGATCTCGGGCTACCCGACGGTTGGTTTCATCACCAACCCGGTCGACCCGACCTGACGTCGGCAGGAACAGGAGTAACTTTCCATGGCAATGTCAGGCGGCAAGGAAAATGGCGAGCCGATGATGGAAATGAACACGACGCCGTTGATCGACGTCATGCTCGTTCTCCTCATCATGTTCATCATTACCATCCCGGTTGCGACCCACTCGATCGACATCGATCTTCCGGTTGCAACCCCTCCGACGGATACACCCCCGCCGGTTGACCCGATCCGTAACAAGGTCGTGCTCACCGCGGACGACAAGATCCTCTGGAACGGCACGCAAGTGGACGGTCCGGGTCTGGCGAACCTGCTCAAGCAGTCGCTCACCTACCCGACCGAACCCGAGCTGCAGTACCAGCCGGAAGCGCAGGCCAGCTATGAACTGTCGGCCGGCGTGCTGCAGATCATCAAGGCTGCGGACGTCACGAAGTTCGGCTTCGTCGGCAACGAACAGTTCCGCGACTTCGGCAAGTAAGCCGGAAGCGGAACCGGTCTCTCAAGGACCAACGAAGGGGCGGAGTGATCCGCCCCTTTTTTGTTGCCCCCGATCCGTCGTCTTCGGTCCGGTCAGTCGCCTTCGGTTTCGAAGGAATCGACCCGCATCGCCATCGAAGCCAGGCTTTCGGCTTCCACCAGCAGGTCCTCGTCGGCCGATCCCGACGGTAGCGATTCCCGGCCGATCATCGAGATTGCCGGAACCGAAAGCGGGCTGATCCGGTCGAGCCGGACATGGTCCACTTCCTTCGCTGCCCGGTCCAGCACATCGGCCACGCGCGCCACGTCCGTCATGCGGGCGCGGGCATCGGCCCAGGCCGCTTCTATCAGCAGGTGATCGGGCTCGTACTTGCGCAGCACGTCGTAGATGAGGTCGGTCGAGAACGTGACCTGCCGCCCGGACTTGCGCTTCCCCGGCTGCTGCCGCTCGACGAGACCGGAGATCACCGCCACCTCGCGGAAGGCCCGCCGCAGCAGATAGGACTGCTGGACCCAGTCGACGAACTCATGGGTCAGGATATCGGGCGAGAGCAGCGCGGCGGGATCCTCCACCGGCTTCAGCCCCCAGACCACCAGCGCATAGTCGGTCGCGACGAAACCGAGCGGCCCCAGCCCCCGGTCCTCCATCCGCCGCGTGACCAGCATGCCCAGCGACTGGTTCGCGGGCCAGCCCTCGAACGTGTAGAAGGTCGTATAGGCCCGCCCCTGGTGCGGAAAGCTCTCTACCAGCAGCCGCCCCGGCGCGGGCAGGTGCGAGCGCCAGTTCTGCACTTCCAGCCATTCGCGCACGTCGTCGGGGAAACGCGCCCATCCCGCCCGGTCAAACAACATGGCCCGGACCCGGTCGGCCAGATGAGTCGAGATCGGCATGCGCTGGCCCATGTAGCTGGGGATCGTCGCCGAGCGCCGGGCCGCCCGCACCACCAGTTCCAGTTCGCGCAGCGCTTCGACTTCGAGGTCCATCCCGGCAAAGCGGAAGGTATCGCCGGGCTTGAGGCTGGCGCCGAAGCCCTCCTCCACTTTGCCCAGCGAGCGCCCGTTGCGAAAGCGCACATCGAGCATTTCGGCATCGACGATGATACCGGCATTGAGCCGGTGACGCGCCGCATGTTCGGGATGAGTCAGGCGCCAGGTTCCGTCCTTCTCGCGGACGATGCGGCGGAAACGGTCGTAGGAGCGCAGCGCGTAGCCCCCGGTCGCGACGAAATCGAGCACGCGGGCGAAGATGCCCTCATCCACCCAGGCATAGGCGAGAGACGATCGTACTTCGGACAGCAGCGCCTCTTCCCGGAAGGGACCGGCGCAGGCCACCGCCATGACATGCTGGGCCAGGACATCGAGACCGCCGGGACGGAACGGCTCGCCGTCGCGCTGGCCGTCATGAACCGCCTGCTGGGCCGCGAATGCCTCCAGAAACTCGAAGCGGTTCCCCGGCACCAGCAGCGCCTTGCTCGGTTGGTCGAGCCGGTGATTCGCGCGCCCGATCCGCTGGAGCAGGCGCGAGGAACCCTTCGGCGCGCCCATCTGCACGACCAGATCGATGTCCCCCCAGTCAACCCCGAGGTCGAGGCTGGCGGTGCAGACCAGCGCCCGCAACCGCCCCTCCGCCATGGCGCCCTCCACCTTGCGCCGCGCCTCCTTCGAGAGCGAGCCGTGGTGGATACCGATCGGCAGGTTGTCCTCGTTGGCGTTCCAGAGTTCCTGGAAGATATATTCGGCCAGGAAACGCGTGTTGGTGAAGATCAGCGTGGTGCGGTGAGCCTTGACCTGCTCGATCAGCTGCGGGATCGCCCAGGTCGCCGCGTGGCCGCTCCAGGGAATGCGTTCTTCCTGCGGCAGGAGGATCGAAACCTCCGGCGCGGCGCCCGCCTCCCCTTCCACGAGGTCGACGCTGTCGATCTCGCCCCATGGCGCCAGCCAGCCGCGAAACGCGTCCGGGTCGGCAAGCGTCGCCGAAAGCCCGGCCCGCTGAAGTTCGGGCGACAAGGCCTGCAAGCGCGACAAGGCCAGCGCCAGCAGATCGCCGCGCTTGCCGGTGGCGAAAGCATGGATCTCGTCGATAACCACGCGCTTCAATCCGGCGAACAGCGTCGGTGCCTCGGGATAGCTCAGCAGCAGCGACAGCGATTCGGGGGTCGTCAGCAGGACATGCGGCGGGCGGGCGCGCTGGCGCGCCTTGCGGTCCGAGGGGGTATCGCCGCTGCGCGTCTCGATGCGGATCGGCAGGCCGATCTCCTCCACCGGGGTGAGGAGATTGCGCTGGACGTCATGCGCCAGCGCCTTGAGCGGCGAGACATAGAGCGTGTGCAGCCCCTCCGGCACCGGCGCCTCCGCCAGCCGCGAGGGGCAGAAGGCGGCGAGTGTCGGCAGGAACCCGGCCAGTGTCTTGCCCGCCCCGGTATCCGCGACCAACAGGGCGTGATTTCCCCGATCCGAGGCGGCCAGCATCTCCCACTGATGGCGCCGCACGCGCCAGCCCCGGCCCGCGAACCAGGCGTTCAGCTCGGGCGGAACGGCGGCGGTCTCGGCTGTCATGATCTCGATCTCGGCACGGTCATCCCGCTCGCTTGAAGCATCTTGGCATGGATCAGGAAAGCCGGAGCGAAGCTCTCGGTTGCCGCGAGACAGGAATACCGTCCCCTCAGTGTCCCGCCTGTAGCCCGCGTCGCAGGCCCGACGCCTCCAGCTGCCCGTCGATCTCGGCGATCAGGCGCTCCAGCCCCTCCGCCGTGCCGCTTTCCGCCCGCGCGACCAGCACGTCTTGCGTGTTGGAGGCCCGCAGCAGCCACCAGCCGTCTGGCGTGGCGACGCGAACACCGTCGATATCGACGAAATCCGCCCCTGCGCCGGCCAACCGCCCGCGCACTTCGTCGATCGCGGCAAACTTGCGGCTCTCCTCCACCTGAAAGCGCAGTTCCGGGGTATTGAGCATGTCCGGCATCGCGCCGCGCAGATCCGTGACCGAACGGCCGAGCCGCACCGTCGCCGCCATCAGCCGCACCGCCGCGTAGAGACCGTCGTCGAAGCCGTAAAAGTCGTCCGCGAAGAAGACATGCGCGCTGGTCTCGCCCGCGAGCGAGGCGCCGGTCTCCCGCATCTTCGCCTTCATGTGCGAATGGCCGCTCTTCCACATGAGCGCCCGGCCGCCGTGCCGTGCGATCGTGTCGAACAGCGCCCCGGAGGCCTTGACGTCGCCGATCACCGTGGCGCCCGGCAGACGGGCCAGCAGGTCCTCGGCGAAAATGCCGAGCAACTGGTCGCCCCAGATCACCCGCCCGAGACCGTCGACGACGCCGATGCGGTCGGCATCGCCATCGAAGGCCACCCCGAAATCGAGCCTTTCCGCCATGACGAGCGCCTTCAGGTCCGCGAGGTTCTTCTCCTCGGTCGGGTCCGGGTGATGGTTGGGGAATGTCCCGTCGACTTCGGTGAACAGCAGATGGTGCTCGCCCGGCAGGCGTGCGGTCAGCCGCTCCAGCGCCGGGCCGGAGGCGCCGTTTCCGGCGTCCCAGCCGATGCGCAAGGTGGACAGCACCTCGGGTGCGATCCCGGCAATGCCCTGGGCGATGCGCTCGACGTAGGCATCCAGCACATCGCGAAACTCCACCTGACCGGTGCCCTCGTCCCAGGCCCCCGCCGCCGCCATGTCGCCGAGCCGAACGATATCCGCCCCGAAGAACGGGCGCCCGCCGAGTACCAGCTTGAAACCGTTGTGATCGGCGGGATTGTGGCTGCCGGTAATCTGGATGGCGCCATCCACGTCCTCGCCCGAGGCCTCGGCGTAGTAGAGCATCGGCGTCGGCCCCAGTCCGATCCGCACGACATCCGCGCCGCTGGCGGTCAGCCCCTCGACAAGCGCCGCTTCCAGCGAAGGCGAACTGAGCCGCCCGTCATAGCCGACCGCAACTTTCCGACCACCCGCCCGGCGCACAACGGTCGCGAAACAGCGGCCCAGGGCATAGGCGTCGTCCGGGCCAAGATCCCGACCGACCACCCCGCGAATGTCGTATTCGCGCAGGATCGTGGGATCGAACCTGTGGCTCATGCCCGGGCCTTACTTGCCGTCCAGCTTGCCGAGGAGAAAATCGCGCGCGGCATTGGCCTCGTGGACTTTCTCGTTGGTGCCGCCCCGGTCGGGATGGACCTCCGCGATGACGCGGCGATGGGCGTCGAGAATCTCGCGGCGATCTGCACCCTCACCCACGCCCAGCAGCGCCCGCGCCTGCGCGCCGGCATGGACATCGGCAAAGGAAGGACCCGGCAGCGGCTTGCTCTGCCACGGCCAGCGCCCTTTTATCAGCCGCCAGGCGATGCAGCCGAGCGCGATGAGCCAGAGCAGCTTCATTCGTCTGCGGCGAGTTGCAGGTCGGGCACCCGATCCTTCGGCACCGGCAGGTTGAGTCCGGCCACCAGCTGGCGCAATTCCTGGCGTGCGACGAGATGGCTGGTGCCGAGTTCGCCGAGATGCCCCTTGTCGAGCAGGGTCAGGCCCGAGGGGAACAGCTCGCGGAAGATGACGCGTTCCGAAAGACCGTTGGAAATGCGGAAGCCCACACGCTTCGACAGTTCGAGCAGCGCGCCTTCGAGGCGGCGCATGTTCTTCGCCTCGACGTGCTGGACGCGGTTGCGCACCACCACCCAGTCGAGTTCGCGGCGGCCTTCGTTGATGGTCTTGAGGCCGCGCTTCTTGCGGGTTTCCCACATGAGTTCGGCGTAGAACGAGAGCTTCTTCACCTTGAACGTCTCGCTTTCCACCTGACCGATCAGGTCGAAGTCGATGAAGCTGTCGTTCAGCGGGGTGACGAGCGTGTCGGCGGTCGCCGCGACGTGGCGGGCGAAGGCATCGTCACGGCCCGGCGTGTCGAAGATCAGGAAGTCGTAGCCCTCGGCAATCGCCTCGGCCAGTTCGTCGAGTTCGTCGATATCCTCGCCGTCGTAGACCGCGAAACGGGCGCCCGGCAGCGCGATCTCGCGGCGGCGCTCGGTCTCGACGCGGTTTTCCAGATAGCGGTACAAGGTGCGCTGGCGCGGATCGAGATCGATCGCGGCGACCTTGGCGCCCTGATAGGCGAGTGCGATGGCGACGTGGACGGCCGTCGTGGACTTGCCGGTGCCGCCCTTTTCATTGGCGAAGACGATGCGATGCGCTGTCACGGACCCTGTTCGCTTTCCCTGTTGCCCCCGGACCAAGCCCGGATTCGTTGCCCCCGGCCTTTAGACCGGGAAGCGAGATCAAACCGTTAACCGCCGTAGCGGGTCAAAACCCATTGTGCGCCCCATTGCTCACTGGGGCGCGGTGCGGCTAAAGGCAGCCGCGACCACCGGTCAAGTGCATCCTATCGGAGCAGTGACACCCAATGCAAACCCTTCACAGCCTTGATCCACTGCGCCGTGCCGTTGCCGAGCTGCGGGAATCAGGAAAGATCGCCCTCGTTCCGACCATGGGCGCACTCCATGAAGGCCATCTGACACTTGTGCGCGAGGCCCGCGAACGGGCCGATCACGTCGTCGTCTCGATCTTCGTGAACCCGCTCCAGTTCGGCGCCAACGAGGATCTCGACAAGTATCCGCGCCAGCTCGAACGCGACAGTGCGCTGCTGGAAGCCGAAGGCGTGGCGCTCCTCTGGGCGCCGACGGTCGAGGCGATGTATCCGCAGGGCTTCGCCACCAACGTGTCGGTCTCGGGCGTCAGCGACGGCCTCTGCGGCGCCTCGCGCCCCGGCCATTTCGACGGCGTCGCCACCGTGGTCTGCAAGCTGTTCCACCAGGTCCTGCCCGACGTGGCGCTGTTCGGCGAAAAGGACTGGCAGCAGCTCGCCGTGATCCGCCGCATGGCCCGCGATCTCGACCTGACCCGCCCCCATGTCGACGCCGTGCTCGGCGTGCCGACCGTGCGCGAGGAAGACAGCCTCGCGAAGTCCTCGCGCAATGCCTATCTCACGGACGAGCAGCGCGCGCAGGCCGTCACCCTGCCGAGAGCGATGAAGGCCGCCATCGCCGGGATCGAGGCGGGCGAGCCGGTCGCCGCCGCACTCGAAGGTCTCAACGAAGCGCTGCTGCATGGCGGCTTCTCCTCGGTCGACTATGCCGAACTGCGCGATGCCGATGCCCTGACTCTGCTGAGCGAGCGCGGCGAAGCGCCGATGCGCCTGCTGGTCGCTGCACGGATCGGCACCACCCGCCTGATCGACAACATGGCGGTCGCGCCCCGATAAACGACCGCCTCCGGATGGTGATTTTGCCGAACGGAAATCTCACAGCAATAGTCATTTGCCCGCAGCGATTTCGGGCTTAAAGTCGTCGGGGGTTGGGAAGGCCGGGTAGCGTCGTGCGCGATGCAACAGGCGTCCGGTTCAACAGAGGGAAGTCATCATGAAGAAGATCGCCTGTGCGCTGACCGCGCTTGCCGTGATGGCCACGGCGCCTTCGGCATTCGCCGAAGACAAGTCGTCCGCCCGCAAGATTCAGGACAAGGGCACCCAGCAGATCCCGGTGTGCCGCAAGAACCTCGGCACCGTTGCCATCGTCGAGCCTGAGAACCAGTGGTGGCGCGAATTGAGCCTGGGCAGCCCCGAGGCGATCCTGCGCGTCTTCGTGCAGAAGTCCGGCTGCTTCACGATGGTCAATCGCGGCCGCTCGCTCCAGAACAGCGCGATGGAACGCGCCCTCGCCGAACAGGGTGAGCTTCAGAAGGGTTCGAACATCGGCAAGGGCCAGATCAAGGCAGCCGACTACTTCATCCAGCCGGACATCGTCTCGACCAACAACAATTCGGGCGGCGGCGGCATCGGCGGCGTGCTCGGCGGCGTCGGCGGCCTGTTCGGTCGCGGTGTCGGCGCGATCGCCGGCGGCCTCAACATCAAGAAGGGTGAGGCCAACGTCACGCTCTCCATCGTCAACGCGCGCACCACGGTCGAGGAAGCGCTGACCGAGGGCTATGCCCGCAAGTCGGACGTCAGCTTCGGCGGCGGCGGTGGCGGCTTCTTCGGCGGCACCTTCGGCGCGGCTGGTGGCGGTGGCTACCAGAACACCCAGATCGGCCAGATCATCGTGCTGGCCTATCTCGACGCCTATACCAAGCTGGTCACCCAGCTCGGCGGCCTGCCCGAGAATGCCTCGGCCGCAGCGCCGCAGGCCACCAACACCTCGGCCCGCTGATAGAACTGCAAGACTTCGCGGGATCGCCGTCCGGACAAGGTTCCGGCGGCGGTCCCGTGGGGTAGCGATCCTGTCATGAGCGGCCCCAAGACCCTCTACATCGAAGACGACACCCGCGCCGCCTCCCAGGTGCAGGAACTGGCGCAGCAGGCGGGCATCGCGCTCGTCTGGGCGGGCAGTGGCCAAGAAGGCCTGCGGCTGGCGGGCGTCGAGAACTTCGACGTCATCATCCTCGACCGCATGCTGCCCGATCTCGACGGGCTGACGATCCTCTCGCGCCTGCGCGAAAGCGGGATCGGCACGCCGGTGCTGATGCTTTCCGCGCTCGGCCGCACCAGCGACCGCGCCGAGGGCCTCGACGCCGGTGCCGACGACTACCTCGCCAAACCGTTCGAGGCGCCCGAACTGCTGGCCCGGCTGCGCGCGCTGCACCGCCGCGCCTCCGGCCGCGAGCATAGTGCGGTGATCCTGTTCGGCGCCTTCGAGTGCCATGTGAAGGCGCGCACCGCCTTCCGCAACAACCGCCACCTCGCGCTCAGCCCCAAGGAATTCGAGCTTTTCCGGTACTTCATGGAGAACGCCGGCGAAATCCTCACCCGCGAGATGCTGCTGCGCGACGTCTGGAAGATGAACTTCGATCCCCAGACCAACGTGGTGGACGTCAACATCGGCCGCCTGCGCCGCAAGCTGGAAGACGGCTTCGATTCGCCCGCGCTGGAAACGATCTGGGGGTCGGGCTACCGCCTGCTCGACGGGCGCTAGAGCCATGACGCGCCGCATCGAGATTCACAGGTCGATCTTCGCGCAGATCGTGGTTTCGGCGATCCTGATCGCGGCGCTCATCACATTCGGCCTCTGGCTGCTGACCGACGCGACGATCCAGCGCACCAACCGCCTCGCGCTGGAACACGCGGTGGACGTCGACCTGGCGGGCATGGTCGACATCTTCGCCAGCGGCGGCGCCGTGGAACTGTCCAACCGCATCAACGACCGCCTGGCGCTCCAGCCGCGCGACGCCAATCCGGCGCATTACCTGCTGGCCGATGCCCGGGGCGCACCGCTGGCGGGAGACCTCCGGACCTGGCCCGGCCTCCATGCGGGCGTTTCCGAGGCTGGCGAAGTCCTGCTTCCCAACGGGCACCGTGCGCTGGCGCGATCCACCCAGCTCGGACCCGACTTGCGCCTGCTGGTGGCCCACGAATATCGCGATCTCGGCCTGCTGCAGCGGCAGGTGGCGCTGACCTTCCTGGCAGGCGGGCTGCTCGCGATGAGCGCCGTGGCGCTGGCGGGGCTGCTCGCCGCCCGCCGCCTTGCCGGGCGTATCGGGCGCATCAACGCCGCCTTCCGCCATCCCGACGATGCTGCCCTCGCCCAGCTCGCCCGCGATTCGAAGGACCGTGACGAGATCGACGAACTGACCCGGCATTCCGGCGAAGCCCTTTCGCGCCTGCGCCGCCTTGCCAGCGCCCAGCGCGAAACCACCGACCAGGTGGCGCACGAGATGCGCACCCCGCTCATGCACCTCGACAACCGGCTGGTGAAGGCCCTGTCGGCAACGCCCGACGGCGAGACCGCCGCGCGCATCGTCGATGCCCGGCTGGAGATTCGCGGCATCATCCGCATGCTCGAATCGCTGCTCGACATCGCCGCCAGCCAGGCGCGTCGCGGCGACCGCCACGGCCTTGCGCCGGTGAACCTCAGCATGCTCGCCGAGCGGCTGGGCGAACTCTACGCCGACAGCGCGGAAGATTCCGGCCATACCTTCGAACTGGCGATCACCCCCGGCGTCATGATCGAGGGCGAGGAAATGCAGCTTACCCGGCTCATCACCAACCTGCTCGACAACGCCTTCAAGTTCGTCCAGCCCGGCGGCACCGTCCGGCTGGAACTGGAGAAAGGCCCCCGCCTGACCGTTAGCGACGACGGACCGGGCGTGCCCGAGGACGACCGCGAGACGATCTTCGACAAGTTCAGCCGCGGCGGCAATCAGGACAGTCAGAACGGTCTCAACGGCACAGGACAACAAGGTGCTGGACTGGGCCTTGCGCTCTGCCGGGCGATCGCCGAACGCCATCATCTTGAAATTGCACTCGCACCCTCCGAAAAGGGCGCCTGCTTCACGATCGTTCCGGAGTCGAAACCATGATCGCGGCCAAGACCGTTCTTTCTGCACTTTGCGGCGCGGCTCTTCTCGCGGCGGGCCCTGCCCTTTCGGCCGTGGATCAGGACAGCAGCCGCGACGAGCGCGTGGCCATGGCTCTCACCACCGCCGAGCAGGCGGCCCAAAAAGCCGGTTCCAGTACCGACCGCACCGCGCTGGCCGATGCCCTGCGCGTGATCGAGCGTTCCGGCGCGCGGCCGATGGAAGGCTGGACCGGCACCGATCCCGTTCCCGCCTGGCGCGCCCTGGTTCCCGGCGCGACCGGCGTGGCCCTGCGCGGCAGCCCGCTCGGCCCCGGCTACCGCTCCGGCCAGATCGGCGCGGGCCAGAGCGACAAGTTCCAGCAGGTCTTTCTCTCCGGCCGCAAGGCCAGCATCGCCCTCTCCACGGTCGGCGGCGAACCGCTGAGCCTGCGGGTCATCGATGCCGCCCAAAAGCCGGTCTGCGTAGCCGATGCCCAGCGCCGCGCCTGCCGCTGGGTGCCGATCTTCACCCAGCGCTACATGATCGAAGTGCGCAACGGCGGACAGAGCCAGGCGAACTACTTCCTCGTCGTGGACTGATCGCCTTCACGGAACCTGGGACAATTTCTCCCGATGACGGACGCGCTCTTTCCGGCTAAACGGTGAGGCGTGGGCACTCTCAGGCACTTTTTCCGGGCCCGTCCCGGCCTTGCGGCACTGCTGCTGGCCGCCGCCCTGTGCCTGAAAATCTTCGTGCCGACCGGTTACATGCCCTCCACTCAGGGCGGGTCCCTCATGGTGGAACTCTGCTCGGGCTCCGCACCCGCCGGTTCCAAGGTGCTCATCCAGATCGAGCGTAAAGGCGCGAGCGGCGGGCATGACGCGTCCACCGCCGACCATCCTTGCGCCTTCTCCTCGCACTCCGCCGCCGCACTCGATGCTGCCCTGCCGATGCTGCTGGTGGCGGCCCTGCTCTTCGTCTTCGTCGCGGCGATCCGTTATCGCCCGCTGACGCTGCGTGCACTGCGCGCCCAGGTTCGCCCACCGCTCAGAGGGCCGCCCCTCCCCACCTGACCCCGATGCCACGTCGCCGGTTCCAGGCCGGCGCCACGACAGACGACCGCGCGCATTGCCTTCCGGCGCTGCGTGCCGATCAGGTGAAATATCGAAATGTCCAGGTTCCTGCTCGCGCTCGGCGCGGCACCGCTCGCCCTGCTTCCGGCAGCGGCCAACGCCGAGGAGGCTGATACGGCCCCCGGTGATTCCATCCTCGTCGTCGGCCAGCGCAAGGCCCCGATCAGCCTCGACGCGCGCGGCGTCTCCGTCAGCCTCGGCGACGATCAGTTCGCGGGCGTCAATGCCCGCAACGTCGAGGACCTGATGAAGTACGCCCCCGACTTCTTCGTGCGGACCCGCTATGCGGGCGATTCCAACGGCGTCCCCGGCTTTCGCGGCACCCATTCCACCCAGAGCGCCCGCACGCTGGTCATGGTGGACGGGTTCACCGTCTCCAATTTCCTGGGCAATTCGTTTTCCTACTCGCCCAAGTGGGGCGTAGTCGGCCCGGGGGAGGTCGAACAGTTCGACGTGGTCTACGGCCCCTACTCCGCGCGCTACGCTGGCAATTCGATGGGCGGCGTGGTCAACATCACCACCCGCTCGCCGGAGAAGACCGAAGCCTTCGCCACCGTGCAGGGCATGAGCCAGCCTTACGACCAGTACGGCACCCACGACACCTATTGGGGCTATTCGGCCGAGGCGGGCATGGGATTCCGGCAGAAGGACGGCCCCTGGTCGCTCCGCCTCTCCGGCCGCCACTTCCGCAACGAAGGGCATCCGCAGATGTTCTACGGCCTCACCCCCAATACGGCGAGCGGCGGCACGGCGGTGAGCGGTGCGTTCGTCGATCCCGGGCAGCATATGGCGAATGCCCCCGGCACCGCCAGCAACCCGATCTTCGCGGCCCAGAGTCCCGCCACGATCACCCAGGACCAGGCCAAGCTGCGGCTCGGCTACGACGGCACCTCGGGCGTGACCGGCGAAGTGCTGCTGGCCTACTGGCACAATCTCGACAGCCAGACCGCGCCGGACTGCTACCTGCGTGACGCCGCGGGCAAGACCGTCTGCGACGGCCTCGTCTCGATCGACAGCCGGAACTACACCGCCGGCGGCGCCAACTGGTCGCGCACGATCCGCGACGAACTCTTGGGCGGGATGAAGCTCTCCGCCCCGCTTTCGGATGCCGTGACCGTCACCGCCGACCTTTCGACCTATCAAATCCTGCGCTCCGACGCCTTCACCTCGAAGGGCTACGACGCCGGAGCAACAGACGGCGCCGGAACCCTAGCGCGGCAGGGGCCGACCGCGTGGTACACCGGCAATCTCGCACTGACCGCCCGGCTCGGCGATGCCGAACTGGCGGGGGGAACGAGCGCCAATCTTTACCGCACCGACCTCACCACTTACACCCTGACGAACTGGCGCCGCGATCAGGGCCGCACCTTCTCCACCCGCACCTTCGGCAAGACCCGCAACCTCGCCGCCTGGGCCGAACTGCGGGTGCCGGTCGAGGCCGTGACCTTCACGCTGGGCGGCCGCTTCGAGGACTGGCGCGCCTTCGACGGCGGGCTCGGCCGCGTCGGCACCACCGGCCTTGCCGTCACCAACGGCTACGCCAGCCGCCACGCCAACGCCTTCCAGCCCAAGGCCGCGGCGGAATGGACCATCGATGCCGATACCCGGCTCCAGCTCAGCCTTGCCAAGGCCACGCGGTTTCCCACGGTGGGCGAACTGTTCCAGGGCAGCCTCGACGGCAATGGCCAGTTCGATCCGCAGAGCTTCGATCCGAACCTGAAGCCCGAACGCTCCACCGACGCCAACCTCGTGCTCGCCCGGCAATTCGGCAAAGTGAAGCTGACCGCTTCCGCGTTCTGGCAGCGCGTGCGCAACACGATCTTTTCGTTCACCGGATTCAACCAGAACGGCGTGACCACATCCACTTTCAAGAACATCGACCTGACGCGGCAATACGGCTTCGAACTGATCGCCGAGACCCGCGACGTCCTGATTCCCGGCCTCGATATCGATGCCAATGCCGCCTGGATCGATTCGGCCACCTTGCACAATGACAGCGCCCCCGCCGCCGAGGGCGTGCAGTTCCCGCGCATTCCGCGCTGGCGGCTCAACGGCAATCTCCGCTACCGCGTCAGCCCGCCAGTGCTGGTCTCGCTCGGGGTACGCTATGCCAGCCGACCGAATACCGACTTGTTCGGCCTCCAGCGCGGCGACACTTACGGCTATACTTCCGAACTCTTCGCGCTCGACGCCAGAGTAAGCTGGGAGGTAACCGACCAGCTCCGTCTCAGCGCGGGCGTGGACAATCTCACCAACGACAGGGCCTGGGTCTACCATCCCTACCCGCAGCGCAGCTTCCTGGTGGAAGCGGGGTGGAAACTGTGACGACGATCATCGCAAAGCCGCGCACCGAACGCTGGTATCGCGCCGTCTGGCGCTGGCATTTCTATGCCGGACTGTTCTGCCTGCCGTTCGTCCTGTGGCTGTCGGTGACCGGCGGGATCTACCTGTTCAAGCCGCAGATCGAGGGCCTGCTCTACGCCCCCTACCGCGATGTCGCGAGCGGCGCTGCGCCCCTGCTCGCCCCGAAGACGATCGCCGCACGCGCCGTCGCGGCGGTGCCGGGTTCGGTGCTCCACAAGTACGTCCTGCCCGAGGCACCGGGAGACAGCGTGCAAGTGCTGGTCGGCAAGGGCGCGGAGGACGTGCGGGTCTGGGTCCATCCGCAGACCGGGCAGGTACTCTATCAGGCCCCGGAGGAAGACCGGCTGATGCGCGTGGTGTTCCGGCTCCATGGCGAACTGCTCGCGGGAGATCGCGGCTCTGCGCTGGTGGAAGCGGCGGCATGCTGGACGATCGTCATGCTGCTCACCGGACTGTTCCTCTGGTGGCCGCGCCGAAGTGGAGGAAAGCTGGCAGGCGTGCTCTATCCGCGCCTGCACCGGGGCCGCGCGCTGTTCTGGCGGGATATCCATGCCGTGACCGGGCTGTGGATCTCGCTGGGCGCGTTGTTCCTGATCCTGTCCGGACTGCCCTGGGCCAAGGCATGGGGAGACTATTTTCGCGAGGTCCGCGCCGTCACCGGCACGCTGGAGGGCAGGCAGGACTGGTCCGCCGGTTCTCTCAGCGATTCCCGTGACCGGGCCATGGCCGATGCGGCCATGCGGGCGATGATGTCGGAGCATGCCGATCATGGCGGCGCCATGGCGGCGATGCACATGCCGCCTCCTCCCTCCGCCCCGGATGCCGCACTCGATGCCGTGATCGCCCGCGCGGAAAGCCTGCGCTTCGCCGCTCCGGTGGAAGTGAGCCCACCGACGGCGACGGGCGCGCCCTGGCAGGTCCGCAGTCAGGCCGAGAACCGGCCCGCGCGCGACAATGCCGAAATCTCCGGCGAAGGCCGCCTCATCGGCATCCAGCGCTTCGCCCAGCGCCACTGGATCGACCGCACGGTCGGCTACGGCGTCGCCATCCACGAAGGGGCATGGTGGGGGCTGGCCAACCAGCTTGCCAACCTTGCGGTGTTGCTTGGCCTGGTGACCCTATGTCTGTCGAGCGTGGTGTTATGGTGGCGAAGGCGCCCCCAAAACATGCTTGGTGCGCCTGCCGCCTTCGCACCGCTCAGGCATAGTTGGCTGCTTGTCGCCCTCGTCGTCGCACTGGCGCTGGCGATGCCGCTGTTCGGGCTTTCGCTGGCTCTGGCGGTCGTGGTGGAGTGGAGCCTGAAGCGGCTGGCCCCGCGTTGCGGCGCATGGATGGGCTGGCGCGCGACACGCACCGCGGACTGATCCACTTCGCTCCGGCGAATATTTGAACACACGTTCAGATCAAGCCTTCTGATCGCGGTCGTTTGGGTCTAGCCCGGTGAGGAAACGCGCCGGGCCAAGGGCCTAGAATGGCGCCGCAACGGGAGAATGCGTGTGTCCTACAAGGTTGCCATCGTCACCGGCGCCGCCGCCGGCATCGGCGCGGCCTGTTCCAGGCGGTTGGCGAGACAGGGCGTGGCGGTGGCCGTGCTCGACCTCGATGCCGAGCGCTGCGCGGATACTGTCGCCGCCATCCGCGAGGCAGGCGGCACCGCGCTCGCCGTCGGCGCCGACGTGTCCGACCGGGCCTCGGTGAAAGCCGCCGTCGAGGAGGTTCGCGAGACGCTGGGACCGGTCTCGATCCTGGTGAACAATGCCGGCGTCACCGATTTCACCCCCTTCGAGGACCTCACCGACGAGCGCTGGGATTTCATCTACGCGGTCAACGTGCGCGGCCTTTTCATCATGACGCAGGAATGCCTTCCGGACATGAAGGCCGCTAGCTGGGGCCGGATCGTCAACATCTCGTCCTCCAGCGCACAGACTGGGGCGACGAACATGATCCCCTATTCCTCCTCGAAAGGCGCGGTGGTAACGATGACCCGCTCCATGGCGCAGGAATTCGGGCCTTACGGGATTACCGTCAACAATATCCCGCCGGGCTCGGTGATGGGCACGATCATGTCGGAAGCGAACCGCGACCGCTTCCAGATCCCCACCGAAGTCCTGCTCCAGTCCGTGCCCGTGCGCCGTCTGGGCGAGCCGGACGACATCGCCAATGCCTGCGCCTGGCTGTGTCACGAGGATTCTGGCTACGTCACCGGCCAGACGATCGGCGTCAACGGCGGGCGCGTGGTGACCTGACCCAGCACCGTTTGAAAAGGCCAAAAATGAAGGGCCGGCGGTTCGCACCGCCGGCCCTTCGTTCCACATGGGGGTGGAATTCTAACCTAAATCAGGCGCCTGGGATCAGGCTTCGACCTTCTTGCCTTCGGCCTGGTAGCGCTCGATCGCCTCGATGACGATCTGGCGGGCTTCCTCGGCGCCGCCCCAGGTGCCGACGCGCACCCACTTCTCGGCCTCAAGGTCCTTGTAGTGCGTGAAGAAGTGCTCGATCTGGCTGAACACGATCCCCGGAAGATCTTCCTTTTCCTGCACGTCCGAATAGTACGGGAAAGTCTTGTCGTCGGGCACGCAGACGAGCTTCTCGTCGCCGCCGTGCTCGTCTTCCAGGTTCAGCACCGCGATCGGGCGAACGCGCACGACCGCGCCGGGCACGAAGGGCGAGCGCGCGACGACCAGGGCGTCGAGCGGATCGCCGTCGGGCGAAAGCGTGTGCGGCACGAAACCGTAATTCGCGGGGTAGCGCATCGGCGTGTGCAGGATGCGGTCGACGAACAGCGCGCCGGAGTCCTTGTCGAACTCGTACTTCACGGGCTCACCACCGACGGGAACCTCGATGATGACGTTCAGGCTCTCCGGCGGGTTCTTGCCGACAGGAATCATGTCGATGCGCATGTTGGTCCTTACATTACTGGCACGGAACTATCGTGCCGGTTCATCTTTGACCGGGGGGCTTAGCCTTGCAAGTTATGCATCGCAACTGCCTTGTCGGGGTAGATGTCCCTCGTTTGCGACACATTCGCCGCTGCGATCGACGAAATACAAAGAAACCAAAGGAAAAAGCCCGAAAGCGGATCGATATCCACCTCCGGGCCATCCATCGTCCCTCAAGGGACAGTCAATTCCGCCAGAGCGGCGGCGCTTATCGGCTGCGCGGCGCCAGCAGGCGATCCAGCCCGTTGATCTTGCCCGGCGTGGTGCTTTCCAGCCAGGGCCAGCGCAAGCCGCCGTGATAGTCGAGCGCCACGGTGTTGAAGGCCTCGCCGCGCTTCACCAGCAGCGAGATCGGCGTCTTCGCGGTTTTCGCCGCAGTGATCGCGTCCTTGATGACTTCGCCGCTATAGGCCGTGCCGTTCACCGCCACGACCTTCACGCCGCTGACGAGACCGGCATTGTAGCCGAGGCCGTCGAACACGGCGGCCGTCACCGAGCCGTCGTTGTCCAGCGTCACGCCCAGCGAATAGGTAAGGTCGAGCGACTTGCGCGAATCCGAGACGCCCTTCTCATAGCCGTTCTGCGTGTCCTTCCAGACCAGCTTGTAGCCGGCCATCTCGACGCCCTTGGTCGGCGCGGGCTGGTTGGTGTCGTAGATGCGGGTCTTGAGGAACGTCGCCCAGTCATAGGGATAGACGCCGTTCAGCACTTTCGCGACTTCGTCGAAGTCGTACGTCAGCTCGCCCCAGTCGCCGTCGCGAACGCCGAAGAAGGCCTTGGCGAAATCGTCGAGACCCTTCTTGCCGCCGGTGCCCTGGCGGATGATCTGGTCCGCTTCGAGCCAGGTCAGCGCGCCTTCGACATAGTAGTCCTCGGTGCGGGTGACCGACGTGTAGGGGAGCGGGCGGCGCATGTTGAGCGCAGGCGCAAAGGTGGTGTCCTCCACCGAACGCCAGCCACGGCCCGGCGTCGCTTCCGAATAGCGCGCGACGGCGCCGGCCAGCGTGTCGAGAATCGTCTGCTTGGTCTGTACGCCCGAACGCGCCGCCAGGATATAGCCCCAGAACTGGGTCTGGCCCTCGTAGACCCAGAGCAGCGTGTTCTGCATCGGCTGCTGGTAGTCCGGCGTCCAGAGATCGGCCGGGCGGCGGTACTTGCCGTTCCAGCTATGGACGAATTCGTGCGGGATCACATTGCGATCCCAGTCCATCTTGTCCCACTCGGTCCAGGTCTTGGGTTCCATCTGGTTCTCGCTCGAACGGTGGTGTTCGAGACCGATGCCGCCCATGCGGTCGGTCAGCGCCAGCAAGAAGTCGTAGTGGTTGAAGTGGCGCGCGCCGAACGTCAGCAGCGCTTCCGACACCAGGTTGCGATAGGTCTTCATGTTCTCGGGCTTGATGCCGAGCAGCTTGGCCTCGTCCGCGACCACGTCCATGCTGACGCCCTGGCCGAGGTCCCAGCGCTGGGCGTACTTGCCCGCGAAGATCGGCTCGTCGACCAGGCGCTCGTAGTCGGTCGGCGTCCAGGTCACGGTGTCGCCCTGTTGGGTCTTGCCGTCGAGCGAAGTGTAGACGGTCCAGCCGGTCGGGAACTTGACGGTCGGCTTCACCGTGATGCCGCGCGTGTAGTAGCCCGAGGGGTAGAGGCTCATCTTCTCCCACTGGAGGTTGAGCATTTCCTGCGTCATCGTGACGCGGCCTTCCTTGGTCTGCACCGGCGAAGTGTGGATGAACTTCGCGGTAACGACCTGGGTTCCGGCGGGAAGGTCGAGGTGGAAGGCGTTCACCGCCACGGTGTCGCGCTGCCACTTGATCTCCTTGCCGTCGGCGAAGAAGTGGATCTGCGCGAGCAGCGCCGCCGGGCCGGTGGGCGAGTGGTTGCCGGGCAGCCAGCTCGGCTGGACGAGGATCAGCTTGTCGGTTCCGGCCGCGACCGGGAACTGCTGGGTAACCCGGTAGACCCCGTGGACGACGTCGCTCGCATCGATGTCGAGCGCGATGGTGCCGGGATAGGCCTTGTCCTGCGCGGCGGGCAGCGGCGCGGGCAGCGCGGGGGCCGTGGGACGGCTCCGCTGGGCGGAATCCTGCGCGAGAGCGGGGGTTGAAACCGAAAGGAGGGCGAGGAGCGTGACGACCGCGTTACGATATTTCATGTCGCCAGTCTTTGCGGCTGTTGCCGGTTTTGGCAACCATCCAATTCGTTCCGGCGCTCGGGGACCACGCGTCGCCGCGCGTCCCGGCGCTTCCCCGGATTTTCATCCCTCCGGCCCCGCGCCCGGTCCACAGCCACTTTCCCCGCCGCCGCAATCGGGCTAAGCGCGCGCGTTATGAGCACCACACCACAGGCCATTCGCGGAACCCAGGACATCTTCGGCAAAGACGCCGAGGCTTTCGCCCATGTCGTCGAGACCTTCGAGCGCGTCCGCAAGCTCTACCGTTTCCGCCGCGTGGAAATGCCGGTCTTCGAGAAGACCGAAGTGTTCTCGCGCTCGATCGGCGAGACGACCGACGTGGTCTCCAAGGAAATGTACTCATTCGAGGATCGCGGCGGCGAATCGCTGACCCTGCGCCCCGAATTCACCGCCGGCCTTGCCCGCGCCTACCTTACCGACGGCTGGAAGCAGTTCGCCCCGCTCAAGGTCGCGACGCACGGCCCGCTGTTCCGCTACGAGCGCCCGCAGAAGGGCCGCTATCGCCAGTTCCACCAGATCGACGCCGAGCTGATCGGCTCGCCCGAACCGATCGCCGACGTTGAACTGCTGGTCATGGCCGACCAGCTGCTGAAGGAACTGGGCATTGCGGACGGCGTGACGCTCCAGCTCAACACGCTGGGCGATGCCGAAAGCCGCGATGCCTGGCGCGCCGCGCTGATCGAATACTTCCGCGCCCACAAGGGCGAGCTTTCGGAAGATTCGCAGGACCGCCTGGAGCGCAACCCGCTGCGCATCCTCGATTCCAAGGACCCGCGCGACAAGGTCTTCGTCGGCGATGCCCCGAAGATCGACGAATTCCTCTCGGTCGAGGCGCAGGACTTCTTCGCGGCGGTGACGGCGGGCCTCGATGCCGCCGGTGTCGCCTACGAACGTGCGCCCTCGCTGGTGCGCGGACTGGACTACTATCGCCACACCGCCTTCGAATTCGTCACTACCCGCCTCGGCGCGCAGGGCACCGTGCTCGGCGGCGGCCGCTATGATGGGCTGATGGAAAGCCTCGGTGGCCCCGCCACTCCGGCCGTGGGCTGGGCTGCGGGGATCGAGCGTCTGTCGATGCTCGTCGCCGATGCTGGTACGCTCGCCGAAGAACCGCTGACCGTGGTTCTCGCGGTCGAGGACGATGCCGCGCTGGCCTATGCCCAGAAGGTCATCACCGCGCTGCGCTTCCAGGGCCTCGATGCCGAGATGGTCGCCACCGGCAGCGCCCGCAAGCGCTTCGACAAGGCCGTGAAGATGGGCGCCAAGGTGCTCGTCTCGTTCGGCACCAAGGACGGCGCGCCCGCAGCAAACCTGCGCGCGGCCGAACCGACCGCCGAATACCTCGCGGTCGAACAGGTTCTCCAGTCGGTCCATCCGTGAGCATCTCCGGCACTCGCCTTGCACAGATCGCCGCGCGTTTCTCCGAGCTTGAGGCGCGCCTGGCCTCGGGCACGCTGGAAGGCGACGCCTTCGTCACCGCCAGCCGCGACTATGCGGAACTGGAGCCGGTAGCGCGCGTCGCCGCCGAAGTCGTGTCGATGCGCGGCGAACTGGAATCGCTCCAGACGCTCGAAGATCCGGACCCCGACATGCGCGCGCTGGCCGAGGAGGAAGTGCTTCGCCTCAAGGCCGAACTGCCCGAGGCGGAACGCCAGCTCGCGATCGCCATGCTGCCGCGCGATGCGGCGGACGTGCGCCCGGCCATGCTGGAAATCCGCGCCGGAACCGGCGGTGACGAAGCCGCCCTGTTCGCCGCCGATCTCTATCGCATGTACGAGCGCTATGCCGCCGAACAGGGCTGGCGGGTCGAGATGATCTCCGTCAACGCCAACGACCTCGGCGGCTTCAAGGAAGTCGTCGCCAACGTGAACGGCGCGGGCGTCTTCGCCAAGCTCAAGTTCGAAAGCGGCGTCCACCGCGTGCAGCGCGTGCCGGTCACCGAATCAGGCGGGCGCATCCACACGTCGGCGGCGACCGTCGCGGTGCTGCCGGAACCGAGCGAAGTCGATGTGCAGATCGAGGACAAGGACCTCAAGATCGACATCTTCCGCGCCTCGGGCGCGGGCGGCCAGCACGTCAACACCACCGATTCGGCGGTGCGCATCACCCACTTGCCAAGCAACCTCGTTGTGATCTGCCAGGACGAGCGCAGCCAGCACAAGAACAAGGCCAAGGCCATGCAGGTCCTGCGCGCCCGTCTCTACGAGAAGATGCGCGAAGAGGCCCACGGTGCCGAGGCCGAGGCCCGCAAGGCCATGGTCGGCTCGGGCGACCGCTCGGAGCGCATCCGCACCTACAATTTCCCGCAAGGCCGCGTGACCGACCACCGCATCAACCTGACCCTGCACCGCCTGCCCGAGATTCTCGAAGGCCCGGGCCTTGCCGAGATGGTCGACGCGCTGCTCGCCGAGGACGAGGCCAAGCGCCTCGCCGCGATGGATGCCTGACCGGACGGTCGGAGAGGCGATCCGCGCGGCGGCGGAGCACCTTTCCGCGACCAGCGACACCGCAAGACTCGATGCCGAAGTGCTGATGGCCCATGCGCTCGGCTGCTCGCGCTCCTCGCTGCTGCTTTCGCGCATGCGCGACGCCGCGCCGGACGGCTTCACGCCGCTGGTCGAGCGCCGCGCCGCGCATGAACCCGTCGCCTATATCACCGGCCATCAGGAATTCTTCGGAATGCCTTTCGCGGTCGGCCCCGATGTCCTGATCCCGCGCGGCGATTCCGAAGTGCTTGTGGAAGCCGCGCTCGCGGCCCGCCCCAATGCCCGCACCGTGCTCGATTGCGGCACCGGCTCCGGCGCCCTGCTGCTGGCGGTACTGGCCAACCTGCCCGAGGCGACCGGCGTGGGCATCGACAGTTCACCGGGCGCTTTGACGGTCGCGGCGGGCAATGCCGAAGCACTGGGCCTTGCAAACCGTGCCCGTATGGCGGCAGCCGACTGGCACCTCCCCGGCTGGGCCGAAACGCTGGGCGGCCCGTTCGACCTGATTCTGGCCAACCCCCCTTACGTAGAAACCACATTGACGCTCGACCGCTCGGTGGCCGGTTACGAGCCCGCCAGCGCGCTCTATTCGGGCGAACTGGGGCTCGACGATTACCGCGTCCTGATACCGCAATTGCCGGACCTGCTGGCTCCCAGCGGCGTCGCGCTGGTGGAGATCGGCCATGAACAGGCCGAAGCCGTCGCGGCGATCGGCGTGAAATCCGGGCTTTGCAGCCGCCTGCACCACGACCTCGGAAATCGACCGCGCGTGCTGGAGTTTTCAACAGCCGCGTAAGTTTTCACTTGGAATTCCGACCCGGAATGCCTAAGAATACCAGTGAACCGGCACATGGATGGAATTTCCCATGTGGGCGGCTCGCCTCCAACCTTAGCAGATCGTCGCGGCCTTTAGCGCCTCGGCACGGCAAACGGTGGAGTTCACGGCACTCGGGGGCGATCCGTGATCATGTGACGTGTGGCAGATCGGCCCGACGGGAACAGGCCGATGCCCTGGGTTTTGAGGAAATAATCCTTGAATAATAATCGTGGTAATAACCGTCGGCGTGGTCGCGGTAACAATCGCCAGCAGGGCGGTCAGCAAATCAACCGGATCGACAGCAGGGCTCGTGGCAATGCGCCGCAGATGCTGGAGAAGTACAAGAAGCTGGCCCATGATGCGCACTTGAATGGTGATCGCGTGCAGGAGGAATATTACCTCCAGTTCGCCGATCATTACTTCCGCGTCATTGCCGACCAGAAGCAGCGTCAGGAAGAATCGCGCCAGCCGCGCCGTGACGATCGTTCGCCCGAATATGGCGACGACTACACGGCCGACGACTACGGCGACTACGATTCGCCCGTCCCGGAGCGTCAGGAACGCCCCGAGCGGCAAGAACGTCAGGAACGTCCTGAGCGCCAGGAACGCAATTACGACCGTCAGGATCGGCAGGAACAGCGCCAGGAGCGTCAACCGCGCCGTGAGGATTCTCCCCGTCGCGAAGACTCGCGCCGTGAAGACGCACGACGCGAAGACTTCCGCCGCGAAGAGCGCGCACCGCGCGTCGAAGCTGTCGAGGAAGAAACCGCCGTCGCCGCTCCCGGCAACGAAGCACCGGCCGAAGGCGAGACGACCGTCTACGAGCCTGCGGAAAATCCCTTCGTCCGTGACAACCGCGCCTCGCGCGGATTGAAGCAGCGCAAGCCGCGCCGCCGCCGCGACGAGGAAGAGGGCGAGAACGCCGACGGCGAGGCTCCGGCCGCAGAAGCCGAACCGGCTGCCAACCTCGATCCGGCCACGCTGCCCCCGGCGATCGCCGCCGCCCCGGCCAAGCGGGCACCCCGCGCCGCCAAGGCCGCTGCCGAGAAGGCTGCTGAAAAGCCGGCTGAACAGGCCGTTGGGGAAGCCGAGGCGACCGAGGAAAAGCCGCGTCGCCGCCGCACCCGCAAGGCTGCCGCCGATGAAAGCGGCGAGAGCCCGCTGGAAACGGTCAACTCCTAAGATGGCACCGGGGTTCGCCAGAACCTCAGGGCATCCCGAATAAAAACGACCCACGTCTCGCCGCAAGGCAGGGCGTGGGTCGTTTTCATTGAAAAGCCGACCGCTTTCCAACACCCAAAACGCGACGGCGACGAACTTCGCTTGCCTCCCCCCGCCTTGCCCCTCCATAGCGGCGCTATTGATCCCCTTCGGCACGAGGCCCGGCCCCTGAAACCCGCACTGGACTTTCTCGAACGCCGCCCGCGCCTTGCGGCCGGTCTCGCCGCGATTCTCGCAGGCGCCGCGGCGGCCTGCGGTTTCCAGCCGCTGGCGTTCTGGCCGCTCACCCTGCTCGGCGTGGCGGTGCTGGCCGAACTCGTGGTGCGTGCCCCCGGTTGGCGTCGCGCCTTCCTGATCGGCTGGTGCTTCGGCCTCGGGCACTTCACGCTCGGCAACAACTGGATCGCCACCGCCTTCACCTATCAGGCCTCGATGCCCGCGTGGCTGGGCATGATTGCAGTGTTCCTGCTCTCGCTCTACCTCGCGATCTATACCGGCCTCGCCGCGCTGGGCGGCTGGCTCGTGCTGCGGCTCGATGGGTCCGGAAAACGCTCGGGACCGGGCGCCTTCCTCCTCCTCGCCCTCGCCTTCGCACCGGCCTGGATCGTCAGCGAATGGCTGCGCGCCTGGGTCTTCACCGGCTTTGCCTGGAACCCGCTCGGCATCGCCCTGCTCGGCGGATATCAGAGCCGGGGTCTCGCCATGGCCGTGCCCTGGATCGGGACTTACGGCCTTTCCGGACTGCTGGTCCTGATCGCCTGCCTCCCTGGCCTGTTCTGGCGCCTGTCCCGCGCTTCCGCCGGTTTCGCACGCTGGATCTGGCCGCTGCCTGCCCTCGCCGCCTTCGCCGCCCTCGCCGCGCTGATGATCCTGCCCGACCGCTGGGCCGCCCGCAGCGAAGGCGCGGTTCGCTACACTCTGGTCCAGCCCGACATCCGGCAGGAATTTATCGACGACCCGCGCTATTACGAAGGCAACTTCGTCAAGCTGGCCAAGCTGTCCCTCCCCCGCTCGCCGGGAGAGACCCGCGTGGTGTTCTGGCCGGAATCGGGGCTGGGCGACTATATCCGCGACGGCTATCCGCCGTTCCTCTACCGAATGTACACGTATGCGGGCGATCCGGTGCTCGCCCGCGAGCGCATCGGCCGGGTGATCGGCCCCTATGCCGTGCTGATGACCGGCGCGGTCGACCTTGTGCTCAAGGATGAAGAGGGAATCGCCGCGCGCAATTCGGTCTCGATGATCGACGGCGATGGCAATCTCCTCGCCAGCTATTCCAAGGCGCATCTCGTGCCTTACGGCGAATATCTCGCGCTGCGCTGGCTGCTCGAACCGCTCGGCGCCACCCGTCTCGTGCCCGGCGCGATGGACTTCTGGCCCGGCCCCGGCCCGCGCAGCTTCGACATGGGCCGCTGGGGCAAGGTCGGCGTGCAGATCTGCTACGAGATCATCTTCAGCGGGCAGGTCGTCGATCCGCGCGTGCGGCCGGACTACATCTTCAATCCCTCCAACGACGGCTGGTTCGGACGATGGGGCCCCCCGCAGCATCTGGCCCAGGCACGGCTGCGCGCGATCGAGGAAGGCCTTCCCGTCATGCGCTCCACCACCACCGGGATCAGCGCGGTGATCGACGCCGACGGACTGGTGCGCGCCCATGTGCCCTGGCACCAGTCTGGAAGGCTCGACGGGCGCATCCCCCCGCCCCGCGAAGCCACGCCTTTCGCAATTTTCGGAAACCTGCTGCCGCTGGCACTTGCCGTGGCTTTCTGGATTGTTGCGCTTTCCGTTATTGCGCTCCGCCGTCGCGGTCGCTAGACCCTTACCCACATAAAGATTTCTTTATATGTGGTGTCACGATGCGAAATGACTATGTCTTCACCTCCGAGAGCGTCTCGGAAGGCCATCCCGACAAGGTTTCGGACCAGATTTCCGACGCCATCGTCGACCTCTTCCTCTCGAAGGACCCGGAAGCCCGCGTCGCCTGCGAGACCCTGACCACCACCCAGCGCGTCGTTCTCGCGGGCGAAGTGCGCGGCAAGGGCATGATCGACAAGGACGGTCACTGGGAAGACGGCGCGCAGGAGGAAATCCAGCACATCGTCCGTGAGACCGTGAAGCGCATAGGCTACGAACAGGCCGGCTTCCACTGGCAGGACCTGCTGTTCGAGAACCACCTGCACCCGCAGAGCGCCGACATCGCGCAAGGCGTGGACTCGGCCGGCAACAAGGACGAAGGCGCTGGCGACCAGGGCATCATGTTCGGTTTCGCCTGCGACGAGACGCCGGACCTCATGCCGGCCACGCTCGACTACAGCCACAAGATCCTCGAACGCCTCGCCGCCGACCGTCATTCGGGCGCGGCGCCGTTCCTGGAGCCCGACGCCAAGAGCCAGGTGACCCTGCGCTTCAAGGACGGCGTGCCGGTGGAGGCGACCGCCGTGGTCGTCTCGACCCAGCACAAGGCCGGTTACCACGAAGGTGCCCAGGACGCGGAACTCAAGGCCTATGTGAAGAAGGCCGTGGGCGAGATCCTGCCCGCCGGCTTCGTCACCGAAAACACCAAGTTCCACATCAATCCGACCGGCAAGTTCGAAATCGGCGGCCCTGACGGCGATGCCGGTCTCACCGGCCGCAAGATCATCGTCGACACCTACGGCGGCGCGGCTCCGCACGGCGGCGGTGCGTTCTCCGGCAAGGACCCGACCAAGGTCGACCGTTCGGCGGCCTACGTCACCCGCTACCTCGCCAAGAACGTCGTCGCGGCCGGTCTCGCCAAGCGCTGCACGATCCAGATCGCCTATGCGATCGGCGTGTCGGAGCCGCTTTCGCTCTACGTCGACACCCACGGCACCGGCACCGCCAGCGATGCCGCGCTCGAAGTGGCCATCACCAAGGTCGCGGCCGATGCGCTCGGCGGCCTGACCCCGCGCGGCATCCGCACCGGTCTCGGCCTCAACAAGCCGATCTACGGTCCGACCGCCGCTTACGGCCACTTCGGCCGCAAGCCGGAAGGCGACCTGTTCCCCTGGGAACGCACCGACCTTGCCGATACCCTGAAGGCAGCTCTCGCCTGATCCTCGGGTTCGGCAGAAGGCCTTGAAGCGGGCCGGGTTTCCCCAGCGGAAGCCCGGCCCGTTTTCGTTTCGGCTTTTCACGTGAGGACGCCGATCGGGGCGCGAATTGAGACGGGCAGCATCGACAGGGAACCGTCCGGCCCGTAACTGCATCAGCCCATTCTCCAAGGCAGACCCATGGCATACCAGACCCTGATTTCCGTGCCCCAGCTTCACGACCTTCTCGCCGCCGGAGAGGACGTCCTGATCCTCGACTGCGACTTCGAACTGGGCGCGCCGGACAAGGGACGCGAAGCCTACCGTGCCGGACACCTGCCGGCCGCACGCTATGCCCATCTGGACGAGGATCTCGCCGGGCCGCCGGACGGGACCAATGGCCGCCATCCGCTTCCCGCCCAGGTCGCCTTCGCCGCCTGGCTGCGCGCGCAGGGGCTGAAGCGCGGGCAGCAGGTCGTCGCCTGCGATTCCAGTGGCGGGGCCTGGGCGGCGCGCGCCTGGTGGCTGCTGCGCTGGGTCGGGCACGCCGAGGTCGCCGTTCTCGACGGCGGCAAGCAGGCCTGGGCGCAGGCAGGCCTGCCGATGGAGACCGGCGATCCCTCGCCCACCGCTCCCGGCGACTTCACTGCCGGTGAGACGCTCGTGCCCGCGCCGGTCAATGCCCGGCAGGTTCTCGCCAATATCGACAGCCGCGAAGCGCAAGTGCTGGACGCCCGCGACCCTTCGCGCTTCCGCGGCGATCCAAATCCCATCGACCCAGTGGCGGGCCATGTCCCCGGCGCCCGCAACCGCTTCTTCCGCGACAATCTCGGCCCGGACGGCCGCTTCCGCTCTGCCCCCGAACTTGCCGCGGACTTTACCGCCCTGCTCGGGGAAAGTCCCGCCGTGCTCTCCTGCGGCTCGGGCGTGACGGCCTGCCACAATGCCCTGGCCATGGCGGTCGCGGGCCTGCCCCAGCCGCGCCTCTATCCCGGATCGTGGAGCGAATGGATCGCAGATCCCGCCCGCCCGGTCGCCACCGGCGAGGGCTGAGAGTAAGACTCCGGGGCCTGCTGATCGGCCATACCCGATAAAGAGACGCTTGATCCGGAAGAACAATTCGGTACTTGCCCCGCGCGCGGATTCCTGCGCTTGAATATCGGGTAGCCGGACTCGACGCGGGATTCGCCCATGACGTCGATGCCCGGCCGGGGGCACAGATGAAGATGCGGCTTTGGGCCTGTCTGGCGGCAGGACTCGTGGCAGGATTCGGGCCGAAGCCTGGTACGGCTGCGCAGGCGGCAGGCCTCCCCGCACCTGCCTCTCCGGCACATGAAATCCGGTCCCTTGCAGACTACGACACCTCCGGCGACCCCAAGGCCGCGCTGACCCGGATCGATGCCGCGCTGGCCCGCGCGCGCAAATCCGGCAAAGTCGATCCGCTCGACATGCTCCTGGCCGAAGCCACGCGCGGCGAGGCGCTGTTCTGGCTGGGCCGCTACGAAGAGGCGCTCGCCGCCTTCCGCAAGTTCGATGCGGACATGACCGCGCGAAACGAGCCGATGACGCCTCGCCGCGCCGATATCGTCAACAACATCGGTTCCGCCCTCTCCAGCCTCGGCAGGCTGAACGAGGCGCGTGAATACAAGCTGCGCGCCCTCGATCTCAGCGAGACCATCGCCGGAAAGGACAGCAGCGAATATGCCGCCGCGCTCTACGGCCTCGCGCTGATCGACTACCGGCGTGGATTGCCGCTGGAAGCCATCCCCCGCATCCGCCAGGCAGTCGGAATCGCCCGCGCCGCCGCAACCCGTACCGGCCGGAACGTCGAATCGCCGGTCGTCTACGGCATCACGCTCAGCACCCTCCAGATTCAAGCCGGCGATTCGACCTCTGCCGTGGAGGCCGCCCGCGCCGCCGCGACCTGGGCCGACGCGCACCTGGGCCAGGACCACCGCCTGACCCTGGCCGCGCTCAATGCCCTGGGCGCGGCGCTCAACGACGCCGGGCTCTATGCGCAGGCCACGCCGATCCTGCGCCGCGCGCTGGACCTCCGCATGGCCCGGAGCAACCCCGACGAACGCGACCTCGGCTATTCGCTCAACGCCGTCGCCTATGCGCTCGACCTGGCGGGATTCTCGGAGGAGGCGCTGGCCTTCTACGAACGGTCCGCGAAGATCTTCGAGGCCCTGCCGCCCTCGGCCCAGCCGATGTCCGGCGCCAACGTGTTCGGCCAGATCGCCCGCATCGTCCGCGACGATGGGCAGACCGACCGCGCCCTCGCGCTCTACCGCAAGGCGCTCGCGATGGCCCGGCGCATCGCCTCCTCGCCCGACGATCCCGAAGTGCTGCGCGCCGAACTCAGCCTCGCCAAGATGCTCATCAGCACCGGGGACATCGACGCCGCGCAGGCCCTGCTCGATCATGTGAACGCAGCCTATGCCCGCCGCGCCCTGCCGACCAACCTCGACCGCGTTGCCGGACTGGCCCTGCGTGCCGCGATCGACGCGCGGCGGAGCGATCCCGCCGCCGCGCTGGCATCGCTGAAACCGACGATGACGGGACTGCGCGACCATCTGCTGGACCGCACCACGGCCGCCACCGGCACTATCCGCCTGCGCGACCAGGCCGCCGCGACATTCGTCCTAGAAGCCCGGATCGCGATTTCCGCCGGAGATGGGGAAACCGCCTTCGACGCCCTGCAAATGGCGGGCATGGGCGATCTCCAGACCGCCTTCACCTCGGTTGACGCCATCCGCGACCGCTACGGTCCGGAGGCCGACGAAGCGATCCGCACCTATCTCTCCGCCGCCGCCGAACTGCGCGAACTGCGCAAGCGACAGGACCGCGAAGTCGGTCTCGATCACAGCGAAACCGCCTCGGAAAGCGGAACGACACAAGCCATCACCGCCGCCGAACAGCAATTGCGCGCGCTGGACGATCGGATCGGCAAGCTGGTCCCCGGCTACGCCTCGCTAACCTCCTTCGAACCGTCCACGCTCGCCGCCGCGCAGGCAAGGCTCGGGCGCGGGCAGGCGCTGGTACTCTATGGACAGGATGCCGACGGCCTCGTGGTCATGGCCGTCACCCGCGACAAAGTGGTGGCCTCCGAAACGCCGATAGCCTCACGCCGCTTCTCCGATCTCCAGCGCAAACTGCGCGCCTCGATAGAGAACGGGGTACTCACCGACGGCACCGCCGCCTTCGACCGCCGGACCGCCTGGCGCCTCTATCAACTGCTGTTTCCCGCACCAATCGCCCAAGCTCTGCGCGGAAGCCGCGACCTTGCGATCCTGACGTCCGGAATGCTCGCCTCGCTGCCCTTCGGCACACTGGTGACGGCGCCGCCGGAAGGTGACGACGCCGATCCGCAGGCCCTGCGCGACACCGCCTGGCTGGTGCGCCGCCATGCGGTGAGCACGCTGGTCAGTGCCGCCTCGCTTGCCGAAGGGGGAAGGCACCGCAGCCGTCCCCACGGGTTTGCCGGGATCGGCGCGCCGATCCTGTCAGCGCCCGCCCTCGCGGAAAACCTCTCGGGCACGCTTCCGGCAGTCGATCCGGCTCAACTGCCTCCGCTGCCCGGTGCCGAGCGGGAATTGCAGGCCATGGCGAGGAACGTGCCCGGCGAGCGGCACCTCTACATGGGCGCGCAGGCTACCGAAGCCGCGGTGAAGGCCGCACCGCTTTCGAGGGCCGGGGTCATCGCCTTCGCCACCCACGGCCTCGTCGGCGGCGCCTATCGCAACCTCGTCGAGCCTGCGCTGGTGCTGACGCCGCCCGCCGACGCGACCGACAGCGAGGACGGCCTGCTCACCGCCTCCGAAGTGGCGCAACTCAAGCTCGATGCCGACTGGGTAATCCTCTCCGCCTGCGATACCAGCGCCGGGGAGAGCGAGAATGCGCCGACTTATTCCGGCCTCGCCCGGGCCTTCGTGTCAGCGGGCGCACGGGCCTTGCTGCTCTCGCACTGGCCGGTGCGCGACGACGTCGCCAGCCGCCTCACCTTGCGCACGGTGGAGGCTGCGCATGGCCTGACCAGCCGCGCCGAGGCCCTGCGCCGCGCGCAAGTGGAAGTGCTGCGCGACACCAAGGTGCCGGGCAGCGCCCATCCGGCGACATGGGCGCCGTTCGTGCTGGTGGGGAACTGAGCCGGATCCGGAGCGAGACGCTTCTCGCCCCAGAGCCGCCACGCGTACCTTACCTGGCCAGTTCGGCCTCGATCGCATCGACCAGCAGGGCGTCCTGCGGGGCGGTGCCGGGGGCAAAGCGGCCGACGACAGCGCCGTCACGCGCGATAAGGAACTTCTCGAAGTTCCACAGCACTTCGGGATCGTCGTTGGGGGTCATGCCATAGCCCTTGAAGCGCTCCTTCATGCCGTCCACGTCGCCCTGCTTGGTGGGAATGGCATCGGTCAGCGCGGCATAGAGCGGCTGCTTGGCCTCGCCGGTCACGTCGGCCTTGGTGAAGAGCGGGAACGAGACGCCGTAGTTGAGTTGGCAGAACTCGACGATTTCCTCGTCGGTGCCGGGTTCCTGCGCGCCGAAGTCGTTGGCCGGGAAGCCCAGCACTTCGAAGCCCTTGGTCTTGTAGTCCTCGTAGAGCTTTTCGAGGCCTTCATACTGCGGGGTAAGGCCGCACTTGGAGGCGACGTTGACCACGAGCAGCACCTTGCCCTCGTGATTGGCAAGGGTGTCGGCGCTGCCGTCGATGCGGGTCAGGGGAATGGCGGCGATATCGGTCATCTGGAGTCTCTCCGTTCAGAATTCGATCACAGGGTCGATGCGGACAAGGCGCCCGTTCAGCCCTGCTTGCGGTAGTCGGCGATCACGTCGCCGCATTCGGCGAGTTCCGCCTCGTGGCCTTCCTCGCGCCAGGTCTCGGCCAGCGCTTCGGCTTCCCACTGCTTCATCGCCGGATGGTCGAGCACGGCATCGACCCAGACCTGACAGGTGCCCAGATCGAGGCCATAGGTACGGATACGGAAGGCTACGGGGGCGAAGAAGGCATCGATCGCGGTGAACGTTTCACCGGCCAGCCACGGGCCGCCGAAGCGGGACAGGCCTTCGCCGAAGATCTCGCGCAGGCGGGCGACGTCGCGCACCAGTTCCGGACGCATGGCTCTGGGCCGCACGCGCGTGCCGACGTTCATCGTGCAATCGTTGCGCAAGGCGGAGAAGCCGCCGTGCATCTCGGCCACGGCGCATTGCGCAAAGGCGCGGGCGGCTTCGTCGGCGGGCCAGATGCCGGAGTGGCGGTCGGCCAGATAGAGCGTGATGCCCAGCGAATCCCAGACCGTCCGCTCGCCGTCGAGCAGGGCGGGGACCTGGCCGGTGGGCGAGAAGCTGCGAAACGCGTCGTAGTTGGCAGGCGCCGTGAAGGGCTCGATCCGATCGGTAAAATCGATGCCGAGCGCCTTCATCAGCACCCATGGCCTGAGCGACCAGCTGGAGTAGTTCCGATTGGCGGTGATCAAGGTGTAAGCCATCCGGAACTCTCCTTTGCGGGCATCAGCTTATGTAGTGCGCCGTCGTCTTAGCGGCCACTTCCTCGGCCGTCACGCCCGGAGCCAGTTCGATCAGCTTGAACGGGCTCTGGTGGTCGGGGCGCTGGAACACCGCAAGATCGGTAACGATCATGTCGACCACGTTCTTGCCGGTCAGCGGCAGAGTGCAGGCCGGGATGAACTTGGGATCGCCGTTCTTGGCGTTGTGCTCCATGACGACGATGATCTTCTTCACACCGGCGACGAGGTCCATCGCGCCGCCCATGCCCTTGATCATTTTGCCGGGGATCATCCAGTTGGCGATGTCGCCGTTCTCGGCAATCTCCATCGCGCCCAGCACGGCCAGGTCGATATGCCCGCCGCGGATCATGCCGAAGCTGGTGGCGCTGTCGAAATAGGCCGACTGCGGCAGTTCGCTCACCGTCTGCTTGCCGGCGTTGATGAGATCGGCGTCGACTTCATCCGCGTAAGGGAACGGCCCGATGCCGAGCATGCCGTTTTCCGACTGGAGCGTCACCGTCATGCCGGAGGGCACATGGTTCGCCACCAGCGTCGGTATGCCGATGCCGAGGTTCACATAGAACCCGTCCTGAAGCTCCTTCGCCGCGCGGGCGGCCATTTCATCGCGATTCCAGGACATCAGGCGGTCTCCCTCTCGCGGGTCGTCGTGAATTCGATCTTCTTGTCGTAAGGCGCGCCCAGCACCAGGCGCTGGACGAAGACGCCGGGCAGGTGGATGCCGTCCGGGTCGAGCGAGCCGGTGGGGACGATCTCCTCCACTTCAACGATGCAGACCTTGCCGCAAGTGGCGGCGGGCACATTGAAATTGCGGGCAGTCTTGCGAAACACGACATTGCCGGTCTCGTCCGCCTTCCAAGCCTTCACCAGCGACAGGTCAGCGAAAATGCCTTCCTCAAGAATATATTCCTCGCCGCGGAAGACCTTCACTTCCTTGCCCTCGGCGATCTGGGTGCCGACGCCGGTCTTGGTGTAGAAACCGGGAATGCCGGCGCCGCCCGCGCGCATGCGCTCGGCCAGCGTACCTTGCGGGCAGAATTCGACTTCGAGTTCGCCCGAGAGGAACTGGCGTTCGAACTCCTTGTTCTCACCCACATAGGACGAGATCATCTTCGAAACCTGCTTGGTCCGCAGCAACTTGCCGATACCTTCGTTGTCGATACCGGCGTTGTTGGAGGCGAAGGTCAGGTTCTTCACACCCGAATCGCGCACCGCGTCCAGTAGACGTTCGGGGATGCCGCAAAGGCCGAAGCCGCCGGCGGCGATCAACAGGCCATCCTTCAGCAGTCCGTCCAGCGCATCATCGGCGCTGGGGTAGATCTTGTTCATGCTGTTCTCCCATCTGGAAGGAAACCTAGACAGCCCATCCCATTACGAATAGCGATTGTTTTTTATCAAAATCGATAAGTCGATATTATGAAACGTATCGCGCTTTTTCACCTCGAAACGCTGATGTGGATCGATCGGCTCGGCACGTTCGCAGGTGCGGCACAAAGACTCAATACCACGCAACCCGCCATCTCGGCCCGGGTGCGCGAGATCGAGGAGCAACTCGGCGTGCCGCTGTTCCAGCGCGATGGGCGGCGCATGGTGCTGACCGCGCGCGGCCGCCGCCTCGTGCAGGATTGCGAGCCGCTGCGGCAGGGACTGGAACGGGTCCTGCTGGGCGCCAGCGACTTCGCCGGAGCGAGCGGCACCGTGCGCATCGGCTCGGGCGAGATCGCCGCCGCCACCTGCTTGCCCGATTTCATCGGCCCCCTCGACCGCGAGCGCCCCGGCGTAACTCTGGAGATCGAACTCGCCCTTACCGCCCGCCTGCCCCAGCAGCTCCTCTCCGGTACCCGCGACATCGTGTTCCTGGCCGGTCCCGTCACCAGCCCCGGCCTGCGCACCGCACCGATCGGTGCGGTGGAGCTGGTCTGGGCGGCCAGCCCTGCCGTTGCCTCTGCGGGCGGTTTCGCGGAATCGCTCCCCGTCTGGTCGCTGCCCGATCACTCGCCGCTCCACGGCGTCACCCTGACGACGCTGGACCAGCACCGGATCACACCGCGCGCGCTCAACACCTGCAACAACGTGCGCATGCTGATCGAGATCGTCGCGCGCGGCGAAGGCGCGGCCGTCCTGCCCGAGACGATGGTGCTCGACGAACTGGCGCGCGGCACCCTTGCCGAAGTGCTTCCGCGGCCGCAGCAGAAAGTTCATTTCGAAGCCGCCGTCCGTACCCGCGAACAGGACCCGCTCATTCTCGACCTGTTCGAACGCGCCGCCCTTCTTTCCATAGAGAAGCGCTTGGTCATGGAGAAACCCTGGGAAATTTGATCTTCGTCATGGCAATTCCATGACCTTGCGATAGGTTATTCCGTATCAACGGGAGAAATACCATGCGCTCGATACTCGTGAACGCCGACCGCAAGCCCGACAGCGAAGCCCGCATCGATGCCGCTCTCGAACTGGCCCGTCATCTGAACGG
>PJTY01000079.1_pt1 | contig 83492 bp, 85 predicted proteins | sample 1512121 | NCBI WGS metagenome assembly PJTY01 (sample SAMN08177680, study PRJNA422409) | Soil metagenome, whole genome shotgun sequencing project. | isolation source: Soil enriched (2) on filter paper: alkali lignin treatment | place: USA: Madison | collected 2015-01-15 | reverse complement strand
TGTTTTGCAAATACGGCCAATAACTCGCGAGCGATTTTTGCGCTCAGGCAAGGCGTCGCGACGAGTCGTAGCCCAGCTACGGCGAGGAGCGACAACGCCGCATGAGCGCAAAAAGCGCCGCGAATTATGGTCGTTATTTGTGAAACACCACACTAGCTACTCGGCAATTGCGTTCTTGCCTGTCCCCTTGGCCCTGTAGAGTGCCTTGTCGGCACGCGCCAGCAGCGCGTGCTGGTCCTCCCCTTCCAGCCATTGCACCACGCCATAGCTCATGGTCAGCCGGCAATCACCCACCGGCTCCACCTGCTCCAGCACCTGGCGCAAGCGCGCCGCCACATCCAGCGCCTCCCCCAATGCGGTCTGCGGCAGCACGATGACGAACTCGTCGCCGCCCCAGCGCGCCAGCAGGTCCAGTTCGCGCAAGCAGGTGCGCAGGCTTTCGGCCACCCGGACCAGCGCCGCATCGCCACGGGCGTGACCGTAGCGGTCATTGATCGGTTTGAAATCATCCATGTCCATGGCAATCAGCGACAACGGCTGGCGGAAGCGCTGGGCGCGCTGGCACTCCCGCTGCAACGCGCTCTCCAGCCGGTAACGGTTGGCAACACGGGTCAACGCATCGCGTTCGGCCAATTCACGGTTTTCGTCCAGTTGCCGCTGCAACTGCTGGTTCACCCAGGACAACTCACGGGTGCGTTCGGCCACCTGAAATTCCAGCGACTGGTTCTTCTGTTCCAGTTGCGTCACCAAGCGCTTGCCAGCGTCGATATTGCGATGCGCACCCAGCATGCGTGCCACGGAACCGTCCTCGTTATGCGCGATGACGTAGCCGCTGTCTTCGATCCAGATGTAGCTGCCGTCCTGACAACGGCAACGGTATTCAATGCGGTAGCGCTCGTTGCGCTGATTGATATAGGCCTCGAAATGGGCCATTACCCGGGGGTAGTCTTCGGGATGGATCACGCTTTCCCAGGTAAATACCGAGTTGGCCATGGAGTGGCTGGCATAACCCAGCATGTTGTACCAGCCCGGGTTGCGATAAACGTAGCCGGTATTGGCATTCCAGTCCCAGATGCCATCGCTGATCAAATCGAACAAGGTGTGCAACTGCTGTTCACTGAAGCCGGCAGGTACCGGCCTGGTGTCTTGACTCATGGACGCTCTCCCTGATGCCCAGCAACTGCGCTCCGATCAAGGGGCTGCCGACAGTGGTGTTGATTGCCGCGAGCGGCAAGATGATGCCTATCACGGGCAAGCATATGCCCACCCGCGTGCAACCGAAATAGTGCCAACGCCCTGATTTCGACCGGCACAGCGCTGGCATGGCTTTTGCGCTTGGTACCTGCCAACGAGATTTCCAAGGAGGAAACATGATAATCGCCCCTAACGGCGTCAGCTGGCAGCCCACGCTCCATCAGCCTCGGTCCACCAGCGATGAGCAGGCAGTGGCCCAGATTGCACCGGTCCGCACGCCAATATCCACCGCCAACACGGCGAGCCAACAGCAGAATGGAGGCAGCACCGCTCAGCAAAACGCAGAGGAGGCTCGTGCAGAAGCCTTTGCCAAATTCAAGGTGATGCTGCAAAACCTGAGTTCTGCGACCACCGAGCCGGTCATCGGAGAACCCCTGCCGTCCAAGACTGCCCGGCAGGAATTTCATGACTTCATGTCCAAGTCGCCCGGCGAGATGATCAAGGAAAAACTGCTGCGTGAAATAGGCTTGACCGAAGAAGAGTACGACGCCCTGCCGCCCGAAATGAAAGCAAAGGTCGACGAGTTGATCGCCCAGCGCATGAAAGAAGACATCAAGCGCAAGATCGAGGAGAAAGCGCAAGAGCAGGTCGCCAAGGTGGACGGCGGCGTGGATGAAGAGCAACAAGCGGCAAGCCCGGTGTGAGGGAATGCCAGCGGCCGGTAAGGAGAGCGCCGCGGTTCGTCCAAGGCGCCCCAGCCTGAGCGGTTTGAAGGCGTGCGGTGGCGTCGATGTTCAGGTGGTGCATGGCTTCGTCAACTGCAACGCTGCCGGCGCCATGACCGGTCTCAGGAAAAATCGGCAGGATGTTGTGCAGAGAATTCGTTTGAGGTCCTTGGCCTTATTGTCCAGGGTGGCAGGCTGGTAGCTATTTGCCACGCGTGGACGCAGGCGCATGACGATGCCTGCGTAGGGGGACGGTGTCGGATCCCTCCTAAAATAAGAGAGGACAAGGAAATGCAATCACACGGTTTGAAGCAAAGCCTCAAGCAGCGGCATATCACCATGATCGCGCTGGGTGGGGTGATCGGTGCAGGGCTGTTCATGGGCTCGGGCTCACTGATCGCATCGGCAGGGCCCGCGGCCATACTGTCGTATTTCATTGGTGGCCTGGTGGTCACCCTGGTCATGTTCATGCTGGGCGAAATGGCCTGCCGCAACCCGGATGCAGGGTCGTTCTCGACCTACGCCAACACCTACCTCGGTGACTGGGCAGGGTTTGCGGTCGGCTGGCTGTACTGGTTCAAGTCGATGATGACCATCACCCTGGAAGCGGTACTGCTGGGCGCCATCCTGCATGACTTCCTGCCCTGGCTACCGATCTGGGCAGGTGCCTTCCTGATGCTGGTGACACTCATGGCCAGCAACGCCTACTCGGTGCGTTCGTTTGCCGAAGTCGAGTATTGGCTGGCCGCGATGAAGGTCGCCACCATCCTCATCTTCATGCTGCTGGGCGTCTCGATCCTGCTCGGCCTGCACAGTGAGATTCCCGCCCCCGGCCTGATCAACCTCACCGCCCATGACGGCTTCATGCCCAACGGCCTGTCACCGGTGATGGCCGGCGTTATCGTGGTGATTTTCTCCTTGGGCGGCAGCGAAATTGCCGCTGTGGCCGCGGGTGAGTCAGAGAACCCGCGACAGAACGTGATCCGTGCGATCAAGAGCGTGATCCTGCGGGTGATGCTGTTCTACGTAGGCTCTGTGTCGATCCTGATCCTTTGCCTGCCCTGGACCGACAAGGCCAACCTGGCCTCGCCCTATGTTTCGCTGTTCAGCCTGGCCGGGTTCGGTGGTGCTGCAGTGGCCATGAAACTGGTGCTGTTCGTCTCGTTCATGTCGGTGATGAACTCGTTCATGTTCTCCAACTCGCGCATGCTGTTCTCGCTGAGCCAGCGCGGTCACGCGCCCAAGCTGTTCTCACGCACCAGTGCCAAGGGCGTACCGATCAATGCACTGCTGCTGAGCCTGTCGATCTGCACGATGATCCTGACCGTGCACTTTGTCAGTGGCGGCGACCTGTTCATGACCTTGGCCAAGAGTACCGGCAGCCTGGTCATGGTCGTATGGATCTTCATCATCATCGCCCACGTGGCGATGCGCAGGAAAACCCGCCACGAAGCGGTCGCCCCAAACGCCTTCCGTGCCTGGCTGTTCCCCTACACCAATATCATTGCGCTGTTCGCCTTGCTGGCAGTCATCGGCACCCAGGCGTTCGACCCGGCATCGCGTTTCCAATTCTGGTTCACGGTGCTGACGGTACTGCTGGTGGTGGCGGGGTACTTCCTGATGCGTCAGCGGCTGGCCCCAAGCGCGGCGTTAGCCCACGAACGTGATGCATGACAGCGCTGGCCAAGCGCAGGTGCTGTCAACAGCAGCACGACGGCGACAAAGGCGACGGAGACAATAATGGGAATGACGAGAATGGCGTCCCAGGCAGGAATTGAACCTTTATCTGGGGATGAGGTCAGCTAGAAGCTTCCCGTAGACATACTAGGTCATTGATAAATAAGCTAAAATTAATCACACATGCCCTATTCTATCTGAGGAGTCGGTCTCCTCATGGTCGACATGCTTACGTCCACCTGTTTCTTAAAAATCGTATCTGGAACATCGCCCTATGTTCTATAAGTAGAGGGTGGACGGCGCGCTCAAAAATTATAATCAAGGAATAGTTATATAGTGAAATTGGAAAATCATCCAACACCGCCGCATATAACCGACCAATATAACCCCAATAAAAAATCAATGCACGAGGATAATCTACCCGCGCGCAATGACAGTAGGCTTTAATTCCTTTCTCTTCCACTCTAGATAGCCCTTGATAATTTCCATTTCAATAATTCTTCGCTGCAGAACATTGTCAAGAACCACCCCGCTGGAATCAAATTTTAAAAATCCGCCAAACTCCTCAAGCAGAGCACTAATAGCAAAGTAGGCATTATTCAGCTCACCTATCATAGAATTTGACACTCCCCCCTTAATGGGTGCCTCCAGTTCAATTATACGTGCGTGCGCTTCTTCCAACTCCGCAGTCAACCTCGCACACTCATTGGATAAACTTGAGCATTGCAGCCTCAACTTAGCATCAGGCTTATAATTCGGTTTCGAACTCTTGTTCACGCATCGAGGATTCTCCGAGATCCAGCCATCAATGAGCGCAGAATACACTGCAGACTTGTAAAGCCCACTAACATTTACCCGCACAGGCTTATGAACTATTGAAAGTGTCTCATCAGCCAATTTTTCCTCAAGCGCTACCTTCTCCACAATTTCAATTTTTTTTGCCACGTATACCAAGAGCCTTTTTTTTGACAAGAAAGTCATTTTATCTTCTGCGACATCTTGTAAAATCTGAGCCAATATTTTGGCTCGGGCCTCGACCTTCAGAATGTCTGATTTTCGTTTCGCTGAGAAATCCCTATAAATCACTATCATCACCCCCTTCTATACCTCTAGTTTCTGCGACATGCTTAAACCATTCAAGATCGGCAACCTCAAGAAGCCATATTAACTTGCCAATATCGAAGTTAGGCGCATTCATTTCATCCCTCAATAATGCGGCCAGCCGGGTTTCTGGATTAACTTGTACAGGTTCCATAAGAGCCTCGTAGACATTACCCCTCTGAGCCATAACCAGCCTGATTGCACGATTTACCTTATCTCTAAACGCAATAGACATAGTGGTTGGAAATTCGACCGCCTCATCCAGACGGCGCAAGAAATCCTCTCCGGAGCCCCGTTCTACAACATGGCGCGTAATTTCCGAGACCACCAGACTTTTGTCGCCTACAACATGAGAGTACCTTACAGAGTTTTCGCCACGCTTGAAAATCAAAGAGTCCAACGTACGCTCTAGAAAATACCAGGCAATCAGTTCTTCACTAAGTGCCTTCAACTCCCCCTCAAGAACGATCATCTCCTGAGTAGACAATTTGTCTTTGCTTTGTGCCACTTGTGCTTGAATTCGCTCAAACTCCTCTGCCAATTGGTGACGCTTAGCAGAAACTGCAAATATTGAATTCAGCGACCAAACAGCCAGGGTACACCAAGGACATATTTTCCGACCCTTGAAACGCTGCAAAATGTGCCCTGGACAAATGAAGCCTCTCACACATATATGAGTAGAGCTTTGTCCTAAACTCGCCGATTTTTCCTTCGCAATGATCTCAAAAGCACCTGGCTCTTTTTCATTAACGTCGTCAGGATCTGAGAAATTTAGCAATCCGAAATCATTAATTACACTACTAATATCACCAGACCCGCGAACTGAGAGAAGCGCCTGAAGTTGCTGCTCAACATCGGGACGTTTTATCAATGGGCGCTTTAGCGGCTCTTTAGTATTTATCACGCCAGCAAAGCGACGCCGAAAATCATCAGCGCCAGTATCGTAGTGCATGACGGTCTTTGCGGATTGACCAGTAGTCTTCGCGACTTCTTCTGGAGACAATCTGCTGAGAAGTTGTGTGATATGCGTAGCCCGTCCACTATGACCAGTCATTTTAGATCTTACCCGCACGGGGCAAAACGACAAATCTCCATACTCCGAATCCGTATGAACAGATACTTTTACAATAGCGCTCTTCCCCCTAGCAACCTGCCATTGCTCCCAGGTGTAATATGCAGTTTTGCGAGACTTAACTTCTCGAGGCGACCCCATAAACACCGCACACTCAATATCATTACGACCAATCGTGCGCATCCAACTCTGGAAGTCTAATTGAGAATAAGTAATGGCTTGAGAGTACATAACGTCATTCACAGGCGCCCCTGTGAATGGATCATTACAGAACAAGCAGCTTATTTCACCCCATTTCGAGTGAGCCTTACCCTCATAAGGGTAGCTCTTCCGAAAACCTTCCGCCCCCAGCCTTTCAAACACAGCCTCCCGCCACTTAGCCTGCCGATCTAACCGAGAGATAACCTCATAACGACAATGAACAGTAAATGGCTCAGTTCGAATTTTATCTGTATTAACAAACAAATAAGACAAACCAACCTGATGGTCTACTTCACGATCCACATGAATGGCATAACTGTCCGCACTCAGCCATTGCAGATTCTGCCCTCTCAAACCTGCCCTGAGCAAACAATAGGGCATAACAATTGTAGCAGGATTGTAATAATACTCACCAGCAAACCTAAATAAAATTAGAGCCTTACGACTAATTGACAGTATTGGCTTTAGCCCACTCTCAAGATAAACAATTGGCACATACCCAACATCATTAAAGTCAATTACCATCACCTCTTTATTGCTATACCTGTAGCGCATTTCGCGCACATACTTATCTAAAAAAGGCTCCGCAGACTCAAGGGCTTCAAGATACTTTATATATACTCCCTCATGCTCAGAAGTGAAAACAAGCTTATTAGTCTTACTGCTTTTTTTCGTAGATGGCAGCCACCATATAGGCTGCACCAATCCCTCACACCCAGCCATCCCTGGACAAAAGTCAACCAAATAACCGAAGAACAACTTAAGATTATTCGCAATTGAGTAATAGAAATCAAACCCTAAAGTTTCTGAAAACTCAAAGTATGTCAAAGGGTAATTTCCATCCAGCTTCACTTTATGCTTGTAAAAGTATTGACCTATAAACTTATTAGGAGAGTCTGGGTATATCAACTGCGCGGATGGATTTTTGTTAAACCAAGCCGGCAAATAAACGAACAGGTAGATATTAAATCTTCCAAAAGCTGTTGTAATTCCCTTATGATTCTCGTATGACTGCACCTCAACGTATTCCTTTTGGAGTTTTGCCCATCGCTGTATAGCCGGGATCACTTTCACCCCAGATTTTGCCCACGCGATTCCAAGGTTAAGCCTTTCAATCCCGTCCCCGAAAAAGCTTACCGCTGCAAGCTTCAAATCAGTTAAGAGATAATTGATAAGCTCAAGTGGATCTGAATAACTGGCAAAAGATGACTCCAGCAGTCCTGCCTCACCCCGACTCAACAACCTATGCACGGCATCTCTAGAATGGGAGGTTTTACCCTCACGCACCTGCTGTGGGTCAACCTTGAACCTACTGCCGAAGTTGTTTTTTAGTATTTCAGCAATATTTTCCAGTGGCAGAGGGGAGTTAGTAACGGATGCATCTAGGCTGAACCCTCGCCACTTTCGGAAATCATCCAAGGTGATATCCTCAGGCTCGTACCAAGTTGATGCAAGTGCCAACTTTACACCCATTTGAAAAGCTGTTCTGACTTTCCGCTCTTGTGGATCATATTCTGGGCCATCTTTCGTGCCCGTCGCTTTGGTGACATCGAGCGCTCTAAATGCCCGTACTATAGTTGTATAACATGCGTATTGATCTGGAATGTCATCCACCCATGGTACAAGTGGACGTGTAAATCGATATGGCAAAAGTAAGCACTTCGTTTTATGCCAGCCCATTAAAAAAATTTTGATGATCAGATTCGCATGCGTGCGAGTTCCCCCGCCAACACTGCTTGTGAGGCCAAGCCGTGTGAGTACTACTATCTCTGCACGCGAAAGCTCGCCTTGACGATCCGCAATTGCCGCATCTAGCAACTCGAACATATATAAATAAATTTCATCCACTGGCGGGCGATAGAATATAAAACGCTTAAAAAAACGAGATTTACTTCCCTGCGTTCCCGCCATTGACTTGATTAGCCGAGCAAGCGCGTTAGGGTATCTCTCTATCAACTGTAGGGCCGGAACCAAGAAAATAAGTGTTCCCGTCAAGTTAATCATCTTTGGCCCCTTGCTTCTTATACTCAAAATACTTAAGCTCTGCCGCCATTTTCAGCTTGAGCGCAGTTATTCTTTTTTCATGAAAACCAATCAACATTTCATTGACACTTCTCGTCCCGGTAGGCTTGAAATCCGAGAAAGCAAATGCCAACTTTTCATTAAGCAATTGAAGCTCTACAATTGCATAGCGAGCAACACTCGCCACATCAGAGTGACCAGTCAACGCCATGATTTCATAATCTGAAAGACCAACTCCATCCGTATGCTCGACAAAGTTTTTCATATATACGCAATAGCTGTGCCTCAAGCTATGCAGTTTCAATTTATAACGCTTACCCTTGCCCCCCAATACAACTTCAGCCGCACGAACGAATGGCTCAACTATCACGCTACCATAATCACAGAAGCATAGCGGATAACCGAATTTCGACTGATAAATAAAATTGTTTGGCACATGCGCTTTATATTCGTACCTCAGATAGTTTTCCAAATTCTCAAAGAACATCTCCCCGTACGGCTCTAGAAGCAATGTATGCTTCGTGGTTCGACCCTTCCAAGATAATTTATCCATTTGGCTAGTGCTAAGCCCCGTGTATGAATCACTAGGATCAGCCCGATCAGAAGGATCCACCGCATAAACTTCCCGCCTCTCGAAGTCGATATCTTCCCATAAAGTCTGTAATGCTTCGGAAGATCGCAAAGATGTTGCTGCAATATGAGACCACAAGGTCGCCTCTCTATAGGACGGGGCCGACTTTATTAGCGCGCCTATCTTGTCAAGCGGAAAGTATTTGTCTTTATCATAAGGATCCATATTTTTCCTGGCTTTAGGCAAATGACAGAAAATTCGCAGCCTTTTACTATTCTTCGACCGTTTAACCTGCCTACCATACAAATTCTCTAACACACGAATTTCTTGCTCTGACCTAGGCCCAATGAGCTTTAGGCTGGCGATAAATCTAATTTCGTCATTCAATGACGATGCTGATAACTCAGCGCAATGGTCGTGGCAGGCTTTGATTAACTGCTCAACTGCAACATGATGGATACCAGAGGATTTGTTACTTAGCATTGGAGATGGTCTACGTCTCGCTATCGCCTGAACCAACGGCGACATAGACCTCAAGCCTTGAGTCAAGTATGAGTGATACAGCCGAGCAAGCATAATGTAGCTTGACCGATCTGCTGCACCGCACACCTCCAATCCAACTACCAAATAATCCAAAAAAGCAGCGACCTTATATGAGTAAGACTTCAGCGTATTAAAACGCAGCCCTAGCACTACTGCCGCCAGGATGAAAATCTCAAATAATTTTGACTTTACCCACACGCCTGGCGACACTTCCGAAATACACTTAAATGCATTACGCCCAAGGCAGGCATCACTCTTCACCACATATTTTAAATTTGGCATGGCCATCCCCTTGACGGAATACTTATAGGCACTTGTCAAAGCAACTATTACTTTTCGACCAAATCACGAGGATTTTTATGTACTCCTCGATAATTTCATATCAAGGCCAATGGACAGGTTCGCTGGTGTACGCGCAAGCCACAACAAGAGCATATATATTTAACCCAGCCTCACTTATTACTACATCAGCGCATATGCTCTATTAGGCAAACTTACCTAGCCCACCTAAACAATCCAACTACAAGCCGCCTCCTGAGTTTTCAACTCAAAAATCCCAAAGCCTTTTCTGTTACTAATACGCTCAAGAAAAGCGATATCTTCCGGCCGACCTATCATCAATACGCAATTGAACAAATTGCGTATGAAAAGCCCTAACAGTAGCCTCAGTGAAGCGATGGATGCCTGGGATGAGACTTCTAATGCCCTGCAGGTCTCACCACCTCTGGTTTAGTCAAGCCTACTTGGCACACGCTCTGTGAGCCTCAAGGTGCTTGATCTCGGCCTTCCACGCCCCGATGAACTTCTGCCAGTCATGGAAGTAGGCACCGTCATTAAGGCATGTGGAACCTCGGCTCGCGCAAAGGAAATGCTCCCGCCATGGCAGCGGAATGTCCACATCACGCACAATCAAGGTACCACCAGGGCTTTCCGCCGTGCGACTTCGCGAAGGTGCAGATCGTCATCACAGGCCATTGCGTAGCCCTCTAGTTAAACCGGTGGTCTGGGCCACCATCGCCGGCAAGCATCCGTTCGACGAACTCAATGGACACATCCAGCTCGCCCTGGACTTCTTTGAAGACCGATTCGAGTGACAGGTGAGCACCTGAGCCTCAGAGCTTTGCTATCAGATCCAAGAGCTCTCGGCCTTGGGCCAAGGGCGTCTCGGCCTGTCGGGCGTCGCCCTCGCACCTGCGCGCTCCGCTTAGCAAATTGGCCATACCCTCATACCACGTCTTCGTCATCAGGCTCATCCGTGATCCGATGCATGCCGCTCCACGGCCTGCCTGCGTACGATGGTAGGCCACTCGGATCCCAAGACTTACCCACGCAGTAATAGCCGCAGGCTACGCCGTGTTCTTCTTGGAGCTGCTGAGACAGAACCTCAGCGATTTTCTGGCGCTCACCTAGGTCTCGCCTCGGGTTCACCTCGTCCAACGTCCCCAGGTATCGTCCTTCCTGGTTGACCACTACACGACCGGCCTTGAGCAGCGCCCGGACATAGGGGTGAGTGTTGTCGTCGAAAGATACCCAGCATCCGCCCTGCTCTTGCACCCTGGCTCTGGGTGTTGAAAGCTCCAAAGCACACAACCTATCGGCAAAATCCTTCCGGGCCGCAGCTGCGGATTCGTGGGAAATGTTCATGCATGCCCTGAAATCGAAACAGGCGGCGTCGACCGCTTCCTGAATCTCCGGCTCAGTAAGCCCCTCACAGCTGCGCGGCAGATGCTCGCAGACAAGCAGGTGGTCGAAATGGTTAACGGAGACGATGCCTTCGTCGATCAGGGACAGGATGTCGTACTGGAGCCTAATAGCGTCTGACCGCGTGGCTACAACTATGCCGACTCCAGCCCAATGCTCTTGGGTCAAATCCAGGCCCGGGATTGTGTTCCCTTCGAACCCGTCAGCCTCGATTTTGGCGATCGCACGACGATAATTCCCGGTGTAAGGCCACCGCCATTCTGGCTGACTTGACTGGACGCGAGCCATGCCAGCTGACTCAGCAGCGCGCAGCGTGAAGGTGATCGCATATTGGGTGGCATGCTCATCCGCTGGTTCTGATCCATTGGTTAGGGCAACGAGATCTGCCACGTTGAAGGCTGAGAAGCTCACCCCAGGCTGAGCGTCTTTCGCATCTCCGCCCTCACTACCAGGGGTCGCCCAGATATGGTGAAAGCGCAAGGCGACCCTGAGGAGAAAGCGCGATGGCCAAAAGGGCTCCTCCACATAGCAACTGGGAGCAAAGCTTTCCGGTATGTACTTTGGGCAGGACTTCCTAGACGAGTCAACATCCCTGAAGTAGTGAGCCACTCGAGAATAATTTTGACTGCCGAGTTTATCCAACATGGCGCTCTCCACGTTATTTTCGGAAGTTATATTCGGACACAATGCAAGGTCAATCCACACCAAAAACAACCTAGACCAACGCTACCGCGAGAGCAAGTACTTTCTATCAAAAACTTTGAAAAAGTTTGGGCAAATAATTAACTATAAATTGACGGATAATATCCATACTCATTTACCACTCTTTCTGACACTTGAACTTCGAGTTAACAACGCACCATCAACTTCTTCAGACGCCAATAGATCCGCCGGTCTCCAATTATTATGTGCGCGCCCTTACGGGCCGGCTGTCGTGAACCAAGCCGCTCGCCGTATGGCGGCGTCTTGGCCCTAACGGGCTTACATCCTCGCGCCTCCGCCTTCCTGGCTGCGCGCTCCGCTTGCTCATGAAAAGCGAAACGACGCAGCTGAGGCTTGGCCTACGCGCATTGGAAGTGGGCCGCTCTCGCTAAGCTGCTGAATGCCCTGGCCCGTGGTGGTTATACACCGCGCTGACCCTTTCGGTATCACCCAAAGAGCTCGGGTTCTTCAGACCTCGGTTGACCGCTAGGGCCACATCCCCTGGAGATACCGCGCCGCCACCTGCTATCGGAGGTGGCGCAGCCCGATGGGCTTCCATCCTCACGCCTGCGCGCTCCGCTTGCTTGATCACCCACCACCGCTGTCCTCAACGCTCACTCCACATCAGTATGGGCTCACTTGCTGCGTTCTCACTTCTGAGCTGGCTATACCCTGGACACATGAGGATTTCACAAACCGCCACGACCGATAAAAACCTGACCGAACGGACGACAAAACCATAAGAGTATGCTCTCAATATACTGATATTTCGTCGGATTCCTCCCCGATCTTCTCCATTCCGGGTTGACGACCCTCCCCCCGTCGTCTTGATTTTCAGGTACCAATTTGAGGAGGTACCGGCATGCCCACTTCAATTTTGTTCAAGCTTGAGCATGGCGCCGTAAAGCTCAGCGACGCCACAAATTACGTAGTGCTGAATTGCCTGCAGTGGAAATCGCCAAGCCTGGACGCGCTGGCTTCAGCGGCCAAGCAGAGCTTCGCACTGATTTACGAGAACGAGCTTGAGCAGGAGCTGATCGACTCCCTGGAGCGAGCACACCTCCAAGGGGCGATGTCAGCGGTGAAGCTAATCGTTGCGAATGACGAGCAGCTCTATGTGTTCTTGGATGGCCAGGTTGCGAGCTCAGCCGTGCCACCCCTTGAGTCATTGTGGGAAAAAGCCTTCGAATCGGATTACTCGAATCCTCGCCGCGTGGGCTTCGCAAGTGTGGGAGAGCTCTACAATGGTTGCTCCGACTGCATTGTCTGGCCTAACGCCAGAGAGGTTCTTGAATCACACCCGCTTGGCTTGACTGAGTTCACGGACTCGGATGCTCACCCTCTCAGCAACTACAATCCCTCAAAAGATTCATCGACTTCAGGTCAAGAAATGGCTAAGCATCTCGGGCCGGCCCAAAACGAGCATAAACAGCTCATTGATAAATACCTGCCATTTTCGGCGAAGCAAGAGATCCTACGTAGCTGTTGCATTCTTGCGCTGTTGTCGGAGGGCATTCGAACACATGAGATAAAAAACTTGAGGGTGGGCGCCAGCTTCGTTTCACATAATGAGTATTGGTTAGTAGTAACCCAACACAAGACACATCACCCCCAAGAACATGTGCAAATTTCACAAATGTCTGCATCTTTGATTTTGGGTCATATAAAGCTGAATGAACTTTCGGATGGCGATTATCTGTTCCCATCAAACAACTCGCCTGAGCGGCCAATGAATGGACAAGAGTTTAATTCGCCATCCATCCCAGGGTAGTTGAAAAGCATCTTTCCTTCTTGAGGAAACGGCATAACGAATGTCCTGAGTTCGCCACTAAGGACATCGCTAGCTCGATTGCTCACTTGATGGGACATCACTCACCGGGAATTTTTCAGCGCTTTTTGTCAGCGCATCAGGTTCTTCGAAGCATCAGTTGCTTGATGACGAACACTAACAATCCGTCCTAAATGTTGCTTGAGTCTCTCGGTCGCGCCATAACACCTTTGATAAGGGGTGACTGGCGCGAATTAATGCATACATAAAGCAAGCTAAACGGCAAATGGAGCCTCCCCATGAGCAAGAAGACCCAGTACAGTGACGTCAGAGTAATTTTCGAGATTGATGGCTGCCAGGCGGATGCCTTCATGACCCACGGAGAGACTATGGCACTCGCCCAATTCTTTAAGCGGGCTCACTGGAGCGAGTTTCGTGGGTGCGCAATAGATGATGACGAAGCCTATTCAATCCGAGCCGCTGTCGGAAAGGTGCAGGATGCCCTGGCCCGTAGTGGTTATAACCCACGCTGATCCCTTCGGGATCACTCAAATAGCTATGACGGCTTAGAACTCGTCTTCTGGCTAGGGCGCTTCTCCTTATTGGCCGGGGCGAGGTGCCCTAGGCCTTTCGATCACGGGCCGCTCTGTGGCGCTCGAGGTGCATCATTTCCTGTTTCCACTTCGCAATGAACTTCAGCCAGTCATGCAAGTAGGCACCTTCAGATACCCGGGTTGAGCCGTAGCTTGCGCACATAAAGCGCTCACGCCACGGCTCCGGTATAGCGTCGTCTCGCACGATGGATGTCCCAATCGGATGGGGCTCGGAGGCTACCTGATTGGCGACCTCGTCAACGGTGGCGATCCGACCTGAGTCAAGCCAAGCTTGTTCCTGCTGGTCAATTTCCTCCAGCGCCCTCAGAACACATGGTGCTCTTGGATCACCTGGGTCTAGGTGGGCGAGTGTCCATAATGCTCTCCGCCGGCGGCTTTCACGGGAGTGAAGCAAATCGTCACTGGCCATAGCGTCAACTCCTAGTGTGGCTTGCGACCGAGCCCGCCCTGGCCGGCGAGCATGCCCTCAACGAACTCGATGGACATCTCCAGCTCGCCCTCGGCTTCCTTGAAGACCGATTCAAGTGATGGATGAGCACCTGAGGCGCGAAGCTTTGCTATCAGATCCAGGAGCTCCCGGCCTTGGGCCATGGGCATTTGGATGCTGCAGTACACGGTGTCCTTCGCGTCTCGACTCATATGTTCTCCAGTCAACATGCCATAGCGGTGCGCGCCCTAAAGGGTCGGCTGGCGTGAACCGAGCCACCTTTCAGTGTCTCGGCCCTTCGGGCTTTCATCCTCGCGCCTGCGCGCTCCGCTTGCTTGGACGCCGGCAACCCCTGGCGCGGCGGACGAGTACAGCGAGGACGGCGATGATCAAGCCGCCCCCCTCTTTCACTTGTGAAGCTTGCTGAAACGGGTCGCTAACGTAGCAGGCTCCATCACCATCCAGCTCTGTGGGTCAGCCGTACATTTTACCATTCGCCAGGCTGCATGAAGGAAAAACGCTGCCGCTAGCCCACCTTCCACTATTGCACACGTCGTTATCTGCGAGATTTCAACACCAGTGATACCCAAGGAGCGCACTAGATAAATGGTGGCGGGCCAACCCAAAACAAACACGACGGCAAAGGCTATCATCGCGTAGAAAGCAAAATAGGTAGGAACTTGCCACCGATACTTGGTAGCAAAATTTCTCACACCTTTACTATTTTCAAATCCGTAGAGGACTCCAAAGTTTTTCTCTTTATTTTTGGAGTTTTTGACAATGGCGTACAGCGTAACGTCGTCGCCGTCATTAAGCTCTTCGTAAAACTCCGTTTCCATTTGAACGTTCGGTATTTTCTGGCCGTCCAGGCTCACGGTCGCTTTAAGCCCCTTGCTCATCCGATCCGTCACCTTAACGTAATCGAGCTTTCCCGAGACTTTCGCGCAGTCGAATTTAATCACTACATATCCTATGAATTCAGCCAATCGAGGTATGTGGGTCAGCGCCGTCCTCGCCTAGCCAACGAGGCCGGAAGCACTGTCCAGACAACTTGCGCAAGCCTGCCCGCCCCATCGAGGGGACTATAAACCGTCGAATGGGGCATGGCAATCTGACTTGATGCTCTATTTGCTGGAGCGTTTTATGCTGCCCCGCCATGCACTCGCGGCTGTCATCCGCGCTCTCCGAGCGGTGAAGGGTGTGAGCCAGGCGGAGTTGCCTGCAGACCGCAAGCACCTCTACAAGCTCGAGGCCGGTCTTTCCAATATCAGTCTTGAAATGCTCGTTCAACTGGCTCAATCGCTAGATGTATCTCCAGCCACGCTCGTGGTTCTATTACAGGCAATCGACCAATCATCCACGACCGATTCCATCATCGACAGGGTAAGGTCTGAGCTGGTGGATTTTGGTCGACTGGGCGGGCCTGCGGAATTGGCTCGACAGGTCGAACTGGGTGGAGAGCAATCCAGGAACGCTGCTATAGAGGATCGAACAGCTGCGATTCAAGCGTGCAAAGCCAAGGGCCTCACCCAACGACAAACGGCTGCTGAACTAGCGCTATCAAAGTCTACCGTTGCCAGAGCTTGGTGACAGCAAATGATCGCGCACCGTCGCCTCACGGCAACCACACCTCAATATGTCCATCTAGCTGGAAATCTTGATGCTGTTGAACCATAGAGGCGTGAGGTATAGCCTTGGGGTGTAAGTGTCTGGCACCAAACCCTCAGCGCTGAGGAAATGACCTCTTCACCGGCACGCCCAAAGCCCGCTTGGAAGAGCCAGAGACCCCGTGCGACACCCGTGAACCGCCGATTGGCGGTTTTTTTCTGCCTCACGCTACGTTCCCGGAGGGATGTCATGACAATGGACGCTGCTGCACTCCAGCTTCGAAGCGCGCAACGCGTAGTGGTGTTTACCGGGGCGGGCGCGTCAGCTGAGAGCGGGATCCCGACCTTCAGGGATGCTTTGACTGGACTTTGGGAACGATTCGATCCCGCTCAGTTAGCGACTGCTGGGGCTTACCGTGCAGATCCACCACTCTGTTGGGGTTGGTATGAGTGGCGCCGTCGAAAAGTAACTCTAGCGCAGCCAAATGATGCACATCATGCGATAGCTGAACTCGCCAGGTGTGTGCCTAAGCTGACAGTCGTCACCCAAAACGTCGATGACTTACATGAGCGCGCTGGAAGCCTTGAGGTGATCCATTTGCACGGCAGCCTGAACTCCCCCAGGTGTATAGACTGTGGGCTAACCCATACGCTTGCTCTCCCCTTCGATACCCTTCCCGAAGGCGGAGCTCGGCTGGCACCGCCTCGATGCAGCGCGTGCAATGGGTTTATTCGTCCCGGGGTAGTCTGGTTCGGAGAGTTGTTGCCTGAGCAAGCTTGGAGCGACGCCTTGGAGGCAGTAGAGGATTGCGATTTCTTTCTATCGGTCGGGACTTCAGGGATCGTTTACCCAGCAGCCGAGCTTCCGCTTCGCGCCCTGGGGAATGGCGCAACGGTCGTCCACGTAAACCCGGTGGTTTTCGGTGTCAGCAGCCAGGAGCATTTTTTGGAGGGGGCTGCATCACACATGCTGCCAACCCTCCTCCGCCGTGCGTTCCCTGATGCGGGGATCTAGATCCAATCTTCTTCGCGACGGATGATGGTCATCAGATGCTCCCAGGCTGTTCGATATGTCCCCCGACGGTAGCCAGCTTCGCGCCAGTTTCAATACCACGCGGCTTACCGAGCCGTACTCTACCCGGAGGAGGTCAGCGAGGCGAACCATTCCGCGTAGGGCGTGCTGGTGACCTTGCGTCGGTTGTAGTCCGGGCTGCCATCAGTCCACCAAACAGCTCCGCGCTCCCCTAGCGCTAGTTTGGCAGCGTGGACACTTGCCCTGGCCCGTTGCAGTGCTGATGCGTCGTCTTCTGCTTTGGCTTGCTTAACGGCGCGACGAGCTCGCATCAGATCGCCGACCAGTGCTTGCCTGGTAGCTTCAGAGAGACCTGGGTTAGAGCAGCGCCACAGCGTCTCTTTGACGACGAAATATCGACCGTCTGGAGTATGGGGATGTGTTGGCATTGGATCTCTGCGGTTCGACCTTTCCAGATACGACCTTGATGGCCGCCGGGCGGTTCTCGTGAAAGGATCTGCGTGCCCTAAGGGCCCGGCTGTCGTAAACCGAGCCGTCGCCGACGTCGACGCCTCGGCCCTTCGGGCATCCATCCGTCACGCCTGCGCGCTCCGCTTGCCTGCAGCTGGAGTTCTGAACATTTTCTATGTAATCGTTCACGCTTCGCCGAATACTCGGCCCAGAAGCCCGAGGCCGGCCTAGGTTGTTCGAAGATCCACCCTTCTGAGCAAATAAGCGTCCTAACCAGAGACAAGCGATGACCCACAAAGACGATCAGGATGCAGGTATCGAGGCGCTGAAACGCAAGCAGGGCCGCCCCAGACCTGCGTTCCTGAACCAGGACACTCTTGATCGTGTAGCTCATGGCCACGCGAAAGAACTCATCGAACTGGGAGCACAATCGGCCAATCCCATAAAACGAGTGAGATCCCCAAACGAATTGACGGCACGGGAGGTTACCGAAGTGCTCCGCGAGGTGATTCTCGGACGCCGGACTATGGCCAAGATCGGCGAGCAGACTTGGGATGAGGTCTACGCTTGCAACTTTGTCGTCGACATCGAGGGTTGGCGCATCACGATTTACAACGACTGCGATGAGCTGGATTACTGCGAGCAAGCAGTGAGCCCCGATGGGCAGCGATGGGATTTCGACCCTGGTGATCGTACTGATCCAATTGCGTTGCTATCGATGTGGGAGCATCAGTGCCTAGAGAGGTTGTTGAAGGCTCTGTAGCGTCGCTCTGGCCTGCCCCGCTAGGCCGATCAATTCCTGGAAGGAGTGGGCCCACCGAGCGCTCCAAGCTGGTAGTCTGTCACCGCCTGGAACTGAAGCTCGGCAAGCAGCCGCAGGCGCTCCAGCTCCGCACCTGTAACCCCTTCTGCTTCGGCTTCGTGATACCGCTTTAAGGCATTCACTGCCTCGACGTACATCGGGTCGTCCGGCATTAAAACTTTGCTGAGATTCTTACACTTCATAGTCACTTCACTGACGTCGGAAAGGACAAGCTGAAGTCGATGACAACCACTTGAAGCTTTTCGCCAGCAGGGCCATCGGGCTCCCAAGGAAACCAGCTTAGCGACTCATAACCCATGATTTTCCCCTCGCGAACGACGTCTGGGTAGCACGAAATGGCGTCTTCCAATGCTGAGCAGTCAGATCTCGGCAAGAGAACAGGTAGGTCAGGGTCGTACTTGCGCAACTCTTCAATTAGCTCGCCCACGTTCACATTTTCATCCTCGAGTACCGGCCCCGTGAAGGCCAATGGCGACGTCCTTCAAGGTATACGCATGGGAGTGCTCTTTTGCCAGTCGTGGTAGGCTGATGGGCGAATGGATAGCCTCCTATCGAAACAGCCTATACCCGGGACTGCAGCATGACGCTCAAAGCCTCTTTCGCCAGTGTGCTTGGTGCACTGCGTAGCAAGCGCAATATCACCCAGCGGGACTTCGCCAACACGACGAGCCGTACCTACCTATCAAAGCTTGAACTGGGTAAATCGAGCATCACCCTGGACAAGCTTGAGCAGGTGAGTGAGCGCCTTGGGCTTAGCCCATTGACGCTACTGACGCTCACGTTGAGTGAGGACTCTGGACAGTCAGCTAAGGACTTGATATCGAAAGTGCGTTCGGAGCTTGTAGAGCTACACCGAGATGGCGGCATGACTGGCCTGAAAATGACGGCAAGCGGCGCTGGAGATATCTACGCCCCTATCCCAGTCCTACGAAGACATAAAGCGGCCAAAATTGCTAGCGCGCCGAACTCACTGCAAACCGAATTAGTCTTCATGGACTGAACAGCTTCTGCTAGAGCGCGCAATGTCTTCCATATTTTCGCCTTAAGCGTTTTCAAAAACATACCCCTCACAAGACCGCACCTGCAAAGCCACTGCTGCCAAGTCAGGCGCAGTGCCTGTCTGGCCATTCAAACGCAAAACAATGGACATCTGATCCAAAACCAGTTTTCATTGATTACTACATCCTCCATGGGCCGCCCGAATGACCTCAAAGAAACAAAAAAATGGCAACAAGATCACCGCCGATGGCAACGAGTCAAAGCCCAATCCGAAACAACCTGAATTGGATACACGACTTTCTTGTTTCATAGATGATTACCAAAACGCGGTCAAAGCTGCGTTGACGCTAATGCAGAACTCCGGGGTTCCGCTCCCCAAGTCATCAAGGGAATGGCTTGGAACTGACCTGTCCCTAATCCCTATCCTCCAAGACAGCATCAGCTATGTTCCACACGGCGTAGGATGTGAGGTAGATCTGCCGGAAGGTACCGTTGATTTCGACTTCGGTACATTTGGGGAAATTTCTGGTTTCGATGCTTGGCGATTAGAACAATTCGCCAAAGCAAGACATGAGAACTATGGTTTCGTCTCGTGGGAGGAGTTTCACAAGTGTTTTGAGGCTTCAATTAAAGCCAACCTACTAACCCACATGGACTCTGGGCTTTACTATCGTACCGGAGTCTCATTAGAGTTTGTGTCGAGCATTCATAATCGTGCCAATGGAGATTCGCTCCCCCACAAGGACTTAGACAAAATTCGCACACTGCACATGCACTACTTCTATGCCGCCGACTTGATGAAAAAGCACTATGACACGCTCCTAGAAAAGCTACAAACTGCAGGAAGCCTTAGCAGAAACGATGAGGTGCAATATCGAATTTACTTAAATTCTTGGCTTGGCTTCTTAGCAGTCACATGTGAAGGCTTCAAAAAACTGGGCATGTACCTGCTGCTCAACAATGAAAGACCGCAAGAATTCCAAGACCTTATCCCTCAAAGCAACGCGCTGAACAAAAGCATCAATCAGCACTATGATGATCTGCGCAAATACCGGAATAATGTTTTCCACCTTCGCACTGATCTCAATGACACGATAGCATTCCTGGCACCGGAGAAAAATCGCCTCTCATGGGCTAAATTAATTCATCGCGACTTAAGCTTCTTTTTCATGGAGTATCGCGCGTGCTGTGAATGCCATTATATCGTAAACGAGCGAAAACTAGAAACTGACCCCAGTTTTCAAGAGCATTGAGTAAATGACCTCAGGCATTGAGAATGCTTTATCCGGTAGATATGCGAGTCGCGGCGATCATGAGCCTGATTGAGTCGAGGGCATGAATGGGCGCGAACCGTACACGAGAGGAAGCCCGCTCTAGAGTTGGCCGAACATACGCAGCATTTGGATTATCTGGGCCTGGTAGCGTGGCCGATTATCGGGCTAGGGCAACATTGCTCCCCTTCCTGGAGTCCTTCGAATGTGGACTCGAAATCGTCACGGACGCCCCTGACTACGATTGGGAGTTTTCTGCGAGCTTGCCTACGATCAGGGCCGGTGGACTAGGAATGTCCGAAATTACCCAACCGACGCGACGGCGCTGCCGCCGACAAACTCCAGGCAAGAGCTGCCTCATCAAATCTTGTTGGACGACAGGATTTTCGCGAGAACGTACACCAACCTCAAAAAAGCATCTTATGCCGTTATAGCATGGCATGGCGCCCGCTAAGCAGCTCAAGAAAAGATTGAAGTTTAATTAAGGTCTAGGAAGACATGACGAAAAACAACCAGGACACCGCACTTAATCAATTAATGGAAAACGCACTCGACTTCCTCGTGCAATCCATAGGTGACTTGAAAGAAAAACCAAAATATTCCGCTATCCATTTTCATGCAGCAATTGAGCTAATCCTAAAAGCTCGGCTCATGAAAGAGCATTGGAGCTTGGTGGTTTCGCCGAGAAAAGATCCCGACCTCAATGAGTTCAATTCAGGAAATTTCGTCTCAGTTTCTCTGGATGAATCTATGAACAGGATTAACAAAATCTTACCTCCTGGACTGACGAAGCCTCAGACCGACGCTTTCAAAGCGATTACAAAACATCGGAACCGAATGGTTCACTTCTTCCATGCTTCCGGAAACGAGCAGGAACATGCAGGAAAGATTAGAGAAATCGTTAAAATTCAGATGACAGCATGGCATTACTTGCACATCTTGATGTTGAAGCAATGGAGCAGCACATTCCAGCCATGGGAAGAAAAAATTCGAGAGTTGGACAAAGGTCTGAGACGTCACCTCTATTACCTGCAAGCTATTTTTGACAATGCTCAACCACTAATTGCTGATGGTATCAAGCGTGGCTGGACATATACAAACTGCACATCGTGTGCCTTTGATGCGTGCGAACACTCTGGAGAAATTGATGAGGTTTACCAATCAAATTGTTTGGTATGCGAGTTTTCTCTAAACTGCATCCAAATCGAATGTTCACAGTGCAAACACTCTGTTTTATTTCAAGGTGAGCCTACGGCCATCTGCCCAGCTTGCAGTCACATTTACGGTAAAGATGATCTGCTTGAAAAATTCATTGACGACGGAGCAGCATACCTTGCTGTAAAGGATGGTGGGGACTACCCATTTCCAATCAATTGCGGATCTTGTGGTGCCTTCGAGACTGTGGTTGAAATCAGCGAAGAGTGTTACCTATGCACTGAATGCTTCGACAGCACAGATAGCTATGGGGCCTGCGATTATTGCAGTGACGAAACCACTTACTTAGATAGTGATACGTATTATTCTGGATGCGGTTACTGTGACGGCTACGCGGCACGCTATGCTGACGACTGATTACACAAGAAAATCTACGCCCTACTCAGGTAGGGGCTATGGGCAGCAGATCAATCACTGCCAAATCTGATGCAGGACGGCTGCTAGTGGCCCCTATCTGCCGGGCCCCCGAGGGCTCGTAGCTGGTAATCCGTGACTGCTTGAAAGCGTTGTTCAGCCATCAGCTTGAGGCGCTCCAACTCCGTTCCACTTACCCCTTCAGCCTGGGCATGGTGGTAGCGTTCGAGCGCCTCCACAGCCCCAGTGTACAGGGGGTGGTCGGGCATGAGTACCTTGCTCAGATCTCTGGTCACGATCTCTTCCTCTCCCCATGGCTATCACACACGGTGCAATGCCAGCATGGCGTAAACAAAACCTCGTGAGCCAAGGAAGGATAGTCGATGATGTATGTGAGACTGATACGCCATGGTGAGAGCGCCGCCAATGCCGGCGAGCCTACCAGGGATCACGCCTCCAATAAGCGAAAATGTACTGTCCGACTGCTAAAATCGCAGCGATGCCATAAGCGTATTGCCGTTGCCCGCGTACAGCCTCATGATCACCGGTCGCAAGATTCGATGCCGAACTGACCTTGGGTAGAGACATGAGCATTACGGATAGCCGCCCCTTCATTCGAGAGGTCAAAAAATCGCCTCAGAATTTTTTCACCATTCACTATTCCTGCCAAAGCCTGTACGACGACAACGAGGGCCTCTCACCTCGAATCACGTCTATCGCCATTACCCATTATGCAACGGGTCAAGCGGTTAGCTTCTCAACTCACTCCATCGCTGAGGAGCTGCGGATTGCGCGAGACGATGTGATGGCAAGCTTCGATGCTATTGAGCTCGAACTTCTGACCGGCTTTTACCGGTTCGTGCGCGACCGTCGAGACAAATTCTGGATCCACTGGAATATGCGAAACCTGACCTACGGGTTCGAGCATCTGGAGCACAGATATCGAGCCTTGGGAGGTAGAGACGCCCCAGTAATCCCTGTTGAACGCCGGCTGAATTTGAACGACCTCCTAGCAGACCGCTATGGCTCCGGCTATGCCAGCCACCCCAAGATGAAATCACTGATGGAGCTGAATGGCGGGATTCCTCGACATTTTCTGGAGGGGAAGGAGGAGATTCAGGCTTTTGAAAACAAAGAGTTCATCCGGATGCATAGTTCGACTTTGTCGAAAATTGGCTTCCTGAACTCCACAGTTCGAAAAATGGTGACAGGTAAACTCCGAACCGCGTCCAAAGGTATCGGAGTCGCCCTTGACCGGCTCTTCGAAGCCCGGTTCGCCAAAGGAGCTGCACTTGTTGCCACAGTTGTGGGGATCGGGGTTGGCCTCTGGCAGACCTACCTTTGGGTGACGGGAGGGTAGCGACAGATACTGTGACTCCGTTAGAGCCGCTGCGTACCCACCCTCTATTTACAGTAGACAGTCCAGAGCTCGTCCATTTTGTGGACAAGCCTTCGCGCTGCAAGCCCCAGGAAGGGTCGACCGGCACACTGGACAGGCGCATGGTGCCTCGTCCCCAGCGGACGCTCACAATGTCTAGAACCCTCATAAGCTTCTCACTGGCCACCGGTTGAGCTGATGCGAACAGATCAGCCGAAATCTCCCCCCGCCCGCTCAGTTCGAGAAGCAGCACCTCCGCCTTGCTGTATCGAAAGCCTTCTTGGCGAATGCTCTCTATGCCCTCCAGGGCGGCCTTGGTGAGCAGACGAGCGTCATCGGTGGGGTACGACACCTTAACAACCACAGCATCCGCGTACTTGGCTCGGCGGGGTTGAACATGCCTGTGCGGATGCTGATCCGAATGCGCTACACAACGAATCTGGGGCCTAAGGTTTTTCAGCGGCACGTGAGGCGTATGTTGAGACAGTTTCCTTGATGGAGGTGAGATCTGTCAGCCGCTGGCCAAACATTCTGCTGCAGCAAATTTCCTACTTCGCCGGGTTGGGCTCATCAAGCTTTAGCCACGTGGTTATTGGCTATTCATACACCCACCCCTTACCCCAACGCTTCACCCTGCGCGAAAAGTTAGCCCGACTGACTAGAGGAGCAAGGCCAGACGCTCGCCCCTAAGCTCATGAAACAAACACTACGCTTCCAACCAGTACACATAATTAAATAGAGCGTCTATCTCGGAGAAGTTTTTTAGCCCCAAATCAGTCTGCACCCTTTTAACATCGCGACAAAACTCTTCATACAACGCTGGCGACACATTCGACTTCAACGTACTCAGTGGGTATTGATTGTAACCAGCAACCATCATTCCACTTACCGCATTCTGATTCATAACCGCGTACCGCTTATTATCCAGAGCGTGCAATATCTCTGTTAGCACGTTAATTCCGGCACGATCTATATTCACGAAATGACTGTGTAACAATTCGAATGCTTCGCTCGGAGTTGCCTGCTTCAACCTCAATACATCTGCAAGTGCACTGACAAAACGCCTTGCGTTTCCGGATACGATACCCTTGCCACGATGTAACCCTCCAGAATGAAAGCACCTAAGCAAACCGTCATATGCGTCATAGAAGTCGCCCCTCGACACCTTACCTAACTCTGCGAGGCCTTTAATACGTTGCCTGGCCATGCGCCGAGCACGTGCTCGCTGCGTCCGCTGAGCTGTAAACCCATCAACAGAGCCATCTGCCTTCATATCCGCTAGCCGGACTGCCAACACATCTAAGCTACGTAATTCGCCCCGACTAATCTGACCCGCACGCCTTTTCGCCATTTTACGCCAAGCCTCGTGAATAGCATGGAGCTTCGCGTAATGGTCAATGCCTGCCTGTGTTGCCAGAACAAGTGTCCCGTCGTTGATCAAACTATCAAAATGCTCTTGAATAGATGCCATTAAATTGCCTTGAGGGTCGCTAGCTACCACCGATGCCTCGTAATTATTACAAAGACCACCAGCAGTAAGGTTCGCTGAACCCACGATGATTCTGTGTCCTTTCGGCCCACGCACTCCATATATTTTGGGATGAAAGGTGTAATCTGTATTGCTGATATAGAACTGTATACTTTTCTTATTTTTTTTCTGTAGCTCAAACAGTCCATTCAACATCGCCGGATCGGTCACAAACAAGCTCAGGCCAATCGCCACACGGGCTGTCATACCACGAGCAATCGCTTGCTTGAACGGAATCAAGAACGTGTCTTTGGCAGAGAATTTTGCGAAGGCAACCATACATTCTAGATGCTCAGCATCGGCCAGCAAACCGCCAATTTCATCGCTATGCCCCGAATCCTCGAGGTTCAGTAACAGCTTCAATTCCTTTGACATTTTTTCGCCCTAGAAACTATTTTTCAAAGGTGAGCTTATCAAATCGCTCGATCCGAATCTCGACGTAATTGCATCAAACTCGCTAGAAACTTGCGCATGCGAGCCGTATTGGCCTGTTCAATGGAGATGCCGATGTCATAGTGTCGACAGGTACGTACTCCACTGCCTTCGCCTGGACGTGTCGCCCAAATGGAGAGATTGTTCCAGGTGACACAAAGTTACGCCGCAATGGAGGAATGCGGGGTCGAGATTTGTCACGCTTCGATGGTGCCCGATTTCGATATGTTTGGGCTACCACTCAAGGAGCGGAATCATGGATCAGATTACCCAACTCGACGACAGCATCGAGCGTTTGGCCAGTATCGCGGATGAGCTTGAGCAACAGGTAGCGCCGTGCCCCGCATCCCGATTGAGATTGATCACCTGGGTCACCGACTGGGTAGGTAGTCCATCAAGATTGGCCGAGCTTGAGAAGGGTTTGCCGAGCATTCCGCAGAGCCTGGTTTCAGCTTACACATCTTGGATTCACGCGAACGGTGGTTGATAGCCCGTCACCTGTAATAGTCTTTACGGCTTTTTCACATCCAGTATGGGAGCGTTAGCTATCCCTACGTGTGATAGATCTTGCCCGCCTAGCAGCGGGCTTTCTTTTGCCCGCAATTAACCCGTCTAGCCCCCTCCCCCGAACTATTGCCCACCTCAATGGGCAGCCCCAGCCTGTCCGACATGGACACCTTTCAGAGCCTCACGCTTCCACTCCAAGGATAGGGCATCGAGCGATCAGATAACGCCGGCAAAGGCGCGCAGGTATGTCCTCATGCCGGGCTCCGCAGCGCCACCAACATGAGAACGCCACATCCTTGCCACAGCGACTGGAAAATCATAGTAACTATCACAAATTAATCATTGACTATGTACTATTTAGCCACTAATCTCTGCCTACACCTTCTGAACAGGCGGACACGATGAGCACCTATTGGCGTAACCAGTTCGAGAAAAACTTCGTTTCACCCGAGGAGAAGATCGACCTGGACGAGATCCTCCAGGAAGCCCACGACGTCTATTGGGGTTCGCTGGGTGCCTCACTGATTAAATTTCATGGCGAAATCGACCCCGCCCATTTGGCGACTCTCGATCAGATTTACAAAGGTGAGATCCCTGTTCAGGTGGCAGCCAGAGACTGCTATGACTACGCAATCAATGGTCGGCTGAAACTCGCCACGAATGGTGCAGAGCAAGCCCGAATGAACGACAGCTGGGGACGTTTGGCCACGCTTGTGCTGTCTGCCAGACCCGACATCGAAGTCTTCTCGCCAAGCATTCTCGGCCGTGAAATGACTTTACCTAGGGGGCTCGAAAAAATTCTGTTCCACGCTCTGATTCGTGCACGCCTAGACCTCGATACCCACCCGGCATTTCAAGATGACGAGGCGCTACCCATGTTCTTGTCGGGGGAAGATCAAAGCGGATATCTGACACTCAAGGAAATTGCAGTGTTGGGGCAAATGACCGAGCGAGCAGTACGCAATGCGGCTCAACCCACCGCAGCTGACCAGCTTCAAACACGTAAAGAACAGAATCAGACGGTGGTCGACTCGAACGAGGCGTTGCGCTGGCTGAAAGGACGCCGGGGCTTCATCGCCACCCGCGCTGACTAACCCGACTGCCAATCACCATAGGACACGATCATGGGCCTCGAACAATTCAGCACGCTGCTCTCCGCCACTGCCTACGACTTTACCAACAGCCTGCCGGCAGAGCTGTTGCTAACATCTGAGGGCAACCTGCAAATATTCTATGCACCCTTCGACCACATCAATACCGGCGCCCGTATCGTGATATGCGGCATCACCCCAGGGCTACAACAAGCCAGCCTAGCCCTGGATGAGGCGTGCAAACAACTTCGCCAAGGCGCCTCCATCAAGCAGGCCAAGGAAGTTGCCAAGGCAACCGCCAGCTTTGCTGGGCCTATGCGAAACAACCTAGTCAACATGCTTGATCACGTAGGTGTTCACATGCTGCTTGGCATCGACAGCTGCGCTCGACTCTTCGACACGCACCGTCACCTGGTTCACTACACCTCGGCGTTGCGCTATCCAGTTTTCATTGACGGTCAGAACTACAGCGGCAGCCCAGCCATCCTCAGTCGCTCCAGCTTACGTCGCCAGGTTGAAACCCATTTGGCGGAAGAAATCAGCGTATTGGGCCCGAAATGCCTGTACATCCCGCTCGGGCCGAAGGTGTCGGAGGTGTTCCAACATTTGCAGGCCACAGGTCTGTTGAAAGCTGAACAGATTCTAGATGGACTACCTCACCCATCTGGTGCCAACGCAGAGCGAATCAGCTATTTCCTAGGCAACAAATCTCGGGAAAAGCTATCGGCCAAAACAAATCCTGCAGCATTGGACACCGCAAAAGCACGAATTTTGGAGAAGCTAAATACGCTTCAGGAGGCGAACAGCTTTTAATCGCAAGGAGATTTCTGCTGCAGATAGTAGTCATCGCCTGGGGCGGGGCGTCAATCCCCCCCTCTCTCTCGCTGGGCTAGCCCAGCTTACTGCTCAGCAGTGCAGCGGCTCTGGTTTTCAGTAGCCGCTTTTTTTTACAAGCAGCATTTGCAGCATGTTCGAAACGCCCAATGCTGGAAGATCACCTGCTCAGTATTTTCCTTTCACTGTATTTTGGCGCGGGCTTTCTTTTGCCCGCAATGACCCTCATCGCAGGAAGCCCCAAGAATCCGTGATCGCTGGCATGAGGGCTCAGCGACCACCAGAGTGCTGACTATGATGACTAGGCCACTTGTTTCACTGTAGGCCGCTGATCGGTTGCGAGTCGTCTTGCACGTCCCACTCCCCAGGCCAAGGCCCGAGTCATCGACTCACCTGGTCGAGAGTCGAATGCCTCTTCGTGAAGAACCATGCCACAGCCCGCATACACGCCGATGAACATCTGTGTCTGGCCAGTTCTGGAAAGCCTCACCTGGACATCAATCGAGGTGCCGTCATCCAGCTCCTCGTCATGGCTCCGGTGATGAAGCACAGGATCGGCCCAAGCCCAAAAAACTTCACCGCGTATACGCATGCCGCTCTCCTACGACTTTAGTCTTATAGTCCATCAACCATAGCGCGGGATGATGACGTTTCAACCCTCTAGGAGAGTGTCTGCCCTAATTCAGACAACCGGCAGAAATTCCCTACAAAACAGAGTCCTATGCATACGCTGCAGGTGGTGACGCACCACGAAGTGGCTCAGCACCCGCACCTGCCAAAACCTGGCCGCATCACCATAGAAAAAGCCCCCATCAGGGGGGCTTTAGCAAACCATCGGTGGAGCGTGTTACTGGGCGAGCCAGCCTTCCACTACATCGGCGCCGTACTCGGCTTTCCATTCCTTAAGCAGCTTGTGATTGCCGCCTTTGGTCTCAATGATTTCGCCGTTATGCGGGTTTTTGTACTGCTTGACCTGGCGGGCGCGACGTGGAGCCTTTTCAGCTGCAGCAGGAGCAGCAGCACGGCGGTTCGCCTGAGGATCTAGGATGTTGATAATGTCGCGAAGGCTATAGCCGTACTCGGCCAGCAAATCACGAAGTTTGGTCTCAAATTGAATTTCTTTCTGCAGCTCGGAGCTGCCCTTGAGTGCCTCGAGCTCAGCGAGTTGTGCTGCAAGTTGCTGCTCGAGCTGACGAAATTCTGCTAACCGGGACATGGGGAAACCTTTGGTTATGGAAGATACTATCTAGTCTACACGAAGACGCACATATCATAAATCCCAGCATTGATGGAAAGGTCTTGATGGACTTGATACGAACCTCCCCCTACCCTATCAATAATATCCTCGAATACGCCGGGGCTGGTCGCAAGCCCCGGAATACGCTTGTAGCATACTTAGGGGCTAGAATGGCATCCCGCCTAAGTTTCTCTTGAGCAGCGCTTGCACCCTGGGCCTTCCGCCAACTGCGGATTTAAACCCCAAGCCTGTGCGGTAAATTTCTGGCAAGTAGAAACGATCCGAATCCTCTAAGCGATCGATATCTTCATAAATCACACCAATATCTTTCAGTGACCTTATGAGCTCCTCAGACAATCCAACGCTCGCTGGATTGAATGGTACCTTCTTCGAATCTTCCGGGATATCCTGAAGTTTGATTTGCCAATCCCTGAGAGGCAAAATCTCAGTACATGCCTCTTCAACTTTTTCCCGGCTACATTCTGAGAGCGATTGACGTATAGCCTCAGGATATAGGAGACGGTCTGGCCATGCCTCCACTCGCTTCGCCTGCATCTGCTTTGCAGAGAACCTTACGACATCCACCATTCACGAAGCTCAGGGCCAAACGGGTGCGCTCGACAGCTGTATTCGTCCTGTCGACCCGTCTCAACGGCTTTGCGGCCCTGCCCTCACCGTCGATTGCCGACCCGACGACAACTTGGCCATCCACTATGCACTGACCAAAGCCAAGCCAGGAGACGTTCTCGTTGTGGACGCAAAAGGCTTCACTGAAGCCGGCCCATGGGGTGATCTGCTGACCCTTGCTGCGCAGCGCCTGGTCGGGCCGACAACCCCGAAAGATAAATGGCATCGGCCCATAGCTCCGAGAGCACCCGGCCACTTTCCAAGTGTTCAATAAGCCACGCGTGGTGGACATCCAACCTATTTTCGCCCTCCCCGGCCCAGCCATGCCAAGCAATACGACCAGGATGATCCTCGGATGCGCCAGGTTGCAGGCATTCCTGAACAACCTAGGCTTTGAACGGTTTCGGATAAGAGCTTCGTTGGCGCATGGAAATCCTGGCGATAAGGGTGATCGCGTCCGCTTAAAAATACGCGGACACCATCGCCCTTAATGCTGGAGTTCGGAAGGTGAGTTCGCCGGACGCTTACGCAGTGGTTTCAGCGAAATGTCTAAGACTTGAGCTGAATGATGAAGCTGAGCATGACTGACAGGAGGATGCAGAAGCTGCCCCTGGCCCCATATTACCCGGGTGGATCCCCGCTATTGAATCGCTTTTTGTGCCATCGACTCGCATCTCTTTTCTGCATTCACAGCTGAACATTGGCAGCCTACCCTCAACTGGCCTGATATGTGAATCGAATCGCTCAAGGCGCCAGAATAATTGCAATCTCCCTCAGCAATGCTCCCACTTGTGCATGATCTAGCCGAGCAAGAGCTCGATCAATAGAGCTACCAGCCCTACGCTGTCCTAGTTGATCGGCGGCACTATCCAACCCAGCCGCAGCCCTGACGCGCGCTTCCTCCTGCGGCGCACCTACACTGGCCAGCATCTCTCCCAGCCGCTGCTTCATCGTTCTCACTGCGTCAGGGGTTCCCTCTTCAATTGCCAGAGCGATTAATCCTTTGATCGATCTCTCTAGAATTCCCCATCCGGTCTCGAGCCTGCCGCCTTTCTTTGCCCATGAAAGCAGAAGGCTTTGGCAATCCCGGTAAAAGTCTCGACAGTCTCGTCGGTAGCCTTCAACCGCGGCATTGAACAGGCTATCAGTGAGGGAAAAGGTTTCGACAAAAGTCACAGTCTCTCTATCGTCAGGCAGCCATGACAGAGTCGAAACGAGCCAGCTAGCGTGCTTCCGCAACTCTTCTGACGTGTGATCCGAGGTTGCAGATGCGTTCGATATAGCATTCAGGAGGTTTGAGACCTCTATGATCCAGTTGATTGCATCAAAAGTGAAATGGGATCTTTTTTCTACAGCGAACAGAAGGAGATCTTTTAGCGGGTCGTAGATCTGATTAGCCCACTCTTCAAGGTTCTCAATGATCCGGGCAGCGTGCTCGTTGCCCTCTGGCGTCGCCAATAGCTGATTGGCCAAGAGGTTGAGCTTTGCTAGGAGCGAGGTAGCTTGAGTAACTGAAAAGTAAGGGCCCAGTGTGCTGCAATGCGTTGAGCTAAGCGGAGTGTCAGCGGTAAGGAGGAACAATTTCGCAGCGGTGATGACTGTTGTTCGAATCTCGCGAACGGTGTAGTCAATGTCGTGCTGCCCCTTTGTCAAAAGATCGTAGGTGATGAGCGAGAGCTGTTCGAATGCGACCAACGTAACGGTTTGGTGGCTTTTTTTGAAAGCACCGACAGAAGAAAGCGTGCCGATCTTCTGCACAAGGCTGATGATTTCCGTAGGGGTGGTGTACTCGAGTGCAACCCTCGCTCCGCGCCCCATTTGGCGAATTCCTTCCATCATGACGTCAGGGAGCTCTCGTGGCGCTACAGTCTCCACCGCATTTGCCAGATATCCCGACGCAAGCATCGCGTGATGCTTGGTCGGATTTAGTCCTGGGTACTCAATCTGGAGGTAGATTGCGTAGAGCGCCGCAAGGGTTCGCAATGTGCTTTGGGCCAGCCGTTCATCATTGCTGGTCAATGCTGCCTGCATAGTTTGGCGCAAATGCTCAAGTGTGCTGTTGATCAATCCGTCGGTTGTGCCAGGTACGTCTATGAACAAATTGGTGGCAATGAATGTGCCTCGCTTTGCTTCGCAGTAAGCAGCATTGATCTCGATTATCTGGCGAAAGGCATTATCTGCAACTTCGTAATCACCTTGAGCGGCAAATCGTTTGGTGTATGAAATTGCATAGTGGATTGCCCGCTTTGCTTCAGCATCCCAGGCTCCATTCTGGATAAAGAATCTCGTTTTAGGCTCGTTGAGCCTTGCTTCAGCGCCCACTTGATCTGCATCGCGTTGGGGGGCTTCCCCAATGGCAATCGCAGCCAATTCTGACAACTGGCTCCACTTCTGAAGGTCACGTCTAGCGACGCCCGACATAATTGAAAGCTGCTCGACCGGATTGATGATCTGAAGAGCACGGCGATAGGCATAGATGAAAAGCAGCACAATGGCCGCGACACCCCACACTGCCCCAAAAATCGCCGGAACGGCCCAGGCTCCACTGGGTAGTAATGATGCCCCCGCAATCAGCAAGGCCACGAGGAAAGATCCCAGAAACGAGAAAAGTAAGCGTCTATCTGAGCTCAGTTGCCTGAATAGGCCGTGAGGCATACGCTCGACATTGATCTGCATCGCAAACACCACGAGCGAGAATGCAATGGTAGCCGATCCGATCAGCGCAGAGCCGGTACCGCCAAGCAGTGATTTCAGTGTTGCGAGATTTTCCGGTATGCAGAAATAGCCACCAGCTAACCGTTGAAGAGGTGGCAGGACGACTACTGCGCTAGCCGCAACCGCCAGCAATAGGAACGTTGCAAGCTTGAGCCCATGCAAATGACGCCACTGTTCAAAACGAATTCTGCTCTGATGAAGGCGAAGCAAAGCAGATGCACGAATTTTTCTGAAGTACGCATGCAGTGCTGGCGCCTCCATCGAATATCTCCCTATCACATGACTTGTTGTTAAGCAGATGCATTAGCTCGTTGCTGGCGTCTTGCTGCACACGATCCGGTAGATGACGTTGTTCATGGCGACACAATGCCACATAGGTCAGTCTTTTATCGTCGCGCGAGCTGAGCCTTACTCCTTCATGCCAGGTGATGCCGGAGCATCAAAGGTACCTGAAGTCCCTTGGCCTTCGCGATCCATAAATTACCTCTTCTCTTACGGTATGAGTTCCTAGTCTGTGATAATGTCCTTTGGACTGTCGTATCTGCACAGCTCTTTTCATTGACTGTAACTCCCGTGGATGGATTACAGAGTGGCCGCTCGGCGCTGGGAAATACCGTGAAGGCCGTTATCAGCGATGACTTGGTATGGCATCGCAGCATCGACTCGGCAATCCAGGCATATGAATCAGAATTGAAAGGAGTCTCATGATGGGCGGAAACGGAAGACCTACCCTCTCGGCTTTGTGGCGTACCGCCTCTGGCGGATGGCTGTCGTGAACCGAACCCCGCCAAGCGGGTCTCGGCCCTGCCGGGCTTCCATCCTCACGCCTGCGCGCTCCGCTTGCTGGGAAGGTGCCGGGGCCGCCATGCAGGAGAGTGACGAATGCTGACCATTATTCCCATGAGCCAAGCTCGTAGGCGCCTCAGGCGCCTAGTAGCGCTAGTTGCCAAGGGACACACTTTTATCATCACCAAAAATGGCAAGCCGTTAGTATTGCTGGACGCGCCGAAACCATCCGATAAGCAAGAGCAGTAGCCAGGGAACTATGAGACATAGAGAGCCTATGAGTCCGGATGCGGTTGTGAGCGTTTCCTGCAACAGCTGCGGCAAAGCATGTCACCTAAATGGGAAGGAGGTTAGGTGATGACCCACAATGACGATCAGCATGCAACGACAGAGGCATTTGAGCGCAAGCAAGACCGGGTTCGACCTGAGTTTTTGAACCAGGACACGCTGGATAGGGTGGCTCATGACCATGCGAAAGAACTCATTGAGCCAGGTGCAAAATCAGCAAACCATTCCCTGCCATCAATAGACTCAAAGGACTGATTTGGAGCGGTTGCCCTTTCGATCACGGGCCGCTCTGTGGCGCTCAAGGTGGATCATTTCCTGTTGCCACTTCGACAGGAACTTCAGCCAGTCATGCAAGTAGGCACCTTCAGGTACCCGGGTTGAGCCGTAGCTTGCGCACATAAAGCGCTCACGCCACGGCTCCGGTATAGCGTCGTCCCGTACGATGGATATTCCAATCGGATGGGGCTCAGAGGCTACCTACCTGATGCGCTCACTGCAGCCACACAGCGCTGCGCCTACAGAGCTGGAGGTATTGCGGGTGATTTGTCAGTCCGCCGCCATCGATGGAGCTACGGCCTTCTCTCGCTTCACTGGAGCGGGTTTGTCGTCGACGGCCTGGTCGCGGGTGAAGGTGCCATCGTTCTCGCCTTTGAAGAAATTCTTCCCGTAGATCAGCAGGCAAAGCGCGACTCCCACGGCGAATGCCCAGCTGGCACCCTTGATGGCGAGCACGGCACCGATCACGCCTGCGATGCCAAGGTCACGCTGACTCTTCGCTTCCAGAACACCCAGACGAACGCTCACATAGCCCTGGATCAGCAGAGTGAGGGCCAAGGCCACACCCAGGATGGGTTGAACAAGCGTAACGACTGGCAGCAACAACAAGCCTGTGTTCGTGCCCCAGCGGAAAGAGCCGACGCCACCGATGATGGACTGCATGGCACGTGGGCCACCTTTGAACCGCTCGATAATGACCACAAGCATTGCCGCCCATTTAGGCCCGCACATTGCCACATCTGGGCCGAAGATACTCATGAATGCATTTCGTCCACCGAAGATCAGGTGAGCGCGATCAGGGTTGTAGTCCACCTTTTCATCGGTACGTACCTGCTCAGCCTCATCCAGCAGAACCTTGGCGCTAAGCACGTCGCCGAACACGACGATGTACACCGCAAGCACCATTGGAATGGCTGAGATGAACATCGAGAGAGGTGGCATGCCTAGGCCGAAGACTGTGTAATTGTTCCAGAGCCCCATGAAGTCAGGCGTGCTGATACCCCACTTGATGGTTGGCCAAGATGCTTCGTTCACCAGCGGCGCAATCACGACGGCAAGCAGGATGATGGGCAGAATTCCAAGCTTGGCGAAATTCCACCAGAAACGATTCCTTTTTTTCAGCTGTGCGAAATGCTGGGAGAAAATCAGATAGAACGCCAGGCCTACGGTGATGCTGATGGTGATCGGCAGCACATCGAATTTGCCGCCAATCTGGAACACAGAAATCACGGCGCTGAAACCCGCGCCGACAATGATGCCCGACTTGATGGCTGAGGGAACGTAGGTGAAGACCTTCTTGGCCATTCCCGTTGCACCGAGCGTTATCGAGAACACTCCTAACAAGAGCTGGAAGGCGATGAGTGCATGAACGCGCTCTGGCCCCTCAGGGAATGTCGCGCAGTAAGCCATCAGCAGTGGGACTGCTGGCGTGATCCATCCTGGAACGGTTGGATCTCCAAGGAGATGGTGAGTGAGGTAAAGCAGACCATTGAGCATGACGACAGCGAGGGCCACTTCGAATGGCATTCCGAGAAGCTCGGTCATCAGGGGGATGGCCGCGAGATCCACGGCGCACATCAAGAGGCCCTGAAGGAAATCTGGCAGCTCAAGGCGATAGTGCAGAAATGGCAGTCGAACCTTGAACGGGCCAAGGGGAATGTATGGAGTTTCATGTGCTGAATTTGACATTAGTGCACCTGTATTATTGGTCTTGTAGGCATGGCACCCCAGCAGGGGTGCCAGATTTATCAGGCTGCTACCAGGCTGCTCGGTAGATTTCCTCAATGTCTGCCGGCGAAAGTTTGCGAGGGTTGTTGCGCATTAGGCGGTCGATCTTGCTGGCCTCTTCCGCCATTGATGCCAATGCGTCATGGGGCACACTGAATGCTCGAAGCCCGGTTGGAATACCGACGGCTGAACACAGCTCGGCCATCGCGGTAACTGCAGCATCAGCTGCTTGAAGATCGCTCAGCCCGTCGACGCTGATACCCATTGCCTGGGCAACATCTTTGAGGCGCTCAGCACATGCGAGCTTGTTCCACCGCATGACGTAAGGAAGCAAGAGTGCATTGCTGACACCGTGAGCTATGTTGAAGCGTCCGCCAAGTGGGTAGGCCAAGGCATGTACCGCACCGACACCAGCGTTGCCAAACGCCATGCCACCCATGAGGCTCGCCGTGGCCATTTCTTCGCGAGCAACCAGGTCATCAGGGTTCGCATAGGCCTTTGGCAAGGCCCGTGCGATAAGTCGGATTGCGCCCAGCGCGATGGCATCGGTGATAGGTGAGCGGTTTACAGAAATGTACGATTCGATGGCGTGTACAAGCGCGTCTACCCCGCTTGCAGCAGTGACGCTACGTGGGCAGGTAAGGGTCATTAACGGACTTACCAAGGCAACGTCTGGCAAGAGGTAGTCGCTCACAATCCCTTTCTTCAACTGCGCCATTTTGTCCGAAAAAATAGCCACGTTGGTGACCTCGGAACCGGTGCCGGCAGTGGTTGGGATTGCGATCAGTGGGGGGCCTTTCCGGGCTACCTGATTTACTCCGAAAAGATCGGCCAAAGCTCCCTCATGCCCAGCAAAGGCAGCAACACCTTTGGCGATATCAATCGCGCTGCCACCGCCCAGACCGATTAGTCCGTCATGACCGCCTTCACGGTAGGCACGAGTGCAATCTTCAACCAAACCAATTTCCGGCTCTGGTTGAACTTGGTCATAGAGGCCGTAGTTGCGGCCAGCCAGCTGGGCCAAGGCGAGCTCAACGGTGCCGGTTTTCACCAGGATCGCATCGGTCACGATGAGGGGATTGCTGACCTTCAAACGTGTTAATTCGGCATCGAGTTGGTCAATCGCGCCGGGGCCAGTAAGGAGTTTGTTAGCTATTTGAAAGGCAGAAACACTCACGGGCTCATCCTCTTTGTTTTCTTGTGATGAGCTGGTGGATAACAAAAGCTATGCCAAAGCTTTGAAAAGCCCGCCGTTGCTGGCCTTCACCGCGTTCTGGTGTATGTCGGGAGGCGTTCAGCGAGCAAGAATTAAATCAGAAAGCTGGTCTCCGATTAGAAACCTAATCAGACCTTTCCCAACGTTTCATCTTTTGGACAATGGTGGCTTGGCTGACGCCCAGGGCTTTTGCCGCAAGGCGGGTGGTTTTGTGAATTCGCATCGCGGACATGATGGCGCTGCGTTCTGCATTCTCAATGATCCTGCGCAATGGGAGTCGGCTCAGGTTTTCGCCCTCTGCATGCAGGTTCAGCATCTCCTCCGGTAGGTCTAGCGCTTCAATCGTTTCAGACTCGCAGGTAACGACCAAGCGCTCGACCAGATTGATTAGTTCGCGGATATTTCCTGGCCAAGCATACTCACAGAGCAGATCAACCGCCTCGAGACTCCATTTCATCTTTTGCTTATACCTGCCGTTGAAATGAGCAAGGTAGTGCTCCAGGAGCGTGGGTATCTCACTGCCACGCTCCCGCAGGGCAGGGATTTTGATAGGAACGACATTGAGTCTGTAATACAGATCCGCCCGGAATAAGCCATCAGCAACCCGCTGCCGAAGATCATGGTGGGTCGCACTGATGATGCGGACGTCAACCTCCTTTAGCTCCAGGCCTCCAACAGGGATAAAGCGATTTTCCTCGATGACCTTCAGAAGCTTGACCTGAAGGGATAGGGGGAGATCACCAATCTCATCGAGGAATAAGGTGCCATGGTTGGCGAGCTCCAATAGCCCTCTCTTCCCTTTTGCAGCGGCCCCCGTGAAAGCTCCTGGCGCATATCCGAACAATTCCGCCTCTATGAGGTTCTCCGGCATTGCTCCGCAATTGAGAGGTATGAAAGGCTCATTTGCCCGAGCGCTTGCATTGTGGATGTACTGGGCGACGAGGCTTTTGCCTACCCCGGTCTCCCCGAGAAGCAGCACCTTCACATCGCTACTGGCCACTCGTCGAGCTTGGGAAAAGAGCTGTCCAGTCTGTGCCTGGTCGAACACCATTGGAGACATCGCGAGCTTCATGTATTCGCCAGCGTGCAGTTGCGCGGTGCTGTGACGAAGCTTTTTGAGCCCAGCTAGCTCATCACGCTCGTGCTTCATACGCAGAAGCTCGGTCATGTCCCGAACTGCGCTGACGACGTAGCTGATGCGGCGATCTTCAAAAATCGGCGTAGCGCTTACCAAAAGCTTTTTGCCGTTACTCAGGCTTTGCATCACTGATACTGGGGCGCCTTGCTGGAGCACGCGCAATGATGCCGACTGTGACACGACACCATCGCGTACCAGGTCATGCATGCTACGCCCGATGATTTGCTCACCTTCAAGCCCTGTCAGTCGCTCGTATGCAGTGTTCACCTTCACGGTGATACCGGCACCATCGGTGATATAGACGCCGTCATGCAATGCATTCAAGAACGTGTCAAAGGTTTGGTCGTTGAAGTCCACGATCAGGATCTGCCACAGAAAAGGATAGTGTAAGTGGTTTGGCCACTTACAGGAGCAAAGTCGCTCCCATTTGCATGGTGCAACAGGGTCGGGTAGCTGATGAAATCGGGAAACTGCTGAATGCCAAGATGAGCTTGATCCTGGTTGGCGAGAGGCCTGGATTGAGCTCGCCTGACAGCCTGGGTTTGTACTTTACCTTCTCCCCTAAGCTCGGCCGGACTGACGCGAGCCGCAACTGCATCTCCAACGTTTGGGCAAGCGAGGATCAATGTGATCGTGCGCAAGCCTTATCATCAAGGGAGGTAACGAGATTCTACGGGGGTGTTTCTGCCCTGCTTCATCGCAACTGCGTTTTATCAGGGCTTCCCCCTCCAACCCCGGCGACGTTGTGAGACAAAGCTATGGCGTGCAGGACGCATCGCAGATTTCCACCGAATGCTATGGTCTGCGCGCACCATCTCTCAGCGTGATAACCCAAAGCGAGACTGCCTGCGCAGCTGCTCATGATTCACCGACTGAACGATCAAAGCCCCTCAGCACTCAATGTAACGCTCTCTAAAGGATCGAGGGCCCAGTACATGAAGTTTCCAAGGAGAAGGCATGATGAGCCTCACCCTTCGCTGCCTCAAATGCAATGGAAAGCAGCTTGTGCAACCCACTAGGCTGCATCGTAAATCGGTGATCACTTGCAGGGGCTGTGGCGCTCTGAGCCACCATGGCGATCTCGTGGAAGCTACAGGTCTGCGCCTCATGGCCAAGCTAAAGCAGCAGCTCAAGACCGGGTAACCGAGGGGGCCGCGAGGAGTGCTCAAGCCCTGCACACCCAGGTTCCAGCCTATATCGCTAAACGCAGTTCTTTCCTCAGTGAGCAGCGCTGGCTACCTGAAGCTGATACCTCGCCTGAATTAGCTCCGTCTCCGCCTTCTGCAGCTCAGCTTTGACGCCCGTCCACATCAAAACCAAGGTGGCGATCTTTTCGCGAGAGGCCGTCAATTCCTCGCCCATCACGGCCATTTCGCTCTCCAGCAACAGGCACTGCTGCTCGAGCAGCTCCTCGCGCGAGAAAAAAGCAAAGCGATCATCAAGGGTCTGGTCTGGCTTGGTCATAACGCTTATCACCGCGAGTAGTACAAATGTTCTCCTCACGAGCTTAGCGAGATATACTGGATGTATCAACAGTGTTTCGACGGAACGGTAGCTCCTCATGACCGAAAGGCCAGGCCAGCCCACAGGCTTCGAGACTGCGCGGAAATCCCACGTGGACTTCACCGGAGACACGCTCAAGCGGGGAGATCGCATATGTCACTGAAATCGTCTTTCGCCATAGTCCTTCGGGCGCTACGCAGTCAGCGAAAAATCACGCAGCGGGACTTTGGTGACACGAGTAGGACGTTTCTTTCAAAGCTGGAAGGCGGTAAATCCAGCCTGACGCTAGATAAGCTCGAGCAGGTAAGTCAGCGGCTGGAGGTGAGCTCACTGACGCTGCTGACACTGACCTTGAGCTTGGAATCTGGGAAATCCTCAGCGGAGCTTATCAATGATCTTCGCTTGGAAATTGAGAACTTGGAGCGTGATGGTGGCTTACCACGCTTGGAAGAAGTCCCCACCCTAGTGGCATCCGATTGGCATCATAAATGCGACCCAGACGGTAGCTTCAGGCCTGTGTGAAACTGCTTGATCCAATCATGCCCCTGGACGTGCCCCTAATCGGGGACGGCTGTCGTGAACCGATCCCTGGCGTCGCCAGGGGTCGGCCCTAACGGGCTTCCATCCTCACGCCTCTGGCCCTTTGGGCCGGCGCGCTCCGCTTGCCCTTTTTGACCACAAGATTCAACGACGTGAACCATCGCAGATCTCTGCCGCAGATCACGCGCATATTGCTGGCCCTGCGTTGGTAGAGTCTTGTGATGACATTGTCGGTACTTTTCTTTCACCCAATTTTCACGACACCTAGGCAACACTTGTCCTATCCCTACGTGTGATAGCAGCTCCCATTAGCCCGCCTAGCAGCGGGCTTTCTTTTGCCTGGAATTCGTCATCAACCCAGGCCGTTTGTCTTCTGAATTGTCCGTTCTGCTGGCCCAGACTGTCCCTTGAGGACACTAGCTAGAGCCACTCTCATGCCACAACTCATCAGATTCATAACCCTTCCCCTGGCCTGTAGTCTGCTGTGGGCTTGCGCTGCTCCTGAGACAAAGTCGCCAGTGGAGACACCTGGTAGGCCCGAATCAGCAAAGACTCAGCTGCTGGAAGCCGGAGCCGCGACCTTGCAGGCCAAGCCGCCCATTGAGGCTATTAACGCTTACCTGGATGGCTTCCACTTTTACAACGGACATCCTGATGTGCAGATGGAAGCGCATCACTACTGCTCCATCCTGAACGAGGATGTCATCCAGTGCGTCATCTTCGACGGTAACACCAAGGAAGCGAAGATCATGGGTGTCGAGTACATCATCGACGAAAAGCTGTTTGCTGCTCTGCCGGCCAAGGAGAAGGCGATGTGGCACAGCCATGGCTATGAGGTTTCATCCGGGCAGCTGATCGCGCCGGGTATCCCTGCACCTGCAGAACATGCCTTGATGGAGCGGCTTGCCCATACCTACGGGAAGACATGGCACACGTGGCATACCGACCAGGACAAAGCCCTACCGGTGGGCGTCCCGCAGTTGATGATGGGGTTCACAGCGGATGGCCAGGCTGATCCAACGATGGTCGAGCAGCGGGATCGACGCCTGAGAGTGGACGCGGCAGAAACGAAAACTCAGCGGGCTGACATTCAAATCCCTGCGGCAGATCTCAAGGCGGATGGCTGGCAGCACGGCAACGTCATTCAGATTACCGATCCAACCGGTGCTCATCTGCATCAGCCCGCCACATCGACACCTGAGAAATCGAACAGCCGATCCATCCAGTAGCCTTAGAGCTTTGCTTCGTGGCATCGGAAGGAAAGACTGAACCTGCCCTAACGTGGACGGCTGCCGTAAACCGCACCCTGGCTGCACTATGTTGCGGCCCTCCGGGCTTCCATCCAAACGCATCTGGCCCGTCCAGGGCCGACGCGCTCCGCTTGCTTGGGACTGCTCCGTCACAACGGACGCCAAGAGGCTGGGGATTAATCAGCACTGGGTTCACGAAGGCTAGGACAAGGGGTCGCTATCAGGACAAGATCAAGAAAGCCGCTCAATCAACGGCAATCCATTCACCTGCGGTCGAGCGAACAGATACCCTTGCATCAAATCAATTCCCAGCGCCGCCAGCGCTTGGCATTCTTCGTCAGTCTCAATCCCTTCGGCAATAAGCGTAATGCCCAACCGCTCGGCCACCAATACGATACCGGCGACGATAGCCTGGCGAACCGAATCTTGGTTGATTCCCCGAGTGAGAGCCATATCCAGCTTGAGTACAGCCGGCTGAAACTCTGCGAGTAGATTAAGCCCTGAGTAACCCGAGCCAAAATCATCTATTGCAGTGGTGAAGCCCTGTCGCTCGTACTCTTTGAAGATTGATTTCAAGTGCTCGGTGTCTTCGATCCGCTCGCCCTCGGTCACTTCGAACATGAGCAGATTGGCGGGGAAGTCGAATGTTCGAGTAGCCTCTAACGTAGCCCGGATGCAGGTGCTAGCACGGTAGACAGCATTGGGCAGAAAGTTGATGCTCAATTTACAGTCCGTCTGCCGCCCCAAGCCCAGTACAGCCGCTTGCTCGATGGCCTTCACGCGACAGGCCTGATCAAAGCGGTACAGATTGTCGGGGGATACCTTGGCCAAAATTTCCGCAGCGCTTTCACCGCTCAGACCGCGAACCAGTGCCTCATAGGCGAACGGCCTGCCTGAAGGCACATGGATTATGGGCTGGAACGCCATGGTAATTTCGAAATCCAGGCTAGCAAGGTCACGACATTGGGAGCAGCCAATCGCTAAAAAGGGCTTGGGGAAAACGGGCTTGCTCATGGGATATCGTCGAGGTTAGAGAGTATGGCTGTGCAGGATGCTTGAATATGCATCTTAAGCCAATCTCCTCCGATCCAATCCATCTATCAGTGGACTGACCTCCCAAGCGTGCCTGCCCTGTGTAACTGGTAGTCGATGAAGGTTTGATAAAGGTGGTCTGCCTCCAGGCGAAGCCGTTCCACCTCGTCGACTGGTCGCCCCTCATCAACAGCTTGCTGATGGGACAGTATCGCTTGAAGAGCCTACCTCAAGAGCCTCTCTCCTGCCTCAGACATTCCCAAGATAGTCCTCTTCACTTCGGGCACCTGGCATGTCTATTTGCACGGTGGGCTTCGGGGATCAGCACCTTGCTCAGATCTTTCTTCACCACCGTATACCTTCTGGCCGGTGGCCTAGCTCATTGCCACGACGAACTATTCAATGGGTACATGCGTGAGAATCAGGCGAGTTAGTTCAGAGAGTAAGGCCTGAGCATCCGGCTGGTAACCTTCGCACCACCGCTCGTGCCAATCCAAAGGAGAACCCTGTTCCTCCCACTCAGACAAGGCGAGTGCGTTGACGATCTCCATCTCAAACCAAATAGACTCCCACCTGGCTGCATCCGAGACCAGGGTGGTGTTCTGCCAGACAAACTCCGTCACCGCGACGAAGCTCGACCACGCTTTCAGATCCTTGTGTGCGCCACGGGCCAGTGATATGAGCTCCGACGACGTGAGCATTGCTGTTCTCCTATGACGCATTCTGGATATTCAACATCTCGCACCTGATTAAGCTGCTTCCCCCTGAGCTGCTCGCATAGATCCTAGCGCCGCTACAGAATCTTCCGACTTCACTCGTTTCACAGTGCAAGCGTTCCAAAGTGGTGGAATGGCATGAGCCTCGGCTATCAGCAAAGCAGCCTCCCAGTAGCCCTTCAGTTTCAAAGTTCCACCACCCATTGCCAGGCGCGAGGGTTGGCCTCTGTCGTCCTGAGCCAGGCGAGTCATTGATCAGATGCAACCACACCTGAATATAACCAACTGCCGCATGTGAGCTTCAAGATGGGGTTAAAACCTCAGGCCCTTTGCAGCATCGATAAGTCCATTTAACCAATCCTGATGGCCGTTGATCATAGGGTTCGGCTTGGCCTTTGCGAGCGCCTGCGCAGGCTTTCCAATCTGGGTCTCTTGCGTGAGAATCCGAACTCGGCCACCTTCCAAGTTTTCAATAAGCCACGCGTGGTGGACATCCAACCTATTTTCGCCCTCCCCGGCCCAGCCATGCCAAGCAATACGACCAGGATGATCCTCGGATGGGGCGTCGAACTCGTTGCACTGCGCCTCGACAGGAAAACCGAAGGTCTCAAAGTAGAATCGGACACCGTTCATGAGCTCCGGGCTAGCATGATCGTAGAGTCGGATGTTGGCAGAATTGGAGTAATAGGTCGGCCAGCAAGAAGGACATGCCAACAGCGGCCAGATGTCCTCCGCTCGCAACCCAGCAACGATGACTTCATTCGAAGCGAAATTGTCAGTGAAACCAGGTAGATAGCCCTCGGGCCAAATGATCTCATGCATGGTTAGGTTCCCTCTTGGAATTTGGATGGAGGGATGATCGATGCCAAGGTAAAATAACGCCAATCGTCATTTCTTATCCCGAGCATCATGAAATCTGATATCAGAAATTTTGACCTCAATTTGCTCAAGGCCCTGGACGCGCTTTTGGACGAACGTAGTGTCACCAAGGCAGCCGATCGCTTGTCATTAACTCAACCTGCGGTAAGCGGCATGCTCAATCGGCTCAGGGACAGTTTTGACGACCCTCTATTCATCAGGGCACAGCGCGGCATAGTGCCAACGCTGCGGGCTCAGCAGTTGGCCGCCCCGATCAAGCAGCTAATCCGTGAAATGGAAGCTCTGCTTCAGCCAGAGGCCTTTAACCCCACGACCAGTAAAATGCTCGTGACGGTCGCTGCGACTGACTACGCTCTTCGAGCGGTCGTAGTGCCCTTCCTGAGCGTACTTCGCAAGCAGGCTCCAAACATCCGCGTTGCAGTTCGTGCGGTAGACCTAACCAGCTTGCCAACTCAATTGGAGCAGGGCGAGATCGACATAGCCCTAGTCACGCCAGAAATGATCCCGCCAGGCGCGTTATCACAGCGTCTGTTCGATGAACGCTACGTTTGCCTAATGAGTGCAACCCATCCTGATGCTCAATTGACCACACTGTCACTTGATCGCTTCTGTGAGCTAGACCATGTGCTAGTTTCGCCAGCGGGAGGTTCTTTCAGCGGAGTGACTGATGAAGCGCTGTCAAAGATTAATCGACGGCGAAGAGTCTCCGTCTCCGTCTCCAGCTTCCTCATACTCCCAGAGTTGCTAAGCACCTGTAATCTGATCGCTGTAGTCCCAGAACGCCTGACTCCAGCGACTGACTCATTTGTCGTGGGACAACCACCAGTCGATATTCCTGGGTTCACCAAAGCGATGATTTGGCATGGGAGAACGGAGCGAGATGAAGGGCAACGATGGGTGCGATCAATTCTATTTGAATCGTCTCGGCACCGCTCCTTATGACTATGACCGAGAGTTCAGCATTTCATTGCTAGAGAAAACTGAAAACCAAGTAGCCAGGGCGCTAATGCTCAGGCAATAGTAGGCATCCAGCCATTACACGCAGAAGCTTAGGCGGTGTAATGGCGGACGCCCAATCCTAGGTGTACAGGATTAATGCAATACCCTGTAATCCATGACGCTTCCGTGCTTTCTTCTCGCTAAAACCCACGATCAATCAGCTAGTCCATTAAAGTTTGACGGGCTCTCTCGTCTTCCAAAGCGACAGCAATACACCGCCAATCAGAAGCCCAATTGTAACGCTCAGAGAAATCTCTGCGGGTACCTTGCCCACAATGTCATGAAGGAAAATCTTCCCACCTATGAAGACAAGCACCAAGGCCAATGCATACTTAAGATAAGCGAAGCGACTGATCATCGCAGCCAGCGCAAAATACAGTGCCCGCAAACCGAGTATGGCAAAAATGTTTGAGGTATAGACAATAAAGGGATCCTGCGTGATAGCAAAGATTGCAGGAACGCTATCAACAGCGAACACCAAGTCAGCGCACTCTATAAGAATCAAAGCAAGAAATAGCGGCGTTACCCATAATACCTTTTTACCTGACGCATCGGGCAGGCGCACCAAGAAACTCTGCCCATGTAATTCTTTGGTTATGGGCAAATGACTGCGCAGATACTTAACGAAGCGGTTATTCTCGAGGTCAGGCGCATGATCGACACGGGCGAATAGCATCTTTACCCCAGTGAAAACCAAGAACGCACCGAAGAAATAAAGTATCCAACTGAACTGTGCAATGAGCGCGGCTCCCAGGCCTATCATAATGGCCCTCAAGACGATGACTCCCATAATCCCCCAGAACAGCACTCTGTGCTGAAACTCTCTAGGGATGGCCAGGAAGCTAAATATTAGCGCGATAACGAATACGTTATCCATTGACAGGGACTTCTCAATCAAGAAGCCAGTCACGTAGTCCATACTGGCGTCGCTGCCTTTCTGGAAGTAAACCCATACAGCGAATAGTAGGCCCATGCTGATGTAGCCAGCTGATAGCAGTAGGCTCTCCTTGACGCCAATCTCTCGATTCCCTCGATGGAGAACTCCTAAGTCAAGCGCCAAAAGCGTTAACACGACAGCGAAAAAGGAAAGCCAAAGCCACAGATCGGTGCCAAGGACATCTTGAGAGAGATACGCATTTAGGGCAGACATGAGCCCCTCCTATATAGTCGTAGTTTAACAACTATGACTCCGACATGGCGGCTACTAACCGTCAGAGGGGCCCGGCGTCACACATTAAGATTTTATCCAACATAACAATGTTGCAAGAGAAAAAATTTTACCAATTATTTCTCTCATATAGTCGACATGGGATTGTCCTGACCTGCCCATTGACACATCAACGGCTACTCACCAAAAAGGGGCGAAACGCGCCAAGGACTAGGTCGATTGGTTGACAATAGGCAGGGGCCACCGCCAAATGGCAGCAAGCCACCGTGACCCAAGACTGTAAAACGACTTGGAAATAACGTATTGAAAACTGTAATCATTGGTACGACCTTCCTGTATGGCTCAGGTTCAGATTTCAGGTGTGACGCCCAATGAGGTTGAGGAATTCGTGCCGGGTAGTCGGGGAGTCTCTGAACTCACCTAGCATTACCGAAGAAATCATCACCGAGTTTTGCTTTTCCACACCTCGCATCATCATGCACATGTGCTTCGCTTCGATAACTACCCCAACACCTGCAGCATCAGTCACTTCCTGCATGGCACACGCAATCTGTCTAGTTAAATTCTCTTGAATCTGCAAACGACGGGCAAACATATCGACTAAGCGCGCCACTTTGGAAAGCCCTAATACTCGTCCTGTTGGCAGGTAGGCGACATGCGCTTTCCCAATAAACGGCAACATGTGATGCTCGCACAATGAGTACAACTCAATATCGCGAACGACCACCATCTCATCATTCTGACTTTCGAACAAAGCGCCATTGACTATCTCAGCTAGGCTCTGGGTATAGCCATTGCATAGATACCGCATCGCTTTGGCAGCACGTTGGGGTGTATCCAGGAGCCCTTCTCGCTGCGGGTTTTCACCTACACCAACAAGGATTTCACGATAATACTCGGCTAGCGAATGTGACATTTGGATTCCTCACCTTTGCAACGTTGCCTGCCCTCGGGATGGGGTAACCAGGCCAAGCTTGGCCTCAAACCACAGAACAACCTGTACAGAACTGAAAGCAAAGGACGTAGCGGACGCCAAGCCAGTGGAGCGGCCCACATCCCAACACCGGCAGCACGCCAGCTCCAAAGGGTAGCGTCCAAGCCTGTTACCCACTGATCATTCGCGAACCTTGCGTGCAAGCACGATCTCAATTGCTCAATCGACAGGCCAAGAGGTATGGGATCGAAGTCATCGCCATCGATATCGATCAGGATGAGCTTTGCTGCAGTTGAACGCCTGCGCAGGAAGGCCACCTCCCTGGCGCACAATGGGCAGGCACCGTCAAAGTAAAGGGTCAAAGGCCACTGGCAATACATGTACAACACCTCAATCTTGTACAGGTTTTTGTATAAGTTAGCGAAACTCACGAAATTAGCAATGCCCGGATCTCCTCGGAAGCGCCCATTCGCCTGAGGATGGCGGGATCAGCGCCGTTTGCAGATGACGGTAGGCGACTGGAGTCATCAGATGTCAGTGGAGATCGGAACGTGCTGGTTTGCACCAGAGTGCGATAGTTGCATCGCTTTTGAGACGCTGCGAAAGCCAGCTAGGGGAAACGAAGATTGGAGTAATCGTCTAGAAACGAAGTGATTGAGGAATACTCCTTAGGCAACCACATGACTGTCCAAAGCAAAGACACCACAAAGGGCGTGCCTTTTGCGTTGGCCAGTCCGTGACTGAAGCACATCGGTAGTGACCATCAATGGATGCGCGTCTACTTCACCTCGTTAGCGAACCGCCCAACAGCTTCTACTACCTGCTTTGCTCCATTTTGGATCTCAAGGATAACCGTGCCCGCCTCGTTGGCGAGTACCAAGCCCTCCTCAGCTTTCGCACGACTGCTGAACATCTGGGCGACGGCCTTATCAGCGAGCTCCTGGTTTTGCTGAACGACGTTCACAATCTCTTCGGTCGCCGAGCTGGTATGGCCTGCGAGCTTTCGGACTTCGTCGGCAACCACAGCGAAGCCCCGCCCCTGCTCTCCGGCACGTGCCGCTTCAATCGCCGCATTCAAGGCAAGAAGGTTGGTCTGCGACGCAATACCGCCAATGGTTTGAACGATTGAGCTGATCAACGCAGATTGCTTACCGAGCGCCTCGATGCTGTCGGTTGCGAGCTTCATTTGCTCAGCAATACTTCGCATCGTGCCTACCGTTCGCGTTACCACGACAGCGCCGTGCTCGGCACTTGAGTCCGTTCGTTGCGACACATCAAAAGCAACACCGGCGGCATCTTTAACTTCTTGCTCCCTAGCTACCTGGTCGGTAACCACACTTGCAAATTTCACGACCTTAGCTAGGTTGCCCTCAGTGTCGTGCACAGGGTTGTAGGTTGCCTCCAACCAGATATCGTTACCACGTCCATCGACTCGCTTGAAGCGATTCGCGATGTACTCACCACGGTTGAGTGTCTTCCAGAAATCTACGTACCCTTCGGATGCCGCTTCTTCCGCTGAACAGAACAACCGATGATGCTTGCCGACGATCTGGCCCAGTGAATAGCCCATGGCATCGAGGAACTGTTTGTTCGCCGTGATGACGGTGCCATCCAGTTTAAATTCTATGACAGCTGTAGACCTGACCAATGCCTCAATCAGAGCCTGATTCTCCTTGGCCTGCTCAACGGTACGAGTGATCTCACTGCCGTAGCCCTGGACATGAGCCAAGCTTCCGTCTTGGTTTCGGATAGGAAACCAATAGATTTTCAACCATGCAAGAGTACCGTCAGCACGAAGGTAACGATATTCGTCATTGACGGGTTCGAATCGCGCCACAGCTTGATTGAAGGCGTGGAAGCAAGGGAGATTTTTGACGTAAGGCGGAACGATCTCCGAAAGCGGACGGCCATGCAGATGGTCGCTCGAGTACCCTAGGGTTTCTAAGAAAATTCGATTGACTGCACAGATCCGGAACTGAGCATCAAGTCTTATGGAAAGCATCCCTCTGTCCATTTGCTCGACCTGCTGACGTAGCAGATGTAGCTCCGCACTCTGCTCATGCACCGTTTTTTTGAGTTTGCGATCAAACATTTTAGACTCCACGCGTGCTGAATGAGCAATTATCGACACAGACCACTGTTTCTTGAGCGGCCAGTCAGTTTTTGATTGGATTGGGAGGGTCGCGCTCCAACGGCTCTATGATTTCCAGTCAAGATACAAGCAGGGACTCTTGCCCTGACATCTGCCAGAGTCTCTAGAAGCAACGTTGGCCTCACTGGGAGGTAGACTGTATGGAGTGAAACCTCTGAAAATCGAAGATCTCTCTGCGATTGCAGATCAAGCTGGTAACGAACGCTGAGCATTCTGGCTCAAGAAGATGACCCAGGTGTCATATGAGTGTTGGTGCCATTGGACAGCATCATCCCAAAGGACACCGTTGATTTCGCCCCGAGAAATTAGGTGCCTGAGCCTGGAGTTTGAAGCATCCAATTCGAGTAGATGCTTGTGAGCGATGTAGCGAAAATCGTCGTTGCTTAGCATTGGACTGATGTCCCATAGGGCTGGCTCGGGGATACGTGCCGATGTCCCTGTGCATCATTATGACATCAAACCGAATCGATAGTTCTGACCTCGCCGGATACCTTACGCCCCCTGCCGCGATAGCTGCCGGCAAAGACTATCTCTGTACGAACGCTGGGCTCCCCCGGACGTGTTTAGCCAGAAGCAGCAGGTCGAGTAACCCAAAGATGCCTTGCTATCCGGCGAGCTACGCAATACCCGATGCCAATGCATGTGTCATAGATGCGCCTAAAAGCAAATTGAACGCCTCCTCGTGAGCCGATTATCGCGTATCACATCAACAATGCCGGAATGAAGCCCCATAGGCGGATGACGGTAGCAGACTAGAGCAGTCACTCCTCACCCGAGACCTGAAAGTGCCGGTTTGCGGCTGAGTGCGATAGAGCCCGCGTTTTTGTAGCCTGGCACGATCGGGTCTCTGCCCGCAGTAGTTATGTAAGTAGGTAGCGCGGGTTCAAAACACAAAGTTATGCCCTAGCTCGCTCTCCATCCACTCCAAAAACCTTCTGACGCGAGGGAAGTTCGAGTGTGCTTTGGGGAACACCAAATGATGCGCTGCCACAGGAGCCGTCAAGCGCTCAGGCGCCACCTCTACGAGCGCGCCTGACGCCAAATACTTCTGCGCCAGCAAAGTACTTTCCAGAGCGAAGCCCAGACCATGGCTTGCAGCCTCAAGCGTCATGTATGACCTATCGAAACTCAACGCGTAGGGATGCTCTGGACGCGCCAGGCCATGCTGAGCGAACCACGCGGGCCACTTTAGCAGTGTGGCCTCCGAGAGAATCAAGTCCCGCTCAAAGAGATCCGCAGCCTGAGTAACCGGATACCGGGTAAGCAACGAGGGAGCTGCCAAAACCGCAAACGTTTCGTGTCGGACAGTACGCACCTCATAGCTTGGCCAATTGGGATGTCCGTGACGGATGTCGACGTCGATCTTGTCTCTACTGAAATGCAACGATTCATAGGAGCAGGAAAGATTGATCTGAATATCAGGGTGGCTATTGCGAAACGCTTGCAGACGGGGCATCAACCAGAGCAAGCCGAAACTAGGTGACGAATGCAGTCGCAGGCAATCCAGGCTTACATCACTGGCTGCGCGCTCAGTGGCCATCTCCAGGCTATGCAAAAGCCCCGAAATATCTTTCAGATACTGCTCGCCTACCGGAGTCAGTGTCACACCACGTGCTGCCCGAACGAACAGCTGACGCCCAATCAGCGCTTCGAGTTTGGCCAATTGGTGGCTGACGGCGGAAGGGGTCAGATCAAGCACTTCAGCCGCCCTTGCCAGATTGCCGAATCGAGCGGTTTGCTCGAAGGCTTGAATAGCTCTCAACGGTGGCAGGTCAATGGGTGCACGGTCGTCTTGGCGCATAGCTGCTCTTACTCGGTTTCTATTGCTATCCAGGCCACATCGGATTCAACCACCGGATGTGCGAATCGGCGAGAGGTGAATTTTTTTCACCCAGTAGTGACGTTTACATAATTGCTCAAGCAGCTGCAAGGGGACACTCTGAATCAGCGATCACTGAGTCGAACCATAAAAACAATCAGAGGTACTCTTCATGCTGCTGCAAGGTAAAGTTGCCATCATCACTGGCGCTGCATCGGAGCGAGGGATAGGTCGAGCCACGGCCATCACCTTCGCTAAAAATGGCGCCAAAGTAGTAATCGTGGATCTCGATGAATCCTCGGCACGTGATGCTGCTGAAACTCTGGGTGAAGGCCATCTAGGGCTGGGGGCCAACGTCGCTGATGAACCGCAAGTGAAATCCGCGGTGGCTAGAGTTCTTGAACACTACGGACGTATCGACGTTCTGGTCAATAACGCGGGGATCACCCAGCCTATCAAGACACTGGATATTCGCCCCTCCGATTACGACAAGGTGCTAGACGTCAGCTTGCGTGGCACCCTCCTAATGTCGCAAGCGGTAATCCCGACCATGCGAGCCCAATCCGCAGGCAGCATTGTATGTATGTCGTCTGTTTCAGCCCAGCGTGGGGGCGGCATCTTTGGCGGCCCACACTACAGTGCGGCCAAAGCCGGCGTGTTAGGCCTGGGTAAGGCCATGGCCCGAGAGTTTGGCCCTGACCAGATTCGCGTCAACTCCATCACTCCCGGCCTGATACACACCGACATCACAGGTGGCCTCATGCAAGACGAGCGTCGACACGCAATCATCGACGGCATCCCGCTCGGCCGCCTGGGTGCAGCCCAGGACGTGGCCAACGCTGCACTGTTCCTTGCCAGCGACCTTTCCTCCTACCTCACCGGTATAACCCTGGACGTGAATGGCGGGATGCTTATTCATTGAGTTGAAGTACGTGGGTTGTCGACAGCCCGCCCTGTTCTGAATCGATGAGCCACCCGGCATTACCGCTGGGTGGTCTATAAAAACAAGAGATCAGACTGTCATGATTACTACAATGCCACTCGACGCGGCCTCGACCGTGCGTTCGAATGCTTACCGCAAAACGGCCTGGCGACTCATGCCATTCCTGATGCTGTGCTACCTGTGCGCGTATCTGGATCGGGTGAATGTCGGCTTTGCCAAGCTGCAGATGATGAACGACCTTTCGCTGAGCGAAACCGTTTACGGTTTGGGCGCGGGTATGTTCTTCATCGGTTACTTCCTCTGTGAGGTACCCAGCAATCTGATCCTGCACAAAGTCGGCGCGCGACGCTGGATTGCCAGAATCATGATTTCCTGGGGCATCATCTCTGCCCTCTTCGCTTTCGTCGAGACCGCTTGGCAGTTCTATGCCCTGCGTTTTCTGCTAGGGATTGCCGAAGCAGGCCTGGCCCCCGGCCTGCTGCTATACCTGACTTATTGGTTCCCCTCCTACCGGCGCGCCAAAATGACCGTGCTCTGGTTTGTGGCTATCCCGTTGTCGGGCATGATCGGCGGCCCGCTGTCAGGCTGGATCATGAATCAGTTCGCGGGGGTACACGGCTGGGCAGGTTGGCAATGGATGTTCGTGCTGGAAGCGATCCCTACGGTAATCGTCGGGCTGCTGGTACTGAGCTACCTAAAAGACGGCGTGCATCAGGCCAACTGGTTAACCGATGAAGAAAAAGCACTCATCAACAAAGAATTGGCTGAAGACAACAGCCATAAGGTCACTCATGGATCGCCACGCGAGTTCATCCGTGACAGCCGCCTATGGCTATTGGCATCCATTTACTTCTGCGTCGTCATGGGCCAGTACGCAATCACCTTCTGGTTACCAACCCTCATCCGCAATGCCGGGGTTTCCGACCCACTGCACATCGGCTTGCTGACCAGCCTGCCCTACATGTGCGCCATCGCTGCAATGTTGCTTATGGGGCGCAGCGGAGACAAGCATCGCGAACGTCGCTGGCACCTGATCGTGCCGATGCTCGCTGGGGCCGTCAGCCTGACGCTTGCGGCGATGCTTGGCGGTAACCTGCTGCTGTCAGTGCTGAGCCTCTGCGTGGCCGCCGCCGGCGTGCTTTCGGCTTCGTCACTGTTCTGGATGCTGCCAACCACTCTGCTTGGTGGGGTCTCTGCGGCGGCAGGCATCGCCGGCATCAACAGTTTTGCAAACCTTGCGGGCTTCTGTTCGCCCTACCTGATCGGCTGGATTACCACCACAACCGGTTCGAGCGCCATCGGCATGTACCTGATCACCGGGGTGCTGTGCATCGGCGCGTGCCTGGTGCTGCGTATTCCAGCTGCTTCGGTCAATCGTTAACTACTCGGAGTTATCACCATGGCTGTCAATGCCTCAAACACCGGGCTCTCGGCTTTGGCCGAGCGCGCCTTCAACATTCGCCGCCATGCTCTGCGCATGGGCCAAGTGCAAGGCCAAGGCTACGTCGGCCAAGCGCTTGGAGCTGCCGATCTGCTGGCGGTGTCGTACTTTCACGCACTGCGCTACCAACCGCAAAACCCTGAATGGGAAGAACGCGACCGTTTTTATCTGTCGATCGGTCACTACGCCATTGCCCTGTATGCAGCGCTGATCGAGGCCCAGGTAATCCCCCTCGACGAACTGGAAACCTACGGTTCAGATGACAGCCGCTTGCCGATGTCAGGCATGGCGGCCTACACGCCAGGCATGGAAATCACCGGCGGCTCCCTTGGCCACGGACTGGGCATTGCCGTTGGTGCTTGCCTGGGGCTGAAGCGCAAAAATTCCGATTCGTTTGTCTACAACCTGTTGTCCGACGGCGAGCTGAACGAGGGTTCGACCTGGGAAGCGGCAATGTCGGCCTCGCACTGGAAGCTCGATAATCTGATCGCGATCATCGACGTCAATAACCAGCAGGCCGATGGGCATTCAAGTGAAGTCTTGGCCTTCGAGCCCATCGTCGACCGCTGGCAAGCGTTTGGATGGTTCACCCAGCGCGTGGATGGCAATGACATCGGGGCATTGGTCACCGCCTTCGATGCAGCTCGCAGCCACCAAGGCCCACAACCTCGGGTAATTATCTGCGACACCAAGATGGGTAAAGGTGTCGACTTTCTTGAAAGCCGCGAAAAGACGCATTTCATCCGCGTTGATGAAGACGAGTGGGATATGGCACTGAAAAACCTCAAGGTCAGGAGAACCGTATGACCCGTGTAAACACTACCGAGAGCGGTAAGAAACGACTGACTACATCGGCGATGATTGCCTCTATCGCCGCCGAAGGCCAGGCAACGCGCGCCGCGCCATTCGGCCATGCGCTGGCTGCGCTTGCGGATCAGCGTTCGGATATCGTCGGTCTTTCTGCTGACTTGTCGAAGTACACCGACCTTCATATTTTCGCCAAGGCCCACCCAGATCGCTTCTATCAGATGGGTATGGCTGAACAACTGCTCATGAGCGCTGCTGCCGGTATGGCGCGTGAAGGCTGCGTGCCATTCGCAACGACTTACGCTGTTTTCGCTTCACGGCGGGCCTATGACTTCATCTGCATGGCGATCGCCGAAGAAAACCTCAACGTGAAAATCGTCTGCGGGTTGCCTGGCCTTACCACCGGTTATGGGCCAAGCCACCAAGCGACCGACGACTTGGCGATCTTCCGCGCCATGCCAAACCTGATGATTGTCGATCCCTGCGATGCCTTGGAAATCGAACAAGCGGTGCCAGCCATTGCCGAACACCAGGGCCCTGTGTACATGCGCCTGCTGCGTGGCAACGTGCCGCTGGTGCTCGACGAGTACGGCTACAAGTTCGAGATAGGCAAGGCCAAGACGCTGCGCACTGGCAGAGACGTGCTGATTATCTCAACCGGTTTGATGACCATGCGCTCGCTGGAAGCGGCAGCACAGTTGCAAAAGGACGGGATTGACGTGGCCGTGCTGCATGTACCGACGATCAAGCCTTTGGATGAACAAGCAATTCTCAGCGAGGCCCGTAAATCCGGGCGTTTGGTGGTGACCGCCGAGAATCACTCGATCATCGGCGGCCTTGGCGAAGCGGTCGCAGGTTTGCTGCTGCGCAACGGTGTGGCACCCACCTTCCGTCAAATTGCCCTGCCGGATGCTTTCCTCGACGCCGGAGCACTGCCGACGCTGCATGATCGGTACGGCATCTCTACAGAAGCGGTTTGCGCTCAGATTAAAAGCTGGATGTGACCCAAAGGAGGGCAACTCCGCCCTCCTGTTTCTAATGAAAATAAGGAAAATAACGAGAAGTTCACTGTCATGTTGAGTGTCGGTGCTGATTGAAAACTGCCCCACCCTGCCTATTGAAAAATGACCCAGGGCTGCTTGCCGATTTAGACCCTGGCAATTGCGGATAAGCCTAGCGGTCGACAGCGTCGTAAAAGTGCTGACCCTGCACTCAGCAAAGCCAGCCCAAAGAGGCCAAACCGGGTCGTTCTCCGCTTCCTCGATATCCTGCCGCCTCCGCTCCCTCGACTGGATCTTGGTCTTGGCCACCAGAGGGCTGTTGCGTAGGCGGTAGGATTCATTCCCCGTCTCGACGCTGTGGCAGTTGCGTGTCAATCAGTCGAGCAAGGCAGTGGTCATCTTGGCATCGCCTCACTCTGGCACCGAGCCAGACTCGGGTAGAGGAGACGATCGAGCTATTCACGCAAGCCCTTCATGCCTTCAACGACATTTGCCAGCAACACAGCTACCTGGCCATTCCAATCGGTACCAGCTCATTACTCATCCTCGAAAGCCTCGACGCTCATGGAAGGCATTCAGTCCTGACTTCAGATGCCCAACGGGATGCCATGAGAACCTCCGCGATCGGCAAAATATTTATGGCGAATGACAGCACGCTTGTCAGGCAAGTCCGGAGAAACGACCCGCTCAGCCAGTCATTAGACAATGAAATCCGGCTCGTAGGCGCTCGCGGATTCGCCTTCGACCAAGGCGAATCCTGCTTAGGCATGCACTGCCTGGCCATTCCACTTAGGTACAAAGGAGCATTCGTGGGTGCTTTGGGTATCAGCGGTTCAGCAGGTTAAACGCCACCCACTTGGATGCTCTCCACGGTCAAAAGCGTGTTAGCCAAACTGGGATCAGCTACGTCCCTCTGATACCCAAGTAGTGGCTGCCGAAGAGGATGCGGGGGCTACGCTGTAGCTCCGCTTCATTAATCCCTGTCGCGAGCTCGCAATACCCGCTCATTCGAAGCGAGAGCTTCTTTCAAATGGGTAGGGCTCCGGCCCAGCAATTTCTCCAAGGTATCGGTCACTTCCTCATACCGCCCACCTGCGATCAACCGCGTGAGATTTTTCAAGTGCGATGCTGTATGTGCACTACGTTCTGCAAGCACTGCATCCAGTACTTGGTCGCTAGATTCCAGAGGTTTGGCTACATACTGCACCTCGTAACCGAGGACACTTGACAGAGCTTGAGCAAATTCATCACCACCCACCAATTCAGGCCCGGTAAGCGCATAGTTCTTTCCAATGTGCTCATTAGGTTGCACGAGAATATTTGTGCAGACTTCTGCAACATCAGTAGCCGCGATTGGAGACATTTTTGCATCTGCAAAAGGCAGATTCAGCCCCCCATTCTCCATGACATTCTTGATTGGAATCCATGTAAGCAATGGGTTCTCAACAAAAATAGTTGCGCGCAGGTTCACAGCGGGCAAACCTGACCAATTCAGCGCCTGCTCAGATAACCAGTGCGCCCGCTGCTGGGGTGACCAGTCGTCTACTAGGCCGCCCAACCACTTGAGTCGATCAGAAGTTGGCGCCGACATATGTTCAAATGTCATGTACGACTGCTCAATATTCGAGATATTGACAAATATCTCGATATTTCCTTGTTGCAGTGCCGCCGCTACCATCACTAAATTTGCATCTAGATAGTAAGGTGAAACACTCATAGTAAAGAAAATTCGCCGACACCCCTTCAGCGCTTGCACTACGTCAGCGAGTTTGAGCAAATCCCCCACAAATACTTCCGCGCCTAAATCACGCAATGCTTGCGCTCTAGCGTCATCAGTCCGTACGAAGGCCCTCACCGGATAGCCCTGTTTGATTAGACGGCGGGCGATATCTCCGCTTATAGAGCCTACTTCACCAGCGGCCCCAGTGATCAGGATGGGATGCTGTTCAGTCATAATATTTCTCCTTGTGAATAAATTTGGAATTCAACTAAATATAGCGCACAGGCAAAAATTAGAGCTGTAGAACATTATTCATCGCATAATAGTGAGTGAGGCCGGAGACCACCCTCCCCCCAATGAAAGGTATGTTGCAACTGCCGCGCGTGCGGCTTCAGTTTCTGCGACCGCTCTTGAATCAGATGCGCGAAGAAGTTGCTGATCAGCATTCAAGACATTGATGATACTCGCCGCGCCTTTCTGATAACTGGCAAAAGATGAACGACGCGCCTGGGCCAGAGATGCCTCGCCTCTACTCAACGACCGCGACTGCGACTGCCTGTTTATCAAGGCAGATAAAGCGGTTTCTACATCTTCAGAGGCAGCCAGCACCGACTGTCGATAGGAAGCCAAGGCTTCCGCCTCGCGCCCCTTGGCTAGATTGATTTCTGCGTTGATCCGACCGAAATCGAAAAGCCTCCATCTCAAGCCGAAAAATGCTGACGACTGGCTAGCTCCACCTGAAAAAAGTGTTCCATCAGAAGTTGAAGCACTGCCGATAAGCGCTCCAAGAGAAAACTTCGGATAATACTCACTGATGGCACTACCGATTTGAGCGTTAGCAGAATTGAGTCTCCGCTCTGCTGCAATGAGGTCTGGCCGGCGGCGGAGAAGCTCTGCCGGTTCACCGATATTCGACAACTGAGGCGGTTTCGGAATCTGCGTAGCAGCTGACATTTCAGAACGGTGAGTACCTGGAGTGCTGCCAAGAATAACGTCCAGAGCATTGAGCGAAGCTTCCAGACTTGCGTGGAGTACAGGAATGGTCGCTTCCACCTGGGAGAGCTCACCTTCGGTCTGCCGGACTTCATAGTCTGCAGCTAGGCCCTTACGATTGAGCAGGTCGACTTTGCTTAAAAGCGCTTTCTGGTTTTTTACCTGTCCTTCTGCAATATACAGGCGCGCCTGAAGGCCACGGACGGTGATGTAGATGTCAGCTGTCTGGGCAGCGATCGCAAGACGAGTTGCGATTGCCCCCGCCTCGGAAGCCTCGTATTGCGCAAGCGCTGCTTCACGATCGCGACGCAGCCCTCCGAATAGGTCGACCTCCCAGCTCGCCTGCAGATTGAGCTCATAGCTGCTGCCATAGCGGTTGTAGTCCGGTGTCGAGTTCAAGACCTTACCTAACGGCGTTTCGATCGACTGATGCGAGCGAGCCGCTTCGCCATTCACACTCGCGGAGGGTATGAGCGCTGCCGTAGCGGAACCGAGGGTGGCCCGTGCTTGCGCAACGCGAGCCTGAGCTTGTGCGAGCTCAAGGTTCTGTTCCAACGCCTTGGTAACAAGCGTACTCATCAGCGGATCACCGAAGCCTTCCCACCATTGATCGATGCTATAGGTGGATGCGCTCGACTCGCCATGAGATCCGCTACGGCTTATGTAATGTGCGGCCATTGGTGCGTCTGGCTGTTTATAATCCGGGCCAACCATGCACCCTGCAGTGAGGCTGGAACTCAGCAGCAGCGCAATTGTTCGGTAGGGAAGCATGACGATTCTCGTAGACCAGTGCAGAGAGTGACCATATCATGAATTGGTCACTATCTGTCAATCAGCTCCAGGATGCTTCGATGACCAGCTCTCCCCCTTCGCCGGCAACACGCGGCCCCGCTGACCATGACGTCAGAGACCAAATCATTCACGCAGCAATGGAGCACTTTGCCCACTATGGGTATGAGAAAACCACTGTGTCTGACCTTGCGAAAGCCGTGGGTTTTTCAAAAGCGTATGTCTACAAGTTCTTCGAGTCCAAGCAGGCTATCGGCGAGGTCATCTGTGCCAATCGGCTGGCTATGATCATGCAGATCATCAACTCCAGTCTTGACGCAGCGCCAAGCGCTACGGAAAAGCTTAGGCGCCTATTTCGTGCGGCTGCAGAAGCGGGGTCTAACCTTTTCTTTCACGACAGAAAGCTCTACGACATTGCAGCAGTGGCGTCCCGTGACCAATGGGCCACTGCAAGAGCCTATGAGGAAAATGTGCGCTTGATCATTCAGGAAATCCTTGCCGAAGGCCGGGCATCGGGTGAGTTCGAGCGTAAAACCCCTTTGGATGAAGCAGCGCTAGGAATTTTTCTGGTGCTCAGACCCTATGTGAATGCGTCTCTCCTTCAACACAATCTGGATACGATACCTGATGCTGTGTTGCAGCTGCCCGCGCTGATCCTACGAAGCCTAGCGCCTTGATAAGACTGTGACCATTGACAATATTGGTCACCGGTACAAAAATGGGATTCTTTCAAGCCTCTTGAGAAAGGGATCCCATGCGCCTTCGTCCCGCCGCATTAGTCGGCTGCTTACTACCCTTCGTCCTCGTAGCGTGTGGAGAACCTTCTCCCGACAAAGACCCTAGGGACAAACCTCCATTGGTCAAAACAGCGATGGTGAAGGACGCGGCTCTGCCCGCGCGCTCCTTCACAGGTGTCGTTGTGGCGCGAACCCAAAGTGATCTTGGCTTTCGCGTATCTGGAAAAATCCTGCAGCGATTGGTAGACACCGGGGAAACGGTCAAGCGAGGTCAGCCTTTGATGCGGCTTGATCCCGTTGACCTGAAATTGCAGGCGCAGGCTCAACAAGAGGCCGTGGCTTCCGCCAAGGCGCGAGCGAAACAAACATCTGACGACGAGGCACGTTATCGCGACCTCGTAGCGGAGGGCGCTGTCTCAGCGTCGGCTTATGATCAGATCAAGGCGGCGGCTGATTCTGCTAAGGCACAACTCAGTGCTGCCAAGGCACAGGCTGATGTGGCCATCAATGCCACCAGCTACGCGACGCTGCTGGCGGATGCCGACGGAGTAGTGATGGAGACCCTGGCCGAGCCAGGTCAGGTTGTAAGCGCCGGACAGCCTGTGGTGCGTCTGGCAAGGGCCGGGAGCAGGGAGGCTATTGTCCATCTGCCGGAAACGCTGCGCCCGACCCCCGGCTCTGTGGCCAAGGCCACCCTCTATGGGAGCCTTGCTCAAGCCGTTCCCGCCAAGCTGCGACTGCTGTCGGATGCGGCTGACAACGTGACCCGTACTTTTGAAGCTAGGTATGTACTTACCGGCCCTTTGGCTAACGCGCCACTGGGAGCAACCATTACTCTTGAAATCGAACAGACAACACCGGTAATCGATCTGCGAGCGGTGCCAATCGGAGCGCTGGTTGATCAAGGCAAAGGAACCGGCGTATGGGTCATCGCTGGAGAGCCGAAGAAGGTTCACTTGAAGCCTGTCCAAGTACACAGCGTCAGTGACGATGCGGCCTTGGTTGTCGGCGACCTACATCCGGGTGATCAGATCGTGGCCTTGGGTGCCCACCTGCTACGCGAAGGTGAAGAAGTCACGCTTGGCTCTTCCTCTCCCTTAGCTAGTGCCGGGAGTCAGCCATGAGTGACTCTCGCTTCAATCTTTCGGCTCTGGCAGTGCGTGAGCGATCCATCACCCTTTTTCTTATTCTTGTAATTGCAGTCGCTGGCACCCTCGCGTTCTTCAAGCTAGGGCGAGCGGAAGATCCTCCATTCACCGTGAAACAGCTAACCATCATAACTGCGTGGCCGGGCGCCACTGCTCGGGAGATGCAAGATCTCGTCGCCGAGCCGCTGGAAAAGCGCATGCAGGAGCTGCGTTGGTATGATCGGAGCGAAACTTACACACGCTCCGGTCTAGCCTACACCGTTGTCTTCCTGATGGATAAAACACCGCCTTCACAAGTTCAAGAAGAGTTCTATCAGGCCCGCAAAAAGCTAGGTGACGAAGCGAAGACCCTTCCAGCAGGTGTGGTCGGGCCAATGATCAATGACGAGTTCTCCGACGTAACGTTTGCAGTCTATGCCTTGAAAGCGAAGGGTGAGCCGCAGCGTCTGCTGGTCAGGGATGCCGAATCACTGCGTCAACGCTTGCTGCATGTGCCTGGGGTCAAGAAGGTCAACATCATAGGCGAGCAATCTGAGCGGATTTTCGTATCTTTTTCCCATGATCGCTTAGCGACCCTAGGGATTACACCTCAGGATATTTTCACGGCTCTGAACTCCCAGAATGCTCTGACGCCCGCCGGCTCAGTAGAAACACGTGGGCCTCAGGTGGTAGTACGCGTAGATGGTGCCTTTGATCAACTGGAGAAGATCCGCGAAACGCCTGTAAATGCCCAAGGCCGTACCCTCAAGTTATCCGACGTTGCTGAAGTAGAACGCGGTTATGAGGATCCGGCCACTTTCCTGGTACGCAATGGTGGTGAACCCGCCTTGCTGCTGGGCATCGTCATGCGTGAAGGCTGGAACGGGCTCGACTTAGGCAAGGCGCTGGAAACCGAGACAGCCAATATCAACGACAGCATGCCCTTGGGCATGTCGCTAACCAAAGTAACGGATCAGGCGGTGAACATCACTTCCTCCGTTGACGAGTTCATGGTCAAGTTCTTCGTGGCGCTGCTGGTCGTCATGCTGGTTTGCTTCATCAGCATGGGGTGGCGGGTCGGCGTAGTCGTAGCGGCAGCAGTGCCGCTCACACTCGCAATTGTGTTTGTGGTGATGGCTGCCACAGGCAAGAGCTTTGACCGAATCACGCTGGGTTCCCTAATCCTGGCGCTGGGTCTGCTGGTCGATGACGCCATCATCGCTATCGAAATGATGGTGGTGAAGATGGAGGAAGGCTACGACCGCATCAAGGCATCCGCATACGCCTGGAGTCATACAGCAGCCCCGATGCTCTCAGGGACTCTGATCACAGCGATTGGCTTCATGCCAAACGGTTTCGCACAGTCCACCGCTGGGGAATACACGAGCAACATGTTCTGGATTGTCGGCATTGCCTTGATTGCCTCTTGGATCGTGGCAGTTGCCTTCACGCCTTATCTAGGCGTCAAGCTGCTACCGGAGATCAAGACCGTCGCAGGGGGGCATGCAGCCATCTATGACACCCCGCATTACAACCGCTTCCGTTCGCTTTTGAGCCATGTAGTTGCTCATAAATGGCTGGTGGCGGGCGCGGTCTTGGCTGCCTTCACCGCCGCTGTCCTCGGCATGGGTTTGGTGAAGAAGCAGTTCTTCCCTACGTCCGACCGTCCAGAGGTGCTGGTTGAGTTGCAGATGCCATACGGCACGTCTATCGCGCAAACCAGTGCCTCTGCGGCCAAGGTTGAATCGTGGCTCCGCGAGCAGAAGGAGGCGAAAATCGTCACCAGCTACATCGGCCAGGGCTCTCCTCGATTCTTTTTGGCAATGGCGCCTGAACTACCAGATCCGTCGTTCGCAAAAATTGTCGTCCTGACCGAAAACCAGGAGGCCCGCGAAGCACTTAAACACCGACTTAGGGAAGCTGTTTCCGAAGGACTGGCACCAGAAGCTCAAGTGAGAGTGACACAGCTCGTCTTCGGCCCCTACTCCCCCTATCCGGTCGCATACCGAGTGATGGGGCCAGACGCCTCGCAACTGCGGCAGATCGCCGAGCGCGTGAAAGCCGTGCTGTATTCAAGCCCAATGATGAAAACAGTCAACACTGACTGGGGCTCGCTTGTACCGACCCTGCATTTCTCTCTAGACCAGGATCGCTTGCAGGCGGTGGGCCTGACGTCCGAGTCGGTATCGCAGCAGCTGCAGTTCCTACTCACCGGCGTCCCAATAACCTCGGTACGTGAAAATATCCGTTCCGTTCAGGTTGTGGGCCGCGCAGCGGGAGAAGTCCGACTTGATCCGGCGAAAATTGAAGCTTTCACTTTGGTTGGCGCAGGTGGCCAGCGTATTCCGTTGTCACAAGTCGGTGATGTCAGCATTCGAGGAGAAGACCCAATACTGCGCCGGCGTGATCGCACGCCGACCATCACCGTGCGAGGTGATGTAGCAGAAGGTTTGCAGCCGCCTGACGTTTCCATGGCGATGTGGAAAGAGCTGCAACCCATCATCGAGTCACTGCCGGCGGGCTACAAGATCGAGATGGCGGGCGCAATCGAAGAGTCTGGCAAAGCTAGTCAGGCAATTGTGCCGCTACTGCCGATCATGATTGCTCTCACTCTGCTGATCATCATCCTCCAGGTGCGCTCGATCTCGGCCATGGTCATGGTCTTCCTGACCTCTCCACTGGGGTTGATCGGCGTAGTGCCGATGTTGCTGCTCTTCGGCCAGCCATTTGGCATAAACGCGCTAGTCGGCTTGATCGCGCTCTCGGGCATCCTGATGCGCAATACGCTGATTCTCATCGGACAAATTCATAACAACCAGGTCGATGGGCTCACGCCATTCGACGCTGTGGTTGAAGCCACCGTACAGCGCGCACGTCCCGTTCTGTTGACCGCATTGGCAGCAATCCTGGCGTTCATCCCGCTAACCCACTCGGTGTTCTGGGGCACGTTGGCCTACACCCTCATCGGCGGCACCTTTGTAGGCACGATCATGACGCTGGTGTTCCTGCCAGCGATGTATTCCATCTGGTTCAAGATTCGCCCGCAAAGACGCAACGATGTGAGCGGCGCCCCAGGCCAAGCCTGATCGGACAATCGGCGCCTGCTTCGAGCTTGCTGGGGGCAGGCGCTTGACCTTACGAGAGATTGATATGAAGCAGAACATGATTCATAAGCGCATCGTGGTAACGGGCGCCGGCATCGTTAGCCCATTGGGCTGCGGTACAGAAGAGGTATGGCGTAGATTACTCGCTGGCCAATCCGGGATAGTCAAGCTGCCTGAAGACATCGTCGAAGGCACTGGTGTCACCGTTGGTGGACGGGTGCCGTCGATTGAAGAGGATGCAGTAGCAGGGTTTCACCCAGACCTTCTGATAGCAGCCAAAGAGCGCAAGAAGATGGATCGTTTCATCGAGTTCGCTCTGGTAGCTGCCGATGAAGCTCTTCAGCAAGCTGACTGGAAACCGGTCACACAGGAGCAGCGCTCACGCACTGCTACAGTCATCGCCTCTGGGGTGGGCGGTTTCGGTGCTATTGCTGATGCGGTACGCACTACCGATACCCGTGGCCCACGCAGGTTGTCGCCATTCACCGCCCCGTCCTTCTTGGCCAACATGGCAGCAGGTCATGTCTCGATACGCTTCGGCTTTCAGGGGCCACTCGGCGCTCCCGTCACAGCATGTGCTGCAGGCGTGCAGGCCATCGGCGACGCCGCCCGAATGATTCGAAGCGGTGAAGCGGATGTCGCGATCTGTGGTGGCACCGAAGCGGCAATTGATCGCGTGACACTCGGCTGCTTTGCGGCAGCACGAGCGCTCAGCACGGGCTTTTCGGATAACCCCCAGGGAGCCTCCCGCCCTTTCGACAGCCAACGCGACGGATTTGTGATGGCTGAAGGGGCTGGCTTGCTGGTGATCGAGTCGCTTGAACATGCGCTGGCCCGTGGCGCCACGCCACTGGCCGAGCTGGTCGGCTACGGAACGAGCGCTGATTCCTACCATCTGACCGCTGGCCCCGAAGACGGAAGCGGTGCTAGGCGTGCCATGGAACTCGCTCTGCAACAAGCGGCGGTAGCGCCTGGGGATGTGGCCCATATCAATGCGCATGCGACTTCGACTCAGGTTGGCGACAAGGGCGAACTTGCGGCGATTCGAGCGGTGTTCGGCAGCGGCAGCGGCGTGGCAATAACATCGACCAAATCGGCCACCGGCCACCTCCTGGGAGCCGCAGGTGGAATCGAAGCCATTTTCACGGTGTTGGCGCTGCAAGATCAGATCGTGCCCCCCACGTTGAACCTGACTCAAGTCGATGATGCCGCGCTCGGTCTTGACCTGGTTGCACTAAAAGCCCGTGAAATGCCCATTGAATACGCTTTGTCCAACGGTTTCGGGTTCGGCGGTGTGAACGCCAGCGTGCTGTTCCGTCGCTGGGAGGCCCGCGCATGAATAGCCCACTCGACACACAAGCCAACGAAGCTCATGGCCAAGCGCAGAAGGCCAACGTCCTGACCGCCAAGGTCATTGCTCTACTGGCAGGACTGGCTGCCATTAGCAACCTGTCCAGCAATATCATCCTGCCCGCCTTTCCTGATATTGCTCAACAACTCCACGTCTCAACCCAGGAACTAGGGCTAACGCTCTCCAGCTTTTTCATAACGTTCGCCCTCGCCCAATTGGTGGTAGGGCCGCTTGCCGATCGCTATGGCCGCAAGCGGCTAGTGGTAGGTGGACTAATGATTTTCGTGGCCGGTACGTTCTGGGCGGCTAACGCAACCACACTAGATATGCTGATCCTCGGACGGATAATCCAGGGTGTAGGCGTATGTGCCGCTGCGGTTCTGGCCAGAGCCATCGCTCGAGATCTTTATCACGGTGAGAGCCTCGCCCGAGCGTTATCTCTGACGATGATCGCTGCCGCCACAGCGCCAGGCTTTTCACCGTTGATCGGCAGTATGCTGAACACTACGCTGGGTTGGCGGGCACTCTTTGTCGCCGTCGGAATCTGCGCAATCCTTATTGCTCTGTTCTACGTCAGAGGGATAGGTGAAACTCTTCCCGAACATCGTCGGGTTGCGCAATCAGTACCCGCGATTCTGATCGCATACGGCAAACTGGCGTCCAATAGCATCTTCATTTTGCCCGCGCTGGCGACCAGTCTTCTGATGAGCGGCTTATTCGCATCGTTCGCAGCTGCTCCTTCAATCTTGATGGAAGGCATTGGGCTCAGCTCGCTCCAAGTGGGCTTGTATTTCGCGGCAACCGTCCTTGTAGTGTTCGCCGCGGGCTTGGTTGCTCCTCGCTTGGCTCACCGTTTTGGTAGCCGCGCAATGACCTTGGTGGGTTTCACGACTGCGTGTATGGCGGGTGCAGTGTTGCTGATAGGCCCAAGCAATCCAGGCTTGGGCTGGTACTCATTGTCGATGGTGCTGTTCCTGTGGGGTATGGGTATTGCGAATCCGCTGGGAACGGCCTTGACCATGACACCATTCGGGAAAGAAGCAGGGCTGGCTTCAGCCCTCTTGGGATTTCTGACCATGGCGCTCGGAGCAGTGTCGACCTGGATAGTTTCCACGCCGAGGTTTCCCACCGTTGCCGCACTGGGAGCGACCCAAGCTGCGGTGTGCTTCCTGGCGATCGTGCTGTTCGCTGGCTATGTCAAACGGAAGGCACCACTCAGGGATGAGTGATAAGCCCTCAAAGGATGTCAGTGTGGCGTACCAGAGCTGCACCCCTTGCAAAGGAAGCACGGCTTCCTGGCGGTGCTTTTGGAGTTTGCTTTAAAACTTTAGCCAAGCGGAGGCGCTGTGAAAAAAAGGCCCAGTCGCTGGGAAGCAACGGCCCCAGGTTTTGTCTTTCTTGGTACCTTGCTTCACCGCTTGGATCTTGAATTCTTCGCGGTAACACTGATGACTCAAGGTATCTCCTCTTCGAGCCTCATTATGAGGATGGGGTGGCGTAGGACGCCAGGGGCGATTCAGGATGACTGTCAGGATGCAAGAACAATTGGGAGGAGTGGCTTACTTCGAGACCGGAGATGTCTTCCCGCCAAGATTAATATGCCGGAGAAAGCACCAGTGCACAGGGGCACCATTAACTTTTGCTCAAGGTTTGTAAGGCTATCCATCATGGCAAGGCCAGCAGCCCCATAGCCACCAAAAGTCCAACGCTGCCAAGCGCGGTAAGAAGCCATCCGAATACACGCATTACTTTTCTCCCAGAACAGCTTCACGCTTGAAGATTTCCAATGTCTTCGGCCCTATGCCCTTGAAGCTGAGCAGCCACGCGTCAAACTCAGCTGACTTCATTGACCCGCTCTCTACAGCATTCGTTCGAGATTCCAGCTCGGCAGCCAGGCCAACACCTAGCTCGTGTAATCGAGTCGCAGTGGATTCGTCGTACCGCGCATAACCTGCCTGGCCCAAGAGCCTGACGAGATCCCGATGGGAGCAGCCAGCCAATTTTTCAGGCGTATCCAACCCATGGCGATCAACCAGATTTCGGTACGCTTCAAGCGCGACAGAGGAACGAATCCTCTTGCCGATCAAAAAGCTCGCGAGCAGCCACTTGTACAGCCCGTGGCCGCTCGGCTCCCTGACATCGATACCAAGCTCGGCTGCAGTGATAGGCGTCACCCTTTTGAACGTCTGGGATCGGCGGAACGTGGGTAGGTACGCTCTTCTTCGAAGGTACCGTCAGCCTTGTGAATCTTCACAGATGCCGTTTTGCCGTCAAAAAAGTCGGCCAGCGAGCCGACCAACTCCTGCTTTGTGGCCGCTCGCTTAGACGCGCGTACCGCGCCGGCTTTTTTGAGTTCCCAGCCATCAGCGGTCGGGCTCAGGTGGTAGTTGTCCATGCCGCTGCTCCGCCGGTTCAAATCGACTCAGCGTCGTCCTGGATGTCTTCCTCAGCCTCTGCTGCGTCCGTGGCATCGGCATCGTTCAGGGGTGGTGGAGAGGCTTAAACGCAGCCGTACTCACTACCGGCTACGAAGCCATACTGGCATTATGCTTACCATGCGTTGCAAAGCGGTCTCATCTACGCGTGCTCGAGCAGCTTTTTGAAGGCTAGCGGGGCTCGCCACACCCTGAAGGACTGTGTTGATGTCCAACGATAACGCCCCACCAGCTCCTCCTCCGCCCTTCATTGCTCCCAACATTCCTCCACCACCTCCTCTGCCGCCAGCAGAGCTTGATGGAAACCGCAGAGGACTACAGGCATACCTCGCTCCAGGTGCTTCCGATTGGTCTCCCTTGACTGAGAATGCATACGCCATTCTTAAGGGTGAGCCGCCGCCTGATCCGACAAGGGTCAATTCAAACCGAGCTGCGCTCTCTGACATGCTCGCAGCTGCGCTACAAATCCCGAACCTAGGCTTTCTAGCGGGTAGTGGTACCTCGCTTGGCGCCCCAGGTGGGCCAGGCATGGGGGATTTATGGAAACGATCCATGTGCAAGCCAGGCACATGGGATACCACGGAAGCGGCAGCTCAGGTGATGGACGCAGTCCGATATAGAGAGACCGCCAACCCGAACATTGAGCATTTCCTCTCACAGTGTGACGCCTATCTGGCTTTCAACGATGATGCGGCTGTAAAGGCGTTCGTAAGCGACGTGAAGGCCGTCATTCTGGACTCATGTTCGGCCTTCCTCAGGGCTCCTGCCGCCGACATTTCAGCATATAGGCAATTGCTGCAAAAACTGGCCAGACGACGGGTGCGTGATCCACGACTCAAGGTGTTCACCACTAACTACGACATGTGCTTCGAGACGGCAGCCTCAGACCTCGGGATGATGGCGATCGATGGTTTTTCGTATACCCGCAGGCGCCGGTTTGACGGCAGGCACTTCAGCTATGACATCGTCAGACGTGAGGTTGAAGGGCATGAGTTTGCTGAAGGCGTATTCCAGCTATTGAAATTGCATGGGTCGGTGAGCTGGAGTAGAGACGGTAAAGAAATCTATGAAGACGCCACACCAACCCCAGCGAATGCCTGCCTTATCTATCCTGCCAAAGGCAAGTATCAGCAAGCATTCCTCCAGCCCCACCTGGAGCTTCTATCACGGTACCTTGAGTTTCTGCGTCAGCCCAACAGCTGTCTGATTGTGGCCGGTTTTGGGTTCAACGATGACCACCTCTCTGAGCCTATCTTCTCTGCCATCCAGTCGAACCCAAGCCTTAAGCTCATACTCTGTGATTTTCAGTGCATCATGCATCTCCATAACCGTGGTTTTCATGGATCAAGCGACTACTGGGGCAGGTTCCACGACCTGGCGAAGCGAGGCCTGGACATTCACTTCATCAGCGGTTCATTCAGCGACTTGATAAGCCACATCCCCCATCTACGGACAGCCTCTCCTGCGGAACAGCTTGCAAACGCCGTGAGACGTTTAGGGGGCCAGAATTCATGATCTCTCTTGATGGTATTTTGGCTAGCAACTTGAAAATTGGCGTGGTCTCTAGCGTCAGTGCCAACCTGATCAAAACAAACCTTGCGCACGCTGGAAACGTGAGTGGTCAGTATCTAGGCCACAACCGTTACGGTAAGGGCGAGGTCGGCGAGCTCGTGTTGATTGAAGGACAACAGGCAGTCCTGCTCGGACGCATCACAGAGGTAACTCTCCCCGACAGGGATCGCACGGAGATCTCTCAAGACTTTGCAGGCAGCCGGCAAATCGATGCGATCGGATTCATTCGGCTCCTAGGCTCCGTGAATCCTCAATCATTGCGCGTTACTGCTGGAGTGAGCTCCTACCCCAGGCTTGGAGATCGGGTCTACTCGGCGCCCGGAGAGTTCATTTCCCAGATTCCGTTGCTAACATCGACTGCAGTGGATGGCACTCCACCAGACGTCTCGTTAAACCTTGGACACGTTGCTGGAGACGGCGGCTTTCCCATTGCAGTGACGCCAGAGAAAATCTTCGGGAGACACTGCGCGATCCTAGGTTCGACGGGTGGTGGCAAAAGTTGGACAACATCCAAGCTGATCGAAGAATGCCGCCGTTTTGAATCCAAGGTTGTGTTAATCGATGCAACGGGAGAGTACCGTTCGCTGACTGGCGACGACGCACTTCATTGCCACCTAGGTAGCCCCATACATCGGGCTGCAGGCTCAATTGAGGTATCAATTCCACCGACAAGCTTCACTGAGTCCGATTTCATCTCACTTTTCCAACCATCCGGTAAGACCCAAGGCCCTAAGCTTAGAGAAGCGATCAAAAGCCTACGACTCGTCCATCTCGCCCCAGACCTCTTTACAGATCAGATTGTTTGGAAGGTAGATCAGTCCCGAGCCACTTACCGACAAGCCATGAACCGTGGAAACAATGCCAATCTGGTGGGTAACCCGAATACACCATTCGACCCCAAGCTCCTCGTTCGCCAGCTTGTACAAGAATGCTGTTACCCCACGTCCTTCAACGATCCAGAAAGATTCGGCTCAGCGAGCAACGAAATCTCACACTGCTCATCACTGATGACCAGGATCCTTGGAGTTATGGAGTCGCCTTCGTTGGGATGCGTATTCAGCCCTGCTCCCGGCCTTGCCAGTTTCGTTGAGCAGCTCGACAGTTTCATCCACAGCGACAAGCGGCTATTTAGAGTGTGCTTGAGCTCAATAGGGTACGAATTCAACGCCCGTGAGGTCGTCGCCAACGTCATCGGAAGGCTTCTATTGCAGCGTGCACGTGCAGAGGTATTCAGGACGAAACCATTAATAACGATCCTCGACGAAGCTCATAACTTTCTAGGCAAAACGGTCGGAAGCGAAGACGACCTACAGAACTTGGACGCTTTCGAGCTCATTGCTAAAGAGGGCCGTAAATATGGCCTCAATATTTGCTTAGCTACCCAGCGGCCCCGAGACATAACCGAGGGCGTGCTTAGTCAGATGGGCACCCTACTCGTCCACAGATTGACCAATGATCGAGATCGTGAGGTAGTGGAAAGGGCTTGCGGTGAAATTGATCGCTCAGCTGCTGCATTCTTACCCAATCTGAAGCAAGGGGAAGTAGCTATGGTAGGAGTAGATTTCCCAATTCCAGTAACGATTCAGATTGGCCGGCCAGCTCAACCGCCTATCTCTGACGGCCCTAGTTTCCAAAATACTTGGGCAAGGGCCAGGGAGTAACACCCGTCTTCTGGCGCACCTCATTGGAGCAGCGCGCCAGAATAATGATCAATGAACTGGGAGGTTATGCTCAGCAAATCTGGGCTGATCCTTGGTCATCATTCTCAAACTCAAAGGTGGCGGCATCTTTGCTGCCAAAAACGCCGCAGTCCATAGCTGATCGGCAAACCATTTCGCTTCAGAAGGACTGAGCATCCACGATACCCAGCCGAATTGAAGCATGATCGAGTTCTCATAAGGTCTGATCGTCAGGTCGTAAATTGCCTGTGCCTCGTCGGAAAAATGAACGACTGGATCTGGATCTCTCAGCGATCCTGTTGCCAAAAAATCTGCGCCATCCCCCTGGCAGTGAATTTTATCAACACCAACTTGAGGCGTTGTCAAATGCGGCATAATCAATTGAGTCCAAAAACCAATGGTGTCGTAGACTTTCACGGAGTTCCGGTCGTAGGCATTTGTTAGTGATAGACGGAGATTCATGACCGCCCTGAGTAAGCCGGCAGCTATTTGATGGGCCTGGTAGGGCGTATAGGTTGTTCGAAAGCCATCAAACCACGTATCAATTAGGCCGGTGCTGGTAAGGCTCACGGAGGTCTTGTAGCTCTCCTCAGCGTCTGGAAAATTAAAGGCCGACGTAGCCTCGAATCGAGCGGTGGTTTTGCATTTGCTATGATTCATGATGCACTCAATTAAAAACGCTTACCTATCAAAACGGTTCGTTTTGGCAAACCTTGAGCACAAAATTGAAATTTCATAAATAAAATTTCAAAGCGACTGTCATATAGTGAGTGGCAGATAGCAGGGATGGCTCTTCCCACAAATTGCAGGCAAAAAAAAGCCCCAATTAAGGGGCTTTTCACACGCTTCTGGATATTCCATATCATCGATAGCGCTTCTCAGTGGAGATCGGAGGTCTTACACATAAGCCGCAGTGTCCGTGAGCGCTCCACTTCGAGATGGCGCCAGTATAATCACCTGGACATTGGCAGGTCAATATATTTCGCACGGAACAATATTCCACCCTACCAAGGGCCAAGCACCAAATACAATGATGCGCGTAGTTAAGAGTATGCTCTAGATATCCTTTTATATCTCGCATGCAGTCAATTATGCATCAGGCCGTAGCCAACTGCTCATGCCTTTGTGAATGGGTCAGATACCTTGCGGCGGCTGGATTTCGCCCCAAGCAAGCGGAGCGCGCAGGCCAGGATGGCCGAAGGCGCGAAGGATGTCAGCCCGGCAGGGCCGAGACTGGGCGGAACGCCTAGGCTCGGTTTACGACAGCCAGGCCGCGAGGCGGCGCGCCATACCACCTAACGCGGTTCAAAGAGTGGATCCATGTGTTCACTCATAGTCCTGGAAAACTCATCGCCCTTACGGAACCGGAACGGGTATCCTTTTGATCTGAGCCGAAGACTTGGGGTGGGACGGTGTCGAATCAAGACGAACGACTTCAGCAGGTAGCTGATTACATAGAAGCCATCAACCAGACTGAAGCGGAAAGAACGCCCCAGGAATTGGCGGGCCTTCAGAAAATGGCGAACGAGACGCTCTTTCCTCCCTCTCCTATCAACAGCTCATCCATCGAAGCCATCAAGTCTTTCCAGGAAAGCTATGCGGGCACCCAGGTTCTATTAGAAAAGGCCCGAGTGACTAGCTCTCTGCTTCATGACTCCCATGGTGCTTCCCTTAGGCAAATCCGGGAATTCGCGGACAAGGCCATTGCACCTGCAACTGCAGCGATGCGTGCGATGGATAGCCTTTATCCGAGCAAGCAGATTGAAGCCATCATTCGACTAACCTCCGGCCCCTTATTTCAGCCGTTTGGTGGTATTTCAGGATTGCAGTTCCCCAGCTTCGAGAGCGCCGCTACACAAGCGATGGAGAGGATTTCAGGCCAGATTCGAGCACTAGATGGACTGAAATCCTTCCGCAGTATCTGGGCAGACAATGAAGCTGCTCAAGCCAGATTGGCGAGCCTCGCACAGATCCACAGCTTCACGGAAGGGTTGGCAAAGCTGCACGCCACGCCGAACTACAGCGAGATGATGAAGCAGGTAGCGATCCTTGCAGAGACTCCGTTGTTCGAGGCACTCGAGCGCACGTCTGCAAGCAAGCTGGCCAGGCTGTTTGAAGAATATGAAATCGTCGAGCAGACCGCCTTGGTTCGGGAGCCGACAGCACGCTATGACGTCAAGCCCGTCCAGGAAGCTTCGCTACAGACAGAGATTATCGATGCCCTCGAAGGCAAGGAGAGTCGCAAGCCGCTTTCACCTGCCGCATTCCTTCTGCTCTGCTGCATTCTAAGCTACCTCTCAGCCGCCATGGCACAGGTAAGTCAATGGAAGGATTTCCGGGAAGGTCTGTGTGAGCTGAATGACGTCGTGTTCCAATCGGAATCTCTCGGGCAGGTTCAAAGGTTGATTCGTTCTTCGATATGCCATATGCCTAAAAGCGCCAAATCACGCTTAAGGATTGTGGCCAGGGACAACGTGAACCTTCGCTACTCGCCAGGCATGAAGGCCGAGGTAATCATGCCTTTGAAGCAATATGCCGTGCTGGAAGTTGTAGACTCGAGCGACAAAACCTGGCTGGAGGTCATTTACAAGCACGAGGGCATTGAGATCCAAGGGTGGGTATCTAGGAGCATGGTGAAAACCGTACAGTAGCCTTAACACGCGCCGCGACATGCAGCTATTTCAATTTATACGTGGCCTAATCAGGCTGGCTACCCCTGCTCTAGACACATCCGATGCTCGAACAGAGCTCTAGCTTGCCGCCACCTAGGTCGCTCTCGCGTTTACCCTACATGGGCTCGAAGGAGACAGGGCTAAAGTGGGTGGATAGACCACCCACTTCGAACATCAAGATTCTCAGTCAAACTTTCTCATCTGGATAAATCCTAGCGCGCCCCTAGCAAAGGGAAGCAGCTCAGCCTGGTTTATCTCAACCCTGGTATAACCTCCTGATGTGTCATGATGAAAGGCGGCTGCAAATTCGTTGAAGTTCACGAGCTCTGCATGAAGAGGCTGCAGTAAAGTCAATGGATTTGGTGGTACTGCACCCTTCACTTGGCCAAGCATGTCACCCACCGTCTGGCCTTCCTTGAACCTTTTGGGGAAACATCTATGTAGGTGCCCCTCAACGAGCAACCGCAACGACTTCGCCACCTCCAGTAAGCTACAGCTTTTATCCCCCCCGATGAAGCGCTCCACAAGGTGATAGTGCTTGTAGTAATCCGATGAGCAATAGTCATCGAGGTCAAAGCTGCCAAGGTAGCTGTAATCCTCTTCATTACGGTGGAGTGAGAATTCGCCCACCGGGGCAACTTTCTTCCGCTCCACACGACGTTTTACTTCCCGAAGGAAGTGCGCGTCATGTCCGAGCGCAATTACCTGCGAGCATTCAGTGGCAATCTGCAGTACTGCCTCGATAGTGTTGTGGCGACGGTGCCGATCTAGGCTGGTGAACACATCATCCAATACCACGGTCGCCTCAGCACGTCTCGGATCGGCAAATAGCCGCGCCAGGAAGAACGCAAAAGCGAGTGTACGCTTGTCCCCTTCGCTGAGGGCGGCGTGAAATGACAAGTCCCCGGTACCCTTCGGGCCGACAACCACACGCGCACCTCTGACCTTTAACACGTACTCTGAGCGCACGCCTCCTCCCAGATGGGTAGTACCTAAAGCATCGATTTCAAAAGGAGCCGAAAACTTCCGTAGCCAACCATTTATGGCTCCCTGGAAGGTCAACAGCGTTGCAGCCATCAACCGGTCTAGCTCTGCGCGTGCAGCTTCGCGAGCTAGTTCGGCCGTTCGGAGCCTAGTTTTAGCCGTCTCCACCTTCTCAATCAATTCGATGACTTCAGCGCTGAACCTGTTCTTTGTGACGCTGATCAGATCGCGTCGTTGCCCCAACAAGCCGGGATCGTGAGCAGTGAGACCCTGCTTGTACTGAGAGATCCGATTATTGAGCCCTTGAAGCGCTACGTTAATTTCCAGGGCTTGTTCGCGTAACTCGCCTAGCCCAGCCGCGATGGCCATAAACAGCGAGGAATCTAGAGCCGCCAAAGGGTCTGCTTCTTTGACTGCCACGATCTCCAACAGCGCCTGCCCGACCGTTTGAAGCAGCAGGGCGCCTTTCTCATAATCAAGCTGAGGGATCTCATCAATCAGCGTGGTTTCTGACCAAACGCTACGCAAACCCTGGTTGTATTCATTGCACGCTCGCCATGCCGCAAGCTGATGCTCGCCGACACGTTCTTTGACAAGATCACGTAACTGCTTAATACGCTGCTGATACGCCGAGTACGAGCCGTCAAAATAAGACTTATAAGCCTTGAGTAACGCTACTTCACCCGTAGGCTGGCCACAGAAAGGACAGTCCTCATCGGGCTTGTGGCCAAGCCCCTCCGCTGCCCAGCGCTCGGTGGCTGAACCGTTGTGTTTCGCAAAATGAGCCTTAGCGGTTTCTTCGGCGGTGGCGGAAATACTCTCAAACGACCCTTCTAGCAACTCAGGGATGTCATCGAAATTGAAAGTCGGTAAAGGCGCCAGCTTAAATTCGGGACGTGCACGAATTTGCTCGGAAGCCCTCGCCTCTGCCAGGAGCTTATCGACTGCAGCAAGCTGACCATCAGGGTCTTCAAGGGGCTCAAGCTTCAGGTATTGACTGAGCGAGAGATGACCCCGATACCCTTGCAAGACGCCTTCAGCTGCATTTAGGTTTGCCGTACATTCTTTAACCACAGCCGTTTCAGTATCAAACTTCGTCCGCTGAGCTACTGCAGCATCTCCTAACGCAAGATTCAGCAACGCCTCACGGTGCTCGGGCATCACGCCTGAGCTGGCGTACACGTTTCTGTCGACGAATGCCTGGTTGAAGACGTGGAGAATGGGTTTACTCCCAGACCACGCAGAACCATTGAACTCAGCATTAAAGGCTCCTGCCTGAGCCCCTTGGTTGAACCGGAAGATGACTTTTTGAGGATGTGTGGCCCCGACTGTTACCCGGTCGGTAACGTCCTTAGCTTCGAATGTGGAGCACGCCAAGAGCACTGACGATAGCGTTGACTTCCCCCTGGCGTTATCGGCATAAATCAAGGTTACTTTCTGAAGGTCGACTGGGCGCTGGGCAGCCTTTTTTAAAACCCCAACGTTGTCGATGGTGATGATTTTCTCGAGCATGAGCTCACTCCGCTAAGCTGTCCGTACGCTTCAGCGAACCCCAACTTCAATACCACTCGGGGCGCGGCTGATCTTGCTTAGCGAATGTAGCCCATCTCGAGATGGTTGAATGGCATAAAGCCATACCAAATGCATCCGGGCCCGCACTGGTTGCACCGAGGATCAGCCGACAGACCTGGCCACCTATTGCAAGCGCTGCGGGGTCAAATGAGCTAAGTCCTCCGCAATACGCCGATAGTCGCGCAAGCTCTGACGCCCATCAGCAGTACGGAAAGTCGCAATAACATAACGACTGTTTACTGTAGTCATCACCCAAAATCGGCCTTCCCTTGCCACCTTCAAGACATCAGATGTGCGAATGAGATGGCCATCTCCAAAGCGCCCGTACTGATCTTTTCTCCGATGGCCAAACACAATACCGACCCCGGCACGCGCCTTGATAAAGACGCCACAGAGGTATGCAGTGACAGGCTCATCGAAACCTTGAGCTTGGGCTCTGGCAATTCGCTTGAGGTCAAAATCGGTGTGGCGCTTGCCATGAAACTCAAGACAAACCGTGTCCGACATCTGGGCTCTCCTACATGCTCTGCGTGGTCGTGTGAATTCTGGTTAGTGTTTGGAGCTGATCATTTCGCGCATGAAAATTGGCATCGGGTTGGAGATCATGCCGGGCACGAAACCAGGTTGGTGAGAGGTTACATAGACAGCACCGCCCTCAACCTCCAATGCAGTGACGCCACATCCATGCTCGTCACATCCAATGGTGACTTGCTGTACTCGCTCCATCGCCCAGCCATCGCTCTTGCTCATCCAAGCGGGAATCACCGCGTGAATATCGATGATGGCGAACTCAGCATCTTGGCTGATGAGACATTCTTGGAGCTTGTGCTCGGTGTCGACCATCAAGGTGAACTCGGTGGATCGGCCGTCTTGCTCAGTGCGAACAGCCAAGTGGTACCAGTGTGTTCGAAGCATTCTGGACACAGCTTGCCAGTGAGCACGGCCATCACCAAATAGGCCAGGAACGCCAACAAGCTCTGAGTCTTGGGTACTAAACATCAGGTGCCTCAGTTTCATCTGGGTCACGAGGGCGCCCAGAGGACTATTCAGGAGATGGAAAAGATTTCCGAGATGGTTGCTGACTTTCTGCGGCCTAGGCCGAGAAGAACGTAGATTGTATTCCGAGTGGCAAAGAGGAAACCCTCCTTGAGCGACGTCCCAAGAGTGGAGCGCACCCAGTCACCCGGCTCAAATCGCCGCTGCTCGTCATAGACGACCGTGTGCGCAAACAAGAACATTGGTTGGCACCCAGCAGCGCTCACCTTGGCACGCTCTTCCTCGGTGACAATCGCGTCGAGAATTACCCAGTCCTTGACGGCACAGAGAGGCATCCACTTGTAGATTTTCGAGGCCGCCGCGAAGGCGTCATCTAGATGTAGCTCAGATCCCATCATCGCGACTTCTTGGTCACTCAACAGGCCATGCTCAATGGGACTCATACCCTCATCTCCCAGCCTCAGCAATATTTGAGAAATTCCGGCATCGCCAATTGATAGGCCCATCTGCAGCACTTAGGGCTCAAGCAATTCGAACGGCTTGCCTTGAAATTCGGATAATACCTCATTTGAGTGTTTATCCGAAAGGCCGCTGTATGGCTATATCCTGCCTTTTGGCCAAACCATGCAGCTGAGAATTGCCCTAGCGGGCGCACTTCGAGCCCTGAGGCTCAAACGGCGGCTTCGATACGAGCAGCTTTCCGACGCCAGCGTCAAATCCAAGATCAGTGCCCTGGAGCGAGGGGAAGCCGGCATTACGCTCGAGAAGTTCGAGAGCCTTGCTGAGGCGCTCGATATAGATCCCCTGGCCCTATTTGCGCTGTGCATGTCAGCACGCCGTGATACCCCATACCCTGTCCTTCTAGAAAGCGCACATGAGAATCTCCGAGCGTTCGAGGCCGATGGGGGAATGGAGGTGCTGGCAGAACAATTTGTAGATGGCGGTCTGGTAAAGCGCTCGCGAGGAAAACCCACAAATTCGGATGAGCTGGATGCTGTCAGGAAGCTCAAGACTTCGGGAATGACGCAAGCACAGATCTCGAAGGAGCTCGCCCTTTCACCGTCGACTGTCAGCGATTACTGGAAGCGAATTCTCACCGAGACTCCCGAGCCCTAAGCTCTCGACGCTCAGACGAGCCTAAATGGGTGAGGCCATCCTGCTCATCAAGAAGCAAAGCTGAGCTGCTCCTATCTGCATCCAGGATGAATTGTAGAAATTGCCCGTTGAACAAGTACAGCCGTGCTCGCGCCAGGGCAATAAAACGATCTGCGCCTGGAAAGAAAGGCGTTTCGACGAGGAGGAAGATAGCTCTGTGTGCCCGATTTAAGCTGAGAAAAACCGGTTGCTGAAGGCAGGGTAAGGCGTGAGCCGAAGCTGAAGCGGGAAGGATGATGAGTGATGAAGAATGCGTCCCCTGCTGGAATCGAACCAGCATCTAGCCCTTAGGAGGGGCTTGTTCTATCCGTTAAACTAAGGAGACATCAAGCGCTGTATCTTACGCAAAACCAAGGGCTTAGGAAAGTTAACCTTCCCTCCGCTCCCTATGGGCATCCCACCCTCTCAGATCTCTAGCTAGTAGCGGTAGGACTGTCCGCTTGGACAGGAGACTGTACCCTACCCCAGATAAGAACCTGCAACCTTCCCCTTAGGAGGGGGATGCTCTATCCAATTGAGCTACTGAGACGCTACGACCGGCAGCGAACGCTGCACAGCGGGATGGCCAGCATGTTAACCAGCATGCTGGCGTTTGTCATGCCTGAACTGGGCTTTTTCGCGTAATCCTTTTCTGCCGCTGCTATCCCCGTGGTAGCACGCCCTGATGGCGAAGCAGCGAAACAAATGCGGCGACCGCCGCCTGCAGTGTGGAAGAATTATCCAGCACATGCACCGACGGGTCGGCTGCAGCTTGCAAGCGTGCGCTGCGCGCCAGGCGCTGCTCCACTTCTTCTGCAGTTTCCCGGCCCCGGGCCAGCAAGCGCTGGCGCAGCACCTCAGGCTTGACCTCGACCAACACGGCCAACAAATCCGGGTAGCGCTGACGGGCTTCTGGCAGATAAGCCCGCGAGCCATTCACCAGCACTGCCCTCCCCGCCGCCAACCACTGGTCCACCTGCCGGGGTATGCCATAGTCCAGGCCATTGGCCCGCCAGTGCATGGCAAACGCACCCTGCGCACGCAAGGTATCAAACTGCTCAGGCGTGACCCCTTGGGCAGCTTCGCCTTTGGCTTCGGCCGAACGGGTGATGACCCGGCGGGCAATTTCTACCCCGGCGAGGGCCATTTGCTCACGCGAAGCGTCGATCAGGGAGTCTTTCCCGGAACCCGACGGCCCAACCAGAAATATCAACCGGCCCGTCCCTGATCGGTGGTCGCTTGCGTCATGTTGCATAGCCACTATGCTCTATGGAGAGAACCGGCGCATTCTAGGGCTTTTCTGGGCATTTTTCTGCGTTTTACCGATTATTGACGGCAAAAGACTGACGGCCAGGCTAGCCAGAGCATGTAAAACTTTTCAAACCAGTGCTCATTTCTGATAATTGGTACTGGCATAAAGCCTTTATCCGGCTCACTATTTGTCACATAATTGACGCCAAGCAAACGGCGACCATGAGGCAAGATGAGCATCCATTTTTCACTGGCGGTTGAACATTTTGTCGTCGCCACGGTCGTACTTCCATCCCGTGCGGCCAATTTGAGAACCGCTTCCCCTGAACCAAACTCTGGTCAATTTATATGCGCCCAATGAAACAGGCTATTTATTCGAGCCGCACCGCTGACAAGTTCGTCGTCCGCCTGCCAGACGGAATGCGTGAGCGCATTGCCGAGGTAGCGCGCAACCACCACCGCAGCATGAACTCCGAGATCATTGCACGCCTGGAGCAGAGCCTTATCCAGGAAGGTGCGCTGGGTGATGAACTGAGCATGCGCCTGGACAGCCCCGAGCTGTCCCTGCATGAGCGCGAGTTGCTGCAGCGTTTCCGCCAACTGTCCCACCGCCAGCAAAACGCCCTGGTCGCCCTCATCGCTCACGATGTGGAAATGGCCGCAGACGCTTCCTGAGGCCTGCAGCGAATACAAAAAAGCCAGCGTAAGCTGGCTTTTTTGTGGATGACTGATTGGCAGCAAAGGCATTTCCCTGCGGGACGCTCCCACAGGGAGGATCGGCTTACAACAGGAACAGCGTCGCCAGCCCCAGGAAGATGAAGAAACCACCGCTGTCGGTCACAGCAGTGATCATCACGCTCGCCCCCATCGCAGGGTCGCGCCCCAGGCGGGCCAATGTCATCGGGATCAGCACGCCCATCAGCGCTGCCAACAACAAGTTCAAGGTCATCGCTGCAGTCATCACCACCCCCAGCGACCAGCTGCCATACAGCCAGAAAGCCACCGCACCAATCACTCCGCCCCAAACCAGGCCGTTGATCAGCGACACCGCCAATTCCTTGCGCATCAAGCGGCTGGTATTGCCTGGCGACACTTGGTCCAGGGCCATGGCGCGGACGATCATGGTGATGGTCTGGTTACCAGAGTTGCCACCAATACCCGCAACGATCGGCATCAGCGCAGCCAACGCCACCAGCTTTTCAATCGAACCTTCGAACAACCCGATCACTCGCGAAGCAACGAACGCGGTAATCAGGTTGATGGCCAGCCACGCCCAACGGTTGCGGAACGAACGCCAGACCGAGGCGAAAATATCTTCCTCTTCACGCAGACCCGCCATGTTGAGGACTTCGCTCTCGCTTTCCTCACGAATCAGGTCAACCATTTCGTCGATGGTCAGACGGCCGATCAGGCGTTCGCTCTTGTCCACCACCGGGGCGGATACCAGGTCATAACGCTCGAAAGCCTGCGCTGCATCGTAGGCATCTTCCTCGGGCTGGAAGGAGACAGGGTCGGTCGCCATGACCTCCGCCACCTTCTTCTCCGGGTCGTTGACCAGCAGGCGCTTGATCGGCAATACCCCCTTGAGGATGCCGTCGTAATCGACCACGAACAACTTGTCGGTGTGGTTCGGCAATTCTTTCAGGCGGCGCAGGTAGCGCAGCACCACTTCCAGGCTGACGTCTTCGCGGATGGTGACCATCTCGAAGTCCATCAGCGCACCGACCTGCTCCTCGTCATAGCTCAGCGCCGAACGCACCCGCTCGCGTTGCTGGGCATCGAGGGTTTCCATCAGCTCGTGAACAACGTCACGCGGCAGCTCTGGGGCGAGGTCGGCCAGTTCGTCGGCGTCCATCTCCTTGGCGGCAGCCAGCAGCTCGTGATCGTCCATGTCGGCGATCAGCGATTGGCGAACCGAATCGGAAACTTCCAGCAGGATGTCGCCATCGCGCTCCGAGCGCACCAGCTGCCAGACCGTCAGGCGATCTTCCAGGGGCAAGGCTTCGAGGATGTAGGCGATGTCGGCGGGGTGCAGGTCATCGAGCTTGCGCTGCAGCTCGACGAGGTTCTGGCGGTGGACCAGGTTTTCCACCAGGTCATTGTGCGCGCCTTCCTGGCGATGGGTCAGGTCTTCGACCATGCGCTGACGCTGCAGCAGTTCGACCACCTGGGCCAGGCGATCCTGCAGGCTTTCTTGCGCTTTTTTAACTTCTACTTCGGTCATAGGCGAACTCCACTCCCAGCAGCGGAGCACGCCGAGGGAATCAATCGGTCAGATCTTTCTGTATGAATCGTGTTAGCGAGTAACTACTGGGTAAGTCCATGGTGGTTTTCCACAAGCCCCGGCGGGGCTGACGGGCGCAATCATACACTGCTAAAGCTGTCAGATCGCTTAAATTTTTGGCCAGAACAATCGTTTGCGTGATAAAGCTGGGACAACGCTCGAAGCTATCAGTGCGACGGTTGTTGTGGATGAGAAAGCACATTTGATTTTTGAGGCCGCTCAGCGGCTCAAGACTACACCGCAATCATTACAGAAGAGCGTAGATCGACAGGCTCAAGAATTCATTGGCGCACAAACAAAAAGCCCGCTCTATTGAGCGGGCTTTCTGATGGGGTGTGGCGGACTCAGCAGGATTCGAACCTGCGACCGCTCGGTTCGTAGCCGAGTACTCTATCCAGCTGAGCTATGAGTCCGTGGTGGTAGTTTTAGACCAGATTACCACTGGCTGACTGAAGTAGCTTTGCAAGCAGAACCACTTCAAGAAAGTGGCGGACTCAGCAGGATTCGAACCTGCGACCGCTCGGTTCGTAGCCGAGTACTCTATCCAGCTGAGCTATGAGTCCGCGATTGGCAGTTTTAAACCAGATTACCGCTGGTTGACTGAAATGGCTTTGCAAGCAGAACCACTTCAAGAAAGTGGCGGACTCAGCAGGATTCGAACCTGCGACCGCTCGGTTCGTAGCCGAGTACTCTATCCAGCTGAGCTATGAGTCCGCGATTGGCAGTTTTAGACCAGATACCGCTGGTTGATTGAAGCAGCCTTGCAAACAAAGCCACTTCAAAAGTGGCGGACTCAGCAGGATTCGAACCTGCGACCGCTCGGTTCGTAGCCGAGTACTCTATCCAGCTGAGCTATGAGTCCGTGTCTTGCCGCGCATTATAGGTCGCTGAAACATTTTTGCAAGAAGCTTTTCGTTATAAAACAACTACTTAGCGTTCCTACCGTTTACAGCGCCCTACGCAAATAATGGCGGTGAAGGGGGGATTCGAACCCCCGATACCCTTATGAGGTATACTCCCTTAGCAGGGGAGCGCCTTCGGCCACTCGGCCACCTCACCGCAACACGAGGCGAATATTAAAGAACCTCTTTCACCTTTGCAACCCTTTTTTTGAAAAAAACTTCAAAAAAATTAAAGGCTTGGCTCTTCATCCTTCTCCTTCTTGATCCGCAGGTAGATTTCCTCGCGGTGAACTGCCACTTCTTTCGGGGCGCTCACGCCAATACGCACCTGGTTGCCTTTGACGCCAAGCACCGTCACGGTGATCTCGCCGTCTCCAATGATCAGGCTCTCGGCGCACCGACGAGTCAGAATCAACATAGCTTTCTCCTTACGCAAAACATTCAGGGGTAACAGTCTTGGATATCGGGCCGGGTCGCGGACGACGACCATGGCCCCGGTTACTCGCCGCACAGGGCAGGACAGGGCCTGCGCGGCGAGCAGAAACGCGAAGGGCGCGGCAAGCCGCGCCCTTCCAGGCAGCGCCTTACTCGCCCTGTCGGGCAGGAGCATCCAGATCGAACGCGGTATGCAGCGCGCGCACGGCCAGCTCCAGGTACTTCTCTTCGAGCACCACCGAAACCTTGATCTCGGAAGTGGAGATCATCTGGATGTTGATGCTCTCCTTGGCCAGGGCTTCGAACATGCAGCTGGCAACACCGGCGTGCGAACGCATGCCGACGCCAACGATCGAGACCTTGGCGATCTTGGTGTCGCCGATCACTTCACGGGCACCGATTTCGCGCGCAGTGTTTTCCAGTACGCTCTGCGCCTTCTCGTACTCATTGCGGTGCACGGTGAAGGTGAAGTCGGTGGTGTTATCGTGAGCAACGTTCTGCACGATCATGTCGACTTCGATGTTCGAAGCGCTGATCGGGCCGAGGATCTTGAAGGCCACGCCCGGGGTATCCGGCACGCCGCGAATGGTCAGCTTTGCTTCATCACGGTTGAAGGCGATACCGGAAATGATCGGCTGTTCCATGGATTCCTCTTCATCAATGGTAATGAGGGTACCCGGACCCTCCTTGAAGCTGTGCAGCACGCGCAGCGGAACGTTG
>PJTY01000078.1_pt1 | contig 83524 bp, 81 predicted proteins | sample 1512121 | NCBI WGS metagenome assembly PJTY01 (sample SAMN08177680, study PRJNA422409) | Soil metagenome, whole genome shotgun sequencing project. | isolation source: Soil enriched (2) on filter paper: alkali lignin treatment | place: USA: Madison | collected 2015-01-15 | reverse complement strand
TGCCGGCGAGGATTGAACTCGCGACCTCAGCCTTACCAAGGATGCGCTCTACCACTGAGCTACGGCAGCACTCTATTTCGTCTCCGTCGCGTTGTGCGCTTCGGAGGTCGCGCCTATGGCCGCGACAACGCGGTGGCCCAGAACTTCTTCTCCTTGCTCAAACGTGAGCGCATCCGGCGCCGCACCTACAAAATACGCGATGAAGCCTGGCAGGGCGTGTTCGATTGCATCGAGATGTTCTACAGCTCGATACGCAAGCAGGCCAGGAACGGGATGCTGTCACCCAACCAGTTCGAACGGCAGCAGATTTTGAAAGTAGAATGCATCTAGAAAACTAGGGGGCGGCTACTCAGTTCACGTCATCATGGCACAAACACGCGACAAGAGCGCCTCGCCGCTATCTATCGTGCTTGTTGCTTTCCTCATCCGAACCTCAAAATGCATGCCGTTGATCTCGACGAGGAAAAAGGAACATTGATGCTTGAGCGTGCTGATCCCGCTCAAGCACCTTCGGACTGATGGCAAGGCGTTCGCGAATCGACGTGAGTAAAGGTTGCGGCGGCACCGCTTGAACATCTGAGCGGAGGAAGGGGGCGTTGCATCCGATTCCTTCCAAGCCCGCTTTTTGGCGATTTTGAAAAAATAAGCAGCGCCTGCAGAAAGTCTGCAGGATGTTGGAGGCCCGAGCCGGAATCCAATTCACAATAGTTCTGTGTTTATTTACAGATATCTAATGAAAATGGGTTGTCCGATAAGGCCCCCAGAAAAGCCCCAGTTCGTTCTTGCTGGAATTGGGAATCATATTGGTTTCCCAATTACTTATATCACAAGGGCAGGGATAAAGGAACGGACTATGAATGGAGCTGGGTAGACAGATCAAACAGGGCAGCTGCCATGTATCTGAACCGCGCCGGGTCTGCCGGAGGCATTGGGTTGTGAGTCGCGCTGCCATATCGATGTCGGCCGCGGCAGCATAATATTGTTCTTCGGCTTCGGCAGGAGGGATGTTGCCGATGGGCTCCAGCAGCCGACGATGGTTGAACCAGTCGACCCATTCGAGCGTGGCATATTCGACTGCTTCGAAGCTGCGCCATGGTCCACGCCTGTGGATCACCTCAGCCTTGTAAAGGCCATTGATCGTCTCGGCCAAAGCGTTGTCATAGCTATCGCCGACGCTGCCGACCGAGGGTTCTATCCCGGCTTCGGCGAGGCGCTGGGTGTACTTGATGGAGACGTATTGCGACCCGCGATCGCTATGATGGATGAGGCCGCCCCGATGGGCCGGCCGACGATCGTGAAGCGCCTGTTCCAGAGCATCGAGCACGAAGCTGGCATGGGCCGTTCTGCTGGCCCGCCAACCGACAATCCGCCGAGCATAGGTATCGATGACGAAGGCAACGTAGACGATCCCCGCCCAGATCGCGACGTAGGTGAAGTCCGACACCCACAGCATGTTCGGCGCTGGTGCGTAGAACCTGCGGTTGACGTGATCGAGAGGGCATGGCGCCGCCTTGTCACTGATAGTTGTGCGCACCGGCTTGCCCCGGATCACCCCTACCAAGCCCATCTCCCGCATCAACCGCGCGACTGTGCAGCGGGCGACCGGAAAGCCTTCCCGCATCATCTGCCGCCAGACCTTGCGCACGCCGTAGACCGCGAAGTTCTCGGCGAATACGCGCGCGACCTCGGGCTTCAGGGCGACATCCCGCTGCGCCCGCGCCGACAGGCGTGTCGGATCCTGCTGCTGTGCGATGCGCTCGTGATAGGTGGATGGGGCGATCGGCAGGACGCGGCAGATCGGCTCGACCCCATAGGCATCGCGGTAATCGTCGATGAACGCGATCATCGCTTGAACGGGCGGTCGAGCTCCGCCTGGGCAAAATATGCCGATGCCTTGCGCAGGATCTCATTGGCCTGTCGCAGCTCGCGGACCTCGCGCTCCAGTGCCTTCATCTTGTCGGCTACCTCGGTCGGGACGCCCGCGCGCTTGCCGCTGTCGACCTCAGCCTTCTTCACCCACTCATGCAGCGTCTGCGGAACGCAGCCGATCTTCTCCGCAATCGAAACCACCGCTGCCCAGCGAGAGGGGTAATCACGTTCGTGATCGATCACCATACGCACCGCGCGCTCGCGGACTTCCGGCGCAAACTTGTTCGTTGTCTTGCTCATACAGGCTCCACCTTCTCAGGAGTTGGAGCCTCCGGCAAACCCGGCGCGGTTCAGACCTGCTATGTAAGCCGGGCACATCCGGCGCCGCGTCTTGTGCCCAAGCGCGCTCAGAAACGGCTCAAGTCAACCCTCCAGATCCTCTTTCCAGTCCGCATCCATCGCCAGCCCCTTTCGATAGCTGGCTCCCCATGAATCACGCTTTTTGCACCGGGGAAATCCCAAAAATTCAAAACTGCCAAAGTAGTGCTAGATGCTTGAGCCGATAAAGTTCGACTGCCCTTCACCGAGATAGGCGTAGAAACACATACTGCTGATGCGGCCGGTGTTCCGCAAATGTTCGCAAGACCCGCACTTGGAATTTCGATCACAACGAAATCGCACAATTTGTCGAGCGTTTCTTGGCCGTGAGGAGGGCAGCTCATTATGGCGGCCCGATCAGGCAGTGTCCTCAGCGTCTTGCTCGCGACAGACATTCGGATATCAACTAGTTTTCAAGACCCAATCGTCTCGGCATTAAAGTTTGCTTGCGCGTATTTGGATAATGCGAACGACCGGCCCGCCGATCGCCTCCGCTTGCGGAGCGAATATCTTTAAGGTTCTGCTATCCTGCATCAGTCGATCATATTGCGCTAGCTGTTGGGGAAAGTTCCGCGCCTCGAGACGATAGCGGTCATAATGGGTGATGATCGCGACATCGGCCATGCATCCGGAAAGCCGCGACGGTTCGACGTTGCCAAGATCGACAATCGCCTTCCCCGAGCGTTGCTTGCCGACCTGTTGATAGTCGGGCCGGGCCTTTAGGAACTGATGGACATCGACGCATCCTGCATTGCCGAGCGGGAAGAGCACCGGTCCGCGATGGGCGAGGAGATCGAACGATGCATCCTCGATCAGCAGGGACGCGTCCTGAGGCACGTGGCTGCGAACCCACTCGCTGGCAAGCTGGCGCGTATCGTGTGCGCGCATCCTAGTCCGCGTGATCGTGCTATCCAGCATGGGAAGCATGAGCGCCGCAAGAAGCAGGCAGCCTATCGCGGGCCGCCAGTGCCCCTTCACTCGGCGCAGAATTTCTTCCAGGCCAGCGGCAATGGCGATGGCGGCAAAGGGCAAGATCGGAACCGCCCACCGCTCCCAGATAAGGGATTGGCCGGCAATCGCCAGCAGAAAGAGTAGTGCGCCAGGCAGCGCTGCACTGGCAAAGGCGCGCGCGCGCCACGCGAGCGCTGCAAGGCCGATGGCGGCAAGGCACGCGCCCAGCGTACCAAAGCCCCCCACCAGGATCTGGCGCCCGTACCAGAGGAGATTGTCGGTGAAGGATCCGCCTGTCGCTCCAGGATGGACCGGGCGGGCTTCTCCACCGAGGTCCCTGAGGACGGTGGCGTGATCAAGCAGCAGATATGGGGAAACGGCAAGAAGCGTGACCAGTGCGACGAGGGGTAGCACCGGCAGCAGCATCAGGCTGCGACGCCAGCCCGACGCCCGCCAGTTTCTGGCGATCGCGCCCGCGCCGTTGATCATGAACAGGAGGGAAGGCCATTTGGTGGCACCAGCAAGGCCGATCAGCATACCCGCGAGCATATGGTCGCGCAGGGCGCCGCCGCGTGCGGCACGCATGGCATGCAGGCTGCTCCACAGCATGAAGAAGCTGGCGAGCATGTCGGTGCGGATCACCTGGGAAAGCTCGACATGCAGCCCGTTGCACGCGAGCAGGGCGGCGGCGATGAGCCCCACGCGCGCACCGGCTGCGTCTCGTCCGACCCGGTAGGTCAGCCAGATGCAGCCAACGCCGACGAGCATGATGAACAGGCGCATCGGCAGGATCGCAATCGAGGGATCAGCGTAGACTGCCGCTGTCAGGCCTGCCGGGTCCGCCCATTGATGCAGCATCATTCCTGCAATGGCGATGCCTGCAAGGATCGCCGCGAGGGCGTAGAATAGCGTGGTGGCCGGGTGACCGAACCATTGCGGGTTCAATCGATGTTCGCGCAGCATGTCGAGCGCGGTCATCACGAACAGGGGCTCGTCGGGATCGTTGAGCGCTGGCAGGCCGAAATTGAGGTGCCAGGCGCGCAGCGCCGCACCGGCCAGCAGGATGGTGATCAAGAGGGCGTTTTCAAAGCGCCTCTTTCCCGGACGGGATGCGCGATCCGGCATCGTCTTCATGCAAAACACCGCTTCTCGGAGGATGAATGCGTACCGTAATATTGGCCGGCGGCCTTGGCAGCCGGCTTGGCGAGGAAACCGCCGTTCGGCCCAAGCCCATGGTCGAGATCGGCGGAATGCCGATCCTGTGGCACATCATGAAAATCTACTCGGCAGCCGGCCTTAACGACTTCGTGATCTGCCTTGGCTACAAGGGCTATCTGATCAAGGAATATTTCGCCAACTACTTCCTGCATACAGCTGACGTCACCATCGACCTGCGCGGCGGCAATGGCATGGAGATCCATCATGCGCGCAGTGAGCCTTGGCGCGTGTCGCTGGTGGAAACCGGCGCCGACACGATGACCGGCGGTCGCCTGGCGGCTGTGCGATCCTATCTCGACCCCGACGAGCCTTTCTGTTTCACCTATGGCGACGGGGTCGCCGATATCGATGTTGCGCAACTTGTACATTTCCATAAATCGCATGGACGCCGCGCAACGATCACCTCCGTCACGCCGCCGGGACGATTTGGCTCGCTGGAGTTCGAGGGTGAACAGGTGACGGCCTTCAAGGAAAAGCCGGCAGGCGATGGCGGGCAGATTAATGGCGGCTTCTTCGTCGCGCATCCGAGCGTTCTCGATCTGGTGGACGGGCCGCAGACCGTCTGGGAAACCGGACCACTCGAGCATCTTGCCGCCAGTGGCGACCTGATGGGCTATCGTCATGACGGCTTCTGGCACCCCATGGATACGTTACGCGACAAGATCCATCTCGATACTCTCTGGAACAAGGGCGAGGCACCATGGAAGCGCTGGTAAGCCCTGTCTGGCGCGGACGCCGGGTCCTTGTAACGGGCGACAGCGGCTTCAAGGGCAGCTGGCTTGCCCTGTGGCTCAACGCCATGGGCGCAAGGGTGACGGGCTTTTCGCTGCCGCCACCCAGCGACCCCAGCCTCTTCGAGGCCGCGAGGCTCGATCAGCTGATCGATCATATCGAGGGGGATGTGCGCGATCCCGCCGCCGTGCAGGCGGTGGTGGAACGGGCACAGCCCGAGATCATCTTCCATCTCGCCGCCCAGCCGCTGGTGCGCCTTTCATATGAACAGCCGATCGAAACCTATGCCGCCAATGTGATGGGCACGGTCCATGTGCTCGAAGCTGCGCGACAGGTCGGGGGCGTTGCCGGCATCGTCTGCGTGACGAGCGACAAATGCTATGAAAACCGGGAATGGGAATGGCCCTATCGCGAAAGCGATCCAATGGGCGGGCACGATCCCTATAGCAGCAGCAAGGGCTGCGCCGAGCTGGTCGTCTCCGCCTGGCGCCGCTCCTATTTCCAGGAGAGTGGTCCCGCGCTTGCCTCGGTGCGCGCAGGCAATGTCATTGGTGGTGGCGACTGGGCGGCCGATCGCCTGATCCCCGACCTCATCCGCGCTTTCGAGACGGGCACAGCGCCGCTCATCCGGTCACCCGGCTCGGTCAGGCCCTGGCAGCATGTGCTCGAGGCTCTGGGCGGATACCTCATGATCGCCGAGCGGCTCCTGGCAGGGGACCGGCACCTGGCTGACGCGTGGAATTTTGGTCCCGCCGATGAGGATGCCCGTCCGGTGCGCTGGATCGTGGATCGCATGCGCGCCGCCTGGAGCGATGAAGCTGCACAGGCCACGCTCGATGAGCGCGCGCAGCCCCATGAAGCGGGACTGTTGCGGCTCGACTGTTCGCGGGCGCGCTCGGCACTGGGCTGGCAACCTGCCCTTCGTCTCGCCCAGACGATCGACTGGATCACCCATTGGCACAAGCGCGTGGGCGTCGGCGAAGATGCGCGTTCCGTGACGCTGGAACAGATTGCCGACTATATGGAGCGCACGGGTCGCAGCCCGGTTCAGGCTGCGGCCTGAGCGAGCGTCAGCATGTTGCCCAGGCGCAATCCAATTGCGCGCCTGGGCAAGGGGAGGCGGTGGGGAATGGCGATACCCGCCGCCTGTGATGCCTGGCGGGCCAGGAAATCAATCGGGAAATGATTGGTGCTCGGCCTCACCGTCACATCATCAAATCCGGCCTGCCCAAGCAGCCGGCGGATGGTGCGTGGATTATAGAGCAGGGGATGCTGCAGGCAGAATGGGGGCCATCTGCGCCCCATGGCCCGGCGCAGCAGGGAGCTCTCGTCATGGGTCACGATCAGGAGGGCGCCGCCCGGCCTGAGCTTGGTGCGGATTGCCGCCAGCATGGCGAGAGGATCAAGCAGATGATCAAGGACATGGATCATCACGCCAAGCCCCACGCTGCCGTCCGGCACGGGGGAGAGGTCGCGCATGTCGGTCAGGATCGTCGCGGGTCTGCCGCCAGCCGCTTGTTGCAACGGCCCATGCACGGACTGATTGGGTTCAAAGAGCCAGAAACGCTCGAAGCCGCCATGGGCCACGGCCTCGGTGACGAGATGGCCGACGTCGGGCCCGATTTCCAGATAGTCGCCTGATGGAGGCCGGCCGCGCGCAGCCGCCCTGAAATAGCCGCGCTGGGTGTCCGCCACCGCCGCAAAGGGGAGCATGTCCATGTTGGGCGGCATGCTGCTGTAAAGAACGGCTAGCTGGGCATCATCGAAGAAGACCGGCGCGTAGAGCAGCGCGCAGCGGCTGCACCGGCGGTAGGGGAAGAAATATTTGGTCTTCTCCAGTCCATGCCAGTAGGGCCGCAACTGGTCGACGCTGAGCGTCTCTGCTGCCCTGGCACAGGTGACTTCCGTCGTGCCGCTCGTCGCGCCGCAACAGGGGCAGGCGCGGCTGCGCAAGGCGGGGAGCGTCATTCTACTGGCTCCTGTTCCTGAAGGTCACCTTGCTGTGCCAGAACCAGCTGCCGGTAATCAGCAGAAGGGAAAAGCCGAGCTGGGCGAAGATGGGCGATAAGCCGCCGGCCTCCACGAGCAGGGGCAGGGCGGCCCAGTTGAGCGCATAATTGAAGAGATAATAGCCCGAGAAGGCGACCAGTTCGCGCAGCAGATTGCCGCGCGTACGGAATACGCCGATCTTGTAGGTCATGAAGGCGAAGCAGAGGCAGACGACCTGTGCGATCAGCAATGCGACCATATAGTGGGTGCGCAGCGCAGGGATGCTCCACAGAAGCAGCGGATAGAAGGCCAGGCCAAAACCCGTGTTGATGCCCCCCGCGATCAGGAATCGCAGGGGGCGGCGCGCGCCGGGAAGGGCGCTCGCCTTCATGACTCCTCCAGCAGCGGGATGGCCATGTTGTCGCGCAGCACGTCGCGCGCAAGGAAGGGGGACAGGTCCTCCAGCGGTGGCGATGTGATGCGGCCGTCGGGATGGGGTTTGGATCCTAGTTTCGGTGCGAAGGCGACATTTTCATCGACCATGATTTCGCACAATGCGGGCCCTGGAGCGGCGAGCGTGTCCGCGATCGCCTGCGCCAGATCATTGTGACCGTCGGCGCGCGCATAGGCAAAGCCGAAGGCGGCCGACACCCGGGCGAAATCGGGGAAGGTCACATTGCTCTTGGGACCGCCGCCCACCTCCACCCCGTTGAAGAAATTGCGGTGGGTCTGGAAGATGGAGACATAGCCGGAATTGTTGATGAGAAAAACCTTCACCGGGAGATCATAACCCGCAATGGTCTGCATCTCCTGGATGTTCATCATGATGGAGCCGTCGCCCGCAATGCAGATGACGCGGCGGTCCGGGCCGATCGCGGCGCTGACGCCAATTGCCGCCGGCAGGTCATAACCCATGGTGGCGCATCCCGAGTTGGTCCAGAGCCGTTGCCCTTCCTTGAGATGGGCGGACTGGAAACTCACGACACAGGCACTGCCGTTGCCGGTGACCACGATATCCTGTTCGTCCAGCGCCTCGAACAGCGCGTCCATCGCAACATAGGGATGATTGGCCGGGCCATGGTCGCGATATTCTGGCAGCACCGTGGGGAAGCGGGCCACCCGCTCGCGCGCCCATTCGAGCCAGCCGCGATGCTGGTGGGTGGGGCCGGCATAGTCCTGCGCCAGCAGAGCGGGAATGAGGTCGGCCAGATCGGCGACCACGGGCATGTCTGGCTTGACGGTGGGTTTCTGCAGTTCGAGCGGATCGATATCCACCCAGATCTTGAAAGCCGCGCGGGCAAAGCTGTTCCAATTGTAGCTGACCTGGCGGATATTGAGGCGGCTGCCCAGCACCAGCAGCAGGTCCGCGCTCTGCGTCACCATATTGCCGCCGCGATCCCCGACCGTGCCGGGACGGCCGGCATAGAGGGGATGGTCGTTCCAGAGCGCGTCATGGGCATTCCAGCCGGTCACCACCGGCACGCCCAGTCGTTCGATCAGAGCGAGAAAGTCGCGATGGGCGCCTGACAGGCGAACGCCGCCGCCAGCAAAAACCACTGGCCGTTCCGCCTTTTGCAGGCGGTCCAGAATGTCGCGCGAAATCTGGTCAAGATTGGCGGCGCGCCAGGGTTCGTCCAGTTCGGCAGGGTCGAAGCCCGCCAGGCTCTCGGGATCGATCTTCGAGGCCTGCACATCGAGCGGGATATCGATCCAGACCGGGCCGGGTCTGCCCCTGGTCGCCAGATGCAATGCCTTTTCCATATGATAGCGGATCGACTGCGGGTCGTTCACCATCACGGCATATTTAGTGACGGGACGCACCAGCTCTTCGATATCGAGCTCCTGGTCGCCCAGCTGGCGCAGGGGCAAGCCGGTCGAGCGCACGGTCGTTTCGCGCTTTACCTGACCTGAAATCACCAGCATCGGAATGGAATCGACATAGGCGCCATAGACGCCCGTAATGGCGTTGGTTCCCCCAGGACCAGAGGTGACGTTCACCACCGCAGGCTTGTTGGTGAGACGCGCATAGGCTTCCGCTGCCATGGACAGCGCCTGCTCATGATGGGCAAATATCGTCTTGAGACCAGGATGCGTGCCCATGCTGTGGTTGAGATGCATGGCGCCACCACCGGTCAGCATGAAGATCTGTTCGATGCCATTGGCTGCCAGCCAGCTGGCGAGCCAGTCGGAGAGCTTGATATGATTGTCGGGGTTCGGGGTCATGCTTTCCATCCGTTGGAGACTGCTGTGCGGCGGATCGCCTCGTCGAGATCGACGCAGGCCGATACGCCCAGGGTTTGGCGAATGAGGGTGGTGGAGGGGACATAGCGGCCCGGATTCCAGCCAGGGTCTGGCAGGCCCAGGATACGCACGTCGGGGGCTCCCAAGATGCGTGCGGTCCGATGGGCAAGGTCGGCGATCGAAACCGCCTCTTCGGAGCCGACATTATAGGCCGTGCTCTTTTCCCCCGCGATCAGCAGGGTCCACATCCAGACGGCAAGATCGGCTGCATAGAGATAGGAGCGTACGGCCTGCCCCGATCCCTGCACCGTGATCGGGCGCCCGGCCAACGCGTCGCGGATGAAGTTGCCGGCCGCAAAATGGGTATCGAGCGAGAGCAGAGGCCCCAGCAGGGCGAAGATCCGGGCGGTCACCGTCTCGACACCAAATTGCTGGCCATAGATGGCGCACAAGGTCTCCGCCGCACGCTTCCCTTCGGCATAAGCGGATTTTGGGTCGCGAATGGACGGTCCGCCGTCCCAGTCCTCCGACACATGGAAGACCTGCCATGGCTGGACGCCATAGACGGCACCCGAACTCATGAAGAGGAGCCGGGCCTGCCGGTCGCGGGCGAGATCGAGCATGGCGCGTGTGCCATCCAGGATCGTATCGAACATGCGCCGCGGGTCATTGGCCGTCAGGGCTGCACTGGCGTCGGTTGCGCCGTGGATGATGTGGGTGAAGTCTCCCTGCGGAGCCGGGCAGCTCTGAATGTCGCCCCTGATCAGAGTGAAGCGGTCAGCCAGATGCGGCGCACGCCTGGTGAAGGCTTGCGGGTCGCGGCTCAGCAGCGAGACGGTGATCCCGATCGGCGCGCGCGCCAACGCTTCGAGCATCCAGCGACCGATGAAGCCGGTGCCGCCCGTGAAGAACAGATGTGCGCCCTCGAGGCGTGGCCATAGCGGCGCCAGTGCGGCGTCGATTGCAAGAAGGTCGGTATGCGCGATCATGCAGGTGCCATTCCAAGGCTGGGGCGGTGTGTCGCGTGGGCGCGGACGATGCGCGCCAGCGCGTCGAACGATAATGCCCACAGGATGAGGATGATGAGGCCGGGGCGCAGGAAATGGCCGACCGTAAGGCCAAAGCTCGGCGTCACCGGGCGGCCGCTGAGCCAGCCATTGGTGCTGATCTCGATGATCGTGGCGATCGGAATGTCGCCCACCAGGCATAGCAGATAGGTGCAGGCGATCGCGATCCTGGGACCGGCACCCTCCCATTTTTCCAGGAGGACGAGGAAGAGCAGGAACAGCTGGGTATAGCCGCCGGGCGACTGGGTGACGAGATAGGCGCCCAGGAGGAGGATCCCGATCCGTGCGCGGCTGAGTGCCGTGGGCTGAAGCCAGGCACCGGCAAGGGCGAGGAGGGCGATCAGCTGACTGGCACGGATCAGCAGCGGGACGGCATATTCAATCCCCTCGACCAGGCGCGAAGGCACAAGATCGAGCAACGGGATCGGCGAGGCCTTGCGGATCGTCAGCAGCGGCGCGTAGCTGGTCGAATAATTGACCTCGTTCCAGACCTGGCCGCTCTGGAAGGCAACCCAGTTGGCCGTATTGGAGGCAAGCTGGCCGGGCGTGCCTGAGCCGATGATCGCCAGCGTCAGCAAATAGATAAGGATCGTTGCAAGCCCCGCCCATTCAAGGGGGCGCCACTCCCGACGCACCAGATGCGCCAGCGCGGGCAGCAGCAGATAGGGCTTGAAGTTGATGGTGACGGCGGTGGCGATCGCCCGGACCAAGGGCGAGCGGACCAGTGGATCATAGGCCAGGATGAAGGCGGGCATGGTGACAAGGATGAGGTTGCCGCGCTCCAGCGTAAACAGGAGCGGGAGGCCAAGGCCCATGGCGAGCGTGCGAGGCAGGGCGCTCGCCCGATCATTGCGACGAAAGGCGATCCAGAAGAGGGCAACGTTCAGGGCATAGGCAGCCAGGATTGTTGCCTGCCCGACCCAGTCGCAGTCGCGTGCGGCAAAGGGCGATGCCAGATGGCAGCCATGCAGGCTGAACAGATCGAGGAAGACGAAGGACAGAGGCGGGTAGATGCTGCGCCAGACATCGTAGGCACCCGGCCGGTTCGCCCAGAAGGCGGTGTTGAACCAGTCCATGAAGGTGTCGTTCGTGTCCATCACGAAAGGCTGCGGCAGGAATCCGGTCTGACCGAACCAGAGCATGGCCCAGCAGACGCTGGCGACCACGGCGGCGGCCAGCGCATATTCGACGAAGGATGCGTGTTGCCTGGAGCGGTTCATGTCCGATCCGCAAAGTTCAGCCGTTCCTCCTCGATCACCAGGGGAACGCCGCGTGTGCGTTCGCCGATGAGGCGGACCTGATCACCGATGAGGCCAATGAATAGGAGCAGCGTCGCGAACATGCCGGTGCCTATGGCCAGCGCGACCAGCGGCCAAACCGGGCCGTCAAGCATGAGTGCGACGAGCGCGGCGATCAGCAATGCAGCAGCGCCCATGCCCGCCCAGACCGACAGCAGGATCGGCAGGCGCAAAAGGCCCTTGGCTGAGCCGGCAAGACCCGAGAGCGCGAAGGAGAGGAGGGTGCGAAAGCCGTTCTTCGTTTCCCCTGCGGCCCGTTCAGGCCGGTCGAATGGGATGAGCGCGAGCGAAAAGCCGCTCTCCACGACCATTCCCCGGAAAAAGGGCTCGGGCTCGTTCCAGCGCTTGAGCGCCTCCACGACTGCCCGGTCGATCAGGCCAAAGCCGGTCGCATTGGGAATGACGGGATAGTCGGCAAAACGGCCGAGCAGGCCGTAGCCGACGCGCCGGGCAAGACCGAGCAGCACGGAGGTCCGTTCCTGCCGCCTCTGGGCCAGCACGATCTTCGCGCCGCCGCGCCAGAGGCGGAGAAATTCACCGATCATGGCGGGCGGATCCTGGAAATCGGCGCACATGCCGATCACGGCCTGCCCTTGAGCCTGATAGATGCCATGGGTGGGCGAACGCATCTGGCCATAGTTGCGATTGTTGAAGATCGCGCGGACGCGGTCATCCTCCTCGCAAAGCTGCCGGATGCGGGCGCGGGTCCCGTCGGTCGAGCAATTGTCGATCAGGATGATTTCGTGGCTCGCGGCGTGCAGCTCCGCCTGGGCGGTTACCGCCGCGCAGATGCCCTGCACATTCTCCTCCTCATTATAGCAGGGAATGACGATCGACAGCTCCGGCGTTCCCAACGCGCTGTTCATGGCCGGCGATCCGCTGGCGAAATGAACGGCAGGCGCAGGCCCGTCGCCGGGGCATAGACTTCGGTGAAGAAGGCCAGCACGGCGATCAGCAGCACGAGCGCGACGGCGGGTATGTTATATTTGCGGTCGATATCCAGTCGCGGCGCTTCGATAACTTGCGCGTCAGAGGCGGTCTCCGCCGCGAGGGCTTCCACGGTCACTTCTTCGGATGACCGCGAATAGACCTCATAGAGGGCCTGCGCGAAGCGATAGTCGCGATACAGGTCGAGATAGCGTCCCGACACCTGTGACAGGCCGGCGACATTGGGGCCGGCGGCCCCGGTGCTTGGCGCAGAACTCCGGGCGATCTGGGCGCGCAGTTCGGCCACCTCCGACTGGAGCGCCCTAAGTGCGGGATTTTCATCGCCCTGGAACTGGCGCGCGGTCTGGAGCTCGACCAGCTTGGCCTGCAATTGCGCCTGGAGGCCTGCGCGCAGTGACAGTTCCGAGCCAAGCTGGGCTTCGGGCGCGGCGAGATTGTTGCTCTGGCGGAAGGCGTTGAGCGCAGCTTCGGCCTTGGTCACGCGCAGGGCAGCTTCCTTGAAGCGCTTTTCCACAATGCCGCGCTTGCGCTGCACGCGATCATTGCCGAGCGCGTTGAGGCGCGTCGTGATCGCCGCGACATAGGCGCGGGTCAGCCGTTCGGACTCTGCGGCATCATGGGTTCGCACCTCGACCTCGATCATGCCGCCGGTCAGCGAATGAATGTCGACCTTGTGCGCCAGTGCCTTGCGCGCGGCGCGGGCCGAGCCATAGGCCTGGGGGCCGTCGAGCTTCAGGAACCCGATGACCATGTCGGCGACTTCGGGGGTGCGCGATACGGCAAGATACATGTCGATCGGCTGCTTTGCGCCACCCAGCAGCGAGGCGAAACTGCCAAGCTGCCCGCCCAGTGCGTTCATCATCGAATTAAGGCCGATGCTGCTGCTGTCCTGGGGCACGATCTTGGCGCGGGCGACATAGGGTTGGGGCAGGATGCTGAGCAGCGCGCAGGCTGCTGCCCCCAAAGCGTAGCCACGGCGACGCAGACGCGCCTCGCCAATCCAGTTCTTGGCTTGTTCGATCATGGTCAGTTCACCACCGCGGCGACCGAGGCGACGCCGATGAAGCCACCGAACAGGCTCGACGTTATGTCGCGCAGCCGCGCCCAGAATTCCCCGCGATCCGCCTCGATCGGGACGAAGACGAGGTCGCCTGGAAGCGCCTTTGCGCGGAGCGTTGCGCGGCCCTCGGACAGTACGGTGCCATTGGCCCTGACGACGAAGATTTCCTTCCTGTCGCCCAGCTTCTGGATGCCGCCTGCGGTCTCAATGAAGTCGCCGATGGTGCGGCCGTCATGATAGGCAAAGGAGGCGGGGCTGGGGACCGCGCCAAAGACCCCGACCGTAACCGGGCGGGTCGGGACATAGACGGCATCATTATTCTCGACGACCAGATCCGCCGGCAGCTGCGCTGCAGTCACGGGCAGGTCGAAGATCAGGCGGCCATTGGGTTCGCGCTCCTTCATCTTCTGCACCACCGACTGGATCAGGGCCTGATTGCCGGGCGTCGCGAGCTGCGCACGATTGACCGATACGAGTGGCTGGGTGCTCAGCAGCAGCTCCATGTCCTTGACCGCGCGGTCGAAACTCTCTTTCTGTTGCACCTTGACGCTCTGGCGCGTGATGACGCTGGCATAGGGGAAGGCGTCGCCCGTGAGCCCGCCTGCCTGCGCGACCACGTCGGCAAGACGCGTACCAGGCTGCACATAATAGCGCCCGGGCTTGGACACCTCACCACTGATCGTGACCAGCACGGGCTGCTGGCTCACAGGACGAGCTATACCGATGTCGGACAGCACGCGAATGATGTCGCCCCGCTGCGCGATCCGGGTGCGGGACGCCGCAGGGGTCAGTTCCTGCCAGCCGATTTCACGCTGTCCCAGCGTGTCGAGCAGCATCAGTCGCGATGCGTCGGCCACCGATGATGCGCCGCCTGCATAGCGCAGCGCCGCCTCGATCGTCTCGCCGGGCGCGACTTCGTAAATGGCTTCGCGATTGACACTGCCGATGACGGCGATCTGCGTGCCGGTCGGCGCGATATGAATGACATCGCCATTCTGCAAGGCGGCGTCGCCGCTCTTGTCGCCGCGCAGCAGCAGGTCATAAAGGTCGAAATCCGACACCAGCTTGCCATCCCGGCGCAGCTGGATCGACCGGAAACTGCCGCCCGCGCTCGGGCCGCCGGCGGCCAGCACCGCATTGACCAATGTGGAGAGACTGCTCACCGTGTAGGCGCCCGGGCGCGCGGCAAAACCGGTCACATAGACGGTCAGGCCCTTCAGCCGGGCGACCGAGACCTGAAGCTCGAAATTGCGATATTGCCGCGAAACTTCCCGGGCGATTGCGTCATGTATGTCGCCATAGCGGGTGCCACCGACCGTGAGCGTGCCGACCTTGGGAACAAAGATGCGTCCTTCGCTGTCGATCGTCAGCAGGACATCATTGGCCTGCACGCTGCCCGACAGGTCGAGACGAAGCTGGTCGCCGGGATTGAGGCGATAATCGTCGGGAATAGCGCTGGTCGCGGGCGCCGTGAAATCACGGGCCTCGGGCACCAGCAGATCGGCGCCAAACCGGCGCAGTGGCTTGCCGACAATATCGGACACATAGGTCTCGAACTCGTTAGGCGGCGAAGGCTGGGGCTGGTCGGGAACCGTGCGATTGGGGACCGGCCCCGTTGCGGGCGCTGCGGGTTCGGAGCGGGGCCGCTCGATGATGGCGGGCTGGAACGGCGCGGGTGACGATGCGGCAGGCACCGACACGTCGGTCCGTGCGCGTGCGGCGCCTGCCGTGCCGTCGCCCTGTGCGGCTCCGCCGATTGGAGAAGTGAGCTGGGCCTGAACCGGCAGGGCAGCGATCGCAAGGGACAGGGGCGTGCTCGCAAGCAGAAGAGAACGAGAAAGGGTCATGCGGTCTGAAGTTCCGGTCGGACGAGATCATCGAGAAGCAGCGGAGACAGGGCGTTGCTCATGAGGGCATGGGTCTGCGCTGAATGGGCGAGCAGTACCCCCGGGGAGGGGGAGCCGACGCGAAAGGGTTTCCCATCCCAATGGGTCGCGACACCCCCGGCTTCCGTCAGGAAGAGAATGCCTGCGGCATGATCCCAGGGCAGGATTCGCTGGAAGAGGGCAGCATCATTGCGCCCGAGCACCAGGCGCGCATAACTTTCGGCCGCACAGCGCGGAATGGGCTCGAGGTCGAACAGCCGGGCCGCTTCCGCATGGATTGCGCCACGCTGGGCTGGGGGCATGAACTGTGTCCCAAGTGATGCAATCGGGCGAGGCGCGTGGCTTCCCCTGGCCTTCACCTGGACGCCATCGACAAAAGCCCCTTCACCCTGGATGGCCGTGCAGAGCCGGCCGCTGACCGGATCGAGGATCCAGCCGGCGCGCGGGAGACCATCCTCCACCAGCGCAATCATCATCCCGAAAGGCTGTCGGCCAGCAGCAAAATTGGCCGTCCCGTCCAGAGGGTCGACGAGCCAGACCAGCCCCTTGCCGATCCCGTCCAGCAGGGCGGGATCGGCTGAGCAAGCCTCTTCCCCGACAATGCGGGCAGAGGAGAGCATCGGCGCCAGCCCTTCGCGGAGCGCGGCCTCGGCTTCATGATCGGCGCATGTGACGATCTCGCCTGCACCCTTGTCGGCGATTTCATGATCGAGGAGGGTGCGGAAACGGGGCGTGACGACATCGTTCGCCACGTCGCGCATCAGCGCGGCGACTTGCTCGTGCAGGGACATGATCGGGGCTCAGGCAGCGAAGGATTTGAGAGCTTCGCTGGTCGCCGAGGGCGCGCGATCGCGCATCATCTTGATCCGTGCCTGGTCCTCGGCGCTGATCGTCTGATAATAGGCCTGCTTGTTCTCGAGCCATGCCAGTTCGAAGGCCACCGCATTGGCGATCCCCTCTGCAAAATCTCCGGCATCGGCAGCGCTGCCATCGAAGATCACTTTGCGTGTCTCGAAGCGATCAAGGCGGACGGCGCGAATGGCGCGCAGGGCCTCGCGAGCCTCTGCGGAGACGGAGCCGCCCACGACCAGTTCAAGATCATGTCGCTTGCAGGCTTCGGCCGCCTGAAGGACGGCCTGGGTGATCTGCGGCTCGTTGATCGCATTGCGCGGCAGTCCGCGCGACAGGGTGAAGTCGACGCGGCCGAACACCACGCCGTCCAGTCGCTCGCGCGCGATCGGCAGCATCGCGTCAAGGGCTTGAAGGGTCGCCTGCGTTTCCAGGTTGAAGAGGAACTGGGTGTCGGTCTGGCCCTTGCCATAGACCTTGTCGCGCGCATCGGCGAATTTCGACAGGGCATAGGGCGTCTCAACCATCGGAGCGATGATGTAATCGATGCCGTAAAGTCGTGATGCGAGAAGGTCAGAGACAGCTTCGCAGCCACCAATTTTGAGTGCAACCTTGAGATCTGCACGTCGGGCAAGTTCCAGCAGCCGCAGCAACTCGTCAGGGCGAGTGCCTTCGGCCTCGAATTCGGCCTTCACAGCTACGACACCATGATGATCGCGTCCCTTCTTGAGCATGTCGAGCATCAGGCTTTCAGTTTTATTCATCTCAGTATCCCCTGGGATTATTCGAGCACGCTGTCGTGTCGCTGCGGTCGAGACGGCGCTGATTTGAGAGACCCGTCCGGGGGAAGTGAAATTTTTTTGCACGATTGTAGCATCGCCAGACAGGGCGCGCTGGAGCGGAAACGGCGTAAAACCGCGCTCGCCCTAGCGGTCGCGATTACAAATATTGCAGCTATGTGTCAGACGGCTTTTCCGCCCGGATGTCGTCACTCCGGCATGCGATCCCTCCTTCAAAGCGCACTTGTCACCGCTCTGTTTTCCGCGCCGCCAACTGCGGCAGCACCACCGCGCGGGCTTCTGCCGCCCTTATCCTCGTCCTTTGGTGCGCGCGTGGATCCGATCAATCATGACACCAGATTTCATAAAGGGATCGATATACCGGCTGCGAGCGGTACACCCGTCGTTGCTGCTGCTGACGGCGTGGTCCTCTTTGCTGGTGTGCGGCGCGGTTATGGTTATACCGTGGAAATTACGCATCCTAGTCGTCGCCGCTCGAGATATGCCCATCTTTCGCAAATTGTGGCTGTTGCAGGCGAGAGAGTCAGTAGCGGAGCAGTGATCGGTTTTGTAGGTTCAACGGGAAGGTCGACGGGGCCGCATCTGCACTTCGAGTATTGGATTGCAGGGCGGCCAGTTGACCCTGAGCCTTACTTTGCGCGCACCTTTGTCGAGGTGCCTATGGTGCGCGCGCCCCGTATCAACGCCGGACAGCACCTGTCGGCTTACGCGAGGTCTGTCGCTTCACGTTCACAACTTGCTCCTCACGCCAGCGACGGGATCATCCTTGGCGAAACTTTCGATAGCGGTTCTGGAAACTAGCACTACTTTGGCAGTTTTGAATTTTTGGGATTCCCCCGATGCAAAAAGCGTGATTCATGGGGAGCCAGCTATCGAAAGGGGCTGGCGGGAGCGGCGCGGCTTTCCAGACCGCGTCACGATGCCTGTGGCGCGGTCTGGACGGCGGACGTTCGGTGCGAGGTCAGACTTTTGGATTTCAGGCGTCGCCGAGCGGATCGATGCCAAGCGCCCTTGCGACCCCGGCGCCGTAGTCGGGATCCGCTCTTGCGCAGTTAGCGATGTGGCGGCGCTGAATCTCCTTGCTCGCTCCTTTGATGGCGCGCGCCGTGTTGCCGAATAGCGCTTCCTGCTGCGCATGGCTCATCTTGCGGAACAGGATGCCCGGCTGCTCGAAATGGTCCTCATCCACGCGATGGTCCCAATGGTCGGCGAGGTCGCCGATCGCGAGCGGCTTCTCCTTGATCTCAGGATGATCGGCCCACTCCCCGACACTATTCGGATAGTATGGGGCGGTTGCACCGAGGTTGCCATCGACGCGCATCTGTCCGTCCCTGTGGTAGCTGTGGAAGGGGCAACGGGGCGCATTGACCGGGATTGAGTGGTGGTTGACGCCAAGACGGTAGCGCGCGGCGTCTCCGTATGAGAACAGGCGGGCCTGGAGCATCTTGTCGGGTGAGAAGCCGATGCCTGGAACGACGTTGGCTGGAGTGAACGACGCCTGCTCGACCTCCGCGAAGAAGTTCTCAGGCGCCTGGTTCAGCTCCATCATTCCTACCGGGATCAGTGGATACTCGCCTTTCGGCCAGACCTTGGTCAGGTCGAAGGGGTTGTGCCGGTAGTTACTGGCCTGCTCCTCCGTCATCACCTGGAAGCAGAGCTGCCAGCGAGGGAAATCGCCGCGGTCGATCGCGTCGAGGAGATCGCGCCCATGGCTCTCGCGATCCCGGGCGATCACCGCTTCAGATTCAGCGTCGGTGAGATTCTCTATCCCCTGCTGGCAGCGGAAATGAAGTTTGACCCACACCCGGCGGTTGTCGGCATCGATCAGGCTGTAGGTGTGCGACCCAAAGCCGTGCATGTTGCGAAGGCTGCGCGGGATGCCGCGATCCGACATGACGATGGTGACCTGATGGAGCGCTTCGGGGAGAAGCGACCAGAAGTCCCAGTTGTTCTGGGCACTCCTCAGCCCGGTGCGGGGATCGCGCTTCACGACGTGGTTGAGGTCTGGGAAGCGGAGCGGGTCCCGGAAGAAGAACACCGGAGTGTTGTTGCCGACGACGTCCCAGTTGCCCTCTTCGGTGTAGAACTTCACGGCGAAACCGCGAATGTCGCGTTCGGCGTCGGCGGCACCGCGCTCGCCTGCAACGGTCGAGAAGCGCATGAAGAGGGGGGTCTGCTTGCCTACTTTCGAAAAGATCCGAGCCCTGGTGTAGCGGGTGACGTCGTGGGTTACGGTGAATGTTCCGAATGCACCCCAGCCCTTCGCGTGCATGCGGCGTTCGGGAATCACCTCGCGATCAAAGTGCGCTAGCTTCTCTATGAGCCAGACGTCCTGGAGCAAGGCAGGTCCACGCGGGCCGGCAGTCATGATGTTGAGATTGTCGCCCACCGGTGCACCTGCCGCAGACGTAAGGCCCTTGCTCTTCATGTCGTCCCCTTTTCACCGAAATCCTGGAACCGTTGGACTACAGCGAAAGGGCGACAGGCATCGATAATCCCGAGGTATAGATCTGGGCCTACGTTGGTGGCATCGTCCGCGCCTCAATCATAGGAACGGTTCAGGTGGGAAACGTTTTCCATCAAGAAGGGCATGCGCGAGCTTGCGACTGGCTGATCCGCCAGGACGGATCGTGCTTTTGGGCGATCGCGCTGAGGCTGATGTGTCTTGAGATCGGGTCGTCCGCCGGCGCTTGAATGGACTCCGCTGCTCAAGTGGCCGATCGTGAAAGCCAGGTGGCGTAGGCCGAAACTATCTTTTCCAGAAAGACGCTCAAAGTCTCTTCAGTAACGGTCCCATCTGCGTCGAACTTGGCGGCCGTGACCCCCCCGAGGTACGCTTCGGGCTGCTGGAGCGTCGGCATGTCGAGGAAGACGCATAGCTGCCGGAGCTGGTGGTTCGCGCCAAAGCCACCGATCGGACTAGGGGACACGCTGATTACTGCCGCAGACTTGCCTCCCCAAACGCTCTTCCCGTAAGGCCGCGAGCCGACGTCGATTGCGTTCTTGAGGGCGCCGGGGACACCGCGATTATATTCTGGCGTGCAGAAGATGACGCCGTCCTTGTCGGCGATCTGCTTGCGGAAGCGTTCGTATTCTACAGGCGGTGTGGCATCGAGATCTTCGGAATACAGTGGCAGATCCGAGATCTGAACTATCTCAACGTCAAACCGATCTTTTGCGATGAGCATGATGCTTTTCGCGACCTTGAGGTTGATGCTGTCGGCGCGTAGGCTGCCGACCAGGATGGCGACTTGGGGACGGTGGCTCTTCATGGATCTGGTAGCTCCTCTCTGCATCCGCAGTACGCGATGATGGGAGGTTCGAACACCGGCGCCGGCGGTGCAATCATCCTAAAGTCGAGGTGGCATCGCCTTTTGCCGGAAGGCCGCATTCATACCCGTTCGGGGATTGCATCGTTGCCCAAGCGGAACCAAATTGTCCGGAGGCGAGCCACAGTGTCGAAGCTCGATCATCGGATTGTTCAACCATTCTTAGGCGAGACGCTGTCTCGCCCGCATTCCTGGGGATCGCGCGAAGTGGGATCTATCGGGCGATTACGACCGGCAATTTGGTCAGCACGACCACCACTCGGAGGAGCCGATGGATGAGGAACCTGCTGTCAGAGGCGAAAGCCACCGTTCTATCGCTCGCAGAGAGCTTCGATGCGGAAGACGTCTCGGGTCCGGAGGCCAAGACCTTTTCCCGCCTGCTCAAGCACATGCCGATAGCTCTATGGCAGGTGGATTCGACCAGTCCTGCAGACGCGTTCGAGAAGCTGAAGGCGGATGGGGTGGCGGATATCGAGGCCCACCTCCTGCAGAATCCCGAGCTGATTGAGTTCGCGTGTGACACGGTGATGGTCACGCGTGCCAACGATGCGGCGCTGGCCCTGATCGGAGAGACTGACGAGGCGTTCTATCCCAAATCGGTGCGCCACATCTTCGAGGCGACGCCGCAGGCCGCCGTTCGCGTGATGGTCGCACACTTCCATGGACGTCGGACCCATGTCGAAGAATTGCGGATCAACACCACCGATGGTCGGGTCGTGGACGTGCTTTTCCTCGTCACATTTCCCAGGCCTCCCGAGCGCCTCGACGTCACCTTTATCATGATGTTGGAAATTACCGACCGGCTCGCGACGGAGGCGCATCTTCGGCAGCTTCAGGCGGATCTAGCCCACGCATCACGTGTCTCCACCCTCGGCGAACTGGCAACTTCGATCGCGCACGAGGTGCGGCAACCGCTAGGCGCCATCGTGCTGAACGGGAACACGAGCCTGCGGTGGCTTGAAAGGTCGGAGCCGAACCTGCCGAAGGCGCGCCAACTCATAGAGAGGATGGTGGAGGCTGCAACTCAGGCAACCGAGATCATCGATCGCATCCAGGGGATGGCTTCAAAGCGGGTGCCTGTCCGTGCAAGGCTCAAGCTCAATGAGATCGTCGACGTTGCGCTGCGCTTCGTCCATCACGAGAGCATCGAGAGGCGGGTGGCAATAAGAGCCGACCTCGACCCGGACATCCACGACATAGATGGTGATCGGATCCAGCTGCAGCAGGTCATCGTCAATCTCCTGGTCAATGCGATGCATGCGATCGACTACCGCACTTCCGTCGGCCCAAGACAGGTGGCGGTGTCCACGAGGATGGATGCACCGGATCGCGTCACGCTGGTGGTGGCCGACACCGGTCCGGGAATTGCGGAAGAGCACCTGGACAGCCTGTTCGATGGTTTCTTCTCCACCAAGCCGGAGGGTATGGGGATGGGTCTCACCATCTGCAGCAGCATCATGCGTTCCCACAACGGGAACATCAGCGCTGCCAACCGCGAAGGCGGTGGTGCGATGTTCACCTGCAGTCTACCTATTTCGGGTGGTTGAGCAGCGGCCCTAAAGGGACGTGGAAGCATGTGATGCTCCAAATCGCTGATCACCTGACGTCTGCCTCCTTCACTTCCCGCACACCTGGAGGTGCGCAGATAGCCAGATTAAACGGCATCCAAAAAACCGTTCATATCGTAGCTAGGCGTCATTCCGCCGCTTCGATCGACCTGCTCGGATCGTTCAGCCGGTAATCGCTCTTTATCAGGTCTGACATTTTGTCAGGATGCAGTCTCACCGCTCCGTGCGCCCCCGCGATGTAGTCGGCGGTACGCAGGGTAAGGGCGGCGATCGTAAGCGAGGGGTTGGCCCAGCCGGAGGTTGGGAAAACCGAGGACCCGACCACGTAGAAGTTCCCGATGCCATGTACCCGTCCCTGCGCGTCGACGACACCGGTGCGGGGCGTATGGGACATTCTCGTCGTACCCATGTGGTGATACCCCCCGATCGGATGAGCCGACACGCGCGCGTCGGTGCGCCATTCGATGCTTTCGTCATCGAGCCAGGCAGCAGCGGATACCCTGCCCATGCCGAGACGTTCGAATTCCTGCGCCAGGGTTTGGACCAGGACGGCGACGCTCCTCTTGTCGATTTCGCTCAGGCGCCAGTCTAGGTTTACCCGCGGCACGCCTAGGGCGTCAGCCTCGCGGGCGAGCGTAATCCGGCTGTCTGGGTTCGGAGCCTGCTCAGCTCGTACCGAGAGCGCCAATTCCAGCTTGCCTAGCTTGTGGAGAAGCCACGGCCGCATTGGATCGGTGAAACGCTGCAGCGCCGTCGCCGCCTCCTTGGTCCTCAGCCACATCAGTCGGTTGGCTCGGGTGGGCGCCAGCTTGTGCTTGGCGTGGCTGTAGGCCCGCATGCCGAGGAACTGCTCATCGAGTTCGGGCTGTCGCGCTGCGATGGTCATAGAGGTGTTGAGTATACCATGCCTTCGCTGGATGTGCTGACTGGCTGTGATGAGGGCGGCCAGCTCCTGGCCATCCAGTCTATGGCGCTTCCCGAAAAGCCGCAGGAGCGACCAGGCCCTATCGCTGGAGATGCTCCCGCCTCGCGCGTGCGGATGCTCCATGAAGAAGCGGCCAACCAGACCATGCCCGTTTCCGACGCCATCCTCGCTGAGCGACCGGGACGCCAGGAGTATGCGGGCGTTTTCGATTCCGCCGGTCGCCAGGACGACGACGCGAGGTCGAATCATGAGTTGGTGGCCGGTAAGGGACTTGGCGACGACGCAGTCGATCGACCGTCCGTGCGAATGAGGGATGATCTCGGTCACGGTGGCGTGAGTGATCACCCTGCAGCGGGGATGGTCCGTCACATCGCGGCAGTTTCGGAAGGCGAAGCGATCTTGCCAGGGATCGAAGGACCATAGCGGCATCTCCAGCCGTGCTGGATCGAAGTTCGGGACGGGTATGCCGGCTTCGGTGAGATCGGCGCTGATCGGTGTCCATGGCGAGAGGTCCAGCTGCACCCGGGCCTGCTCGTAGTAGCGTGCAAGGTCGCTCCACGCGATGGGCCATCCGGAATGCGGCACCCACGACCTCTCCTCGAGATCGATCGGGGAAAGTTCAGCGCATCTTCTTCCCCAGATCGCTGTCGTCCCGCCGAAGAAGCGCAGCCGCGCGTCGCGCAGCGGGTAGTACTCTCGCCCGCTCGTGGCCCCATCGTTGAGATCCGCAATCGCGTCCTCGTGATCGGTGCCGCCGCTCTCGAGAATTGTCACCTCGCAGCCGGCCGAGAGCAGACGTCGCGCTGCGGTGATTCCGGCCAGTCCCGTTCCGATCACGCAGACCTGCGTGTGATGGACGGTGAGGCCGTCGCTCATGGTGGCCAGGTCGAGCATCTTTTCCTCCTTCGCCTCGCAATGCGGATCGGCAACGGAGGAGAACATGCGCGGCGGTGCGAGAACATCAGGACATCGGCGTGAGACGGACATACCGAGGACGTGCTCGTCCACCCGAAGGTTGAGGGTCAACGCGTCATGGCCTGCGGCGCGCGTCGGGCGCGAAAGACGAGGGCGGCAGGTTGGACAAGAGCATGAACAGCCGTCGACCTCCGTATAGTGGCTGGAGGTTGTGCACTGCGCGACGATGACGCGGATTTTTCCATTCCGGAGCATGTTGATGACTGAGGCCGCTAAGATCACCCTTGCCGGAGGCGAGTACGAATATCCCGTCCTTGCCGGTTCTCTTGGACCGGAAGTCTTGGATATTCGCAAGTTCTACGGCCAGACGGGGGCATTCACTTATGATCCCGGCTTCACTTCAACGGCATCCTGCAGATCGTCCGTGACCTTCATAGATGGCGATGAGGGGATCCTTCTGCATCGTGGATATGCCGTCGGCCAACTCGCGGAGCGCTCGAGCTTCATGGAAGTAGCCTATCTTCTTCTGAATGGCGAACTGCCCAACGCTCATGAACTCGCGTCGTTTGTCGCCACGATCACATCTCATACGATGGTGCACGAGCAGCTCTCCAGCTTCTATCGCGGCTTCCGCCGGGATGCCCATCCCATGGCGGTGATGTGCGGGATCGTCGGTGCTCTGTCTGCCTTCTATCCTGACTCGACGAACGTGCATGATGCGACACAACGCTTCGTCGCCAGCCACCGCCTTATTGCCAAGATGCCGACGATCGCCGCGATGGCCTACAAGTATAGCATAGGCCAGCCCTTCCTATATCCCGACAATTCGCTTTCCTACGCTGGAAACTTCCTCAGGATGGCTTTCGGGGTGCCGGCGGAGCCCTATGAGGTGGACCCCGTTGTGGAACGGGCGATGGACCGCATCTTCATCCTCCACGCCGACCATGAGCAGAACGCATCGACGTCGACCGTGCGTCTGGCTGGATCCTCCGGCGCCAACCCATTCGCCTGCATCGCCGCCGGCATCGCCTGCCTGTGGGGTCCGGCCCACGGGGGAGCGAACGAGGCTGCCCTCAACATGCTGCGCGAGATCGGGACGCCCGATCGGATCCCACACTACATTGAGCGCGCCAAGGACAAGAACGATCCGTTCCGGCTCATGGGCTTCGGCCACCGGGTCTACAAGAACTACGATCCCAGGGCGGCTGTCATGCAGAAGACCGTTCGTGAGGTGTTCGACAGCCTCAATGTTGACGATCCGGTTTTCGAGACCGCGCTACGGCTTGAAGAGCTTGCCTTGAGTGACCCATATTTCATCGAGAAGAAGCTCTTCCCGAACGTCGATTTCTATTCCGGGATCGTCCTCTCCGCCATCGGCTTCCCGACTTCGATGTTCACAGCGCTGTTCGCGCTGGCTCGGACCGTGGGATGGGTGGCGCAATGGAATGAGATGATCACAGACGAAGACCAGAAGATCGGACGGCCGCGGCAGCTCTACAGCGGGCCCATCCAACGGGAGTACGTTGGACTGGGGGACCGCTAGACATGTGATTGCGGGCTCGCAGGCTCACGCCACGCTACGGGCCTGTCGGGTCGGTTGTCAGCCTGGCTTCACGGCCCAGCTGACGCTGTCGATCCTGATCACCTAGCCTAACGGTTTATTGGCTGGTCCCTACTGCATCCCTATTCGCTCGCTGGAATGGAGTGAGAGGTATGTCCCATGTCTAGAAATACGCGCATTTCACATCCGGGCCTCCGCGACCGGATCATGCCGGCGGAGCAGGCTGCCGAATTGATAGTGCCTGGGGATACGGTCGGCATGAGCGGCTTCACCGGGTCGGGCTATCCCAAGGCGGTACCGCTCGCGCTCGCGGGGCGCATCGGGCGCGAGCATGCGGCTGGCCGGGATTTCAAGATCAAGGTATGGACCGGCGCTTCCACAGGGCCTGAGCTCGATGGGGCGCTGGCCGAGGCTGACGGGATCGAACTCCGGCTGCCTTACAATTCCGACCCGATCGCACGCGACCGGATAAACCGTGGAAGCATGAATTACTTCGATATGCACCTTAGCCAGGTGGCGCCGATGGCGTGGCAGGGCTTTCTGGGCGAACTGGATGTGGCCGTTGTCGAAGTGGCTGGAATCCGGGCGGACGGGAGCCTTGTTCCCTCTTCCTCGGTTGGCAACAACAAGACGTGGCTGGACCGTGCGAAGAGGGTGATACTCGAGGTCAACCGCTGGCAGAATGCTGCGCTGGAGGGGATGCACGACATCTACTACGGCACCGCGCTCCCTCCGCATAGGCTTCCAATCCCGCTCGTCCGTCCCGATGACCGCATCGGAACCCCTTACCTCCGTTGCGACACGGACAAGATCGTCGCCGTTGTGGAGACGGATGCCCCTGATCGAAACCTGGCCTTTGCTGCGCCGGGCGCCGAGGCGACTGCGATCGCCGATCACCTGCTTGAATTCCTCCGCCACGAGGTGGCGCGCGGACGCCTTCCGTCGTCACTTCTTCCCATTCAATCCGGAGTGGGCAACGTCGCCAATGCGGTCCTGTCCGGTCTCATCCACAGTCCCTTCAATGACATGACCGCCTACACCGAGGTGGTGCAGGATGGTATGCTCGACCTGCTCGACGCAGGAAAGCTGCGCATGGCGTCAGCGACGGCCTTCTCGCTCAGCCCGGAGGCAGCAGCGCGGATCAATGCCAACATGTTGGCGTACAGGTCGAAGCTGGTACTAAGGCCTCAGGAGATCAGCAACCACCCCGAGATCATACGCCGTCTGGGATGCATTGCGATGAACGGCCTGATAGAGGCCGACATCTACGGTGCCGTGAACTCGACCCATGTCATGGGCTCGCGAATCCAGAATGGCATAGGAGGATCGGGCGACTTCGCTCGAAACGCCTATGTCTCGATCTTCACCACTCCATCGACTGCGAAGGGCGGGAAGATTTCCGCGATCGTGCCGCAGGTCAGTCATGTCGATCACATATCCCAGGACGTGCATGTGATTGTAACGGAACAGGGCTTGGCGGATCTCCGAGGCCTAAGCCCCAGGGAGCGTGCCAAGGTGATCATCTCCAACTGCGCCCACCCGTCATACAGGCCCTTCCTGGCCGACTATCTGGAGCGGGCAATGGCAGCTTCTTACGGATTGCAGTCCCCCATGCTGCCTCGCGACGCATTGTCGTGGCACCAGCGGTTCATGGACACCGGATCGATGGCGTTCCAGTAAGCGGTATGTCTGGGCGACACGCGCGTGCGCCAATCTGCAGGCTGTCATTGAGCCCGGGCGCGAACCCGGCGAGAAAGTACCGGGTTGCCGCATTGCGGTGCCCAATGGAGCGGTTGTCGTGCGTCATCCCAGTCAGTCCCAACTTGGCTTCAATCCGTCCAGGGGGTCAAGGCTCGCCGAATTTCCGGTCTGACAATTCCGACATCGGAGCAGGCGCCATGTCAGGAGATATCCATGACCGAGGATGTGAATTCGAACCCGAGAACTGTGAGCGGATGAGCACCGTGACGCAGGGCGAGCCCCCGATCAGCGGCGCTCTGACGTCCTGCAGAGCCGGAGCCTCGAAGCGGATCATGGTCGGTCATTAGGTAAAGGGAACGGGCCGGCTGCCGCAGATGGGATATTTGCCGACCCGTTCCAGAGACACATTGTGCCACGTTTCGTACCCTGGAGAGGATGGGGCGATCGGAACGCCTACACCGTGTATGGCCCTATGCGGGTGCTGGATATCACACGCAGGTTCCGCAACTGCCATCTCATGGTCTAGGTATCGATGTTCGAAGGCGAGGCGGGGGCGACGCGCTCATAGCCGCATGCCGCACATGGCCAGCATGATGGCGATCGCCAGGGATGAAGCGAACATGATTCCCGCCATCCAGACCTTGTTCGCACTGTGCTCGGCGGTTCCATGCGCGATCATCACGACGCGGAGTCCGGAGACGACGTGGCCGATCACCAGTAGGATCGCCAGAGCGTAGGGGGGGATGAGGCGCGCGCTCCACGGGTCGTGTATCAGGCCGTTCGGCGCGCCTGTCGCAAAGTCCCAGCCAGTTGGTATACCGAAGGTCCATCGCGCTAGAGTGAAGACGGCGTTCATGTGGCCAAGGATGTAGATCGCGAGGTACATCCCGGATGCGACCTGGAAGGTCTTGTGGAAATCCATTCTCCGCGCGCTCCAACGCCATGCCAGCATTAGCCCTGTGCAGACCTGGAACAACATGGCTGCGATCAGGACGGGTTCCACGACCGGAGACCGATACACCCTGCGTCCTGCCTCCATGACGGCGGAGTGGGCAGATTCGCCTTTCCAGGCGAAAAGGTGGTTGGTGAGATGAAACGCCAGGAAAAATATCAGAATGAGCGCGGTGACGCCGTGAATGACGCGCAGCCCCGAAGACGGCGCCTTCCACTGTGGCGCGCCTGCTTCGAGCGGAGCGGATGCCGTGTAGAGAATGGCGGCACACCAGATGACTGCCCACAGGACTTCGTCGGGAAGCGGGCTCGACAGAAGGATGTTCCACACGCCGATGAAGCAATACAGGGTGGGGGAGGCCACCGTAATGTATGCGAGGCGTCTGGCACGGGTTTCGAAAGCCTGAGCCACGATCGGAAACCGTGGCCCATTCATTACGCATAGGAAGCCGTAGGTCGGAACCGCGAACATCAGAAGCATCATGAACGTGGCGAGCCCGATGCGGGTGAAGGTCTCCTCCGCCCCGGGCAGTCCCACCGCCAGATGGAAGCCATCGACGAAGAGGGGATAGAATAGTGCCGCTGCGGCGGGGGTTATGGCCGATCCAATGAGAGCTCCGCCGAACCTCCCATGCCGCCTTTGACCAGTGGCTGTTACTTGGGCTTGCGCCATGTGATCTGCTCCGCGGCTGGAAGAGCGACCGCAGATGGTGGACACCGGCAGCCGATCTGGATGGGATCTTCGTCTTCCAAAGGCCTGCCACGGATCCGGCGCGGTTTCGTCCATACGATGGTCTAGCCGGCTTACAGCTATACCTTCGCATGAGCTGTAGGTGCCCTAGGTCTGGTCGAGCATGTGCGATGGCGTGATTAAGGTGGGAGAAGGCGCCAGGCGCTCGCGATGATCGACGGCTCGGTCTTGCGGTGACAATGCAGGGAGCGAGGTGATGCGATGAGAGAGGGCGAGGAAGAGTTTCCGATGAAGATCAGGGAATTGACGGTCGGCGATGATCTGGCGGCGTGCATACCCGTCATGCGCGAACTCCGACCGCATCTGCCGCCGAACGGCACGGAGGTTGTTGAGAGGATTCAAAGGCAAATGGAGCAAGGCTATCGTTTGCTAAGTCTTGAAAGCGGTCGCGAAGTGGTGGCGCTGGCGGGCTTCAGGATGCAGGAAAACCTCGTCTTCGGCAGGTTCCTCTATATCGACGACCTCGTCGTCTCGGCGAATGCGCGCAAGCAGGGGCATGCAGAGAGGCTTCTGGACGCAGTCCGGGAGATCGGCGTGACGGACCAGCGGGAATTTCTCGCACTGGACACCGCCGTGACCAATGTCGCCGCTCAGCGGGTGTATCATCGCTGCGGTTATGAGACGGTCGCACACCATCTCATACAGCGGCTTGCGACTTAGCGGGGCTGTTGCTCGCGAGGAGCGACAAGCGAGGCCAGGGTGGCGAACGCCAGACTGGCGACTATGATGCTCACCATCGTCTCCTCGAGCGTGGCCTGCATCGCGAGGAAGACGAATACCGCCACCACCAGTATCAGCAACCATCCGGTGGTCTGGGTCCGCTCCTTGTTCGATTGCGCAGAGTGACGAAGCACGAGATCGATAGCGAGCTCAGCTTGCCCGGCGGAGTAGCCTGCGTCCGCAAGGCGGTGGAGCATCGCCGCGTCGGCCTCACCGCGGACCCTGGTCATTATGGCGAAACGACGTAGTTCCTCCAGTGGCTCGCTCGCCAGGTGGTTCGGCTGCTCCCTTCCAAGCAGGTTGGCCAGTCGAGCGCCCCACTTGGAGGGTGTCTGGATCGACCTTGGAGTGTCCTGCATCGAAAGTTGGATCACGGAGCGTTCGAGCTTCGAAAGGCTTTCGGCGCTGCTCTTTCCGATTGATGAGGTGCGCGACGAGCCTGTTTCGATGACATCGTATTCAGCTATTTTGGAATAGGCGTAGCCCATGGCCTGCCTCCTGCTGCGAAGGATCGTCCCCGACCGTAGTGTCGGCCGGGGCGTTTCCAGAGATGGGGTCAGAAATGGTAGGCGACGCCGACCAGAGCCTGATGACGCTGGAACTTCGTGTCGCTGCCGCCGAGATCGCTGTAACGATATTCGAGACGGGCGGAGACCTTTTGAGTGAGCATGCGTTCCACGCCGCCGCCCACCGACCAGCCATCGAAGGTGTCCTTGTTGTATCGCGATCCTGCAGCATCGATGATGCGGACCGAGCTTCGCAGGTTCTCGTAGCCGCCGCGGACGTACAGGAGGGTCTTGCCATCGACGAGGTAGCCGGCGCGAACGCCGAGGTCGAAGCTGCGTTCGGGATCGATGCTGGCGAGCGTGCCGCCTCCCGAGCGCGTGACGGCATCGTCGAAGCCCATACTGAAGCCAGCCTCGGCCGACAGGACTATCCGATCGGCGACCTTGTGATTGTAGCCCGCGAAGATGCCTGCTGTTGCCGAATCCTGAGAGCGACCCACGTTTGTGCGGCCGATGTCGGTATCGGCGTCGCCGACCTTGTTCTTGTTCCAGCCAGCTTCGATGCCCGCATAAGGGCCTTGGAACGCGTCCTGTGCGGCAGCTGGCGCGGCAGCGGCGATCGCTGCGACGATGGCGAGCGGGGCGAAGGTGATCAGAGATTTCATGGCACTTACCTTTCGTTCATGCCGCCGCGGCTCGCTGCGTTGGTCGGCGATCTTTCGTCAGGCGTGACGCACTTGTGATCAGTAGGGAGAGTGCCACCGTAGACCGATCGCCTCATTGCGATCGGCTGGCTCCGGCCTTGGCTCTGTTCCCTATCGTTCGAGAGCGTCGCTAGACGCACCCTAGGTAGCTCCGGTCGCTCGATGTTATTATCGGCCACAATGCCATGTCATTCATGCTGGAATGAGAGGAATGATCAAACGTATGTAGAGGTGGGGGAGCCGGGTTGGCAGACCGGGCGGCGACATGAGAATGCGCCCGCCATGGCGACACCCATCGGGATTAGCTATGAGGCGCCAATTGGCGAACCATGGGCGGGTTGAGCCGGGCGCGCGTGGCGCATGTCGCCCGTGAAGCGATGGAGTGCTAACCGGACGGAGTGAGGGCGGCCGGACCGCGGAGGGCCCGACCGCCGATCGCTCGGCCTATTTCCGAATGAAGGCGAGCAGATCTGGGTTGAGTACGTCGGCGTTGACGGTCAGCATCCCATGCGGATAGCCCTTGTACACTTTGAGCTCGCCCTTTTTCAGCAGCTTGATCCCGAGCTCCGCGGAGTCCGCGATCGGCACGATCTGATCGTCGTCGCCGTGCATCAGGAGTACCGGCACGTCGATCTTCTTCAGGTCCTCGGTGAAGTCCGTTTCGGAGAATGCCTTGATGCAGTCGTAGTGCGCCTTTGCACCTCCCATCATGCCTTGGCGCCACCAGTTGTCGATCGTGCCTTGGATCGCCGTGATGCCCGGCCGGTTGAACCCATAGAATGGGCCTGAGGGGATATCGATGTAGAACTGGGCGCGGTTTGCAGCGAGCGCAGAACGGAAGCCATCGAACACCGAGAGCGGCAGGCCGCCAGGATTGCTGTCTGACTTGACCATCACCGGCGGGACTGCGCCAACCAGGACCGCTTTCGCGACGCGACCGGATTGCGCCCTGGCAACGTAGCGAGCGACTTCTCCTCCGCCGGTCGAATGGCCGATATGCACTGCGTGGTGCAGTTCAAGATGCGCCGCGAGTTCTACGACGTCCTGCGCATAGGTATCCATGTCGTTTCCGGCGTCCGTCTGTGTCGAGCGCCCGTGGCCACGCCGATCATGCGCGACGACGCGGAAGCCATTCTCGCGGAAGAAGATCATCTGCGCATCCCAGTCGTCGGAGCTGAGCGGCCATCCGTGATGGAAGACGATCGGCTGGAGGTTCTTCGGCCCCCAATCCTTGTAGAAGATGCGGGTGCCGTCTTTGGTCGTGAAATTATCCATCGTCATGTCTTTCGCGTTCGAGTTTGCATGCGGCGCAGCGGCCGCGATCTGTGTCGAGCTGATGATTCCGGCTGCAGCTATTCCCCCCAGCATCTCGCGACGGGTGGAATGGAGCGACTTGAGGTCGTCCCAGCCGAAGGGAGGCGTCATGGATGTGGTCCCCTTCCCGAGAGACGGGCCGCGATGACGAGCCGGCGGGTCCCGGATCAGTCTTCCAGGGTCCCGCTCTCTCGAAAGCGGGACGCGGCGGTTGCGCAATATGGGCGGCCGACCGATGCGTCTTGAGACGACCGGACGGAACCGACCGCAATCGCGCACGCGGGACTGCGGGACGGTCCATGACAGGATAGCTTCGGCGCATGCAGGCAACGACCGCCGTAAGGGTGAGAAGCGGTCATACGAATGGGTAGGGCGCGCGGGCGGGCGGTGGTCTCTGGAGTGTGCGAGGGTGTGGATCTACGGTCGATCGCCGAGCGACCGTCTGTAGATGTGAGGATCGACATTCGCCCCCGAAACGACGACTATGATCGTCCCGCTCCCTGTGGAGACAGCGTCGGCGAGAGCGGCTGCCAATGCGACGGCTCCACCCGGCTCGACGACCAGCTTCAGGTTCTGGAAGGCGAAGCGCATGGCGGCGAGCACCTGGTCGTCGTTCACGCGGAGTCCCGCGGTCAGGAGTCGCCGGTTGATCGGGAAGGTGAGCTCGCCGGGGCTGGGAGCGAGCAACGCGTCGCAGATCGAACGTGCGGCGGGATCGACCCGTTCGCGGCGGCCGCTGGCGAGCGATCGTGCGGTGTCGTCGAAGGCTTCCGGCTCTACGCTGTAGATCCTTGCGGATGGCTTGGCATGCTTGACGGCCGTCGCGATGCCGGCGACAAGCCCTCCGCCGCCGCAACACACGAGCACATCGCCGATCTCCACGCCAAGCTCATCGGTTTGCTGAAGTATCTCGAGGCCAACGGTGCCCTGACCGGCTATTATGTCCGGATCGTCGAACGAGGGGACTAGAACGGCTCCCCGCGAAGACGCGAGAGACAGCGCTATCTCCTCCCGTGATTCAAGGAACCGATCGTAGGTAACGATTTCAGCGCCATATGCGCGCGTGCTCTCGACCTTAACGGTTGGCGCATCCGAAGGCATCACGATCGTGGCAGATATCCCGAGCAATCGTGCCGCGGCGGCGACGCCCTGGGCGTGGTTGCCCGATGACCAGGCCACGACGCCAGCAGCGCGCTGTGCATCCGTCAGCTGAGAGAGCCGATTGTATGCGCCGCGGAACTTGAAGGAGCCGGTATGCTGGGCCCCCTCGAACTTAACGAGCGTCCTGCGACCGGTTCTCTCGTTCAGGGGCGTGAATTCCAAAAGAGGGGTACGGACGGCGACGCCGCGGATGCGTTCTGCAGCGCGGAGCACATCGACCGCTTCTATTGCCAGACCGGTCGTACCGCTCATGACTTCCCGCCTCGATCGATCAGCCCGTGTGCGAGCGTCCAGAGACGCTCGGCGTTGTCCGCATCCAAGGCATATGGCGCGACGCCGCCGGAAAAGTCGGTCGGCCGTTTCACGACGACATGCGCCTGGTTGCAGTCCTCGAAGTACAGCCCTCCTATGCCGTTCAGCAGCGGCGAGGCGGCCACAAGGACTGACGTGGCGGCTCCTTGCTGCGCCGTCTTCCGCAACGGTTGCGGTGTCTGCAGCCCGCCGGTGTGCTGTTGCAGACCTGTGGCGATTGCCCCGGGATGGAGCGTATTGCACATGATCCCGTCGTCAGCCCAGTGGTGCGTGATGGCGACTGCGAGCAGCGCGGTTGCAGTCTTCGACTGCCCATAAGCCATGATCGGTGAGTAGGGCACGAAGTCGAAGGAAAGATCGTCGAATAGCACGGGGCAGAACTGATGACCGCTCGAGCTTAGCGAAGCGATGCGCGCGCCTCCTGCCCGGGCCAGCGCTTCGCGGAGGCCGATGGTCAGGGCGAAATGGCCGAGGAAGTTGGTTGCGAACTGCATCTCGAAGCCTTGCGGGCTGCGTTGCAGTTCGGGTACCGCCATTATCCCAGCGTTGTTGACCAGCATGTGCAGCGGTCCGGTCCAGCTGTCTATGAAGGCGGCAACCGAATTGAGGTCGGCAACGTCCAGATGTCCGACATCGATGGCGGGATTGCCTGTAGAATGACGTAGGCCATCGACCACCGCCTTCGCGGCATCGGGACGACGGACCGCCAAGGTGACGGACGCACCGGCCGATGCGAGCGCCCGCGCGGCCTCGAAGCCGATACCCGCTGCGCCACCTGTGATGATCGCGGCCTGGCCTGTCAGGTCGACGCCATCGAGGACCTCCGAGGCTGTCGTCTCGAAGCCGAACGGGGTCGTCATCCTCGTCATAGTTTGCTCCTGAGCATTTCCTTCACCCTTTGCGGACGGGCCGGACGCAATCGCCGGCCCGTCCTTGGCCACAGGTGCCGCAGGGCGATGGCACCGTGGAACGCTCGAAATGGGGGGTGTTTCGAGCATGCTCAGAATGGCCTTCGCTGGTGTTGGGGGCCATCAGACCAGGTGCCAGCGGTGATCATCCATGAGTATAGGGATGGAGACGAGTTTCGCCGCGATGCGAAACGGGCGATCTCCATCATGCATGTGAATGGGTTGCCTCGTCGCGCCCGAACACTGCGTCGCGAGCGATGGCATCACCCCCTTCGATGGCGACCTCCTCTGCCCGCACCGGGCTGGCGAGACCGTCAAGATAGATGAATTTGAGATCGTCGATGCCGATCGTCGCAAGGACATCGCGAAGATACCCGGTGAGATGATCGGGCTGAAACTTGCCCGTTCCCGAAACGATGCCCCCGGCGGTCACCACCACCAGTGTCGGGCGGTCTGACAGAAAGCCCTTCTTGATGCCGTCGACGGTGGCGAACGTCCGTCCATAGCGGAGCACGAAGTCGATCCACATCTTCAACGATGCCGGGACGGTGTAGTTGTGCATGGGTGTCGCGACGACGACGAACGCGGCTTCCTCGAGTTCCCGGATCAACTGCTCGGATAGCGTAAACACCTCTTCGTCATGTGAATGGCCGCCCACGATCGCATCGGCATAGACGGAGTGGATGGTGGCATCGGCGAGCGCGGAAAGGTCTCTTTCGACGACGTCCAGCGATGGGTGCCTCTGCCTGAGGTTTTCCACCGCCTGCATTGCCAGTATGGCGCCACGCGAGGCGCGCCCGTACGGGCTTGCGGTGACGAGAAGGATGGATGGCATCTGTATTCCACTTCGTTTCTAGACCGGGAGGTCGCCGGCGGTTCGCACGCGCGACGATCCCCCCTTTGTCGTCCGGCGGTTCCGGTCAGGTTAGGTTCGCCTTGTCGAGGCCGAACGCCTTGTCCTGGGAGCCGGGGACGGACTGAAACGCAATGGATGCGCGGTTCCAGGCGTTGATCACCATGACCATGTAGGTCAGGTACACCGTCTCTTCCTCGGAGAACTGCGCGCGGACGGTGTTGTAGATCTCGTCGGGTACGCCATGGGGTGACAGCTTGGTGAGCGCCTCGGTCCATTCGAGTGCGGCGCGCTCCCGATCGTTGAAAAGCGTGGACTCGCGCCAGATCGCGATGTGGTGGATGCGCAGTTCGCGTTCGCCGTGGATCTTCGCCTGCTTGATGTGCATGTCGAGACAGAAGGCGCAACCGTTCAGCTGCGAAGCCCGCATCTCGACAAGGCCGAGGATAGCTTCCTCCACGGTGCCTTTCTTCGTGGCAAAGGTCAGATCCATCAGCTTCTGCGTAAGGGCGGGAACCTGCTTGAGGTGATCGATACGCTGGGACATTTCTCCGTACTCCTTTCTGTTCGGTGGTAGCGCGGAGATACGGACGCGTAATTCATACGATTAGGTAGGTGAATGCCATGTGATTGATGCCGATAAGGGCCTAATACCCGGATGGGGATTAACGCTAGCATCTCTACCGGATACCGACGAACCTAGGCTTCCGCAGGCACCTCCGGGGATTTCTGATCCGGTGCACCTGCGTCTTTGGAGGCATGGCACGGATAAGTGTGGAGCGAGCTCGATGACCATCAAGATTGGCAGTGGATTGCAGAACTTCGCGTATCCCGCGGGCTATACCGGCCCCAGTGGCGGAAAGCAGAGTGGCGAGGTTCAGTCGGATCCCAATCTGAGCCGCGCGATCGAGGATCTCAAGGAAGCTGCCGCGAAAACGCCAGCCGAGCGCGCGCGCGATGCTGTTCTGAAGAAGCATGGCATAGATGAGAAGGGCTATAACGCGCTTGACGCAGACACGCGCAAGGCGATCGAAGAGGAGATCGCTGAGGCGGTGAAGCGCACGGTCGGTACGAAGGAGAAGGCGGAAAGCACTTTCATAAGGATGGGTTGAAGTCGGCTCCCGCTGCTAGGCGGACAATCGGTCCGCTGACTCGTCGGCCGCCAGCTGCTTCAGGCTCTGCATCATAGGAGCCTGTCCGCCATGCGCTCCCCCTTTCCCTGATTTCGGCTGCAGCGTTGCTGTTCTGCGAATCCGCCTGCACGGAAGAGCGGTGGGAAGAGCGTCTGGCGACCGCAGGAGCCAATCCCTCTGTCGAGACGCTCCTCAAGGTTGCGGATCCCAATGTGGGGGCTCGAAAGTTCGGAGTATGTGCTGCTTGTCACAGATCGTCCATCGGAGCGCCCGATGGGTTCGAACAGCGCCCGTTTCGCCTATACCGCTGCCCTGAAGGAAAAAGGAGGGCGGTGGGATGCAACGACGCTGGACCGATGGCTCGAAAGTCCCCGGAAGCTGATACCTGGAACCAGCATGCAGTTCGCCGGACTGATCGACCCGCTTGACCGGGCGGACATCATTGCCTTCCTGGAACGCCAACCGGACTGAGGTTGATTATACCGATGGCCACGTCTGCGGGGCAACGTTCTTCACTTGAGCTGCGAAGGGCTGGCGTTCTCACCGACCACTATCGCGGGAAGTCGCACGGTCAGCTGGGCACCTCCACTGATTGCCCGCCCTACGCCGATCGATCCTCCATGGGATTCCACTATGGATCGGCATATCGCAAGTCCCATGCCGATCCCGGATTGCTTCGTCGTGAAAAAACTATCGAAAATCCGGCTGTGCCGATCCTCCGAGATGCCGGGTCCGGTATCCACGATGCGGACTTCGACGTTTCCGTCCATCGCAGGGGAGGTTTGAACGTGAACCGCTCGCCGCTCGACGTTCCCCTGATCGATGGCCTGGATCGCATTCATAAGTATGTTCACGATCACCTGAGTCAGTTGGACGTGAATGCCTTCGACTGTCGGCAGCGGCCGGGATAGTTCGGCTTGAAGCTCGATCCCCTTCGCCTTCGCTTCGTCCTCAACAAGGGTAAGGGCACCCGCAACGAGATCGTTCAGGTCCAGCGGAACATGCTCGATGGAGACACCTGAAGAGAGGTCCCGCAAGCCGTTGACGACATCGATCGCCCGTTCGGCGTGAGCAATTACGCTTTTCAATCTCGAGATCGCGCGCTCTAGGTCCGGCGGCGATTTGCCGAGCCAACGAAGTGCGGTGCCACCGTTTACGACGATCGACGATAGGGGCTGACTGACCTCGTGCGCGATTGAGGCTGCAAGTTCGCTGGTGACCGAGGCGCGGGTCGAATCGGCAAGGCGCGCTCGCATGCGCTGCAGCTCCGCCTCTGCCTCGATCTGTGCGCTAATGTCTATCATGCCGAGCAGGCTGTTGCCCTGCGGCTGGCTTCTTGGCGGGAAGGCCTGCGACAGGAACACGGGCACCCGCTGTCCAGAAAGTCCGCAGACGACGGTCTTCTCGACGATGAACCGCCTGCCCGAATATCGCGCGCAGAGCATGCGGCGGAAGGTATCCGGCCGGGCCTCCCAATAGGCGCGCACGCTTGTGAGCATGGAGCGCGGTTCACCGGTCCCGAAGAGAGATTCGGCGTAGTCGTTCGCCTCGGCGATCCTAACCAGGTCGAGCGCGCGTTCGACCTCGTAGGGATGTGCGTCCAGGTACGTGGAGAGGTCCCTCACGCCCTCACGCCGCGGCTTCTCGAATATGCTGAGCGTGCCGAACGCATCGATGCGCATGAGCGCGATAGGCATCTGGTTGAAGAGCTGCCGATATCTTCCTTCGCTTGCCCGTAGGCGGCTGCGGGTGTCATGGGGCTGCTCGAGCGTGGTCAGCACGAGCCGGATTCCGCCTGCACCGGCGTCGCAGGCTGTCATCCGGACAGGGAAGGTGTCACCTGCCATTGTCCGCACTGTCACCTGGACAGGCGCCTTGCATGTTCCAGCCAGGGTGGCCTTGATGATCGATGTCACCATCCGGGCATCCTCCATCGCGACCAGTCGCTCGAGTGGCTCCCCTTTGAGCTCATCGTCACTTTGGGCGCCGAACATCACGAGCGCATGTTCGTTCAAGTGCCCTATCCGCCATCCGGAGTAGCTTAAAGACCCGCATGTCTCGGTCCAGCAATGACTTATCGTGACGGTGGGGACGAGGTCGTCCATCAACCGGATGAAATTGGCAACGTCCTCTGGATGCCGTCCGGTGCGTTCCAGAAAATGTGGGTCGTCGCTGGCCGACGCCCCTGACATAGACATTCGGCCTCACCTTTCGGGCTTGTAACGGACCGAAGTAGGTCCAAAACCAACCTTAATGCGCTGCCGCCAGAACGTCCTTGCGAGCATCTTGTTTTTCTCTTGTCTTTCTCTCCGAGCTGGCGCCAGATCGGACTGGCGCGACGGGACGGTCGGACTTTTCCCGGGCCCCTTGCGTCATCACTGCATCGCGGCCATCTGCAATCGGTGCGAAGGCGTAACGGCTTTGCCGCATCGGCTTGATATCGGAGGCGTGGGATGAAGCTGCTATTTGAGGACTTCTCGCTCGATCCCGACCTGCGAGAGCTTCAGCGGGCTGGCGTACCGGTGACGCTCGCACCGAAGGTGTTCGACCTCCTATACCTCCTCGTCGCGCATCACGACAGGATCGTGAGCAAGGACTTCATGGTGGCGGAAGTCTGGAACGGTCGGATTGTTTCCGACTCCACGCTTGCGAGTCACGTGAACGCCGTCCGCAAGGCGATCGGTGACGATGGAACGCAGCAGCGATTTGTGAGGACCAAAGCGCGGAGGGGGTTTAGGTTTATCGCGGAGGTGAGGGAGCAGGGCCGGTCGGCGTCCACCGTGCGGGCGATGGTCCTGAAGCCTGACGACGCGTTGGATGGAAGTGACTCCAGGCCTCTGCCTCTATTGGTCGTGACACCCGTGCTGTCGCATTCGATGGACCGTTCGGACGCGCACTTCGCCGACGGACTGCATGATGAGCTGATGGTGCGCCTCGCGCGCATGCCTCGGATCAGGGTGGTGGATGACGGGGCACGCCTTGTCGATCCGATGGCCTCGGGTGTGCGCAGCGACTACAGGCTCGATTGCAGCGTTCGCTCTTCAAACGGTCGCAGGCGCGTTTCCATGCGACTTGGCACTTCAGGTGGAATCTGCCTCTGGACCGGCTGCATCGATGTCGACGATGGGGATGAGATCGATGCCCAGGAAAGAATATCGAGGCGTGTCGTTGCCGCTCTCGTGGATTGTCTGAAAAGGACGGAGGTGGATCGCGTTCTTCAGAAAGACCCGGAGAGGCTGAACTACTACGATCATTTCATTCTGGGACAGTCGTTGATGGCTCGGAAGGGACGCGTCGAACTTGAGCGCGCGGTGGCGGCGTTCCACAGATCGGTCGAGCTCAATCCGGATTTCGGTCCCGCTTATGCGGCAGCTGCCTGGTCGCTGGTGATGAAGAAGCAGGCGCTCTGGATGGACGACGTCGATCGCGAGAGTGCGGAGGGTGCGCGCCTGGCACAGGCCGCGGTGACTAATAGTGACGACGACCCCGTCGCACTGACTAGAGGCAGCTATGCCCTCGGCCATTTCGGAGAGGATCTCGAGATCTGCGGCGCCTATATGAACAAGGCGCTTCGTGTGGGACCGGGATGCGCGTTCGCTTGGGCTCTCAGCGGTGGGCAGCTTCTTTCAGCAGGTCGGCGTGCGGAAGCGCTGGCGAGGATCGCCAGAGCATCCCGGGAAAATCCTACCGAAGCCGAGATGACGGACATCGCGATCCTCACGAGCCTTGCCCAACTCCTTGAGTCACAGAGCGACGAGGCATCCCAATCTTCCCAGACGGCCTTCCTTCTGGATCCGCACAATCCCCGCGCCATGGCATTGAATGCTGCGAGCAATCTGGTTGGCGGCCGGCTCTCCGATGCGGAACGAGCGATGCGACTGCTTCGGCGCCATAATCCGGCGCTTCGGGTTTCGAGCGTCCGCAACTGGGTCCATCTCCGTAAGAAGGAGGATCTTCAATTGTTCGCGGACGGTCTGCGGGGAGCGGGGCTGCCCAGCTAGGGAGTTGCAGACGATTTCATTCGGGTGGTTGACCCGGGTTAATTCCGGCTGTTGGAATGGTCGTCTTCCTCGGCCACGGACTGGATCACGTCCTTGAGTGGAGCGGATCGACCGAACAACCCGCGAAGGTCCGTTCGGCGCTTGAGAACGTCATCGAGGGTGTACTTGTCCAGCACTTCGAGGAAGGCCCGCGTAGCTTCGTTCAGGATTCGGGGAAGGGTACAGGCCGTAGCGATGATGCAGGAACTGCAATCGACCAAGTTGAAGCCGCTCTCGGTGTGGCGGACGATTTGTCCAATGGTGATGTCACTGGCCGGCCGGCCCAGCCGCAGTCCGCCATTTCTGCCACGCACGGTTATGAGAAGCCCGGCCTGACCTAGATCCTGAGCCACCTTCTTGAGGTGATCCTTGGACACGCCGTACACGTCTGCGATCTCCTGGATCGAAGACAGGTCTCCCTCGTCGCGTGCGCCCACATGTAGAAGGACACGCATGGCGTAGTCGGTGTAGCGGGTTAGCTGCATGGGGCAATTCCGTCGTTCGAAGGCATCGCGAGGGCATGACGCACAAAGCGGCCCGGCTCAAGCCGGACCGCTGGAGGCATGGTCGGAGAGTGACCGAATTCAGGCTGCAACGTGCAGCTCTTCAGCATGTTCGGGATATGGGGCGACATCGCGAGCTTCCTGGCCACCCAGCTCATCCGCGAAGCCATGATTGACGTCCCGATGATGCGCTTCGTCGGCGCGGACGACAAGCACGACGTCCCGCAGCGTGGCATCGGCTGGCAGCTTCCAATAGTGGATGGCAAGGGCAGGGGCGGGGCGATCGGCGATCTCACCGGCGTCGATGGCCTGCAGGAAGTGGGTGTAGCTGATGACGGCCTCTTCCTCGAAGTAGCCGACGACGCGATGGGCAATACGCGGAGCGGCAAGGTAGATGCCGAAGAAGGCGCAGTAGAACCCCCACTGGACGAGAAGGATGAGGAGCCGCTCCAACATGTTGGGCTGCGCGACCTTGATGAAGGTCATGAGGTGCATCCGCTCGTTCTCGGCTTCCTCCATCAACGTGCGGATCCACCCGTTGTCATCGACCATCCGGCGAAGGCACTTCAGATGGGTCAAGGTGGCACCTACCATGCCGGGGACCGCAGCGACCGTCTCGATCACAATGGCGCGGTGGGTATGCCTCTGCTGGAAGATCAAGTCCGCGAAGAAGCGCAGGGTCTTGGTGAAGCCCCAGGCGACGCGATCTCCGAAATCCTCGGGTTTGCGGTGTTCGATGCTAACGGCGATTTTCTCGTACATCTCGATTTCCTCCCTTTGCTGCGCGGCCCGTCGGAAGGGCGAGTCGCTAAAGGTGCAAGTCGTATGCCCCTTTAAAGGAAATGGTGCAACAGAAAAGATGCGGTTGACTTACACCTTTTTAGATTGAGAATAGGTGCAGTTAAATTGCACCTTAATGGAGTCGCTCAATGGCGCATCCCCCGTTTATCGATGAGGCGATGATACGACCGCTGGTCCTGGCATTCTATCGTCGAGTGCGTAGCGATCCGCTCCTCGCTCCTGTGTTCGATGCCCATGTCAGCGATTGGGAAGACCACCATGCGAGGCTAACCGACTTCTGGTCCTCGATCATGCTGACGAGCGGGCGGTACAAGGGAAGTCCGCTTGCTCTCCACCTCCTGCATGCCGATGCCATGACGCCGGATCGGTTTGCCCGATGGCTGGAACTTTGGCGGGAGACAGCTGAGGAGATGCTGCCGCCTCCGGGCGCTGCCGCTGTGCAGGCCAAGGCGGGGCGCATCGCCGAAAGCTTCCAGCTCGCCATGAGATACAGGCGATCTCCGACCACGGCCGCCACCTGACGACTTCATCGCGTCGCGAGTTCTGTCGGATCCACCTATTCCCCGGCAGCTCTAACCTATCCCTCGGTCCGGTCTCTTTCACGACCGGAATCCTGGAAACTCGTCCACTGCGCCTGCGCCTTCCGCGCGGGTGATCATCCATGAAGGAGACTGAGATGACCGAACCGCTTTCCGCTGCCACCATCGCCATCGTCAAGGCCACCGTTCCCGCGCTCGCCGAGCACGGCACCGCCATCACGACTGCGATGTACGCTCGCCTCTTTCAGGACGAACACATCAAGGCCCTCTTCAACCATGCCAACCAGGGGGAGAGCGGTGCTCAGGTCCATGCGCTTGCGGCGGCCATTTTGGCCTATGCCCAGAATATCGAGAACTTAGGCGTGCTTGTTCCGGTCGTGGAGCGCATCGCTTACAAGCATGTCGGCTATCATATCCTTCCCGAGCACTATCCTTACGTCGCCAATGCATTGCTCGCGGCGATCAAAGAAGTGCTCGGTGATGCGGCATCGGACGAGATACTCGCTGCCTGGGGCGAGGCCTATTGGTTCCTCGCGAATATCCTGAAGGCGAGGGAGGTGGTCCTTAGGAACGAGATAATGGCGTCTGAAGGGGGCTGGACCGGCTGGCGCCGCTTCGTTGTAGCCGAGAAGATCCGCGAGAGCAGTGTCATCACCTCATTCGTTCTGCGTCCAGAGGATGGTGGGCCCGTGCTGCGTCACAAGCCCGGGCAATACCTCACCTTCCGCTTGAAGCCAGACGGCTCGCCGGACCTCAAGCGCAACTACTCCATCTCCTGCGGACCCAATGATGACCACTACCGCATATCGGTCAAGAGGGAGGAGAATGGCCAGGGCGGTTCGCGCTTCCTCCACGATTCCATCGAGGAAGGCGATGTCCTGGAATCAACTCCGCCGGCGGGCGACTTCTTCCTTTCCGATGCCCCGCAGCGACCAGTCGTTCTACTGTCCGGCGGCGTTGGCCTGACGCCGATGGTCAGCATGGCGGAGGCGATCGTCCAAGATCATCCCCACGTCGAGGCGCATTATGTCCACGGCACGGTGAACAGCGACACCCATGCTCTGGACCGCGAGGTGCGTGAACTGGCCAAGGGTTGCCAGAACCTCCATGTCTCGACGTTCTACAGTGCGCCCCAGCAATACGATGTCCTTGGGGAGTCCCACCAGGGCGAGGGTTTCATTTCCATCGATTGGCTTCGCGAGAACACCCCACTGACGCAGGCGGACGTGTTCCTATGCGGGCCTAAGCCGTTCCTCCGCGCATTCGTCGCCGAACTGGCACTGGCAGGCGTGCCTTCCGATCGCATCCACTACGAGTTCTTCGGACCCGCCGACGAACTCATGGCGGCATAGGCGATGCAGGATGAGGAACTCGATAGCGTGCGGGTTGTCGGTGATGACGGCACTTGGCTAGGCGCGATCGAGTTCCGCCTGTCAGATCGGTGGCAGGGACGCCGCGGACCCCGGCGGGTCATAGGCAGGCGCCAATGGCGGCTGTGCACGGGGGAGGTTCTCGATACCGTCGATAGGGATGCTTTCATCGTAAGGGCGACGGGCGAACTGCTGCATCGTTTGTGACGGCGTTCGCGTCTTGCATCTCCGTGACGCGCATCAGCAAGGTAGCCTTGCCTGGCCTAAGGATTGGTTGGATGGAAGAACGCGCGGAGCCGGGGAAGGATGTCGGTCAACCCGTGCGTATATTCGACAGGTTGAACCACCCGACCATGTTCAAGCAGGACATACCCTCTCTGGACCGACGCCTTGAAGGCCTCCCCCAGCTTGGGCAGCGACTCAATCAGCGGATCCAGCGCCGCTTTCCCAATAACCAGCACGTTGGAATGCGTCTTGGCAATCGCCGAGACCTGCTTGGCGGCTCCCGTCATGAGCCCGATCTCTCCGATGTAGTCACCCCCTCCGATACGGCCGCCGACCTCAATCCGCCCGGCCTCGTCTTTTCGGCTGATCTCCAGGACGCCATCGGTCAGAACGTACAGATTGGTATCGATGTCCCCCTGCTCGAACAGTGGCGTCCCGGTAGGTAGGTGACGCATTTCAGCACAGTCGCGGAGGGCGCTGATCTGATCCACAGTCAGGCTCTCAAACAGGGGCAGGGAGGCAAGGAGGTCTCGGGCCTCCACGGTCGGCGGCAGCGGATCGCGGAGTAGAAGGCCGGCTTGCAGTAGACGTGATCTGATGTGCTGAAGTGCTTCGCTCTTCGTGCGTCCGAGCGTTCTCATGTCATCGACGAAGGCGTGCACGACGTAGACGTTGTTACGCGGTGATAGACGAAGGAGACCGACCGAGGGCTTCGGGTTCTCGCTCACCGAGCGTGTCAGGAGCAGTCCGTGCGTGATCAACGCGATCGCGCGTTCGGGATCGCCATGGGCGCTCACGGCGATCTCGAACTGCATGCCCCGACGGCACGACGGGTAGCTCCGGTTGATGATGCGCGCTTTGGCGACGGTGCTGTTCGGGATGATCGCGACGTCGTTGTCGTCGGTGGAGATCCGGATCGAGCGCCAGTTTATCTGCGACACCGTACCTTCGACGCCGCCATCGACGTTTATGCGGTCTCCGAGCCGGAAAGGCTGCTCCACGCCCACAGCAATTCCGGAGAAGAGGTCCGCGAGTGTGCTTTGGAGCGCTAGGCCGAGTACGACCGCCACAATGCCCGAGGTCGCGACCAATCCAGACAGCGGCAGCCTGAGAACGAAGCTCATCACAGCGAGGAGCGCGCTTAGGTAGATGGCGGCCGATAGGAGATCGGAGAGAAGACGGCTCTGTCGGGAGCGGCCATCGTGGCCCAGCGTGTATTGCAGCAGGAACGAAAGGCCGCTCGCGGCCAGGATCCACCAGAGCCCCGCCAGGATCTGGTCTGCGGTTCCATGTCGCGACACTTCGCCTGTCGGCGATAGGAACGGCGTACCTCCGTCTTTCAAAAAGCCTATGCTGAGCGCCGTGAGCATTGCTCCGGCGGCGCCGGCCCGCCACCGCGCTCCGCCGCGCCTCAAGCAGGCGGCTAGAATCGCCGCAGCGCCGATGGCTGCGCCTATCAGCGCAAGCGATGTCGATGTAGCCATGCCTACCTAGCTTCTGCGCCGTCGAGCGTTTCACTTTCTTCGGTCTCGACCACTGTCAAAAGAAGGGTGGGGGCCAAGTTCTCGAAATGAAGGCGAGCTGACCGTATCTCTTGTGAGACGAGGTCCGCGTCAGCCTGCACGGAAGGTGTCGCTCGGCCGAGTACGGAGGCCACGAAGGCCTCGCGGGCTCTCCGTGGCAATCTGTTCAGCGCGATCAGTAGCGACACTTCAGCTGCATCGGCGATTGCCACGACAGCCGAATCTTCGTCTGCACTACCTGGCGCGGCGCGGGCAATCTCGCGTTGCCGCTCGATGCATGCCTGTGCGACGAGCCGCAGAAGATGCCTAAGCGGCGCATCGAAGGAACCCTGTGTCATTTCCCACGTATCGCGGGCCCTCGATATCACCTCTTCGGTCTCCATCGTCGAGGGTAGCAGGCGCGAGGCGAAACGTCGGAGTTGCGGGAGGGCACGATGGAAGTCGCGACGCCTCCCCATAACGTCAGTCGCCGCAAGGTTTGCTGTGAACGGATCGCGTCGGGCGCGCATGGCTGTAGTCCTCATCATATCGATGTCTTGACGATGTAGCGGCACGTTGTGTGACAGGGTGTCGCTCCCATGCGGCGAAAATCCCGCGCTTCGTCACCTGACGCCATCAGACGAGCCGCCAGTCGGACCTAGTCTTTGGAATAAGGGCGCAGAGTCGGATCATTGCACTGTCGAGGGACCGGGCGGTCTCCGTTTGGGAACATAGAGCATCGCGAGAGCCTCGACCTGCCTTCGGTTCAATCCAAACGACAGGAGCGCTGACACATGCTCTTCGGCGAGCCCTTGCCGGGCTAGGGTGGCCGCGGCGAAACGACGTAGGGCTTGCCGCTTCGGGGTGTCCGGCTCCTCGGGGGGCCTTGGCCCCAGCACGAGCGACGCGACTCTGCCCAGCAGAGCGGCGGCTGATCGCGGCGCGGGCCTGCGGGCGGGAGCCCGTCGCGAAGACTCCTCGAACGCACGAGAGACCTCTGACCACTCTTTAGCGTTCAGGCTTATCGAATGCTCTTCCATGCTGCGCTCCTTGCTAGAGCGATTGATACATTGGCGGGCCCATCCCGATTATCCGGTTCGTGTTCACCTGATTGATGCCCGAGATGTCGTAATGCCCGCCGCGTTCACGGTGTACGGAGGTATCGTCAGCGTCTGTTCTATCAAAGAGTCCGCCGCGTGACCTCAGGTTGAGGGGCCGATTCGCATCATACGAAAGGATATGAGGGGGCTTCTTCCTTGGTCGCTTCCTGCCTCTCTGCTATCGCTCCGGAGAGGAGAGATACGGTTGATCGAGGATGGTTCACTTGTTCCGCACACGCCCCCGGGGCTGCCCGTCATTGTCGACGAGCGACCGTTGGTGGTGATTGCCGACGACAGTGGGAACCTGCGTGAAGCGCTCGAGGAACTGTTTCTGTCCGTCGACATCGAGACGATCAGCTTCGAAAATGCGCGGATGCTTCTCGAGAGCGACCTCCCCGACCGACCCGGTTGCTTCATCCTCGACGTTCGGATGCCGGGTCTCAGCGGGCTTGATCTCCAGGCGCAGCTTGTCGAGTGCGGACATCTCATGCCGATCATATTCCTCACCGGCCATGGTGACGTGCCGATGAGCATCAGGGCCATCAAGGCCGGAGCATTCGACTTCAAGACGAAGCCTGTGCGGGATCAGGATCTACTCGATTCGGTTGCCGCAGCGGTCGAGGTCGATCGCGTGAGGCGCGCCAAGGACAAAGTCTCGCATGATAGCGCGTCGAAGTTCAACACTCTCTCGCCGCGCGAGCGCCAGGTGCTTGAACTCTTGGTGGGTGGTTACCTGAACAAGCAGATTGCCTACGAACTCGGGGTCACGGAAGTCACCATCAAGCTGCATCGCGGCAGCGTCATGAAGAAGATGGAGGTGCGGTCTGTGGCGGAACTCGTGAGGATGTGGGACCATATCCCGGTTTCGATCCGTCAGGGCGTAGTGGCATAGACTAGCGTATGGCTTCCGTACCATGCCGAAATGCCCGATTGGGGCTACGTCTGGTTTCCTCGTTAAAGGAACTCCGCTTGCAGCATATCCCATTGATTGCGGTCGTCGACGACGATGCGGGCATGTGCGATGCGATCGCGGAACTCCTTGAGGTGCTCGACTTCGAAACCGCGCGCTTCTCGTCAGGACAGGAGTTTCTTTCGAAGCTTGCCCAGAGGCGATTCGACTGCCTGGTTTCCGACATCAGGATGCCCGGGATGGACGGATACGAGCTGGGCCGTCGAGTGGCTGCGATAGCCCCTGGCCTTCCCGTCATCTTCGTAAGCTCGAGCGAGGACGAACTAGACCGGGTCCGGGCGTCTCGGTCGGGAGCGTCAGCGTTCTTGCGCAAGCCGCTGGATGCGGATGAATTCAAGTGTCAGATCGATCTCGCCCTGCAGCGCGCCGCTGAGGACTAGGTGTCGTGCACTTCGGACTGTGGTTGGTCCGTGCCGCTGATGGCGAAGCCTAGGAGGCGGTCCATTCGGACGAGATCCTGCACGTTGCCGGCCTGCAGCTTGTGCATGGCATTGCTGCGGTGGATCTTGACCGTGATTTCGCTGAGCGAAAGGGCATCGGCGACCTGGCGGTTCTTTCTGCCGGAGAGAATGAGCGATGCCACCTGTTTTTCACGCACGGTCAGCATGGCGAATCTCAACCTGACCTGACCGCTTTCGACCGCCGCCGATCTGGAATGCCGATCGAACTCTATCGCGACGTTCGTCGCGTCGAGGACATCCTGGTCGCGAAGAGGTTTCAGGAGGAAGTCCTTGGCTCCTGCTTTCAGGCCGCGCACCGCCATGGGAATGTCGGCATACCCGCTCATGAAGACCACGGGGAGGAGGAATCCGTGTGCAGGTAGCCGTTCCTGCAGTTCCAGACCGCCAAGTTGCGGCAGACGCACGTCACACAGCAGGCAGCCAGGAGAGACGGGGTCCGCCTTTTCGAGGAATTCAGGCGCGGTCGCATAGCTCTGCGCCTTCAGCCCCACTGAAAAGAATAGCTCCTCAAGAGCTTCACGAATGCCTTCGTCGTCATCGACGATCTGGACGATCGGCTCGCTCGTAACATGTTGTGCTTCCATCGTTCTCTCCGGTGCTGGCGGTGAACGAGCCGGCCTGGGGCATAGTCGCGTGCATTATAGCCCATACGGCATGGCGGCACCATCATACGAAGGGATGGGGAGCGCATAATCTTTCCCTTGTCCGAACCAACCCGAGAAATTGCGTGCCTGCAGGCGATACCATGGGATGGTCATTCCTCGCTTATTGGCATCAAAGACCTGACGATTAGCCCGATAATCGCAGGAATGGGTCGAGGTTATCCTCCCAATGTCACGCGAGCATCCATGGGAGATCCTATTGTCCGCACCTGCCGAACAGAAGCCTCCCTACGCGGCGCTCGCCGTCGCCGGATATGGTGCCGTGCTGGGATCCCTCTTCCCACTTGTTGCCGTGTTCAGCGCGGCGGACATTTCGGGGGGGCTGGACGTGGCTGCGGACAGCGGAGCATTGGTAAACACCTTCCAGAACCTCGGTGCTGTGGCAGGCATACTCGCGACGCCAGCGCTTGCGTTCGGTATTGGGCGGGGAAGGGCGATGTCAGTTGTCGCCGCTGGATTCGTCTTCAGCTCGATACTGTGCGCCCTTGCACAGAACCTGCCTATAATGCTTTTCGCAAGGACCCTCCATGGCGTCTTCGGCGGCGCCATGCCGCTGATGTTCATGCTCTTAGTCATGACGACGCTTGCTCCTCTCAGCGGACGCTTCGAGGGTATGGCGCTGTTCGCCGCCTCGACTTCCCTCTTCTTCGGCATCGCCGCGATAGTGGGCGGCTCGCTTGTCGACACTTTCGGGTGGCGCAGCCTGTTCTGGGCACAGGCATTGCTCGCCCTGCCCTACTGGGCCCTTTCGACGAAGGTCATGACAAGCGAGAAGGGCCGCATCGAGATGTTGACGGGAGCGGATTGGCCCAACTTCATCCTTCTGTTCCTCGGCCTTGGAATGGTCCTCATAGCAGGATCGGAGGGCGAGAGACATTTCTGGTTGGAGGCATGGTGGGTGCCTGCTCTGCTGGTTGGCGGAGCGATTGCGATCGTATCGGCTGTCTTGGGGTTGCTTCGCACAGGCAAGCCCCTTCTCATTCTCGCGGTATTTCGGCGGCCCACCTTCACGTGGGGCATCATCCTATCTCTCTTCTTCCGGTTCGGGCAGATGTTCGCCGTCTACATCGTGCCGTCCTACTTGGGCCGGTTGCAGGGGTATCGGCCCGTGGACACGGGTACGGTTCTGTCGGCGATGGCACCGACGACCGCCGTTGCTCTGGTCGCATCATACTTCTGGGCCCGCCGCTTCGACAGCAGGTGGCTCCTTTCGGCCGGCTTGGCCAGCTTCTCTGCAGCAGCGGCCCTGTGTGTGCCGGTCACGCCGGAATGGGCCGCCGATCAGTTGCGCGCCGGAGCTGCGGTCGCTGGCCTCGGCATGGGTTTCTTCAGTGTCGCGGTTCTTCGCTTCGCGACCTACCAAGTGACCATGCAGGACGGCCCGACCGTGGGCATCATCTTTAACCTGACCCGTGTGTTCGGCATAGTTTCCGGGCTCGGAATCCTCTCCCATCTGGTCGTCGAACGGGAGAAGTTCCACTCCGCAGCCTTGGTGGAAAGCCTCAGCACGACGTCACCGGAGACGACGCAGCGCCTTGTCCAATCCGCTGGCGCCTTCGCGCGCTTCAGCGCTGACGGCGATCTGGCGCACTCCTCGGCGATTGCAGCGCTTGGGCGTGCTGCCGGAGGGCAGGCCTTCACGCTCGCCTTCTCCGACGCCTTCCTGATTTCGGCGATCTCGCTCGCAATGGGCGCGGTGGTCGTCTGGGCATTACCCGCAGTTCCGGCCGAGATGCCGGCCCCACAGAGGAACTCCATACCGAAAGGGATAGCCGCATGAACAATATCGCAATGTCGCGCACGGAGCCGGGCACGGAGGGCGAGCGCGCAGCCGCCCCGCCGAAGGCCTGGAGCACCGGCAGACGTGTCGCCACCGCTCTGCTGGTCGGCGGAGCAGCCGTTGGGGCGGTTGCATGTCTCTACGCCTACGGACCCCGGAGTGTCGCCTTCGTCACGACGGACAATGCGTACGTGAAGGGGGATGTGACTTTCATCTCGCCCAAGGTTCCGGGCTACGTCACTGCTGTGTTGACCGAGAACAATGCCAAGGTGGTGCCAGGCCAGGTTTTAATCCGGATTGATCCCACTGATTACCGATCCGCGGTTGCCGATGGCGAAGCTGCCATTGCGCAGGCCCAGGCCTCACTTAGGCAAATAGGTGCCCAGGAGCAGCTGCAGGATGCGCAGATACGTGCGGCGGACGCCAATGTAACGTCGGCGAAGGCGAGCGCCGTCCGCAGCAGCGCGGACTTCCAGCGGTCGGATGCGCTGGTCGGGCAGGGAGCGGTCAGCCGCCAGCTCTTCGAGGCGGCAGAAGCGGAAAATGTGCGATCGCACTCTACCGTCGCGCAGACTGAAGCGCAGGCGCAGGTCGCTCGCCGGCAACTGGGGGTGCTCGGCGCGCAGCGTTTGACAGCGCAAGCCCAGATTCAGAGCGCCCGTGCGAAACTGATGCGTGCGCGAGCGGATTTGGACCGGACACAGATCACCGCTCCTCGTGAGGGGCGGGTGGCGGCGCGCAACATCCGCCTGGGCGAATTTGTAAACACAGGCACGCGCCTTCTTGCGATCACCCCCACCCGTGGGTTGTGGATCGAGGCCAATCTGCGTGAAACGCAGCTGGCGCGGATACGCTCGGGCGATCGGGTGCAGGTCAGCGTCGACGCGGTGCCGGACGTCAGGTTCTGCGGCGTCGTCGAGGGAGCATTCGGCGCGAGCGGATCGGAATTCTCCGTTATCCCCCCAGACAACGCCACCGGCAACTTCACGAAGATCGTCCGCCGCTTCACGGTTCGCATTCTTCTCGACCCCGATCAGCCGGGTCTGGAACGCCTATCGACAGGCATGTCCGTGACGCCGCGGATCGAGATCGGCTCTCACGAGGATGGCCGCTCTCATGGCGGGCTTATATCCTGGCTGGTCGGAGGCTCGTTCAAGTGCGGGAAGCGGTCATGAGGCGGTTTCTCGTCCTTGCAGCCGCAGCTTTGCTGGCCGGATGCGTGACGCCGCCCAATCTGGGTCCTGCACCAGAGGTCAGGCCAGCGGAAACCTACTCCAGCGCCGAATCCTTCGCGGCCGGGCGGACCGCTTGGCCGGGGGACGGTTGGTGGCAGGCCTATGGCGACCCTCAACTCAGCGCGCTGATCGAGGACGCACTGGCCAACGCGCCGACGATGGCACAGGCGGCGGCCAGACTTCGTCGTGCGGAGGCCATGGTGGGATCGGCAAAGGCGACATTGCTCCCTTCGGTCACGGCGGATGGGTCTTTGACCGTCAGCAGGCCCAGCGTGAACCTTGGCATTCCGGTGTTGCCGGAACGCCAAGGCTACCAGGACTATGGCCGGGCAACCCTCGGCTTTTCCTGGGAGCTCGATTTCTGGGGCAAGAACAGGGCGGCCGTCGCCTCGGCGACCTCCGATGCAGAGGCGGCAAGGGCGGATGTCGCCGCCGCGCGGCTCGTCGTCTCTGCATCCGTTGCGGCCACATATGCCGACCTTGTCCGGCTCTACATGGATCGTGACGTCCTTGAGGAGACTCTGAACGTTCGGCAGCGGTCTTTGGATCTGGTGCGGGCAAGGGTTCAGCATGGCTTTGACTCGGATGCTGATCTCGCGCAGGCCGAGGCCGGACCTCCGGCCGCGCGGTCGGAGCTCGCACAGGCCGACGAGGCAATCGGGCTGACGCGCAATCGCATGGCGGCCCTTCTCGGCGCGGGGCCCGATCGGGGACTTTCCATCCGGCGCCCGACGGCACCAACGCTCAAGACCTTCGGACTTCCGGCGAATCTTTCGGCCGACTTGCTCGGCCGTCGTCCCGACATCGTGGCGGCGCGCTGGCGGGTGGAGGCAGCGGGCAGGCGCATCAAGGTCGCCAGAGCACAGTTCTATCCGAACGTGAACCTGCTCGGGCTCATAGGTTTCGAAGCTCTAGGCATCGGCAACCTGCTGAACGGCGGCAGCGACATCGGCTCGGCCGGGCCTGCTGTGAGCCTCCCGATCTTCGATGGCGGCAGGCGCCGAGCCAATTACCGCGGCGCGCGGGCGGAATATGACGCTTCCGTAGCGGTGTACGACGAGGCACTGACGCAAGCATTGCGCGAGGTAGCGGATGTCGCAGTGAGCAGTCGTCGTCTCGTTGACGAGGTCGCCGGTGCAGATCAGGCGATGGCGGCTACCGAACGAGCCTACAGGCTGGCTCAGTTGCGCTATAGGGAAGGTGCGATCGACTATCAGTCCGTTCTGAACGTGGAGGATCGTCTTCTGGTCCGCCGCCGCCTTGCGGCAGCCTTGCAAGCGCGGGGATTCATCCTCGATGTCGCTCTCGTCCGCAGTCTCGGCGGTGGGGTGCTCCGCTGAGGTCATTGCGCCCCGATTGGCATCAATGATGTGACCCCTTGACCATTATTTGGGTCCCTGCGGTGCTTTAGGGAGGGAGATGAGGCTGTTCGGAGACCCTTGGACGACCGGCCGCCCCAAAGAGGAGTTCCAGCATGGGCAAGTTATACAATGTGTCGGCGACTGCCATAGGTGGGCGGTCTGGTTTCGCATCCAGCAGCGATGGTCGATTGAAGGTCGAACTCTCTACACCATCGGTACTTGGGGGCGATGACGGCCCAGGAACCAATCCCGAGCAGCTCTTTGCAGCGGCCCATGCAGCATCGCTTCTTGCAGCGATCCGTCAGGTCGCTGCTGCCAGAGGCGTCCAGGTGCCATCTGACAGCAACGTCACGGCGACGATCGCCATCGATCGCGAAGGTGAGGATGTGCTGAACCTGAGCGTAGCCCTTGCGGCAGATATCCCGTGCATCGACGTTGCGGAGGCTACATCCATCGTCAAGGAGGCAATGAGGGTCTGCCCGATCGCCCGTTCAACCGGCGACCAGGTCTCTGCGGTCGTGCATGTCGACTGAGACATCATGCGCTCGCGTTGCGGCGTTCCCTGCTCTTGCGTGTGTAGCAGTCGCGAAGCCATTCGATGAATACGCGGACGCGGGCCGGTCGCGCTACCCCGGGCGGTGTGACCATGTAGGCCGACACAGTCGCCGCCGACCACTCTGGCAGTAGCGGGACGAGGCTGCCGGACTTGAGCTCCTCGTCCATGAAGAAGTCGGGCAGAAGCGCCACCCCTATGCCCGCAACCGCAGCGGGTACCACGGCGAGCGCATGATTGATGTGGAACCTGCCCGACATGCGGACCGTCACGGATCCATGCTGAGGATGGTCGAACTGCCAGTCCAGCCCCCAAGGGACGTTCGTCGGAATGATGGCAGGAAACCGCGTCAGTTCATCGGGGTGCTCTGGCACTCCAAACTCCTCGATGAGCGAGGGGGCGGCGACGAGTGGGCGATTGAACGAGATCAGCCTCACCGTCCTTAGGGTGCTGTCTGGCGGCTGCCCTGGTCTGATGCAGACGTCGAAGCCGGAGGTGATGAGATCGACATCGTCCTCCGTCAGGCAAAGGTCCATCTCGATGTCGGGATAGTCACGCAGGAACATGGGGATGATGGGTACGATCGTGGCTAGACCGAAGGCGGTGCCGCAGGCGACCCTGATCTTCCCGCGCGGGATCGCCGCCTCCTCCACGATGTCGGCCTCGATGGCACGTCCGTCGGCCAGGATGCGAGCAGCCCTGAACACCGTGAGGCGACCGGTCTCGGTGAGGGATAGCTTGCGCGTGGTGCGGTGGAACAACGTGGTCTGCATCCGCTGCTCCAGACGGGTTACCGCCTTCGAGACGGTCGTGCTCGCCAAACCGAGCTCCTCGGCGGCGTGACTGAAGGAGCCTAGTTCCGCGACCTTCGCGAAGATCGCCCATGCTTCGAAGTCCGGTATGTGCGGCATCTGGCTTAGCCCCTCGATGCTCCTGGGCGGGTCACCTGCTTCGCCCATGCCGATACACCAAGACGCTCAGGGACGGATTGAAGCAGGACGTCGAGCTTCTGCCCCTGGCCCCCGGAACAGCGGCTTTGATGCGTAGCTTCTGCTTCGCGGCCATCGGCGCGACGCCAGGTGATGGTGTATGTGCTGGTGTCGGTGATAGCCGCATCGCATTCGACACGTTGCGTGGTTCCGTCAGCGGGTCGGTATTCTGCGAGATCCGCTTCGAGCGACCTGTAGGCGGCGGCCCCGGCGTCGCGACTGCGCTCGCCGATAACTGCGGTATGGCGTTCACCGGTGAACACGACCCTTCCTGTGGAACCTACCTCGATGCGGTAGACCGGACAGAAGCCGAAGCAGGGGCCCACCGCTATCGTGATGCTGCTGCCGACATCGGCTGCCGGTTCGGCTTGGGGGCGGATAGTACCCGTGGCGCAACCTGCAAGAAGGAGGAGGGCGCTCGCGTTCACAGCCGTCCGGATCGAATAATACACTCTGTTCTCCGTCTAGTTTCCAGTCGGTCTTAACGACAGACGTCGCGCCCGTCGCTGTCCCGGAAGCGTGGTGGCCGCGCGCCACTGCGGGCGTTCCGGAGCGGCTTCATCTCGATCGTGCGCGGCTTTCCTGCCGGGACGCGGCGCACCCGGTCGGTCGCGCGCAGCTGTGGGCACCCGTCGGCCGTTCTCCATAGGGTGAACCGCGTTCCCGGGTTTGTGTCCTCCCAGAGATAGAGAGCCTCCAGCTTGGCAGCTGACGCGTCAATCAGGTGGGCACCCAGCCTGGCTCCCGTCCGGCCCGGAGATTGCGCGAACCCGAACCCATCGTCTTCCACCGTCAGTTGCCAGCCTGAGGCACTGGTCGATAGCGCGATCCGAACCTCTCCCGGCTTGTCCTCAGGATAGGCGTGCTTGCATGCGTTGCTGACCAGTTCCGCGATGAGGATGCCGATGCTCGTCGCGTCACGCGCGGGAAGATACAGCGTATCGGCTAAGATCGAGATTTCCCTTCTTCCTCCCGCATCCCGGCACACCAGGCGAAGGTCGTGGCCGAGGTCCTCCAGATAGCTCGACAGGTCGATGAACCCTTGGCGATCCGTGCTGTAGAGGCGCCTATGGACGTTCGCTACGGCGTATATGCGGCGGCGCGTGATGTGTAGGACCTCGGCGAGGCCGACGGCTCCAGCGTCCTCGGCCAACCCTCCGTCTAGTTCCAGAAGGGCGGCGAGCAGATTGAGATTGTTCGCGATCCGGTGATCCGATTCAAGTTGGCCCATTGGATCGATCGGCGGTAGCACGGATGTATGCATGGCTTTCCTCCGGAAGGTTGGGGCTTGCAGGTTCAGCCGGGCGAACAGCGTGTGCTGCGCGTCGACTTACTGCAGGCTAACCGCCCTAAACCCTTTGTAGGATCGCCGAGAGGTTCTGATCCACTCATACGAAGGTAGACCGCTATGGCCCGCAGCGGGTTCAGAGGGACTGAATGCTGCCGTGATCGGGCGAACTCGGGATCGGCCCGCAGGACGCACGGCTTCGCAGGACGAACCGGGTTCCTGGCCTGTTGTCCTCCCAGACGCAGGTGGCGCCTAGCCGAGCGACACTTGCGTCGATGATCCGCGAGCCGATGCCTGATCCGGCGGTCGAGTGAGACGGAGCGTAACCTCGACCGTCGTCCTCGACCGACAGCGTCCAGCCATCTTCACCTTCGTTGTCGATCCGAATCCGCACGTCTCCGGCGACGAAATTCGGATACGCGTGCTTGCACGCATTAGTCACGAGTTCGGCAACGAGGATGCCGATGGCGACTGCCTGATCCGCCGATACCAGGACGCTGGCACCCGCTACGAGAAGACGCCGGTTCCGACCGGCGCCTTCGCAAACGGTTCGAAGATCGCAGGCGAGATCCTCGATAAAGTCGACCAATTCGAGGCCGTCGACGGATTCGATCTTGTAGAGACGTCGATGGACACTGGCGATAGCATGGATGCGCCGGCGGGTGGCATCCAGAACGACGATGGCCTCTGGATCGACCACCTCCCTGCTGCCGGACTCGATCAGGGCAGCCAGCAGGGTCAGGTGGTTGGCGATCCGATGGTTCATCTCGGTCGCAGCGGGAGCAAAGGTGGTCGTCCAAGGCATCGCAATTCTCCTGTGAGGTCGTAGGCGGCTTCACAGCTTCTGCATCGGTGACGACCGGCCGGGTGAGCTTCAGTGATGACCGTCGAATGTGGTCAGTGGGCCGTCATTGTCGTCCAGGATGAAGATGGCGAGCAGCTTTGCAGGCTCGGTCTTGCTTGCGTTGGCGCTGATGCCGTGCTGATCACCGGGACTTTCCGTCCAATATTCGCCCGCCTTGTAGGTCTTGGGAGGGCCGCCGTTGACCCCGCTGACGATCGCCCCCTCAAGCACGTACGCAGTGATGAATGCGGATTTCGCATGGGTGTGGGCTGGCGAGCTGTCGCCCGGGGCGTAGGTGACGAGAACGGTTCGGATCGTCTTTCCCGGGATATTGGTGATGGGGTGTGAGAAGTCGGGCTTTATCGAGGACAGTGCTGGCGCCTTCTGACCGGTCTGCGCATTTGCGGCAGTCGATCCCAGCAGCCCGGCCACGAAAATGGCGGTGAGGGCGAAACGCATGGTGATGTTTCCTTTGCGGGGTGTTGAAGCGGTTGTCCGAGGATGATCAGGCACTTGTCGGAGCCGGCTGGCTCGCGAGCCACTGCTCGAAGGTCGTTGCCCTTACGTGGACATCGTGACCGGGCAGTAGCGTCTCGTCCTCAAGTGGCGCACCGAAGTAGGTGCCGTCTGGATCCATCTCGATCCTTGCGGTGCTTCCAGTCTCGCGAGCCCATCGTTTCGCGAGCTCGTCGATGCGAAAGACCTCCGGCCCTGCGATTTCGTACGATCCGTCGATCGGTCCGGCGAGTACGCGCTCGATCAACGTCTCGGCTACATCCGCTGCAGCGATCGGCTGGAATTTTACCCCCGCCAACCTGGTGACGCCATCGACAGCACCGGCCTGGACCATCATCGGCACGAGTTCGAAGAATTGGGCTGCCCGAACTAGCGTATAGGGTACGGCTCCCTTCTCGACATGCTGCTCCTGGGCGACCTTCCCGGCGATGTAGCCGCTTTCCGTAAGACGATCGCTCCGAAGAACGGAAAGGGCGACATGGTGCTTCACTCCCGCTGCGACCTCTGCCTCAAGAACGTTTCGGGCGGCTGTCTCGAAGAAGCCGATCGCAGCTTCGCGTTCCATCGTGATCTTGTTGGTCACGTCGACGACGACGTCGGCGTCGTCGAGGGCCTCCCGCAGGCCGTTGCCGGATATGATGTCCACGCCGGACTCCTGAGACGCCGACACCGCATCGTGACCGTGCCTGGCCAGCCCCTGCACGACCTTCGAACCTACCTGTCCGGTGCCTCCTATGACCACTATCCGCATTTGCTGTCTCCCGGCGTTCAATCTGCTTCTAGTTCGTGATAGCCGGTCGGCCCCGGTGCTTGGATTATCGCTTGGTCCCGCTCCAATCATACGAAGGTAGGGGGAGGGGTAGGTTACGCCAAAAGCCTTGCGGATGCGCGATTTCGCAGCGGAGGATCCTTATACCTCGCAGCCGGGGATCACGACCCGCGCGACCGCTCCCACACCACGGACGTTCTCGACCGTCAGCGCACCGAGATGGTTCTCGACGATGGACTTGCAGATAGCCAGTCCCATGCCGATCCCGTCCGACTTCGTCGTGAAGAAGCTGTCGAAGAGGCGGGGCATGTGCTCGTCGCGAATCCCGGGGCCGCTGTCGCTGACGCAGATCTCGATGGAGCGTTTTGCGACCTTCGCCAACCGAACGTTGATTTCCCTAGTGTGCACTTCTGCCTGCACCATAGCCTGGGCGGCATTGAGTATGAGGTTGACCACCACCTGCTGTATCTGGACAGCATCTACGGTGGCTGTCAGCGGCGCTGCAGCCCGTTCCAGTCTGAGCCGAATGCCGTTTGAACGCATCTCGTGGCCAACGAGCCCAACCGCGTCCCGAACGACATCCTGCAGGTCGACGGACTTCCGCTCGCTCCTGCCGCCCTCGGCCATTCTGCGCATCCCATCCACTATGGCGGCGGTGCGCACGGCCTCCTGAGCGACGCGCTCCAGACGCATTGCCGCCCGTGCGATGTCCGGTGGGTCCTTCTCCAGCCACTTTCTTGCAGTGCCACTGTTCACGCTGATCGAGGAGAGCGGCTGCATGACCTCGTGCGCAATCGAGGCGGTGAGTTCGCCGAGGAGAGAAAGCCTGGCGGCGCGGGTGAACTCGCCTTGAGTCCGCTGCAGTTCGGCTTCGGCCCGGAGGCGGTCTCCGATGTCCACCATTCCGACGAAGCTGTTGCCTTCAATCTCCTGGTCGTCCGGATAGGCGATAGTGAAGAGGACGTCGACCTCCTGACCGGCCGCACCGCAGATCACGACCTCCTCGGAATAGTGGCGGGCGCCCGCGAAGGCGGCAGCCATGTTGCGTTTGAAGGCATCGGGAGCAAGCCGGTAGTAGGATCGCACCGGGCAGAGTACGGATTCCTTCGTGCCGTCGCCGAACATCTTCACCGACTGGTCGTTGGCATCGACTATCATCGTGGCGTCGAGCGCAGCCTCGAACGCTTCAGGGTGGTCGTCAAGAAAGGAGATTAGTTCGTCATAGCCTGCATCACGCGCCGTCGCGAACAGCTGCAGCGCGCCGCGCGAGTCCACCCGCATGAGAGCGATTGGCACGTCGTTGAAGAGCCGGCCGTAACGCTCCTCGACGATCTTCAGACGTGATGTCGCCTCTACCGCGGGGTTGTCGGGTACGAGGACCAGGCTGACCGTCCCTCGACACCACATGGTTGCCGTGACAAGCACCGAGACGTGGGCGCCGTTGAGTGTCGATGCGCGTGCCTGCGTGGGCTCCAGGTCGCCTCCCGCGATCGCGGCTTCTATCATGGCGCTGATCAGGCCGTGGCTCTGACAATCGAACAGTCTCGCGACCGGTCTGCCAACCAGCGTGCTGTTCTCGCTCAGCCCGAATAGCTCATCCGCTCGCGGCGACGCCCGCGATATCTCGAGATTGTCTACAGATGGCGCCGGGGTGCCCTCGGGTATGCCGATCTCAAGGCATGCGTTGAGGCTTGTGATGAGCTTGCGGAGCGGTTCTGTCCCGTCGGCTATTGGCGTGATCCTCGCGCGAGGGGACCAGGTTGGCGGCATGCCTTGAGGATCCACCGTCCGCTCTCTCTTGACCATACCCAACTGGGTATTCGGCTGAGGCAGATTCCCGCGGGGCTTTATGCAGCGGATGCGACTGCGGAAAGCTAACGGCGTCGCTCGGCCTATGGCGTGATGCGGGAGCCGCGGCTTCGTTTCCCTACCGGGCTAGACCTTCGGATGATGGGTCCGCGCCCATTGATCGGTCATCCTTCAAAGGCACTTGCTGTAGCATGGTGGCTAAACATTCGGGAGCAAAGCAAGATGAAGATTGCCTACGAGACCACGGCGATCGCGACTGGCGGTCGCGACGGACGCGCAGCCACGTCGGACGGTAGCTTCGAGGTGAGGCTGGCGACGCCGAAGGAACTCGGTGGAAGTGGTGAGGGGAACAATCCTGAGCAATTGTTCGCCTCCGGCTACGCCGCCTGCTTTCTCGGCGCGATGCGCTTTGTATCTACGCGCCAAGGTCTGCCGAAGGTTCCTGTAGATGCCTCAGTGACGGCGACAGTCGGCATCGGCCCGAGGGATGACGAGGGCTTCGGGCTACGGGTCAGTCTGGTCGTAAGTGTTCCGGGTCTCAACCGCGACGGCGCTGAGGCTCTAGTCGCAGCGGCCGACAGGATTTGCCCTTATTCCCACGCCACACGTGGAAATATCGAAGTCTCACTGGAGGTTTCATGATCTTGGAGGGTCAGTTGGCGAAGACGGTTCTTGTCACGGGGGCCGGAAGCGGAATTGGTTGGGAGACCTCACTGCGGTTCGCGCGCGAGGGATGGAACGTGGTGGCGACGACGCGACGTGGGGATTCCATCTCGACCGACGATCTTCTTGCCAACATGCTTGCCATTCCGATGGACGTGACTCGACCTGACCAAGTGAGAGATGCTGTGGCTACCGCCATCTGCGAATACGGTACCATCGACGCCGTCATAAACAACGCAGGTGTGGCTGAGTTCGGCGTGTTCGAAGCGATCTCGCCCGAAAGGGTGCGAACCAGCTTCGAGGTCAACGTCTACGGCGTGATGAACGTGATGCGGGCGGCGGTGCCACATTTTCGCGACCGTAAGGCTGGCACCTTTGTGAATATCAGCTCTGCGGGCGGTCGTGTCGGCATGCCGGCCATGTCGATATATCTGGCTACGAAGTTCGCGCTGGAGGGATTCAGCGAGTCTGCTTGGTTCGAGTTGGCTGCGTTGGGGATCGCGGTCAAACTGGTCGAGCCCGGCGGGGTCGAGACGCCTTTTCTCGAAAAGGTCGCCCGGACCCGCAGCGACAACGTCCCACCGGAAGACTATGCGGACTTCATGCGACACAACGATCAGGTCATGTCCGGACTGGCGTGGCCACGGTCGACGCCGAAAGAAATTGCGGACATTGTATTCTTGGCGGCTACCGATGGCTCCTCAAGGCTTCGCTACTTTGCCGGCCCCGGTGTCGCCCACATGATCGATGCCAGAACTACGCTTGATGACGAGCGCTACGAGTTGTTCATGCGTGCCGAATTCGCTGCGCTGTCCAAATTGAAGGATGAGGTTTGATGGCAAAAGACGTCTCGGGTTCCTTTGGCAATTTTCATGGTGGTCGCTCCCTACTGCGTCGCGACCTCATCACGGTCGCGGGCGCAACCGCGTTGTCCCTGCCAATCGCTGCCCATGCGGTGCGAAGCGCCACCCCATCCACCAGGCCGCTCGCAGCGTCGAGGCAGGTCACAGCGAATGGCCTATCCATCGGCTACGTCGAGCTTGGTCCGCCGGAAGGGAAGCCGGTGCTGCTGATCCATGGCTGGCCGTATGACATCAATAGCTTCGCGGAAGTGGCGCCTCTACTGGCGGCTAGCGGACACCGCGTCATAGTCATGCATGTCCGCGGCTTCGGTACGACCCGTTTCCTGTCGGCCGATACTCCACGCAATGCGCAGCAGGCGATGCTCGCGACTGACGTCATCGCGCTCATGGATGCACTGAGGATCAAGAAGGCGACGCTCGGCGGCTTCGACTGGGGGGCTCGATCTGCATGCATCGTGGCGGCACTCTGGCCTGAACGATGCACCGGCCTGGTTTCGGTCAGCGGGTACCTAATCGGAAATCAGAAGGCGGGTCAGACGCCATTGCCGCCCAAGGCCGAACTGTCCTGGTGGTACCAGTTCTACTTCGCGACGGAACGTGGACGTGCTGGCTATGCCGCGAATTGCCGTGCCTTCAACGAACAGATCTGGCGCCTGGCTTCGCCACGATGGCAGTTCGACGCGGCGACCTACGATCGGTCGGCCGCCTCGTTCGACAATCCCGATCATGTGGAGATCGTTATCCACAACTACCGATGGCGCCTGGGCCTGGCGGACAGCGCGCCCGAACTTCAGGCGTTGGAGAACCGACTGGCAGGCTCGCCTGGCATAACAGTGCCGACGATCACCATGGAAGGTGATGCGAACGGGGCGCCTCACCCCGAACCATCGGCATATCGGACGAAGTTCAAGGGCCTCTACGAGCATCGGCTCATCCGGGGCGGTATCGGGCACAACCTTCCGCAGGAGGCGCCCAGGGATTTCGCCGAAGCCCTGCAGACGATAGCGCTGCGGGAATGATGCCTAGCCATTTCAAGCGTCGGCGTGTTGGGCGACCTTCATTTCTCGAGCGTCCTCGTGTCGTTCGATGAAAGCGGCTCTGCGATACTGTCCGGGAGACACGCCATAGCGTCGCTTGAACGCTGCCCCGAATGCGCTGTCGGATAGGAATCCGAGCGTCCCGGCAATCGAGGACGCGGATTCCGTGCCAGCGCGAAGGCGCGATGCGGCAATCGTCAACCGCCAACCGGAGGCATACTCAACGGGAGTCGTACCCACCTTCTCCCGGAAGCGGGAAGCGAATGTGGATCGAGACTGGTGTGCAATGTCTGCCAACTCCTCCAGACGCCAAGGGTGAGATGGCCGCTCGTGGATGGCGCGTATGGCGGCGGCGAGCGGTGGGTCGGATAGGGCTCCGATCCAGCCAGGGGCTTCGCTGCCGATTTTATCGAGGTGGGCACGAAGTGCGTGGACGAACATTAGCCGGAGGATGTCGTCGCAGGCGGCACGAGAGCCCGCGAGCCCGCTTCGCCACTCCGCGTCCAAGTGGTCGAGCAGCCATGCGATAGGGCGCGCTCGGGCGTCACCTGCATCAATTACTAGGGTCGAGGGAAGGAGATCGAGGATTTGAGCCGCGTCGTCAGCGCCGAAGGTGACACTGCCACCGAGGACTTCGACATCGGCGCCGACGCCGTAACGCCCGGCAAGCGTATCGTCGGCGAACGCGATCGCCGCATCGACAGGATCGAGGTCTGGATCGCTCGCCAGCACGAACTCGGCATGGTCCTTGATCACTATGCAGTCGCCCGGGCCCAGATGGCGCCGCTCAGGCCCACTCACAAGCCAGCACTCTCCGCGTCGCACGACGTTGAACTTGCATGTCTGGGGCCGGAATCGAAGTGACCATGTTCCTCCCGCCTCGAGCCGGACGGAGCACAGGGGCCGCGCTTGAACCAGAGCAAGCAGGTCGGACAGAGGGTCGACGGGAGCATTTTGGATTATCAAGACAGAATTTCCGACGATTTCGAATGTTTCGTCTCGACAATATGGCCCACAATTGCTTCATGACAACACCACAGACCCCAATCCATTCCGGCTTCGGCCCTGCTTCCACCGCCACCGATGTCACGGAGAGTGTTGATCTCTCCGGCAAGACTGCAATCGTGACCGGTGGTTATTCCGGCATTGGTCTGGCCACCACGCGCGCCCTTGCGAGAGCGGGAGCGGAGGTGGTCGTTCCAGCACGTGATTTGGTGAAGGCAACGGCTGCCCTTGAAAGTCTTGACGGCGTCGAGGTTGCGGAAATGGACCTCGTCGACGCAAGTTCCGTCGAGAGGTTTGCGCACCGCTTCCTGGAAAGTGGCCGCCAGCTGCCGATCCTCATAAACAGTGCTGGCGTCATGGCCAGTGACCTGTTCAGGGATGCAGACGGTCACGAAGGTCAGTTCGCTACCAATCATCTTGGCCACTATAGGCTGGTATGCGCGTTGTGGCCTGCACTCGCGGTCGGCGGTTCCCGCGTCGTGACCGTTTCGTCAAGAGGCCATCAAATCGCCCCGATGGACTTCGATGATGTCGATTTCCGTGAGCGCGGATACGAGAAGTGGACGGCATATGGGCAATCGAAGACGGCCAACGCCCTGTTTGCGCGTGAACTCGACCGACGCGGGCAAGAGCACGGCGTCCGCGCCTTCTCCCTTCACCCAGGGCAGATCATCACCGATCTGGCGCGTCATCTCTCCAAGGAGGAGTTGGACGGCTTCGACGCCTTCGATGCAGACGGGAAGCCGAAGATCGATCCCGAGGCGGGCATGAAGACGGTGGAGCAGGGGGCTGCGACCAGCCTCTGGTGCGCTACGAGTCCTGTGTTGGAAGGTGTCGGAGGCGTCTATTGCGAGGATTGCGACATCGCGGAGGTCAATAACCACGAGCTCGGCCGGAAAGGCGTGGCACCATGGGCCATGGATGACGAGGCAGCGGAACGCCTGTGGGCGCTGTCGGAGGATTGGACTGGCCGGTCGATCTGATCACCGCGGCGCGAGAGGATAGGTGCGCCAGTGCGTCTGCGCTGTCTCGCGAATGTACCGGCGGCCTATGCAGGAAAAATGGCTTGCGCGGCATGAGTCTGCACCTTGGGATGATAACATGATGCATTCGGATGCTGTAAACCCTCTGCAACCGATCAGTCTGCAGGAGATAGCACGAGCATGTTGTGTGAAATCGAGAGGATAGCAACCGAAGACGCGCCGCGCCCTGCTGGTCATTACTCGCAAGGCAGTGCATGGCGAGATCTCGTCTTCGTCTCTGGCCAGTTGGGGCAGCGACCTGATGGAAACCACACCTTTGAAGCTCCTTTCGAAGACCAGGCCGCTCATGCCCTCGACAACGTCCTTGCGATCCTAGAGGCCGCTGACGTGGACCCCGAAGGGATCGTTAGGATGACTGCCTACATCGTAGGGGTGGAAAACTGGCCCGCCTTCAATCGAATCTATGCCGAAAAGCTCGGGCCATCCAAACCGGCCCGCACAGTCGTTCCCGTATTGGAACTGCACCATGGTTACCTTGTGGAAGTCGAGGCGATCGGGGTGCGCGGCATCGAACGAGCGGTGGGCGCGGATTAAGGATCACGCCGAAGCAGTCGGTCGCTGGGAGAAGGCCCATCCACTCAAAGCCACGCCGATGATCGCCGGCAGAACTACGAGTGGAAAGTCGATTAGGAGCCTGTCGGAACCACAGGCACCTGCGCCCGCTGCCCATAGGTGGAAAATTGCATGCGCTGCCAGCCAAATGGTTCCCAGAGTCCATAGGAAGCAACGAAGCATTGACATCCAGGCACCCACCAGGAAGCATGTTCCAAGCATGCCGTAGATCATGCCGATATCACGGATGAAGTGCTGATTGAATGCGCCGGTTGAGGTGACGCCTGGAACGGCGAAATACCAGTTGGCCGGGTCAAAGATCATGAAACTGGCATTCACGAGCGAGCAGAGGCCGAGGAACGCGGCTAGTATCGGAATGGTCCGTCGCATCGCTTAACCTTCCGGTCGTAGCCCGTAGCCAGGCGCGGCTGCGCCGCGCCCGGGATCAATCAGGGCTTGGCGGCGACGGGCAGGCGGAAAGGAGCACCTAGGCGGTTGAAGGCGTTCATCGCAGCAATGGTGATGGTCAGATCGACGAGATCCTTGGGTTCGAACGCCTCTGCGGCAGCGGCGTAGGCCTCATCGGAAGCATGCGTCTCGCTAACGTTGGTGACTTCCTCGGCCCAAGCAAGTGCAGCCCGGTACTGGTCGGGGAACAGGTGCGGCACTTCCTCCCATACCGGCACCAGGGCGACCTTGTCGATCGACATGGTCTTAAGCAGGTCGCGCGTGTGGATGTCGATGCAGTGCGCGCAGCCATTGATCTGCGAGACACGCAGGAAGATGAGATGGATCAGTTCCTCGGGAAGGTTCGTTCCAGTCATGATGTAATGGTGCATCCCGTAGAGAGCCTTGGCGCCAGCGGGTGCCACTTCGGGCCAGTTCAGTCGATTCATGGCGTTTTTCCTTTCCTTTGGTATCTGTGATTCATATCGCGCCTTCACGACGGGCATCACTCGATGTCGATACGGTTCATGCCGCAGGCCATCGCGAGCAGCGATCAGGCGTAGGGCAAAGCCTTTTCATACGGTCGTCTAGGTTTAGGGTTGGACGTGTCGTCGGCTGATCCCTTTGAATATAGATTGCAGATATGCAGGCATTCGCGTCGACGGCCCGTTAAATGCGGATAGCCTCAAGGCCATACCCATCTGGGTATGTCGTTGCACAAAAGAAGGCGTCACTTGAAGCCGCGGGTTCTTCGAGGGTCGCAAGCGGGAGGGTGCGACGTCATAAGGGCAGGCGGAAAGTTAGCCTCTACGTTGTCCAGCTTGGGGCCTGAGTGTAGGTTGACTTGGACGATTTCGGTGAATTCGCAGGCTCGCCGCGTCGCTGATGAAGAATGGGCAAGTGCGGCATGTGCTGGGGGTTGATCAAGCGATTGGTAAGGTTCGTGCCGCTGATGCTGTCGCTCACCCTGCTGATGGCTTCGCCAAGTGATGGTCAGACACCACTTAGGTCGCCGCCTGCGGCCTTCGCGACATATACCCATCAGAAGTGGGGCCGCGAGCGTGGTGCCCCCAAGCAGATCTATTCGCTTGCCCAGGGCCGGGACGGCTACCTTTGGCTGGCGACGGTGCAGGGGCTCTACAGGTTCGATGGCGCACGTTTCGAGCACATCCAGTCTCCGCGACCGGGCAATGACGGCCACCCGTCCGCGGTGCTAGTCGCACGGAATGGAGACGTCTGGGTCAATTTTGCTGGGTCTCATCGCTTCGCCATCTATCGAAGTGGCGGTCTCAAGCTGCTTCCCCCATCTCCGGTCAGACATCGTGTATCGACAATGAGGGAGGGTCCGGACGGTGCGATCTGGGTGCTGAGCGATGCTGAGGACGATCCCCTGTTTCGTTACAGGGATGGCAGGTGGAAACAGTACGGCCGGCGCGATGGGATTCCATCAGGCAATCCATTCGACATGGTGGTGGACGCTGCTGGTGCCGTCTGGCTTACCCACGCTAGTGCTGTTCTCAGGTTGGACCTAAATCGTGATCAATTTTCCCCCCGCAAGCCGTGGAACGACACCGTAGCGCGCATGGCCATCGATCCGGCGGGCAGAATCTGGCTTAGCACCGAGCGAGGCAGCTATCCCATAACGGGGGAGCAGGGGCGGGGGTCTCCCCCAAGGGTCCTGTTTCCCTACATGACGGATCGTCCGCAGATCAGGGGCTTCACCCTCTTCGATCGGGATGGGAATCTGTGGGTGGCGACGGAATATCGCGGTGTTCAGCGAGTGCAGCGTCCCAGTCCCCGAGGCGCCTCTAGCCGATCCGAGGCATCAGCGGTCGTGGAGCGCTTCACGGATCAGAATGGCCTCACATCCAACGTGACGGAGCGCCTTATTCAGGACCTTGAGGGCAACATCTGGGTCGGAACAGAGAAAGGCATCGACCGCTTCCGCCGTGCGTCGGTGGTGGACGTGCCGGAACTCGACGACCCGCACGTCTTCGGTGATCAGCTTCTCGCTGCGCGCGACGGAAGCATCTTCATCGCGGAGGCGAGCCGTATCTATCGTGTCGCCCCGGGCGACGATCCCAAATCCGTAATGTTTGCCGATCAGCGCCCCAGTACTATCTGCGAAGCTCCCAATAGAGACATCTGGATTACGCTGTACCGGACGATTCATGTATTTAGAAACGGGCGGATGGTCGGCACGAAGCCAAAGCTGCCAACGGACATCACTGTGTATGACTGCGCGTTCGATGCCCGTGGCGACTACTGGATCAGCGTCGCGCGAGCGGGGCTGTATCGGCTACGGGGAAATCGCTGGGAGCGAATGTTTGGTGAAACGGGACCCGATTTTCGCCCACGAACCATGATCGAGGATCGGCATAGGCGGATACTGGTCCAGTGGAGCCATAGGACGTTGAGGTACGCTGCGTCTCCCGCTGTCGGATCGATGTCAGTGCCTTTCGCGATAGAGGATCCTCAACCGGTGACCATCTACTCGCCTCCAAGCGGCGTCGGGGAGGTCGACTTGTATGTAGGCGGGCCGGAAGGTGTCTCCCGGCTCCTCGAAGGACGATGGCAGCACTTGAGCAAGGATAGACTGCCGAGCCTGATCAACGTCAATGGGATCGTTGTCACACGGGAGGGAGATCACTGGATCGCCGGTAGTGCCGGCATTGTCAGGATTCCTCGCGCTGAGGCCGAGGCGGCGTTCTCAACGCCTGGCTACCGACCTAGGTATGAGTTGTTTAACGAGGATTCCGGGCTTGCGAGCCTGCCCCATGATCATAGCAGGAGATCGATCGTCCAAGGCGGCGACGGCAGGATTTGGATTGCGACCCAAGCAGGCGTGGCTTGGATCGATCCAGCAAGGCTCACTCGCAACATGCATCCGCCAAAGCTGTGGGTATCGAGTGTCAGGGTGGGCAACCGTTCATACCGTGACCCCAAGACGATCAGGCTGAAGGCGGGCGAGTCCGATATCGAGATCGACTTCTCGGTGCTGAGCCTTTCCAATCCGGACCGTACCGAAGCGATGTACATGCTCGAGGGTCAGGATGACGGTTGGACATCAAGCGGCCATCGCCGCGAGGCGTTCTATACAAATCTGGTACCAGGGCGATATCGCTTCAGGGTTGTCGGCATGAATGAGGACGGCATCGAGAACCGGGACGGCGTGTCAGTGGACATCGAGGTTGTGCCCACCTTCGTGCAATCCATCTGGTTCGCCGTGGTGTTGGCCATTGCCGCAGTTTTCATCATCTGGTTCCTCCTTCGGCTTCGATCCGCGCAGGTTGCGGCGCAGATGCGTGGGAGGCTGGAGCAGCGCCTCATGGAACGTGAAGCGATAGCCCGCGACCTGCATGACACACTGCTGCAGGGCGTGCAGGGATTCATGTTCCGCATCCAGGCGATTGTCAATCGCCTCGCCGCGGGTAGCGAGGAGCGTCTTTCCCTTGAGAAGGCTCTTGATCACGCTGATGATCTGGTGACGCAGGGACGGGAAAGCGTCCGCGACCTCCGCGTCAGCGACATGGAGGGTGATCTGCGTCGCACTCTGCAGGATGCCGTCGATGACGCACTGCTGGATGACGCGATTGAGGTACAGATAGTCGAGCTGGGGTCACCACGGGAGATACATCCACTGGCACTAGCCGAAATAAAGGCGATCGTAGGGGAAGCCCTCTTCAACATAGGTAGGCACGCCGGAGCCGCCGAGGTCGAACTGGTCGCTTCCTATGGCCGTCGTTCACTTAGGCTGCGGGTGCACGACGATGGCTGTGGTATTCCCGTCGAGGTACTGGACAGCGGGCGCCGAAAAGGTCACTTCGGTCTCACGGGGATGCGCGAGCGTTCCCAGCTCATCGGCGGTTCCGTCGAGCTGAGGAGCGAGACAGGGGGGGGTACGGAGGTCGTCATAGAGGTTCCTGGCGGGGTCGCCTATCGCGACGGCAACAAACCTGCAGGTTTCTTCTCACGCCTCTGGCTGCTCTAGGGTCGAGAGCTCGAGAAAGCCCCGGCGCGCCGCGGTGATCGCCGCCTGTGTACGGTCGTTCGCGTCGAGCTTGAAAAATACATTCTTCAAGGCCACCTTCACCGTCTCGGTGGAGACGCCGATACCCCTCGCGATCTCTTTGTTGGTAAGTCCCTGTGCCACCATTCTCATGATTGCGATCTCGCGTCTGCTTAGGTGCTCGCTGACGGGATGCTGTTCGAAATCCTCCAGGATTTCGCTCTGCACGTAGGTGCCGCCGTCGTGGACCTTGCGGATCGCGTCGAGTAACTGCCCTCTCACCCCGCTCTTGAGGAGATATCCGCTGGCGCCTGCTCGCAGCAGCGCTCGGGCCGGGACATCTCCCCTGTAGTTCGTGAGGACGATGATCCGCGCGTCGGCAAACTCCGATCGGATCGCGACGAGCGCGTCGAAGCCGTTCATCACCGGCATTTGGAGATCCATCAGCGTGACGTCAGGCCTTAGCTCGCGGTGGCGGTCCAACGCCTCGGCACCGCTTGACGCCTCCCCGCAAAGAGCCACGTCGTTCTGACTTCCAATCAGCGCGGAGATGCCGTCGCGAAGAAGAGGATGGTCATCGACGACCAGGACTTTGATTGGGGCTTTGAGGACAGCCATGGCACCCGCTCACCTTTCATCCGGGCTCCACTCTTCTACGCCAAGCCCGTTCACAGTGCGATAGATTTATAATCACCTGACCTACCCACATGGGTATTCTCAAGCGCCCGCGTCCAGTCGACTCTGTGTCGACAGCAGAGAGTTCTTCCGGGGCATCGTGCAACAAGAAGGTCGATGTAACGGTGCTTTCCTGACTTCCGCGCGAAGAGGGCAAAGGGCTAGACGGGGCAGGGTGCCAACTTGAAGTCATTGCACTTAGCTATTTCCCAGAGTTTTCGCGGTCCCTCTCGCCGGTCGCTGCTAACGAGGTACGTGCGGAGAAGGATTGTGCATCTGCACTTGTGGATAGGGGGAGGCGGCGATGAACGCCAATCCGACGGATAGGGGGCGACGCATCGATCCGCTCTCGACGGCGGTCGGCGATCTGCTTCAGCTTCTTGGACGCCTCGGTATGTCGCCGGGTCTTTTATTAAGCGGCATCGCAAAGGTCGAAGATCCGGTCAGATTCAAGGCCTGCATGGTTGCGGCTGGGATCCCGTTGCCAGTGGTGGCGCTTGTGGTTGCAATCCTTATCGAGACGATCGGAGGTGCACTCATCGCAATAGGATACAAGACGCGAGAAGTTGCAGGCATGCTCGTGGTGTTCACATTGCTAAATGGTGCGTTGTCTCATGGAGACTTCGCCGACCCAGCGCAGTCGATGCAGTTCTGGAAGGACGTGGCGATGGCTGGAGGCCTGCTTCAGCTCGCTGCATTGGGTGCCGGGCGTTGGAGCGTGGATTTCAACTAGCCGTTATGTCCGCCATTTTGCTGCGTGAGGGCTAAGGATTTGAAAAGTTGTTCAACGGCCGCCAAGCACGCCCGGTAGCGCGATCCGAGCAGTCGATAATTGAGGTAGGCTTCAGCCTCGTCGCATAATGCGATGTCATAATGCTCGGCCATCACACTATGGCCGAGTCCCCGCAGCTGGGGGAATTTGAACCGTATCCAGCGCGAACGCTTATGGCCGGTACGGATCGCGGCCAGCGCTGTCTCCGTAGATCAGCACGACAGAGCAAACCACTCTGGCGACGGTCCGATAGGGCGAGATGGGCTTGGTGAGGAGGGCTCGATTTCGGGCACATTCGCCGCCGTTATCGTCCGCCAACCTGTAAGGCAGTGTTGGTCTGACAGCGCCGCCCGTCCCGCGATTGACACCGGCATTCCATATCGACTAGTCAGCAAATGCGAATTAGTAGCATATAAATGGCGTTCCCGTCCATGAAGAGTCCCACAATACGTGGATGGTTCCTGGTCCACAAATGGTCCAGCCTTGTGTGCACGGTTTTCCTGCTGATGCTCTGTATCACGGGGCTGCCGCTAATATTTCATGACGAGGTCGATCGCCTGGCTGGCGAGACTATGCAGTTCGGCATGCCGGGCGTCGGTTCGTCGAGCAATGTCCCGGGCTTGGTGCCGTTGGACCAGATGATGGCGAAGGCTTTGGCGGGGCGCCCGGGCGAGGTTCCGCTATTCATGGCATTCGACAACGATCAACCTTCGATGACGATCACTACGGGTCCGCGGCCGAACTCACCGGGCGCCGAGATGACCATCCAGGTCTTCGATCGCTCGACTGGACGGCGGATCGGACAGGAGGATGAGGAGGGCGTGATGCACTTCCTTCTCAAGCTGCACACGGACATGTTCCTCGGCCTGCCGGGAGAGCTGTTCCTCGGCGGCATGGGCCTTCTGTTTATCGCTGCGATCGTATCGGGCGTGGTCCTCTACGCCCCGTTTATGCGCAAGCTCGCGTTTGGCACGATCCGCACATCGCGCAGCACCCGGCTGAAGTGGATCGACTATCACAACCTGCTGGGGATCGTGGCGGTGGCATGGATGGTCGTTGTCGGAGTCACCGGCGTTATCAACACGCTCGAGAAGCCCATCAATCAGCTGTGGCGCCGCAATGAGCTTGCCGCGCTGACGCGGGAATATGCCGGCAAGGGGGCACTCCCTCCATCGCGCTATGGATCACTGGACAGGGCGATGGCCGAGGCGCGCAAGGCGCTTCCGGGCAATAACCCCCAGTTCATCGGTTTCCCGGGTGGCAGCTTCAGTTCGAACCACCACTACGCCGTGTTCTTTCAGGGCGACACGCCGCTGACCGAACGCCTGCTGACGCCCGCGTTGATTGATGCCGAGACCGGCACGTTCACGGCTGCACGCACAATGCCATGGTATAACAAGTCGCTCTCCCTCTCCCGTCCGCTGCACTTCGGCGATTATGGCGGCCTGCCGCTCAAGATCCTGTGGGCAGCGCTGGACCTTTTCACGATCGTGGTACTCGTTTCGGGCCTCTACCTGTGGCTCGGGAAGCGCGGAGCCTCGCCCGCTGCGCACGTGCGCGAGGTGGAGACCGGCGGTATCTCGGCGCCCGCCGGATGAAGCGACCGCCGCAAGGTCTGACTGCGATCTTCGCAGCGCCGATGGCGATCGGCCTCCTGAGTGCCGTGGCGCTGGTCGCGGCGCTGACCGGCGACGGATGGCGGGATGTGCTTTCATGGGCGGGCCTCGCCGTGCCCGTCCTCACTGTGGCTTGGGCGATGAAGGCCCGCCGTTCCTAAAAGACCTGCGCGCGGGACAGTCGCGCCAATGGGGGATTGAATTGATGACAACTTGCTTATGTACCGCCTTGGGCCTGACGCTCGGAGCGTCGGCCATCGCATTGGCGATGCCGGCACAGGCGCAGGAAGCAGAGCAGAGCGGCGAAGAGATCATCGTTATCGCCCAGCGGGAGAACCAGACCGGCGTCACGCACGGAGGGAGCATCGGTGTCCTCGGAAACAAGAAGGCCGAGGACGTGCCGTTCGCGGTCAAGAGCTACAACAGCGCTCTGATCCTTAACCAGCAGCCGCAGACCCTCGGCCAGGTGCTCGACAACGATCCCTCCGTGCGCACCAGCTACGGGTTCGGCAACGCGGCCGAACAGTTCGTGATCCGCGGGTTCGCGCTGGCGGGCGACGATATCGGCTTCGATGGTCTCTACGGGATCACCCCGCGGCAGCTGATCGCGCCAGAGCTTTACGAATCGGTGCAGGTGCTGAACGGATCCAGCGCGTTCCTAAACGGCGCGGCGCCGGGCGGGACGGCAATTGGCGGTAGCGTAAACCTCATGCCCAAGCGCGCAGGCGCGAAGCCGCTCACCCGGCTGACGGCCAACTACACGTCCAGCGCTCACTTCGGCGGGAGCTTCGATTTCAGCCGTCGCTTCGGCGCAAACGGGGACTGGGGCGTGCGGGTCAACGGCGCGGCCCGCCGGGGCGACGTCGGCATCGACGATGAGTTCCGCAGCGCCTATCTGCTGGGTGGAGCGATCGACTATAACTATGGTCCGCTGCGCCTGTCCCTCGATCTCGCCTATCAGAAGGTCCGGGTGAACCAGCTTCGCCCGAAGTTGACGCTACCCGCAGCGATCACCGCGATCCCGCGGGTGCCGAAGGCCGACGCGAACTATGGCCAGCCCTATTATTTCACGGACCTTCGCGACATTTACGGTCAGTTCAGGGCGGAATATGACCTCGCCGAGAATGCGATGGTCTACGCAGCCTTCGGTGCGCGCGACGGATCTGAGGACGGATACTACAGCACCCTCTCTCTGCTGAACGCCACGACTGGCGCAGCCTCCGTCTCGGGTTCGCGCATTCCGCGCACCGACAACAACGAGGCGCTACAGGCGGGCATTCGGGTGAAGCTCTCCGCCGGTGGCATCACGCACGAGTTCAACGTCGGAGGGACGATGAACTGGCTGGTCAACCGCAACGCGTTCGAATTCTACGCGATCTCGTCCGGCACGAACAACATCTACGATCCCCTCACCGTGCCCCAGCCGGCCACCGTCACCTCGCGAGGGGGCAACATGGCCGATCCGTTTCCGATCTCGCGCATCCGACTGCTGACGACGTTCGCATCGGACACGGTTGGCTTTCTTGACGACCACATCCTCCTGACCGGCGGCCTGCGCCTGCAGCAGATCGCCGTGAAGACCTATGCGGCGAACGCCATCCCAAACCGCGGCATCGCGGCTGGCGGTCTCTCCGCCGAGTACAGCAAGGACGCGATCACACCGGTGGTCGGACTGGTGGTCAAGCCGGTCGATGGCCTGTCGCTCTACGCCAATCGCATCGAGGCGCTGGTCCAGGGTGCGATCGCCCCGGCGATGAGCGGCGGGTTTAACATCGTGAACGTGGGCGAGGCGCTCGAACCCTACAAATCGACGCAGTACGAGGTTGGCGGAAAGCTTACCTTCGACAAGGTGACCGCAAGCCTGTCGTTCTTCACGACCGATCGGGCGACGCAGATCCTCGAACGCATTCCCGCCCCGCCCGCCAACTCGGCACGGTTCGTGGCGTCCGGACTGCAGCGCAATCGCGGCATCGAGCTGAGCATCCAGGGCGAGCCGGTCAACGGCCTGCGAGTCATCGCCGGTGGCTCGGTCATCGACGCCCGCCTGCGCCGTCAGACAAACGGCCTCAACGAGGGCAACAAGGTCGCCGGCGTCCCCGACTATTTGATCAACGGCAATGTCGAATGGGACTTTCCCTTCATCCGGGCACTTACACTGACTGGGCGCATTGTTCACACCGGCGACCAGCCCGCCAACAACACGAACACGCTCGAGCTGCCGAGTTGGACGCGGTTCGATGCCGGTGCCCGTTACGTTGCGCTGGTGGCGAACAAGCCGCTCACCCTGCGCTTCAGCGTCGATAACATCGCCAACAAGCGCTATTGGGCGACGGCCTTCGACAGCTCGCGGCCTGATCTTCTCCAGGGCGCGCCACGCACCTTCAAACTGTCGGCGTCCATCGACCTCTGAGCCGCGATCGGGGACGACGCCACCGGCCAGCGCCGTTCCCGTTTCCACCTATTCAGCGGAGGGCCCCTTAACGATCGACGTGTGTGTTGCCCGAGACATTCCAAAAATTGAAGCTGCGCTTCCGATGCGGCTGGCGCAGCAAGCATATCGGAATTTGAAAGTAAGCACCGGCCTGAGCGACGTCGGTGGTGGGCCTACGCATTGGCAACCAATAAGAAGGATTCTTTATGGCTACCAAGCCCGAACTAGCCCGCACTCCCGAGGATATTGTGGACCACGGGCGCCTGGTTCACACGCGGCGCATCTTGTAGAAGACGCAACAGGGCAGGACCTCGCCCTCGTGCTGGATCTCGAGCCGGCCATTCGGATACTCGCACACATCCACCCTTTTGCGGGCTAGACCCTGTGCGTGGTATTTCGTGCTCGGAAAAGTCAGCTTGAATGAATGGCGGCAAATTTTTCTCAAAACTGGATTGAAGAACTGAGTGTCGCAAAATGATTGCCTAAAACTCTGCAATTTCGACTGATTTCGTCGGCATCCCGATCCGTTCGCGCGATTTTCCTCAAATGTTCTATTGCGCCCGAACGCAAGCCCGCAGAAATCGAGGCGTGAAACGCGCGCGCATGATGATCCTGTTGTTGGCCATGGGGCAGTCGAGCGCAGCAGAGACGCGGGGGCATATCGTTGGCGGGATCGTGCTCGATCTCCCCCTTTCATATACGCGTGCTTTCCAAATCGTCCCACCGGTATTGCTTCTGCGAATCTGGATGTTAGTCTTATTTCGCGTCGCGAAAGCGGCGCCGAGGCTTGAGAACCTCGCTTGGGAAGAAATGGACCCGCCATAGACGCGGCCGGGTGGCCGACGCGCATGTCCAAGCCGCTTGCGGCCAAAGGCGTCGGCGCATGTCTCAAGTCGATTTCCACACCTGGGCGCTGCTCAAGGGTGTCGCGATATCGACATTGCTCGGCGTCGGGGCGAACGTCACCTTCTCCGGTGAAAGCGATCTCGTCCAAGCGATCCGTCAATCCACGCAGCAGAATGTGTCCCGCGCCGGAGACCAGATCACATCCCGCAATCTTCAGATCCAACCGACCATCACCATTCGGCCCGGTGCCCCGGTCCGACTCATAGTGCATCGCGATCTCATTTTGGCACCGTGGACAGAATAGGAGCATGATATGACGGATATAAAACTTGGTCGTCTGCCCGACAGAACGCCGATCAAACTAGCTATCAGCGTCCCGCCAGACCTTCATTTGGCGTTGGCGGATTATGCCACCATCTATCAGGAGACCTATGGCGATGATCAGGCGATCGCCGATTTGGTCCCGCATATGCTTTCTGCCTTCCTCGCGAGTGACCGCGGCTTTGCCAAGGCGCGGGCAGGGCTCGCCGCACGGCGTAAATGACGACAGACAGCGACAAAACACAGCATGTCGACTGAGCCGGTTATCCCTATCGGCATGTGTCAAACACCGCGAAGGCTTTAGGAGATCGTGACAATCTCAGCATTCTGACATCCGGCCGCAGGCGTAAACTTAGCTAATGGCCAGCATCAATGGTTCAGCGTGCGAGCCGGAACGCACGCTTATCCGTGGGCATCATGGAAGGCTGCAAAGGCCGGTAGCTGGTTGCGGTCGGCTGACGGGATGTAATAGGCCTTGTTGCCGCCATGGTTCACGGTTGCGGGGATGCTGGCAAAGAATGTCTCGGCGGCTTCGATGCGCTCCATCTCCGGCGCGGGCTCCGGTATGATATGAAATCGTTCGGGCAAGCCGTCGATCTGCGCCACGTTGAACACGGTATAGGTCTTCAGAAAGCGGAAGCCCTGTTCCCGATCCTCCCCACTGGCATCGTCATGCACGGTCTCGGTGCTGTCGCCATAATAGACCACGGTTGCGCCATGCTCCCCTTTGCGCACCTGCGCGCCCAAGGCTTGCGCCTGCTTGTAGGTCACCCATGACGGGCTGACGAAACCGGATGCCTGCGCCTCTATCCACAAAAGAAGAACGTTGATGCCACGGTAGGGCTGGCCGGTGGCGCGCAAGGGGCAAGCCTGACCGGACTTGGCGATGTCGCCGCCGCTCCACGGTTTCAGCCAGGGGCGGGTGCCTTGTTCAAGCTCGGCCAGGATGCGGTCTGTGATGCGGCTGTGAGGGGCTTGCTTGCCGGTGCTCTGGGTCATTGCTGTTACTCCCTTCCAATCCGCGCAGCGGGTCATTCCGCGCATGACCCCTGCCGACCCGGCGAGGGGCGGAGAGAGTGGGGGCAAGGTCCGGTGCCGGGGGTGGTGCGGGCGCAGCGCAGCGAGCCACGGCCCCAAAGCGGCACCTTGCAGGGAGAGAGAGGCAGAGCCTCTTTCTCCCTCCAGAACTAGCGGAAAGGTCGCGCCGCTGGCGGCGCTCAATCGTGAGCCTAGGAAGCCATTCTACAATCGATGCACAGAAGCCGTCCTGCGGCACCGTGCCAGGGCACGCGTCATATGATATTCGACGCCAGCGTAGCCGATGCCGACCTGCTCGGAAATCTCCGCATAGGTCATGCATTTCAGCCGGTGCATCAGGAAGATGCGGCGGGTTTTGCGGGGCATGGCCAGCAGTGTCCGTCGATAGATTCTCCGGACGTCTCCCTCCTCGATTTCCCACGTCTGCTCGGGAGGCGCCGGTGCATCCCGGCCTACGTCGATGGGACAGGTGACGATGTGTGCCGACGCCCTGCGACGCGCACGGCTGATAAGAAGGTTGCGCGCGCATCGGGTGAGATAGGCCGGCGGATTTTCGATATGTTCGACAACGCCCGCAGCGAACAGCTTCACGAAAACCTCCTGCGCGAGGTCGGAGGCATCGTCTCCGCCCATCCGCTTTCGGAAGAAGCGCAGAACCCGCGCATATTCTGCCCGGTAAAGTGCCTCGAAGGCTGCCGTAGAACGGGAGGGGCTCATTGCCGTGCCTCCCGACGCTCGCGCTTGTTCAACGGCGCATCGCGCGAGGCGCGGTAGAGCGTGATGCCTGCCTCGATGCGATCGAGGATGAAGGTGTCGCGCTCGATCTTGGCGATGCGGATGTCGGCCTTGGAGAATATATCGAGATCGACCGCGCATCGATTGCCCAATTCGCTGTCGATGACATCCCGCACCCGCTGCCAGCAGCGCTCATCCTTAAAGGCGGGGTGATTGACGACGATCCAGAATTCGTAATCCGAGAACTGAATCGTATGCCGGTCCTCGTACCATGATTGACGCGCATAGGGGCCGATCAGGATAACTCGCCGGATCTTGCCTGCTCGGGCTGCCTGGACTTTCTCGGGCTCGAAGCAGGCGCGAATGATGCGCGCTATGCGTTCGATCTCGTTCTGTTTGCGTCGGACCAAATGATTGACTCGCGCCATCACTACTTCGCGCGCGTAAACGTCGGTAGGGGGTGTCATTTGCAGCTCGCACACCAGCGGTCCGCGCGTCTGGGCGCGGATCGTGCAAGCGGTGTCCGCTGTGCGCCGCCGTCGCGGCTTGCAGCAACTGCCCGACCTTGGCGGCCGGACCTACATGATGCCTGGCAGGGTTATCCCCGAGATGGCCGCCAGTCCTTCCATCGCGTGCGGCCGAATATGCCAGACAGGAGAAACCCGGGCAAGCTGTCTCGCGGGACCGCTATTTACCAGAGACTGCGCTTTCCAGTTCAGCGATCCGTTCCAAACAGACCTGATGGACGACGCGGCCCAGTTCCTCGACGCGATCACCGAGCCATGCCAGTTCCTCCTCGCTGATCCGGTAGTGCCTGGAATAGCGGGCCTTAGTGTAGGCCTCCTTGAGCTTCTGAAACATGGCGCGTTCGCGGCGGGTGGTTTCTGGCCAGATGCCATAGAGGCGGCGGTCCAGCCCTTCGGCAAGCGACCGCAGGAAGGCGATGTTGTGGTTGTAGGGTGCGTAAAACGTCAGCGTGAGTAGCAAGCACGAGTAGAGGCGTTCGGCTGTCTGATGGAGGTCAAAAGCAGAGTCTTTCAAATACCCCTTGCCGATGCCGAACTTGGCGAACTCAAAGCGCTTCATAGCCGAAGGGAAACCTTCGTCGAAGTATTCCTTTGCAGCCTCTAGCGCCTGATGGGGGGTTTTCGGCTTCGGCTCATGCAACTCCCGCTGGTCGGATTCGTAGAGCGCAATCCCATCCTTGGCGACTTCCATGAAGAAGACGCGGCCATGGGCGAGGCCGTCATTTACCTCGTGAAACGAATGGACGATGAAATTGACCGGCGTGCGCAGCGTCTTCTCGATCGTATATGCGCGGATCAGCCGCTCCTCGGCCTTCGCCCAGTAAGCCGCCCGGTCGGTCAGTTCCTTCTGGCTGACGATGATCAGAATGTCGTAGTCGGATTTGTACTGGTTCGCCGACAGCGGAGCATCCACCCAGTCACCCCGGGCATGGCTGCCGAAGAGGACGACCTTCAGGATGCGCGCGCCCTTGCGGGGGCCGGTGGCACTCCCGATAGCGTCGCGAAACTCCTCGAAAATAACCTCTACGATGCGCTCAAGCTCGCGCTGCTTTGCCGCAGGAAGATGGTCGATATCGGTACGCATTGCCGCGATTCTTTCGGCATTCGCCGTTATTTGGCAAGGGCAATCGCGGTGAGGCGATGGCTTAATGATCAAGCCGTTCGAAACCCATTGTCCACTCATCGGGAAGGCGGGGTAGGAAAGGCTGGGGTTGGGACTTAGCCGCCGGTTCGGCGGGGTGGAGTGAACGTCGGCAACTGCCACGAGCCGACGTTCGGTAGCCGTGACCTTCCGATGATGGCGGAAGATAGGTCCGCCATCATGGACATACGCTAGGCTTCGCCTTGATCGTCGGGCCGTCGCACTTCGCCCATCTTCCGTTCGAAGTAGAAGGACGTGCGACCTATAACGCGGGCGATGGTGAAAATGACTTCAATCGAGATCGCATAGAAGGCGAACATCGCACCGCCGCGAACGATGGCGCTAAGGATTGTGGGCACCTTCGACGTTCCAAGCCAACGCACATACGCTTCGACAGGCTCAAAACCACGAAGGAACCCCGGCACTTCCGGCGTCGGCAAAAGAAGTCCGCTCGCAATAATGATCGAAGTGACCGCGATCAGATTGAAATACGAGACGTTGTAGAACAGTTCATGGTAAAGGTTGCGAAGCCGCTTTGAACGCAGCTTGGCCTCTATCGACGTGCCATCCGGCGCTTCTTTCTCGCGATTTCCGAGTAAGAAGAACATCACGTTGACAGTGAAGCCGAGCAAGATTGACTGAACTGCCAATACGCCAGCTAGTAAGTTGTCCGACACCTTCGGGCAGGTCAACGCCGCGATGAGCGCAACAAGGCAAACGATAACCACTCGCGGCCTCTGACTACGGATCTTTCGAGAGTCGAAGTCGTAGAAGGTCGCGTTATTATTACGTATAATGTCGCGAACGTTAAACACGCTCGCTTCTTGAAATGATTTGCTCTTCAAGTAGTTTCAGCATAGCGGCCTTCGTCTTCGCCCTATCGGGATGCCCCTTGATATATTCCGCAATGTCGAGCGGAAAGCGGGTTGCAAAATGGCCAGCTTCGATAACGTTGATCGTCCGATTTTCGCCATTCACCGTCGCGATGACAGTGCAATCCTCAATATCATCGTCTCGTAACGCAAGCAATTCGTTACCGGCAAGCATGTCGGCAATCGCTTTCCTAAGAACCGCCTTTGGCTGACCGAGTTTTGCAAGAAGCTGCGTAGAAACCGTCGTATTAAACTCTTCGTCTTTGCTATTTACTCGTTTGAATGCCATAGCGCCGTGCTGACCGAACTTCTGCGCGCCAGTTATTTCCTTTGGCTTACGCGAGAAGTTCACACGAACTTCCTTCGGTTTGGCTCCACGATAGGACGTTCCGTCGTGCCGGAATGAGATAGAAGCAATCCGGTCCTTCGAAAACGGCAGGAACAGGCGTAGCGTCCGTTCAAGCTTGCCGTAGCCGCCGAAGGTGCCGAGATACTGGCTTCCGACGTAGATGCGCCCGCTCTCCGAGAGGTAGGCGAGGAAGAAGAATGGGCGAAGGCTTACGCTGCTGTCGGGTATCTCGCCAACGTCGGTGTTTTCATAGGCATGGCCGGTATAAAGAGCGCGGAAGCGACCAAACAGCGTTCGGTCGTCCATTATCTCGCATTTTTCGACCGGAGCGTTCAGCGAAGTTTTTATGCGCTTACACGTCTCATCGTCGGTCAAATCGACGTCGGGTTGGGCAACCAGCCGGTCGCAGAATGCCTTGAACTCGTCTTGGGTAAACGGGACAATCTGGGGGTCTTTCCCGTCGACACGTTTTTCCCGAACAAGGTAATGGAAGCTGACCGTCGCTTCCTCGCGCTTCTTTTGTGCCAAACTCACCCCCGCCGAATACGCCACGCTCCGTTAGCCTGCGCGAAGCTTCTATCGTAATGGATGGCAAATGCGAAGCGCGTCATCGGCGATGATGGCAGGAAGCCCCGCAGCTATGATGGCCGATATGTTGGCCGGGTGCCCACATGTGGGCAATAATCGACGGTTTTACGCCATTTTATAGCGGACTCCCGCTCTGACGTCCGCGCGGAATATCGATGATTGTTACGCGGTCGCAGCAGGTATGGCGTGGCGGCAGCTTGGAATCACCGGTTCAGGCGTGAGGCGACATTCACGCTCCCGAATGGAACGACTTGAGTTGGTCGGTGGCGGACTGGGCAACTTCCGGAGGGGGCGCTAGGCTGACGGTGGCACGACCGACGGCGCCGACTGCTGAAGCCTCCAATCGAGCAGTGCTTCCACAGTATCATCTCCGGCGCTGGCAGCCCCATATACGTCGACCGCTTCCGAGAAGGCTATGAGAAGGAGCCGCGCGAGCTGTTCCGCGGTCGCGATGCTGACCGTGACACCACCCTTTCCGTCTGGAAGTTCAGTATGTAGCGTCGGCCAAGTGCCGTGAAGCACTCGGCTGCGCGACGTGACGATCGAAGCCGCTAACTGGTCTGCCGTGATGCCGCCGACATCGTCGTCCTTCCTCTTTCCGAAGAACGCCTCCAAACCCTGGAGCAACCGCTTCTTGCTGCCGCTCGAGTTCTCAGAGCGGAATAGCACCTCAATGGTCGTCTCGAACTTGGCGATGGCGACGGTGTCCAGCGGCTCCGCTACCGCCTCGTGATACCAGTAGGCGGCATTGCACCAAGTCTCGTCGAGTGCGGGTCGGACACCGCTTCCGTCAATGTAGCTTTGCAGGCGGCTACCCATCGATTCTACTGCGGGAGCAAACTGCGCCAGTGTTCTCTCCAGCGCACCTGGACCAAATGCTCGACCGGGCTCGTCGTTCTGAGAATTGGGCGACACGGTGCCGTCGGCGGCCGAGAGTCGTGCCCACCAGACCGGTGCGGCCCGCGACGTGGCGCGAGATGCGCGCTTGAACATCCCCGGTGGCGTGAGGAGTTGAATGATCGCGAGCGCCACGTCGACGGCGATGTCGGCGGTCAGGTTGGACTGGGTTTTCTCCCGCCCGGGGATGGAGACCTCTGCGATCATGCCCGCATTCCGCATCTCTGCGATCCTGAGGAGATCGCCGATGTATATTTCCGCCAAGCTGGACATCGCACCCTCGCCGACCGGCCAGACGTCCTCTCTCTTGAGGCCGAGGTCTTCTATGGGAATCTCGTTGAAGGCGTAGAAGTGCACGGGTCCGATTGCGAAGGACTCCGTCGGCCAAGCGTTCACAGTGCACGGAATGTAGTGAGTCCGAACAAGATCCTGCGAGGCGAACCAAGCACTAATCTTTTCATCGAACTCGGCGAGCTCGCGATCGGTGAGTGGACCGATGGGTCGTTCCGCCCAACTGGCAATGGCGAGTTGAGCGAGCGCCTTCGCTAGCGACTGTCGGCTAACAGATCGAGCACCAAGTCCGCTTCGAGACCGAAGGTCTCCGGCGAGCTGTGAGAGTGCAAGCATTCCGGCGCGCGTGAATCCGGATACGGCTTCCAGGCGCAGGTTGATCGACGTCTCGATCAATCCCTCTCCTTGGAGGAAGCCGTGCAGATCACGATCGTCCATCGGCCGCTTGGACGGCAGCTTAAGGTTCTTGAACTCCAAATGGGCTTTGCGGAGGGAAGCGATCTCGGAAGGCGTCATGGTATTGCTCATCATACGATCTGTAGCCGGCCGCCGCGCAAGCTGCCAAGGGCTCTTGCGAACAGATTGCCGACGGTCTTCGGGAAGTTCATCAGACTACCTCTCCTGGCCGTCATCACCGGTGCTGGACTGGGCGCAATCATGCTGTAGGGGCGCCCGTTGGCGACAGCCGTACTTCGTGCCCCATCGCCTGCAACTCGCATGCCCGATGATGCGCGCCACCGCACGCTTCGAGCGCGACCACGCAGGCCCTGTGACCGGCAAAAAAGTCGAGCAGCTTGGCTCTCGTCAGCTTGCGACTGAAAACCATCGCACCGCGCTCGTCAGCGCCGTGCGCATGAAAAACGTTCTTGGCGATATCCAGACCGATTGTGG